>Ga0190265_10000217_pt1 | contig 52969 bp, 50 predicted proteins | sample Popmic124T_FD_133135 | JGI IMG/M metagenome (GOLD analysis project Ga0190265, IMG submission 133135) | Populus adjacent soil microbial communities from riparian zone of Indian Creek, Utah, USA - 124 T | ecosystem: Environmental > Terrestrial > Soil > Riparian zone | place: USA: Utah | collected... | reverse complement strand
TCAACGTCGAGAGCGTGTCGATTCGGCGGGTCGAGATCGAAGCGTCGGTGCGCCTCGCCGAGCAGCTGCGAGCGCACCTGCACTAGCTTCGCTAGCGAGCTTGGTGCGAGCGGCGGCGACCTCGCGGCGCTGATCCGCGAGTCGCGCCTGATCGAGGTCACACACCGCTCGCCGAGGAGACTCCGGCCTCAAGTCCAACGATCAGGTCGAGAAGACCCTCGGCCTCCCAAGCCCGGTTGCGCGCCGATTCACTGAGACGCGTGAGGATGCCGGCAGCCTCCATTTGCCCGATCGCGTTCGCAACGGCGGGTTTTGTTCGACTGGTGGCCGCGACGGCGACCGGCACCGTGATGATCGGATGGGCGGGGAGGACCGTGATCAGGCTCCAGGCGGCTGCGTCAGCACGAGGGTTCGAGTGCTGACGCAAGCGCTCGCGCCACTCATCCTGCAGATCGCCGACCCGGATCGCGTAGTGAGCGGCAAGTGTGGCGGCCTCGGCGGTGGCCGCGGCGAACAGCTCGATCCAATCGGCCAGGCGATCCTCGCGAAATAGGGTCAGACCCTTCAGATAACGATCCTTGTCGCGAGCGAGCACGACGCTGATTGGAGGGACGAACGCCGGTGTCAGACCGCGCCTTCGAAGGACGACCTGAACCAGGGCGCGGCCAGTCCGGCCGTTGCCATCCTCGAAGGGATGGATCGTCTCGAACTGCGCGTGAGCGATCGCGGCCTGCACGAGCGGCGGAAGCGCGACGTCGTTGACGAAGGTGCAGAGATCGTCGAGTAGGGGATCGACCTCTCCCGGCGGTGGGGGCACGAACGCCGCACCGCAGGGGTTGTAGTCGTTGCCGCCGATCCAATTCTGCGAGGTGCGAAACCTCCCGGCGATCTGAGAGTTCGGCGCGCATTCGAGCAGAACCCGATGGATGTCCAGGAAGTCCGCGGGACGCACCCCCTCGAGGTCCGCGGCTCGCTCAATCGAGAGCTGCATCGCGTCGATGTTGGCGAGGATCTCGGCGGCGCCCGACCCGACCTTGCGCCCGGTGTCCTGGTTGGCCTCAGCCCGAGCGAGACTGCGGGCATCGAGCTGCATGCCCTCGACCTTCGAGGAGGCGATGGACTCGGTTCGCAGCAGCAACCGGGCGAGTGGCATCAGCTCCGGCCCGGCCGCGCGGTTCAGATCGGCGATCGCCTTCTCCGCATCGGAGATCACGCCGGCAACGTCGCCGGGAAGGACGACGTCGACGCCGGCCACCAGCTCGGGGATGAAGGCGTCGTACTCGCAGGCGCGCCGATAGCGCGGAGGCGCGTAGACGGTTGGATCCGCCTGCCACGTCTGATGGATGTGCCGCCCTCGCACCGCGATCCTTCCTTTTACTCGAGTCTTGGGAAAGGATCGTGCTGTTCCTTTCCTATCCGTCATCCTATCCCACGATCGATCCTTAGGAAAGGATCGGCCCTAAGCTTTCCTCCTGATATCGAGCCCGGCCGGGGCGAGGTAGCCGCCGAATCGATCCGCTACCGAGTCAGCTAGAGCGGACAAGCTCGTCCTTAGACAAGCTGGCCGTGCCGACCGGCGCTAACGAATCGGCGACGGCCACTGACTGCTGACCCCGGCCTGGCATGCCATGAGCCGGAAGCCGAACCCCGGGCTCCCCGGGCCAGCGAGGCGTTGGCGCTGGCGTCCTGGCTCGGGGGCTAGCGCTTCTTCCGCGGCTTCTTCTTGAAGGTGAAGGTGCGCGTCGTGCTGATCGCCTTGCCCTGCTTAGGGGTGAAGGTGAGGCGAATGCGGACTGCGATCTTGCCCTTGCGCTTGACGACCTTCTTGGCGGGGCGGTTGAGCTTGAGCGTGAGACGGACCTTCCCCGCCTTCGTCACCTGCCGCGACACGCGCTGGATGCCGGGCTTGGCCTGCTTGCGCTTGCGCCTGGCAGCTAGCGCGGCCTTGCCGGAGGCGGTGCTGGCAGTGATCTCGCCGGGCTCCGGAATGTCGATCTCGACGTAGCACTGCTGTCCGTTCTTGTTCTCGCAACCGGGCCCAGGCGGGATGAACCGCCACAGCGACGTCGTCTTCTTCTCCTCCTTCGGTTTCTCGGTCGTCGGATCCGGCGGCGGGGGAACAGGGGTCTCGGAAATCGGGGCGCCGCCCTCGCCGAACTTCTGGACGCGGTGGTTGCCCCCGTCGAGCACGTAGATCTTCCCCGCCGAGTCGACGGCCACGTCGCCCGGACCCTCCATCTGGCCGTCGCCCGAGCCGGAGCTGCCGAACTCGGAGATGAAGATCCCGTTGGCGCTGAACTTCTGGATGCGGTCGTTGCCGCTGTCCGCGACGTAGACGTTGCCGGCCGAGTCGGTCGCCACGCCGGAGGGATGAATCATCTGACCGGGCGCCGCGCCAGCGACTCCCCACTTGCCCAGGAAGTCGCCGGTCGAGGTGAACCGCTGGATCCGATGGTTGCTGGTGTCGGCCACGTACACAGTGCCGTCCGGCGCGATGGTCACGTCGCTCGGCTGGTTCAGCTCGCCGTCGCCCGATCCTCCGCCGCCGAGCGTGTCGAGCGGTGTCCCGCTCGCGTTGAACTTCTCGACGGTGTCGTTGCCGAAGACGGCGACGTAGATGTTGCCGCCGCGTCGACCGCCGCTCCCCGCGGCGTGATGAGCTGGCCAGGGCCGGCAGCGCCACTGCCCCACGCCGTGGCGTGCGTGTAGGTGTTCGGGACCACCGCCGTGAACCGCTCGACCTGCTTGTTGAACGAGTCGACCACATAGACCTCGGACGGCGAGGCCGCCGCCACACCCCACGCGTCGAGCTCGGTGACCATGGGGGGTCCGGCGCTGCCGAACTTGGTGACGAACGCGCCGGCGGGCGTGAACTTCTGAACGCGGCTGACGTTCATCAACGCATTGGTGTCGGTGACGTAGACGTCGCCGGCAGAGTCGAGAGCCAGGGCCTTCGGTCCCACGAACTCGCCATCGCCGCTGCCGGAGCTGCCCCACTTGCCGAGGAAGCCGACGGCGGCGGACGCGGGAGCCGGCGCGGTCAGCGCGAACGCGCACGCCGCCAGGAGGATCCCCTGCCGCGAGCCACGCGCGAGTCTCGAGCGTCGAGCCATCAAGCGCCGCCAGTGTAAACGCGATCGGCCCTTCGCCGCGAACTTACGGCCTGGCTAAACGGGCCTCTCCTCCGGCGCGCGCTCGACAGCCGCTTCCTCGACGGCTCCATGGCGGGCCTCGTCCTCGGGCGGGAGCTCGCCGCCGCGCGAGCTGTCGCGGCAGGGCGACCGCATCGCCGTGATCCGCGGCTAGGGCCCGGGCCGAACTCGTATCTGAAAGTGAAAGACCCCGACCGCCCAAGGAGAGAGCGTCGGGGAATTCGTATATAGCGGGGGGACGATTCGCTCCCATTGGTTACTCGGTCGCGCCGATCGAATGCGTCCTTTCCGCGAGGTTGCTAGCGAGCAAAGGAGCGGAGGGGATCACGGGTCGTCGCTAGCCCTTATCGATGTCGACGTCCGCCTACTGATCAACCCTGCTGGCCTACCCGCTGCAGCGTCGACGCTGCAGTTCGCTAGCGGCCTCACGCAAGATCTCGACATCCCTCGCCGACAGGCCCATGTGGTCTCGAAGCAAAAGGCTGTCGGCGACCTCCTGCGCCTCGTCGTATCCTCCCCGGCTCAGCGCGCGCTCGATCTTGTGCAGGTTCTGCGCTCCACCAGGAAATATCGGTATGCGCAGCTGGACCGCCTCGTTGGGCTCAAGCTTCAGGACACCCGCCCCATAACTGCGACCGACTAGCTCAGCCGACAGGCGGTAGAGCGAAGTCCAGGATGCCGCCGCGATCGCCGCCGCACCAGGCTGGCCCGTCTTCAAATCGACTCGATGAATAGCATTCGTGCAGGTCGCTTGCGCATGATTGACGACCAGCCGCGGTGGAACGGAGGCCATATAGGGCAGGAAGAGTTTGGGCGGACGCCAGTCACGTAGGCTGTACCACGGCTTCCGCAGCTTGCAGTGACTCCTCTCGTCTATCGCCTGCTCCTCGGCCCCATCGATCGCCTCCCGTAGCGCTTTTCTGAGGCGCTCGCGACGAGCGCGAGAATCGACGAGCAGCAGCTGGGAGGGCTTGTCCCGCCGCAGCTGCTGGTCGTCCTCCGTCCAGCGAACGCCATTGAGCCAAGCTCCGCGACTGACGACTGGCATGGTTGCGACCCCACTCCCCCGCAACGTACCTGCGGTCGGCTCGTCAAGCACGAAGAACCTGTTCGCTCCCGTCACGACGCCGATACGGATCTCCGCTACGTCGCCGAGCAACCGCACCTCGCGCGTCTCCGTGATGCGCTCCCAGATGTCAGCGACGTCCGGGCTAACGAACCAACGCAGCCGTGTTCGCAAACGCAGCGCCGGAACAGCAACCGTGTCGGAGTCCAGCGACGCACTGCTGCGCCAACCGCCCGAGCTGGACGACTTGCCACCAAGTACTGACGCGAGTTCCTTGACGTCGCTTACCTCGCGATAGTCGACGCCAACGCTCGCGTGGCGACCGTCGATCAGCAACACGACGGTCCGCTCGGCAGCGTCCTCGAAAAGTCGCCGCTGAATCCGGATCAGGCGTACCCGCCCACCCGCTTCCGAGAGCTTGTGGAGGAGCGGCAGCGCGTACTCGGCGTGCAAGACCGCGCCAGGCAGAAGTAGGGCTAGGCGCCCGCGTGGCTCGAGATAGTCAAGCAACGCGGCGCAAAAGTAGGCCCAAGCGTCGGCACGCTCGCTTAGCGCAATGCCCACGCGCCTCGCGTGAAGCTGAGCGAGGCGCTTGGACCCAGCCGGCAGCAAGTGATGACGCACGTAGGGGGGGTTACCGACAATCGCGTCGAAACGCTTCCCGTCCCAGCTGTCGAGGTCCGTCGCGAAGAAGTCGCCGGCAACGAGGTTCTGGACTGGAACATCGTCCTGTAGCAATGCCGGGCGACCGATTGCCGAGCTGTCCAACTCGGCGCCAAAGACTCGACGCTGAGGCGCGCGCACTCCGAGGCCGCGAAGCCGGTCGATCGCCGCCTGAAGAAAGCGGCCGTCGCCATGACTGGGATCGAGCACCCGAGTCGTGTCGTCGTCGACCGCCCATCGAACGAGCACGCTAGCCAGCTCTGGGGGGGTGTAGTAGGCGCCAAGGGCTTTCCGCCTGGCGCGTTTGTCGGTGAACTCGGGTAGCGGCGAGGATGGCATCGTATTGGCTGTGCTCGGGGCGAGCATACGCGCGCGCTCCGACGCAACGGTCAAACTGTCTTGACCATGTCTACACGGGAGACCACAGAACGCGGCGAGTTGTACTTCGGCGTCGATGCCCGTCACATCAGACAGCTCGGCCAAGAGCTCGTCGGTGATCGCACGACGGCCGTCACCGAGCTCGTCAAGAACGCCTACGACGCAGACGCCACGACCGTAGCCTTGAGATTCCGTCGATCGGGCCGCAAGGGTGGCGTCCTGGAGATCGAGGACGACGGGAACGGGATGGCACTAGACGACGTAGAGCGTGGGTGGATGCGGATCTCGACGAACTTTAAAGACCTCGAGCAACGTTCGCCCCACTACCGCCGCACGCGGGCAGGACGCAAGGGGATAGGCCGCTTTGCGACCGAGACGCTCGGCCGCAAGCTACTCCTCCGGACGACGGTGCGTGGAGAGAAGACCGCCCTGCACATCGAGTTCGACTGGGAGACCGACTATCCAGCCGGGAACGACCTCTCAGCGATTGCCAATCCGTACTGGCTCGAGCCAGCACCTAAGGAAGAGCACGGCACGACGCTTCGCATCGAAGGACTCTACGAGGCCTGGGGCGACGACGCACGGGGGCGAGTCCGCAGGGCCATCCGTCTGCTTCAACCTCCCTTTCCCACGATGGCGACCGGCGCCGCCAAGCCGCGGCCTCGTCGAACGGTCGATCCTGGGTTCCGCGTCAACGTCGAGGTCAACGGCAAGCCAGACACACTGGTCCTGCCAGGCTATGACGACTTTCTTCAGGCGGGTACCGCACGTCTCCACGCGAGCATCGCCGCGAGCGGCGGGTTGACCGTGCATGTCACAAGCCCCCACCTCAACGTAGACGAGAAGGCGACTCTCTCCGGTCGCTACCGAAAGAGCGGCGCCTTCTCGCTGGATGCCTCGTATTTCGTCTTCCGCTCAGACGCTCTCGGCGGAGCGGGCGTTCGGGTGGCGCAGGAGATGGCGAAGGAATACGCCGGCATCCGCCTCTATCGAGACGGGTTGCGTGTCATGCCGTACGGGGAGCGTGACAACGACTGGCTCGGCTTAGACAAGCTTGCGTCCAGCCGCAGCGCCGTCCTGGTGCCGATTGCGAACCTGAACTGGTTCGGACAGATCTCTATTGGTCGTAGATCGAATCCAGATCTCCGCGATACGGCGAGCCGCGAGGGCGTAGTGGAGAACGAGGCGTTCCAGCAGCTTGTTAAAGCCACGCGTCAGGCCCTCATATGGACGGCGAGCGAGATCGGCAATGCCAGACAACGCAAGGTTTCGACGTCGAAGCGTACAAAGGTTCGGTCACGCCGCGACATCGTCAGCGACGCGCGAAAAACGGTCGAGCGCACCGTCCGGGACGAGTTGCCCGCGCAGGTCGCGCGCCAAGTACTGCCGGTGGTCAAGGCGGCGTTCATCGACGTGTCAGACCAAGCGGGAGCATCAGACCAGTCTGAGCGCCAAAGGATTGAGAGCCTCGTCGACGAGGTTGAGCTGCTCCGAGTGCTTGCGTCACTCGGAACGTCCATCGCTGTGTTCAGCCACGAGGTCCGAAGCGCCTTGACCACTAGTTCGGCCGCGCTGCAGGCGCTCGCGGACGGCGAAGAGCGAGCCGGTGAGCGGCTCGAGCGGGCACATGGCGCGGTGGAGGAGCTACAGGATCTAGCCGGCTATATTGACGCCTACGTAAGTGCCACCCAGCGTCGCACACGTGAGCCGCAGCCGCTATCGCGGATCATCGACGACTTCACCGAGAAGCTTTCGAAGAATCTCGCTCGCAACATCGAGTTCACGACGAAGGTGACACCAAGGTCGCTGCGCACAGCGCCGATGGCGCGCTCGGAGCTTGAGTCTGTCCTGATCAACCTACTTACCAACTCCGTCAAGGCGATGGACGGCGAGGGGCATCCCGAGCGCCGTGTTTCAGTCTCTGCGCGGGATAGTGACGGCGAGGTCTGCCTTCGATTTCAGGACACCGGATCCGGTATCGATCCCAAGATTCGTGAGGAGATCTTTGACCCATTCGTTACCGACACCCGTAGCCAGGTCAGTGAGCTGGGCACGGGCACCGGCCTCGGGCTGAAGATCGTCAAGGACATCGTCGAGGACAACGGCGGCGAGGTGGCGATCGCCGATCCCGACGCCCCATTCGAAACCTGCATTGAGATCCGGCTGCCTCGCTGGCAGCGCCAGAAGGGAGGCTCACGTGGCTGAGCCGGTTCATGCCGTCATCGTTGACGACGATCAGAAGGAGGGCGGAGCACTCGCCGATCTGCTCAATAGATCGGGCGGGGATGACCTACAGCTGATGATGATGCCACCGAAGCTGCAAGTCGAGGAGACCGTCGCGGCGGCCTTCGAGGCCCTCCCCGACGAGGGCCCGCGGCTGCTCCTGCTCGACTACCGGCTCGAGGACAACCCGGTCGACGACGGCGAGCACGTCGGATTCCGGGGTGGAACGATCGCGGGATTCGTACGTGACAAGGAACCCGATCTCCCTATCGCCCTCTTGACCTCCGAGGAGAAGCTCCACGACTGGGTGGAGCGCCGGGCGGGCATAAAGGAGGTCTTTGACTGGACACTGATCAAGAAAAACATCACCGAGCGGGGAGGCGCCGAGCAGGCAAGCGCCCAGATCGTCGACTATGCACGCAGCTGGCAGCGGGCAACGGGGTGGGAGGACGTCCCCGCAATGATCTGGAAGCACATGGAGGAGCTTCTGCAGGCCCCGGCTGAAGAGATCGCGCTATTCAGGGACCTCGAGGGCGAGCCGCCGCGTGGGGACGTCCCCGGAGAGATCATTCATTGGGTGCTCTACCGGGCACTCCAGATCCCCGGTCCGCTGATCGACCGCGCGGCGACGCGCGTCACGCTCGGACTCGACCTAAAGTCGTTCGAGACTTCGGAGGTCGCAGAGTGGCTCGAGGAGGCGGCCTACAGGGGAGCGTTGAGCGCGTTTCACGATCGCTGGTGGGGCCAATTGGTCAGAGAGAAGCTCACCCAGACAGCCGGCGGCACCCGTCCGCTCGACGCGTCCGCGCGGGTCAACGCACTGAGCGAGGCGCTCGGCGTTGAGCTGGACCACGAGGGCTGCAGATGGTGCGGTAGCGAGCGAACCTTGCAGGCGTGCGGGCTATGCCACTACGCCACCGACGCCGCGCACTCGGTGAGACCGCTGTCCAAGCCACTGCCAGCGTGGGCAGACGCATGGGTCATCTGCTACCGCTGCATTGCAGAGGGCCGCGCGGATGAGGTCCTCTTCCCGCAATCAGTCGAGAGCGTGGTCAAGGCCCTTGCCGAGGGGCATATCAGCCAGCAGGGCGAGTGAGCGACTTTTCATACACCTGCGACGGCGCGCAGAAAGCGCTGATCGAGCTTGTCAAGATAGCGGGAGACGCCGGCCTCCTGCAGGTCTCACCCGACAAAGGCATCCTCCACCAGTGCGTCGAGAAGTGCAGCGTCTGCTCCCGCGGCAAGCAGGCGAAGCACTGTCTCGGCTGGCACACAGTCGTCGACCGCGGAATCCTCTGGTTCGGGCCTATCGACTATCGCGGCAAAGGCACCATCCGCCTCGCCCTATCGGCCAACTGCAGCTTCCGCCGGCCGGCCCCGGGACGCCAGCCGGAGTGGGATAAGGCACCACTCACCTCGTCGGTCGTCACGGTTGAGATTTTCGATGTCAATACGGAGACGCTGATCGAGCGCCACCACCTGGATCTGGCCAACGCGGGCCAGCCAGGGCCGGTCTGGCATCTGCAGTACGGAGGCAACCCCGCCGGTGACATTGATGGTCTGCCGACCAGCTGGCTTCAACCCCCGCGCTGGCCTATGGCACCGATGGACCTGACGCTCGCGATTGAGTTCCTCGCGTACAGCTTCTTCCCGGACAAATGGGAGCGGCTCAACGGGAGCGGCGAGTGGCTACGGCTGATCGGCGGCGCTGAGCAGCTGGTGGTCTCCCACTTCTCCAGGCGCATGGCGGAACATTTCGACTGCGCTCCGGGCCGGCGAGTCGAGACGTGGCTAGCGGCGCAGGACAACGAATACGGAACACTTGACGCCAGGCCTAGCACGGACCAATAGCGAGCAGATCCACCCGCAGCCAAAGCGCTCCTTGCTTCTGTTAGCAACCCCTTTGGTTGCTAATAAGGCCATAGCGGGGGCGGGATTCGAACCCGCGACCTTCGGGTTATGAGCCCGACGAGCTACCTGACTGCTCCACCCCGCGTCGCTCTGTAAAGGCTAGCAAGGTCGAAGCCGGAGTCAATCCGCGGCAGACCGGGCTTCACGACGCCCCTCACCCGCCCGTGCAAGACCGCTCCCGCTCACCGACCCCCGCAACCCTCCCGAACCAGGCCTCTGCCAATTGGAATGGACAGGAGGGGCGACGGCGAGCGACGGTGTCGAGAGGGAGTCGAACCGGCCGCGAGCCGTGGATCCGGGCTCGAGACGCCGGCCTTGGTTGCGGCTGGCAGGCCCTGAACCTGCTCGCGCCCGCTCGGACCCCCGGACGCGGCGGTACCGTTCGCGGCGATGCGGATCGCGGTCGCCGACCTGGGCACGAACTCGACTCGCCTGCTGGTCGCCGACATCGCCCCCGACGGTCGGCTGACCCAGCTCGAGCGCCACACCACCGTCACGCGCCTCGGCGAGGGCGTCGACGGCAGCGGCCGCCTTGCGCCCGAAGCGATCGAGCGCGTCTGCGCGGCACTGGCCCGATACCGTGAGATTGCCGACGCGGCCGGGGCGGAGCGGCGAATCGCCGTCGCGACCAGCGCGGTGCGCGAGACCGAGAACGGCCCCGAGCTCGCCGTTCACGTACGCCATCGGATCGGCTTCGAGGTCCGCACGATCGACGGCGACGAGGAGGCGCGGCTGACGTTCCTCGGCGCCACGTCCGCGCGAGCGGGGCCATCGGCAGAAAACATGGCGCGAGGCGCCAGCGTCCCACCCGCGACCCTCGTCATCGACATCGGCGGCGGCAGCACCGAGCTCGTCAGCGGCCGGCCGGGCGCGGCCCCGACCTTCCACATGTCCACGCACCTCGGCTCGGTCCGGCAGACCGAGCGCCACCTGGCCCACGACCCACCGCACCACTACGAACTCGAGGCGCTCGCCGAGGAGGCACGCCAGATCGTCTCCGCGGCGGTCCCGGCTGACATCAGGGAGCAGGTCGGCCACGTCATCGCCGTCGCCGGCACTCCGACGTCGCTCGCGGCGATCGAGCAGCGACTCGACCCCTACGACCCCGAACGCGTCGACGGCTACGTGCTCGAGCGCGCGACCTGCGAGCGCATCCTCGCCGAGCTTGCGGTGCTGCCGCTGCGCAAGCGCGCCGCCGTGATCGGCCTGCATCGCGATCGCGCCCCGACGATCGTCGCCGGCGTCGCGATCCTCGTCGAGGCTTTACGCCTCTTTGGCGTAGAGCAGTTCGAAGTCAGTGAGGCGGACATTCTCGATGGCGCTGCGCTTTCGAGCCTTTCGACCCCTGACAATCGGCCTATAACGCCGTTCTAGAGCCATTTGTGGCTTTCAATCGGTCCTACCAATCAGGTAAAAGGACGCGCGAGATTTTGTACTTGCGCATTGTCCGCTGCGGCGTATAGTGCCCTTGCCGGGTAGGAATGGTCGTGCGGCAAGACCGTCGACCGATCCGCTCAAGCCCGGTACATAGGCTCGGGCGTAGCCGCATGTATCGGCGCCTCCCGCCGTCCGGGCCGTCAGGCCCTTTCAAGACATGTACCCCTGCCCGTCCTGATTGGGTCGTCAAGGAACCGCCCGCCACCGCGCGGGCGGTTCTATTTGCGGTCGCCGCGCTCGCTAGGCGAGGTTCGACCGCCGCGGATAGACCACCGACGGGTCGGTCAGCACGTTGACCAGCGCCGGCTTCCCGCTCGCGAAGGCCCGCTCGAGCGCGGGCCTCAGCTCCTCCGGCCGCGACACCAGCTCGCCGTGTCCGCCGAGCGCCTCGACGACCTGGTCGTAGCGGCACTCCGGCTGCAGCTCGGCCGCGACGGAGTAGCCGTAGAGGAACTCCATCGGGTGCTTCTCGAGCGCCCAGATGCCGTTGTTGCCCATCACGGCGACGACCGGCACGTCGTGGCGCACGAGCGTGTCGAACTCCATCCCGCTGAAGCCGAAGGCGCCATCGCCGAGCAGCAGGCAGACCTGACGGTCCGGGTTCGCCAGCTTCGCGGCGAGCGCATAGCCCGGACCGGCGCCGAGGCAGCCGAACGGCCCGGGGTCCATCCAGCAGCCTGGCTCGTAGGTCTCGATCACCCGTCCCGCATAGGAGACGAAGTCGCCCCCGTCGCCGATCACGACCGCGTCGCGATCGAGGACCTGCGCCAGCTCGTGATAGAGCCGCAGCGGATGGAGCGGCGCGCGCGGGTCGTTGAGCTCCTCCTGCTCCGCCGCGCGCTTCTCGTTCTCGCTCGCCTGCAGCGACTCGATCCAGCCCGAGCGGTCCGGCCCGCCGGCCGCCGCCTCGCGCAGCGCGTCGAGGGTCGCCGGCACGCCGCCGACCAGATCGGCCGCGACCGCGCGCGGATGCGCCCGCTCAGGCGCGCACGAGTCGACCACGACGATCTTCGTGTCCTCGCCGAAGGACTCGCCGAAGCCGAGCCGGAAGTCCATCGGCACGCCGATCACCAGCGCGACGTCGGCCCCCTTCAGCCCCTGGCCGCGGGCGCGCGAGAAGGCGAGCTCGTGGTCGGCCGGGATGCAGCCGCGCCCGAGGCCGTTGACGAACACCGGGATCCGCAGCTCCTCGGCGATGGCGCGCAGCGCGTGCTCGCCGTGCGCCCAGTAGAGCCCGGTGCCGGCCATGATCACCGGCCGCTCGGCGGCGCGCAGCAGCTCCGCCGCCTGCTCGACGCCCGCCGCCGCCGGCACGAGCAGCGGGTCGATCTCGGACGCCGGCCCGTCGGCGTCGACGTCGGCCTCCATGAAGACGTAGTCGAGCGGGAAGTCGAGGAACGCGGGGCCGCCGGGCGGTCCCACCGCCGCGGCGAGCGCCTGGTCCATCAGGGCCGGGATCTCGGCCGTCGACTCGGCCGTCTTCGCCAGCCGCGTCAGCGGCGCGACGAACGGCACGTGGTCGATCTCCTGCAGCGACCCCATCCCCCAGCGCATCGCCGGCGCCCGCCCGCCGAGCACGACCATCGGCGAGCGGTTCATCAGCGCCGAGCCCATCGGGCTCATGCCGTTGGTCACTCCCGGGCCGGCGGTCAGCGCGCAGACGCCCGGCTCGCGCGTCGCCTTCGCCCAGCCCTCGGCCGCGAACGCCGCCGACTGCTCGTGGCGGACGTCGACGATGTCGATGCCCTCCTCGCGACAGCCGTCGTAGATCGAGAAGATGTGCCCGCCGGAGAGGGTGAACAGCTTCGTCACGCCGTGCGCCTTGAGGCGCTTCGCGACGAGCCTCCCTCCGTGCAGGCTCGTGCCTGTCTCCTGCTCAGTAGTCCCCATCGGTCGATCCTATTGTCCTAGCTGCGGTGCTCGCCTGACCTCGCTCCAGCGAAGCTCCGGTACGCCTCCCTAGGACCGGTCCGACTGCGCGCCTCCGCTTGCCTTAGGGTCGCGTGCCATGAGCGCCACCACTCGCGAGATCCGTCTCGCCTCACGCCCCGACGGCGAGCCGACCGACGCGAACTTCGAGCTCGCCGAGACGCCGATCCCCGAGCCGGGGCCGGGCGAGATGCTCGTCCGCAACAGCTACCTGTCGGTAGACCCCTACATGCGCGCGCGGATGCGCGACGCCAAGTCCTACCTCCCGCCGTTCGAGGTCGGCGCCGTGATGGACGGCGGCGCGGTCGGCCAGGTCGTCGCCTCCAACGGCGGCCAGCTCGAGGAGGGCGCCTGGGTCCAGCACCTGGCCGGCTGGCGCGAGCACTCGGTGATCGACGGCGGCTACCCGGTCGACCCCGGCGTCGCCCCGATCTCCGCCTCCCTCGGCGTGCTGGGGATGCCCGGCCTGACCGCCTACGCCGGCCTGACCGACGTCGCGCCGATCGCGGAGGGCGAGACCGTCTTCGTCTCGGCCGCCGCGGGCGCGGTCGGCAGCGCTGCCGGCCAGATCGCGCGCCTGCGCGGCTGCCGCGTGGTCGGCAGCGCCGGCTCGCCCGAGAAGGTGGCCTGGCTGACCGACGAGCTCGGCTTCGACGCGGCCTTCGACTACAAGCAGGCGCCGGTCGCCGACGCCCTGCGCGAGCACGCCCCGAAGGGGATCGACGTCTACTTCGACAACGTCGGCGGCGACCACCTCTCCGCCGCGCTCGGACGCATGCGCCTCCACGGCCGGATCGCGCTCTGCGGCGCGGTCGCGCAGTACAACGAGGAGCGGCCGCAGCCGGGCCCCGACAACTTCCTCGCGACGCTGCCGCTGCGCCTGACGATCCGCGGCTTCATCGTCCTCGACCACTACGGCCTGATGGGCCGGTTCCTCGACGAGGTCGGCGCCTGGGTCCGCTCCGGCGACCTGCGCTACCGCGAGACGATCGTCGACGGCATCGAGAACATGCCCGCCGCCTTCAACGGCCTGCTGGGCGGCGACAACATCGGCAAGATGCTCGTCAAGGTCGGCCCCGACCCCGTCTAGCGACGCCGATGCAGCCTTGGCGCCGCTGAGCGGCGCCAAGGCTGCATCCGCGGCAGATCAGGGCGCCTCGCTCGCCCGCCGCACCGACGGCGGCGGCCAATGTCCGACGGCCGGCGGGCGCGCCCCCGCGCCCCCGATGCCGACCACGTTGCCCGGCAGCACGGCCGCCGCCGAGCCCGAGCTCGCGAACGTCACGTCGAGCAGCGCGGTCCCGTGCTCGCGCGCCAGCCGCGCCGCCTCGGCGACGATCCACCTCCGCTCGCCCTCGCCGACGCGGCAGGCCGCGAGGAAGTGCTCGGCGAGACCGCTCGACACGTCGTCGCCGTCGACCTCGAGCCGCTCGTGGCGAGCGCTCGGCTCGCCCATACCGCCGTCCGGACGGATCAGCACCGCGGCCATGTCGTCGGTGACGATCCGCGCCTCGGCCGCCACCCGGTCCAGCAGCTCGCTCGCCGGCGCCGTCGGGCCGAGCTGCTCGACGAAGTCGCCGATCCGCGGGCGGCCGAGGATCCGCGTCGCCTTGCGCGCCTCGGCGAGGCCGTCGGTGTAGAGGCAGATCACCGCGCCGGGCCGCAGCGGCTGGATCGTCTCGCGCAGCCCGGTGCGCAGGTCCAAGCCGATCGGCGGCGACGACGCGGCCAGCACCGCCTCCGGGCGCTCCGGGCCGACGATCAGCGGCGGCGGGTGTCCCGCGCACGCGTAGACGAGCGAGCTCGAGGCCGGATCGTGCGTCGCGATCACGGCCGTCGCGAAGACCCCGCCGTCGAGGTGCTGGCTGATCACCGGGCCCGCCACCTGCAGCGCCTCGCGCGGCCCCATCCCGGCCTCGAGATAGGCCCGCAGCGTGAAGCGCATGAACGCCGTCTGAGCGACCGCCTCCCGCCCGTGCCCGGAGACGTCGCCGAGGATGAACGCCGCCCGATCGCCCGGCAGCATCAGTGCGTCGTAGAAGTCGCCGCCCGCGCCCGGCCCGTCCGACGGCCGGTAGGCGACCGACGTCCGCACCGCCCCCAGCGTCTCGGGGACCGGCGGAAGCAGCGCCCGCTGCAGCAGCCCGACCTCCTCGCGCAGCGTCGCCCGCTGGCTCCCCAGCCGCCGGGCCCGCAGCGACGCCAGCAGGTAGCCGACGGCCAGCGCGAGCGCGAGTGCGGCGAACAACAGCGCGTCCGAACCCATGCGTTCGCATCGACGCCGCCGCAACACGCGATGAAGCGGGCCCGCTCCGGTCGAACGTCCGTCTACCATCGACCTGCCCGGGTAGCCGAATTGGTCCAGGCAGCGCGCTTAAAACGCGTGACCCCTCGGGGTGTGCGGGTTCGAATCCCGTCCCGGGCACTGGCCGGCAGCTCAACACGACCGCAACAAAGCGCCCGCTAGCGTGTCTAGAGGGGCAGGGACGGGTATTCGGGATGTTGCGTGGAGGCTTCCGCTCTAACAAGCCAAGCAGGGCTCACCGGTGCCGCCGGCCGGTCTCCGTTGCTGCGGCTGCGTAGCGACGAGCAGCTGATCGCGCTGACCCGCCGCGGCAACCAGGCCGCGTTCGAGATGCTCGTCCAGCGCTACCAGCCGCGGCTGCTGGCCTTCTGCCGCCACATGCTCGGCTCGAAGGAGGACGCCGAGGACGTCCTGCAGGAGGTCTTCGCCGCCTCCTACAACGCGCTGCTCGGCGACAACCGGCCGATCAACACCCGCCCCTGGCTCTACCGGATCGCCCGCAACCGCTGCCTCAACCATCTGCGCAAGCCGCGTCCCTCGGGCCAGGACTCGATGGACATCTTCGAGCGCGACAACGGGACCTCGACGGCCGACACCGTCCACCGTCGCGAGGAGTTCCGCCAGATCGTCTCCGACGTCGGCGTGCTGCCCGAGTCGCAGCGCTCGGCGCTGCTGCTGCGCGAGATCGACGCGCTCTCCTACGAGCAGATCGCAGAGGCGATGGACACCACGGTGCCGAGCGTCAAGTCGCTGCTCGTCCGCGCTCGCGTCAGCCTCGCCGAGGCCGCCGAGGCCCGCCTGCTCACCTGCGCCGAGGTCCGGCTCGAACTGGGCCAGGTCGCCGAGGGCCTGACCAAGACCACCGCCCCCGTCCGGCGCCACCTCAAGGGCTGCGCGCAGTGCCGCGTCTTCCGCGGCGAGCTGCGCAACACCACCAAGGCATTGGCCGCGATCGCCCCGATCGGCCCCCTGCTGATCCTCCAGAAGCTCGGCCTCGCCAAGCTCGGCTTCGGTGGCATGGGCGGCGCCGCCGCCGGCGGAGCAGCCACCACCGCGGGCGCCGGCTCGGTCGCCAGCAGCGCCGGCCTCGTCGGCGGCGCCGTCGCCACGGGCAGCAGCGCAGCCGCGGCCGGCGGCGCCCTCTCCGCCATCGGCGGCGGCATCGCCGGCAAGGCCGCAGCCGGCATGGCCGCCGCCGCGATCGTCACCGCCGGCGCCGTCGAGGTCAAGCACGTCACCAGGCCCGCCGCCCCCGTCACCCCCCAGGTCCAAGCCATCGGCGCCCACCCGGCGCCCCCCGCCACCGCCACGGCCAAGCCCGCGAAGGCGGAGAAGGTCGCCGCCGTCGAGCCCGCCCCCAAGCCCGAGCCCGAGCCAGTCGATCCGGTCGCCACACCCGCCCCGACCCCCGCGGTCGAGCCGGCCCCCGCACCAGTGCCCGTCCCGGCGCCGGCCCCCGCTCCCACGCCGACGGTCCAAGAGGACGAGGGCACCGTCACCCTCCCGACCACCAAGCCCCCCACGTCCACCAACCCGCCGACCACCATCCCGACAGCCCCGCCGAAGCCGCCGCCGACCACCACCGCGCCGGCTCCTCCTCCACCGCCCCCGCCCGCCACCGCGACTACGCCCGCACCACCCCCGCCACCGCCGACCACAACCGCGCCGGCGCCACCGCCGCCTCCGCCACCCCCACCCGCGACGTAGCCGCGCCCTCCTCCAGGCCCGAGCCGGGACGAGATAGCCCTCAGAGGAGCGTGTGAAGCCAGCTCCGTTGAGGGCTATCTCGTCCCGGCCCCACCACCCACGCGACCCTAGCCCACAGGCGCCAGCCCGATCACCTTCATCCGCCGCTCCAGGGCCTTCAGGGCGAACGCCCGCGTGTCCTCCAGCGAGTACCCGAAGATCACGTCGTCCTCAGCCGCCCACGGCGGCAGCAACACCCCGTCGGCCGCCGGCCCGCTCTCCACCAGCGTCCGCTGGATCGCATCGCGGTACCGCCCGTCCCGCTCCGCCATCTCACGCAGGAACCGCGCCCCGAACGCCACATGGCGGTGCTCGTCGCGAGCCACCATGTTGAAGCCCTCGACGAATCCCGGCAGCGTCCCCGCCTGCTCGTTGTACTCGATGATGAAGTGCTGCCCGGTCAGGGCCAGCATTCCCTCGAGCACCATGTGGTAGAGCGTGACCGCCTCGACCAGCGTCTCGAGGTCCTCCGGCTCGCGCGCCAGCTTGTCGACGCGCGACGCCAGCATCTCGTCGAAGAGGCGCGAGAAGTTCTCGTTCAGGTGCGCGCTGGTCTCCTCGAGCCGGTCGGCGAGGTTGTCGGCCTCCAGCACCCCGACCTCCGAGTAGAACCGATCGAAGAAGGCCACGTGCCGCGCCTCGTCCGCGATCTGCGTGCACAGGAAGAGCCGCATCTCCTCGTCGGGAGCGGCGCGCATCATCGGCCCCAGCTCGGCCGCCACCCGCTGCTCCCCGATGAAGAACGACGACAGCCCGTACATCCGCTGGAACCGCTCCTCGGCATCGATGCGCTCATGCCAGTCGATGCGGTCCTGGCTGAAGTCGATGTCCTGGACGCGCCAGTGCTGGCGCTCCCACAGCCGGTACAGCTCGCCGTACCCCAGCAGCTCCGAGCGGCCATGGTCCGCGGACGCCTTCAGCGCCGGGTCGCCCGTCGCCTGGAAGTCGTCGCGATCGGTCCGCGACATCGTCGGCTCGCTCATCTCACTCCTCCAGTCTCGACGGCGTGAGACGGAGGCTAGCGCGCGACTGGCTGGCCGGCCAGCTGGATGCTCCCGGCGCGGAGGAGCGCAGACGGACCGGTCCTAGCGGGCGTCGCGGAGCTAGCTGGAGCGCGGTCCGGCGAGCACCGCAGCACGGCTCACGGGCCGGGCTCGGCGTCGGCGACGATCGTCACCTTGCCCTGCGGCCCACTCAGCACCAGTCTCTCGCCGCTGCGCAGCCCGTCGAGCAGCGTCCCCGCCGTCTCGATCTCGCCACCGGCCTTCACCGTCTCGCCGCCTCCCGACAGCTCGTACTCCACCCCGTCGGCCGACCGCAGCCGAACCCGAATCGCGATGAACGGCGGCACCCGCACCGTCCGCGGGCTCAGCTCCCCGCCATCCCCCGTGATCAGCGCCTGCGAGCTCGCCGGAACCTCATCCCCGGCCCCACCCTCCTGATCCTCCGCCGGCACCGTCGACGGCGACTTCGCCCCACCGCCCTCCGACTCGCCCGGCTCCCTCCCAGCCGTCTCGGTCCCGGTGGTCGTCGTCTCCCCAGCCGTGTCCGTCCGCTCCGTCTCCGTCGTCGCCCCGCCGCCATACCCGCTGCTCTGGCTCCCCCCTCCATCGTCGTCATCGCCACAAGCCGCGAACGCGAACGCCATAGCCGTTGCCAGCACCGCCGCTGAACACCTGGAGGGAAGCATGCGCCCAAAGCTACCCACCCCACCGGAGCCCAAGTCCCCCGCGCCACCGCCCAACGCCCGAGCCGGGAGGGAGAAGTCCTCAGAGGAGCTTTCGCTTGCTCCGTTGAGGACTTCTCCCTCCCGGCCCCACCTACACCGCGTGCGTCTCCCCGGGCTCGAGGATCACAACCGACGACCCCGTCGCAGACTCCACATCCGCCTTGAACCCCTCCACATCCGTCTCGATCGGCGGAAACGTGTCGTAGTGACACGGGATCACCTCCCGCGCCCCCACCAGCCGCGCCGCCTCCACGGCGTCATGCCGATCCATCGTGTAATGCCCTCCGACGCACATCAGCGCCACATCCAGCTCGTCCCGCCTCCCCGGCAGCGCCAGGTCCGAGAACAGGCACGTGTCGCCCAGGTGGTAGACCGTCGTCTCGCCCAGCCGCACGACCAGCCCCGCCGGCGTGTGCGGCGTCCCGTCCGGCGTCACCGCCGTGTGCCAGGCCGGCACCATCCGCACCCAGCCGCCGGGCAGCTCGACCGTCCCGCCGATGTTCGGATCCACGACGTTCTCGACGCCCTTGCCGGAAATCTCGTCGACCAGCTCCGGCTGGCCGATCACCGGCGCGCCCGTCCGCTTCGCGATGTCGACCGTGTCGCCGAGATGGTCGGCGTGGCCGTGGGTGAGCAGGATGTGCGTGGGGTCGACGTCCGCGGCCGCGGCCGCCGCCCTCGGGTTGCCGGTCAGGAACGGGTCGATCAACACCCGCGCCTCCCCCTCCGTGAGCTCGAAGCAAGCGTGCCCGAGAAAGCGAATCTCCATCCGTGTCTCCTCCTCAATCCGTTTGCGGGTCCGGCTCGTCGCCTCCCCGGTTGCGCTCCAGCTCGCGCGCCAGCTCCCAGCCGACCGCCACGCCGACCAGCATTCCCAGCCGCGCCTCCTCCGACATCAGCCCGCTGATCGCCGCCATCCGGTCGGCCGGATCCTCGTGGCCGGCGGCGTCGCGGATCTGCTGGGCCTGCACGGTGTCGAGCAGGCCGCCGCTGCTCGCCATCGCCTCGTCGAGCACGCGCTGCAGCTGCGGCGCGGCCCGCGCCAGGCGCGCCTCGGCTGCCCGGAAGCGCTCCGGGTCGCTGAGCGCGACGACCGCCGCGTCCAGCTCCGCGTCGCTGTAGGTCCGCTCGGCCACGGGGTCGATCATAGGCGGACGGGCCGGCCCCGCCGCCCGCGCGCGGCGACGTCCGCTCGGCGGCGCGGCGACCGCCGCTAGCGACGGGTGAGGAGCGGCAGAGCGGTTCCGAGCAGCGCGCCGACGGCCGCGCCCACCACGCCCGCGACGAGGCTCGCCTCCGGCACCGCGAGCGGCACGAGCGCCAGCACCGCGGCGAAGACCGCGACGCCGATCAGGTCGTTGCCGCGCTCGTCGCCACGCCGCGCGGCGCGCCGGTCGTCGACCACCCAGGCGCACAGCAGCCCGAGCGCCGCGCCGTTGGCGCCGAGGATCCAGTAGCCGACGTTGAGGTCGGCCAACGGCGGCGAGAGGTCGGTTGCGACCGCCGCGGCCGCGCCCGCCGCGCCCGCCAGCAGGAAGACGGCGATCGGCGCGAGCCACCCGAATCGCCGCTCGAGCAGCGTGCCGAAGACCCCGACGGCGACCAGCGCGACGAACTGGTAGGCGAGGTTGTCGAAGACGAACAGGCTCGTCGCGTAGCGCCACGGGGCGTCGTCGAGCGGCAGCCAGATCCCGCCGATCTCGTTCAGCGCGACGGCTCCTGTCGCGAGCACCAGCGTGACGGCGAGCGACAGCCCGATCAGCAGCAGCGTCGCCACCGGACGGCTGTCCGGCGCGATCCCCTCGATCTCGTTCGCGCGCAGGCGCGACAGCCGCGGCCGGCGACGCTGCCTGCGCTGCGCGCCGCCCTCCTCGTCGCGCTCGATCTTCGGCGCCCGCTTGCGAATCCGCTGGCCACAGTAGGGGCACTCGGTCACGTACGGGCTCACCTCGGACCCGCAGTTCCGGCACACCACGAAGAGGTCCGGCTGACTCACTCCCATGAAGATACTGTGCGCCGTCTTCGCGGAAAGCGAGCGCAGCGAGCGATTCCCGAAGGGCCGCAGGCCCGTCCTCGGTGGACGTCGCACAGCCGCGCCTCAACCCTCCAACGGCGCCGAGGGCAACGTCTTCGCGGAAAGCGAGCGCAGCGAGCGATTCCCGAAGGGCCGCAGGCCCGTTCTCCCCGTGGACGTCGCACAGCCGCGCCTCAGCCCTCCAGCGGCGCCGAGGGCGACGTCTTCGCGACTATCTCCCCTACGACCTCACGCAGATCGCGATTCGCCTCGTAGACGATCAGCTGGCGCGAGCCCCCGTTGCCGTTCTCGATCAGATCCTCGATCGCCTCCAGCTCGCCGGCCGAGCCGAGATCCTCGGCGTGGCCGCGCAGGCGGTCGACGAGCCGGCGCGCCAGCGCCTTGGTGCTGACGCGGTCGCGGCTCGGCAGGTCGACCAGCTCTCCGTCGAGGCCGTGGCGGGCGGCGAACCACTTGTTCTCGTCGAGCATCTCGAACGGATAGCGCGACAGCCGCTCGCCGGCCTCGAAGTGCTCGCCGAGCTCCTTCGCCATCGCCTGCACGAGCGCCGCCAGGCCGAGCGTGTGCTCGAGCCGCGTCTGCGAGTCCATCACCCGCACCTCGACGGTGCCGAACGTCGGATGCGGGCGGACGTCGTACCAGAGGTAGGTGTAGTCGGGGATCGCCTTGCTCTCGATCATGAAGGCGATCCGCTGCTCCCAGTCGGCCCAGTCGTCGTAGCGCGGCGGGATCCCGACGCGCGGGAAGGCGCGGAAGATCGGCGTCCGCGACGACAGCAGGCCGGTCGCGTCGGCGCGCCAGAACGGCGAGTTGGCCGACAGCGCGAGCAGGATCGGCAGGTGGACGCGCATCCCGTTGGCGATGTGGATCGCCTTGTCGGGGTCGTCGACGCCGACGTGGACGTGGATCCCGAAGATCAGCTCCTGGCGCGCAACCCACTGCAGGCCCGCGACCAGCTCGCGGTAGCGCGGCCGCGAGACGATCCGCTGGTCCTCCCACATCGCGAACGGGTGGGTGCCCGAGGCGCCGATCGCCAGCCCGCGCCGCGCCGCGGCGCCCATCACGACCCGGCGCAGCTCGCCGAGCTGGAGGCCGATCTCGCCGGCGTCGGCGCAGGGCGTCGTCGCGACCTCGCAGACCGACTCCATCAGCTCCGGCTTGACCTCGCCGGCGGCGTCGTGGCCTTCGAGGTCGGCGAGCAGCCCCTCGATCGAGTTCGCGAGATCGAGCGTCTCGGCATCGACGATCATCAGCTCCTCCTCGACGCCGAGCGTGTAGGAGGGGCCCGTGAAACGGTGCTCCACGCAGCAAGGGTATCCCCCGAACCGGCCCCGCAAACGCTCCCAGGCGGGGGTATCCTCGGTGTTCACGCAATCCTGAGGAGGCAATACACCGAATGAGCCTCGGCTACGACGGCAAGCTGTACATCCTCGCGTTCGACCATCGCGGGTCCTTCCAGACGAAGATGTTCGGCATCGAGGGCGATCCCACGCCCGAGCAGACCGCGACGATCGCGGACGCGAAGCACCTGATCTTCGAGGGCATGGCGAAGGCCGCGGAGCGCGGCGCCGACCCGGCCGCCAGCGGCACGCTGGTCGACGAGCAGTTCGGCGGCGACATCCCGACCGACGCCAAGGCACGCGGCCTGAAGCTCGCGATGCCGGTCGAGAAGAGCGGCCAGAACGAGTTCGACTTCCAGTACGGCGACGCCTTCGGCGAGCACATCCAGAAGTTCGACCCCGACTTCTCGAAGGTGCTCGTGCGCTACAACCCCGACGGCGACGTCGAGACGAACGAGCGCCAGCTCGGCCGCCTCAAGCGCCTCTCGGAGTGGCTCGGGGACAACGACCGCAAGTTCCTCTTCGAGCTGCTCGTGCCGGCCGAGCCGGCGCAGCTGGAGTCGGTCGGCGGCGACACCGACCGCTATGACGCCGAGTTGCGCCCCGACCTGATGCGCCGTGCGATCGAGGCGATCCAGGACTACGGCATCGACGTCGACATCTGGAAGATCGAGGGAGTCGACGAGCGGTCCGACTGTGAGATGCTCGCCCAGGTGACGCGCCGCGACGGCCGCGACGGCGTCGTTTGCGTGCTGCTCGGGCGCGGCGCCAGCGACGCCAAGGTCGACCACTGGCTGCGCCAGGCCGCCCCCGTCGACGGGTTCGTCGGCTTCGCGATCGGCCGCTCGATCTGGTGGGACGCGCTCAAGGGCTTCCTCGACGGCTCGATCGCCCGCGAGGACGCCTCCGACCGGATCGCCGCCAACTACCTGCGCTTCGTCGAGGTCTACGAGGGAGCGGAGCAGGGCGCACACGTCTAGGGTTTGTCGGATGCGCATGCGTCAGTCGCTCCATCAGTTCGAGGCGGCCTTCCGCGAGGAGGCCGCCGATTCCGTCGCGCGCCGGGAGCGCCTGCGCCGTGAGGCGGCGCAGCGATCGCGGGTGCGGCGGGTGGAGAAGGTGCACAAGCACGGCACCGCGCGGTTCGTCGGCCTGATCGCAACGATCCTCATCACCACGGCCGTCGTGACGTGGGTGATGTTCCAGGTGCTGGCGTCCGTCGCCGGCTAGGGAGATCCTCGTGCGCATCCGGCAGAGCCGGCTGCTTCGCTAAATCGCTAGTCTCCCCGCCGCTTTGGCACGTCGATCGCTCAAACCACAGCTGAACCAGATCCGCACGTGGGTCCGGCAGGGCCGCACCGATGCTTGGATCGCCCACCAGCTCGAGGTATCCGTCAGGGACGTCTCGAACTTCAAGTCCGAGCACGACCTCGCGGCGGGTGAGACCGAGGGAGTCGAGACCGACCTCTTCGGCCCGCGCGTCGACGAGGAGGAGGTCGACCTCCGTGCCGAGGACGAGGCGCTCGTCGCCGCCGCGCTCGAGGAGGAGGCCCAGCGCGCCGCCGTGAGCGAGGACGAGGACGGCGAGGACTCCGAGCCGAGCGACGACGACAGCGAGGAGGCCAAGTCACGCCGCCGCCGTGGGCGTCGCGGCGGCCGCGGGCGCAAGCGCGGCGGCCGCAGAAAGGCGCTCGAGGGCACCTTCGACCACGGCGAGGACGGCTACGGCCTCTGGCTCGACCCCGCGATCCAGGACGACCCCGTCTACGCCGAGCACTGGGCCGGCCATCGCCCCGTCACCATCACCGTCGAGGCCGACCGCATCGTCATCGAGCGCTCGGGGCCCGGCTCCGAGTCCAGCGACGACTAGCCCGCGGGCTAGTCCTCGTCGTCCCCGGCGCGCTGCATCCGGCCGCCCGCGAAGTCCGCCGCCTGGCGCGCATAGCGCGAGAACGCCGCGTCGATCGCCCAGCTCGAGTCGGTCCCCTGGGCGTGCCGCTGGACGACCTCCGAAGCCCAGTCCGTCCCCTCGCCGTACAGGTCCGCCAGCTCGGCGACGTAGAACACCCCGCCGAGCCGCTTGCGCAGCTCGTACAGCACGGCGTCCGACGCGTCGGCGAGATCGGGATCGCCGATCACCCGGTTCTGTCCCATGCGCCACTGATCGAGCGCCAGATCGACTGGATACGTCACCGCCGGCGAGGTTAGCGTTCGCCGCCGCAAGCGACCCGGCTCTGCCGGGTGCGCGCGGAATCGGCTAGCGCTTCGGAGGATTCTCGATCACGAACGCCCGCTCGTCGCTGCGCGTCATGCCCAGCTTGCGCGCCTCGAGCTCCAGCGTGTCCGGATCCTTCAGAGTCGCCGCCCGCTCCTTCAGCCGCTCGTTCTCGGCCTCCAGGTGCCGCAGCTCCTCCGTCTGAGCTGACGCGGTCCGCGACGCCTCCCACCAGTGCTTGGCCGGCGAGACGTACATCAGCAGGATCGCCCCGAGCAGCACCAGCAACGCCGCCCGGCTCAGCCGGTCCCAGCGAATGCCGCCCGGCCTCAAACCGGCAGAGGCACGGCGACGCGGAGCAGCGACAGAAGCCATCAGGCCCACCTTCCACGCCCACGCCAGCCCTCCTCCCACGACCCTGCGGGTTGGGCGAGATATCCCTCAGAGGAGCTTTCGCTTGCTCCGTTGAGGGATATCTCGCCCAACCCGCCCCCGCGCGGCCAGTCCCTAGCTCCGAAAGACGCTCCGCCCCGGATAGACCGCGGAAGCCCCCAGCTCCTCCTCGATCCGCAGCAGCTGGTTGTACTTCGCCACCCGATCCGACCGCGACGGCGCGCCGGTCTTGATCTGGCCGCAGCCGGTGGCGACGGCGAGGTCGGCGATCGTCGTGTCCTCGGTCTCGCCTGAGCGGTGGGACATGACGGCGGTGTAGCCGGCGTCGTGGGCCATCGCGATCGCCTCGAGCGTCTCGGTCAGGGTGCCGATCTGGTTGACCTTGATCAGGATCGAGTTGCCGGTGCCGCTGTCGATGCCGCGCTTCAGCCGATCGGTGTTGGTCACGAAGAGGTCGTCGCCGACGAGCTGGACCTTGCCGCCGAGGCGCTCGGTGAGCGTCTTCCAGCCGTCCCAGTCCTCCTCGTCCATGCCGTCCTCGATCGAGAGGATCGGGTAGCGCCCGGCCATCTCCGCCCAGTAGGCGGCGAGCTCGTCGGAGGAGAGCTTGCGGCCCTCGTGCTCGAGGTCGTAGACGCCGCCGGAGTAGATCTCGCTCGCGGCAGGGTCGAGTGCGATCGCGACATCGTCGCCGGGCGTGTAGCCGGCCGCCTCGATGCCGGCGATCAGCATCCGCAGCGCCTCCTCGTTGGAGCCGAGGTCGGGCGCGAAGCCGCCCTCGTCGCCGACGGCGGTGCCGAGCCCGCGGTCGTGGAGCGTCTTCTTGAGCGCGTGGAAGACCTCGGCGCCGGTGCGCAGCGCCTCCGAGAAGGTCGGCGCGCCGCAGGGGATCACCATGAACTCCTGGAAGTCGACCTTGTTGTCGGCGTGCGCGCCGCCGTTGAGCACGTTCATCATCGGGACCGGCAGCGTGGCGGCCCGCTCGCCGCCGAGGTGGCGCCAGAGCGGCTGGCCGGCATCCGCCGCCGCCGCCTTCGCCACGGCGAGCGAAATCCCGAGGATCGCGTTGGCGCCGAGCCGCGCCTTGTTCGGCGTCCCGTCGGCGGCGAGCATCGCCCGGTCGACGGCCTCCTGGTCGCCGCCGTCGAGCCCGAGCACCGCCTGCGCCAGCTCGCCGCCCGCGTTCGTGACCGCGGTCGCGACGCCCTTGCCGAGGTAGGCATCGCCGCCGTCGCGCAGCTCGACCGCCTCGAACTCGCCCGTCGAGGCGCCCGACGGCACCGCCGCGCGGCCGAGCGCACCCGACGCCAGCGTCACCTCGACCTCGACGGTCGGGTTGCCTCGACTGTCGAGGATCTGACGGGCGTGGACCTTCTCGATTGCGCTCACGGGCTCGGATCTACCTCCTCGGGGGTCGGCGAAGCCGGCTGATCCTATGGCGCAAGCCGCTCTGGCGGCCCGAACGTGACGTTCCAGCCGATCACGTCCGAAGCGTCAGTCTCGACCGACGCCGCGCTCGAGGTCCGCCTTCAATCGCCGTGCATGCTCGCGCAGCGCGGCCTCGGGGTCGACGCCGGCGGCGCCGGCCGCCCGAACGGCCTCGAAGAGCTGGCGGCCGATCGCCTCGAAGGCGTCGTCGCCGGGCGCCGGGCCGCCGCCCTCGCCCGGCCCGGCCCGATCGACGAGGCCGGCTGACTGCGCCCGCTTCAACACCTTCTTGGCGTAGAGGGTGGCGGGCAGGTTCTCCGGCAGATCGCCAAACACCTCGCCGCCGCGCTCCTGCTCGCGCTTGATCTGAGCCCAGCTCTCCAGCACCTCGCCGGCGGTCTCGGCGGCCGCCTCGCCGAAGACGTGCGGGTGGCGGCGGATCAGCTTCTCGCGGCAATGGTCGGCGACCTCGGCGAGCGAGCCGACGTCGCGCTCCTCGAGCAGCATCGAGAGGAACATCACCTGGAAGAGGACGTCGCCGAGCTCGTCCAGCAGCTTGGCGTCGTCGCCGGAATGGGCGGCGTCGGCGAGCTCGTAGGCCTCCTCGATCGTGTGCGGGACGATCGAGCGCTCGTCCTGCTCGCGGTCCCAGGGGCAGTCGCGGCGCAGGCGCCAGGTGATCTCGTCGAGGCGCTGGAGCGCCTCGACGAGACCGGCGGCGCGCCGCTCCGTCATGTGACTACGGAGCGGGCGGCGGCGGAGCCTGCTGCGGAGCGCCCTGCGGAGGCGGAGCGCCCTGTGGTGGCGGAGCGCCCTGTGGTGGCGGAGCGCCCTGCGGAGGCGGAGCGCCCTGCGGAGGCGGAGCGCCCGGCGCCGCGGTGGTGTCGGTCTTCTCCTCAGGCGCGTTGCTGCACTCGGCGACCACGTAGCCCTCGCGGCACTTGGTCTGGCCCTTGAAGTCCTCGCGGAAGTCCTCGATGAAGTCCTGCAGCGACTTCTGCTCGCGCTCGGACTTCAGCAGGCCGCGGATCGTCTCCTTGGCGTCCTCGAGCTTCTGCTGGCTGGCCGGCGTCTGGCCGGTGACCTCGAAGACGTACCAGCCGAACTGCGTCTTCACCGGACCCTCGATCTCGCCCTTCTGGGCCTTGAAGACCGCGTCGTCGAGCGCCTTCTCCTGCTGGCCCTTCGGGACGTCGGGCAACTTGCCGCCATTGGCCTTCGAGGCCTGGTCGATCGAGTACTTGCTCGCGACCGTCGCGAACTTCGCGCCGTCGTCGAGCTCCTGCTTCGCCTGCTCGGCTCTCGCCTCGGTCTTGGTGAGGACGACGTTGAGGTCGCGCTGCTCGGGCTGGCCGAAGCGCTTCTTGTTCTTCTCGTAGTACTCCTCGATGTCCTCGTCGGTGACCTTCGCCTGCTCCTTCTGGATCTTCGCGGTCAGCTTGTTCTGGAGCGCGTCGAGCTTGATCCGGAAGAGGATGTCCTGCTCGGTGGCGCCCGAGGTCTCGAGGAACTTGCGGTAGTCCTTCTCCTTCGGGAAGGCCTGCTTCTTCTGGTCGGTGAAGAGCGTCTGGACCTCCTTGCCGCTGACCTTCACGTCCTGCTCCTCGGCCTCCTGCTGGACCCACTGCGACTGGATCAGGAACTGCATCACCTGCTGCTTGAGCTGGTCGTAGCTCTGCTTGCACTGCTTCTTGAGGTCGCTGTCCTTGGGCGCCGGCTGGCCCTTGGCGGGCTTGGGCTGCGCCTTCTTGAGCGCCGCGACGCACTTGGTGTAGTCGGGCGGGTCCGGCGCCACCGCGGGGCCGCCCTGCTGCGCCTGGCTCTTGGCGGCGCTGGCGTACCAGTGGTCGAACTGCTGCTTTGTGATGACCGTGTCGCCGACCTTGGCGACCGCGTCGGAGGGCACGTCGTTGCCGCCACAGCCGGTGGCGGCCACGGCGCAGATGCCTGCGAGCGATACGCCCGCGAAAGTACGAAGAAGGTTCATGGAGGCTGAGTTCATCCCGAGGTAGATGTGCGTCGCTCGTCAGCGGCGCCTAAAGCAGCGGCGGACTCTAGCGGAGCGATCCGAACCGTGTGGCAGGTGTCACGCACGCGCGGGCTCGCTGGCCGCCTCGAGCACGGCCTCGGCGGCGCGAACGACCGCCGCGAAGCGCTCGGCCGGCTCCTCGGGAACCCGCACGCGGACCGTGCTGCGGCCGGACTCGTAGATCGCCTCCGGCACGCGCTCGCGCAACACGCTCACCTGCGACGAGTCGAGCTCGACCGGCGAGACGGCCAGCTTGCCGCCCACGAAGTCGACCGCCCGGACCCCGGCGCGGCCCAGCTTGATGCGCGCGTCCTGGAGCTTGATCAGGTTGTCGAGCGGCTCCGGAACCGGGCCGAAGCGGTCCTCGAGCTCCTCGCGCAGGACGATCAGGTCGGCGATCTCCTTGGCGCCCGCCACGCGGCGGTGGATCTCGATCTTCGCGGCCTCGTAGGGCACGTAGTCGCCCGGGACGAACGCGTCGACGGGGAGATCGACGCGCACCGGCTCGGGCGCCTCCTCGCTGGAGTCGCCCGCGAGCGCGGCGACGGCCTCGTCGAGCATCCCGACGTAGAGCTCGAAGCCGATCGCCGCGACGTGGCCGGACTGGTCGTCGCCGAGCAGGTTGCCGGCGCCGCGGATCTCGAGGTCGCGCATCGCGATCTTGAAGCCCGAGCCGAGCTCGGTGTAGTCGGACAGCGTCGCCAGGCGGTCGCCGGCGTCGCCCGTCAACGCCGCCGCGGAGGGATAGAGCAGGTACGCGTAGGCACGCTCCCTGGACCGCCCGACGCGGCCCCTGATCTGGTAGAGCTGGGCCAGTCCGAGCTCGTCGGCGCGCTCCACGATCAGCGTGTTCGCGTTCGAGATGTCGAGGCCCGACTCGACGATCGTCGTGCAGACCAGGACATCCGCCTCGCCGCGCAGGAACGTCAGCATGATCTGCTCGAGCTGGCCCTCCTCCATCTGGCCGTGGGCGACCAGCACGCGCGCCTTCGGGCACATCGCGCGCACGCGCTCGGCGGTCTCGTCGATCGAGTCGACGCGGTTGTGCAGGAAGAACGCCTGGCCCTCGCGCTCGAGCTCGCGGTCGATCGCGCGCTGGACGAGGTCCTCGTCGTACTCGCCGACGTAGGTCTTGACCGGACGGCGGCCCTCCGGCGGGGTCTCGATCACCGAGATGTCGCGCAGGCCGGCGAGCGACATCTGCAGCGTGCGCGGGATCGGCGTAGCCGACAGCGACAGCACGTCGACGCGCAGCCGCAGCTGGCGCAGCAGCTCCTTCTGCTTGACGCCGAAGCGCTGCTCCTCGTCGACGATCAGCAGGCCGAGGTCGTTCGGCCGCACGTCGCGCGAGAGCAGCCGGTGCGTGCCGATCAGGATGTCGACCTTGCCGTCCTCGAAGTCCTTCAACGCCGCGCGGACCTCCTTGTCGGAGCGGAAGCGCGACACCTGCTCGATCCTGAACGGGTAGTCGCGCAGCCGCTCGGCGAAGGTGCCGTGGTGTTGCTGCGCCAGCACCGTGGTCGGCACGAGGAACATCACCTGCTTCGAGTCGGCGGCGGCCTTGAAGGCGGCGCGCAGCGCGACCTCGGTCTTGCCGTAGCCGACGTCGCCGCAGATCAGGCGGTCCATCGGGCGCGCCTCCTCCATGTCGGCGCGCACGGCCTCGATCGCGTCGAGCTGGTCGGGCGTCTCGCGGAACGGGAACGCGGTCTCGAACTCGATCTGCCAGTCGGAGTCGGGCGGAAACGCGTAGCCGGCGCGCCGCTTGCGCTCGGCGTAGAGGTTGATCAGCTCGCCGGCGAGCGCCTCGGCGGCCCGCCGAGCGCGCAGCTTCTGCTTCTCCCACATCGTCCCGCCGAGCTTCGACAGCGGGGCGGCGCCGGCATCGGCGCCGACGTAGCGGCTGATCTTGTGGATCTGGTCGCTGGGCACGAAGACGCGGTCGCCGTCCTTGTACTCGAGCTGCAGGTAGTCGCGCGTGACCCCGCCGACGGTCTTGGTCTCGAAGCCGGTGAACAGCGCGATGCCGTGGTCCTCGTGGACGACCGGCGTGCCAGCGCGCAGGTCTGTGAAGCTCGCGAGCGCCCCGGCGCCGGTGCGCGGGCCCGCCGGCTGGGCGCGGCGGCGGCGCAGCAGCCGGTGGTCGGGGACGATCGCCAGCTTCAGCGTCGGCGCGACGAAGCCCTCGCGCAGCGACGCGGTGGCGAAGCTGAGGCCCGGCTCGTGGGGAGCGGGGCCATTCGCCGCCGAGGCGTCGGCGGCCGAGCGCGCCTCCGGGACGTCGTCGGCGGCGGCGCTGCCTGGACGTGCGCGCGGGCCTCCGCCGAGGAAGGCCGCTCGGATCCGGGTCAGGTTGTAGGCGGCGCGCTCGGCCTCGCCCTGACGCGCCCACGCGACGAACGTCCGGTAGCCGGAGCGGATCAGCTTCTCCAGCTCGGGCTCCGCCGCCTCGAGCGAGCGCGCCGCGGTCTCGGCCGCCTGGGCGCGGAAGCTGTGCGGCTGGTCGCCGGAGATGCTCGACAGGCGCAGCGCGGCGCGTCCCTCGAGGGCCGCCTGCAGGCGCTCGGGATCGACATAGAGATGTCCCGCATCGGCGTCGTGGAAGCTCGTCGTGACGTCGTCCCAGTGGTCGCGCAGCGCGGGCGGGACCTCCTCCTCGGCGGCGATCGCGACCAGCGCGTCGGCTGGCAGCAGGTCGAGCAGCTCGCCGAAGCGGTCGACCGGCAGCAGGTCGGCGATGTCCACGCGGTCGCCGCCGCCCGCCCCGCCGGCGTCGCCGTTCGCCCGCTTGGGCGACTGCCCCGCCAGGTCGGCGGCGGCGATCTCCGCCAGCTCGCGGTGCTCGGGCGCCAGCTCGGCCGCGGGCGCGATCTCGACGAGCTCGACCTCCTCGAGCGAGCGCTGCGTGAAGGTCGAGAAGAAGGTCAGCCGCTCGACCTCGATGTCGAACAGCTCGCAGCGCACCGCCCGCTCCTCGGTCGCCGGGTAGACGTCGAGGATGTCGCCGCGCAGCGCGAACTGACCGCGCTCCTCGACCTGCTCGACGTGCTCGTAGCCGCAGGCGACCAGCTGCGCGGTGGTCTCGTCGAGGTCGATCAGCCCGCCCTTCTCGATCGTGAAGCCGTGCGGGCGCAACTCGGGGTCCGGCACCTTCTCGGCGAGCGCGACGGCGCCCGCGACGACGACCGGGGCGCCGGCCGACGCGGCGCCGCCGTCGGCCGCCGGGCCGTCGACCAGTGCGTCGAGCGCCGCGATCCGCAGGCCGGTGAGGTGCGGCGGCGGCGCCAGGTGCGACTCGTAGCGAACGCCGCGGGCCGGGTAGAGCCGCACCGGTCGCGGGGCGAGGAACTGCTTGAGATCGGCGGCGAGGTCGCGCGCCGCGCGGTCGTCGCCGGCGACGACGAGCGCCGGGCGATCGGGCTCGGAGTCGAGCAGCGCCGCGAGCAGGTAGGGCCGCATGCTCTGCGAGACGAACGCCCGCTGCGGCGCCTCGCGGGCAGCGTCGGACAGCGCCGCGACGGCGTCGTCCTCCTGGGCGTATGTGAGCAGTGGGCGCAGCGACATGGGCACGCGAAACGGCCGCCCGGACACGGCCGCGCGGCCCCCGTCGATGATAGGCAACGCGCTCGCCGGGGCGCGAGCGCGCTCGCCGTCGCGCGCGAACCGGCGCGCGCGAAGGATCGTTGGGGCTACTGCCCGGAAAAGGCTTCGCTCGGGCGCGAATCGGCGGCGAGGAGCCGCTCGAGCTCGTCGACGGCGTCGGCGATCAGGCGCTCGACGTCCTCGCGCGGCTCGTCGAAGCGGCCGAGGACGTAGGGAACGACGATCGCCGGGTCGGTCGTGTCGGGACGGCCGACGCCGACGCGCAGCCGGCGGAAGTCGCGCCCGCCGAGCTCGCGCTCGAGCGACTTCAGCCCGTTGTGGCCGGCGAGGCCGCCGCCGACGCGCGCATGGATGCGCCCGAACGGCAGGTCGATCTCGTCATGGACCGCGACGACGCGGTCGAGCGGCACGTGCAGCGAGCCCCGCGCGGGGCCCGCCGAGCGCCCGGACTCGTTCATGAAGGTCTGCGGCAGCAGGACGCCGACGCGCGGCCCACCCGGAGCGGTGCGGCCCTCGCTGTAGAGGCCGGCGAACTTCTGCTTCGCCTTCGGCATGTCCCAGCGCTGGGCCGCCTGCGCCACGACGTCGAAGCCGACGTTGTGGCGCGTGCCGGCGTACTTGCGGCCCGGGTTGCCGAGGCCCACGACGAGCCAGTCGACCCTGCCCCCGTCGCCCTCCTCCCGACGGCGGAACAGCCCCATCGCCTCGGCGCTACTCGCCTCCGCCGGACTCGTCGGAGCCGGCGCCCTCGCCGCCCTCGCCCTCGACCGCCTCGCCCTCCTCGCCGACGAGCTCGGTCTCGGCCTCGATCTCGGGCTCCTCGACCTTTGTCGGCAGCACGACGCTCGCGACGACGACCTCCTCGGGGTGCTCGTGGACGATCTCGACGCCCTGCGGCGCGCTGACGTCGGCGAGCGTGATCGTCGCACCGATCTCCAGCGCCGACACGTCGACGACGATCTGCTCGGGGATGTCGGTCGGCAGCGCCTCGATCTCGACCTCGCGCGTCGCGTGGTCGAGCACGCCGCCCTCCTTGACGCCCGGCGTGTCCTCGGTCCCCTCGAGCTCGAGCGCGACGGGAGCGCGGATCTTCTCCGACAGGTTGACCTCGAGGAAGTCGACATGCACGACCTCGTCGCGCACCGGGTGCAGCTGGCGGTCCTTGAGGAGCGCCGGGACCGACTTCTCGCCGCCGATCTCGACGTCGATCAAGGCCGAGCCGTCGACCAGGACGCGGCGCAGCTCGCGGTCGCCGACCTTGAACGAGACGGGCTCGTCGTGGGTGGCGCCGTACAGGACGCCCGGCACGAAGCCGGCGCGGCGCAGACGACGGCTGGCGCGGGAGCCGCGCTCCTCGCGGACGTCGACGGAAAGGGTGGGACGGTCGGAAGCCATAACGGCCGGCCAGTGTAGACGACCGGGCCTCTAGGGTGAGCGCGATGGCCAAGGACGATCGGTCGATACCGAAGGGCCGGGTGCGCCGGACGGCGCAGGTCGGCAGCGTGGTCGGCAGCCAGGGGGCGCGCTGGGCGGGCACGCGCGCTGCGAACCTGGCGCGCTCGAAGGAGGAGGGGGCCGCTCAGCTCGACAAGCGCCACATGGAGGCCGCCGAGCGGATGGTCGACACGTTGGGGACGATGAAGGGCGCGGCGATGAAGATCGGGCAGCTCGCCTCGTTCGTCGACACCGACTTCCTGCCCGAGGAGTACCGGGCGCTCTACCAGGACAAGCTCGCCGACCTGCGCTCCGAGGCGCCGTCGATGCCCTGGGAGCAGGTCCGCACGGTGCTCCTGGAGGAGTGGGACGAGCCGGTCGAGGAGCTGTTCGAGGAGTTCGAGCAGGAGGCGGCGGCCGCGGCGTCGATCGGCCAGGTCCATCGCGCCGTGCTGCCCGACGGCCGCCGCGTCGCGGTCAAGATCCAGTATCCGGGCGTCGCCGACGCGCTGCGCGCCGACATGCAGAACGCCGGGATGATCATGCGGCTGGCGAAGGCGATCGCGCCCGGGCTCGACGCCAAGGCGGCTGCCTCCGAGCTGAAGGAGCGCGTGCTCGAGGAGCTCGACTACGAGTACGAGGCGCAGAATCAACGCGCCTTCTCGCGCGGCTACCGCGGTCATCCGTTCATCCACGTCCCGGACGTGATCACGCGGCTGTCGCGCGGGCGGGTGCTCGTGACCGAGTGGGTCGACGGCGCCGGCTTCGAGGTGGTCAAGGCCCTCCCGCAGGCCGAGCGCGACCGCTTCGGCGAGATCGTCTACCGCTTCTGCTTCGGCTCGGTCCATCACCTCCTGCACTTCAACGCCGACGTCCACCCCGGCAACTACCTGCTGATGGACGACGGAAGGGTCGCCTTCCTCGACTTCGGCATGACCAAGCAGCTCGACCGCGAGCAGGTCGCGCTCGAGATCGTCGCGATCGCGGCCGCGGCCGAGCGCGATCCCGAGCGGCTGCGCGTGGCGCTGCACGACCTCGGCTTCGTCAAGGATCCGAGCAAGGTGGACGCCGAGCGGCTGATGCGCCACGTCATGACGATCGGCGGCTGGTATCTCGAGGACCGCGAGCTGACGATCGACTCGCGCCGCGTGATGGAGGCGATGACCGCCGCCTCCGACCCGCGCTCGGAGTTCTACGACCTGATGCGACGCGAGAACGTGCCGGCCAACGAGCTGATGGGACGGCGGATGGAGATCGGCATGCTGGCCGTGCTGGGCCAGCTGCAGGCGACCCGCAACTGGTACCGGATCGGTCGCGAGTGGTGGTTCGGCGACGAGCCCTCGACTGACCTGGGCCTAGCTGAGCGTGCCTGGCAAGGAAGCAGGCCTCGTGGCGTGCGCTAGCACGTGAGGCCGCCTGTGCCCCGAACGGGGTAATGACCGGCCGCCAGGCGCGTTCAGCTACAGCCCGGGCTTCGCCGTCATGTCGACGACGATCAGCACGAGGATCAGCAGCTCGAGCGAGTTGACCATCAACGCCTGGCGGACGTTGGCGACCACTCCCGGAGCCGTCGGGCCGTCCGCCGCCACCAGCGCCTGGAGCTTCTTGTCCTGCGGGCCGTAGTAGCCGATCCCGACGATGAAGCTGAACGCCCAGCCGATGAAGGCGAGCGTGATCCAGAGCTGCGAGAACTCGTATCCGGCCTCGTCGACCAACAGGACGCCGGCGACCAGGAGGACCAGCGCCGTGGGAGCGTAGAGCCGCATAGCCACCGTGTTGATCTCGTTCGAGAACTTGAAGATCTCCTCGCTGTCACCGCGCTTGAGCACCCTTCGCCCGAGGATGTGCATCGCGATGCTGCCTCCGACCCAGACGACTGCCGCGAGGACGTGGATAGTCAGCAGGAACTCGTACATGGGCCTCCCTCAGAAGAGCTGGTTCTCGCCCTCGAAGATCTCGGAGACCGAGTCGTCGAGGAAGATGCGGCGGATCGAGTCGGTGAGGATGTCGGCGCTCGTCAGGACGCGAATCCGGTCGGGAGCGCCGTCGCGCAGCGGGACGGTGTCGGTGACCACGATGCCGGCGAGCGGAGAGGCCTCGAGCGTCTCGAACGCGCGGCCGGAGAAGACTCCGTGCGTGGCGACGGCGTAGACCTTCGACGCGCCCTCGTCGAGAACCGTCTGGGCCGCGGCGCTGAGCGTGCCGCCGGTATCGATGATGTCGTCGACGATCACGGCGACCTTGTCCTGGACGTCGCCGATCACGTAGCCGATCTCCGCGACCTGGTGCGTGGGACGCTCCTTCTCGAGCAGCGCGTAGGGGGCGCCGACCTTCTGGGCGAACTTGCGCACCAGCTTCACGCGACCCGCGTCGGGGGCGATGATCACGAGGTCCTCGCCGGCGAGCTGGTCGGACACGAACTGGGTCAGGATCGGCATCGCGGTCATGTGGTCGACCGGCTTCGAGAAGAAGCCCTGCATCTGACCGGCGTGGAGGTCCATCGTCACCAGCCGGTCGATGCCAGCGGTCTCGAGCACCTCGGCCACCAGGCGCGCCGAGATCGGCTCGCGCGGGGCGGACTTCTTGTCCTGGCGCGAGTAGCCGTACCACGGGGTGACGGCGATGATCCGGTGGGCCGAGGCGTGCTTGGCGGCGTGGACCATGACCATCAGCTCCATCAGGGAGTCGTTGACGGTCATCTCCTGCTCCTCGTTGCCGGCGATCGACGCGACGATGAAGAGGTCGGCGCCGCGGATCGAGTCGGCGTAGCGGCAGTAGACCTCGCCGTCGGAGAAGGTCTTGAGCCCGGCGTCGGCGAGGTCGACGCCGAGGTTCGCGGCGATCTTGCCGCCGAGCGCCTGGGTAGCGCGGCCGGCGGCGATCATCAACCGCTTGTCGTAGCTGGCCGGGATGTAGGTCCCGGCGGTCAGCTCGGTGTCGGTGATAACGGCGCTCATCCCCGCTCTTTCTCGATCCGCTCCGTGTAGCCGTCGACGTTGCGCTGCTCTGGCCGCGAAATTCCGAGCGCGCCGGGCGGCACGTCCTCGGAGATCACCGATCCGGCCCCAATATACGCGCCGTCGCCGACGGTGACGGGCGCGACGAACGAGCTGTTGACGCCGGTCCTGGCGCCCGCGCCGATCTTCGTGCGGTGCTTGCGGAAGCCGTCGTAGTTGGCGGTGATGTTGCCGGCCGCGACGTTGGCGCCGTCGCCGACGTCGGCGTCGCCGAGGTAGGAGAGATGCGGCACCTTGGCGCCCGCGCCGATCTCCGAGTTCTTGACCTCGACGAAGGTGCCGACCTTCGCTCCCTCGCCGATGTGCGCGCCGGGGCGCAGGTAGGCGAATGGGCCGACCGACGCTCCCCGCTCGAGGCGGGCGCCGGTGACGAAGGAGTGGACGCAGACGGCGCCATCGGCGAGCGACGAGTCGACGATCGTCGTCTGCGGGCCGATCTCGCAGCCGGCGCCGATCCGCGTGTCGCCGCGCAGCGTGACGCCGGGGCCGATGGTCGTGTCGCCGCCAATCTCGACACCCGCCTCGACGCGCGTCGAGTCGGGCGCCAGGAAGCTGACCCCGGCGAGCGCGTGGCGCTCGAGGATGCGCCGCTGGGCAAGCCGCTCGGCGTCCATCAGGTCGAGCCTGCTGTTGACTCCTACGGCGCTGGTGAGGTCGGCGGTGACGTGCGCCGCGACGGTACGGCCCTGCTGGCGCAGCAACGGGAAGACGCCGGTCAGGTAGGTCTCGCCGCCCTCGAGCGTGACCGCGTCGAGCGCCGCGTAGAGGGCGGAGGAGTCGAACACGTACGTGCCGAGGTTGATCTCGCGGATCGCGAGCTGCTCGGGCGGCACGCCGCTCGGATCCTTGGTCTCGACGATCCGCTCGACGGTCCCCTCGGCGTCGCGGACGATCCGCCCGTAGCCGGCGGGATCGAGGCCGTCGGTGGTCAGCAGCGTGGCTGCGGCGCGCGCGGCGGCGTGGGCGGCGACGAGCTCGTCGAGCAGCTCGCCGGAGATCAGCGGCTGGTCGCCGGAGAGGATCATCACCCGCGATCCGGGCGCGATGGCGTCACGCGCCGCGAGCACCGCGGCGCCCGTGCCCTCGCCCTCGCTCTGCTCGACGACCTCGACGCCGTCGGGCAGCCCCTCGGCGACGCCGTCGCCGGGCCGCGTGACGCAGACCACCTCGGCGGCGCCGGCCGTCCGCGCCGCGTCGATCACCCACTCGACCATCGGCCGACCGCAGAGCGGATGCAGGACCTTGGGCAGGGCCGACCGCATGCGCGTGCCCTTGCCCGCGGCCATGACGAGAACGGTGAGCTGCTCGGCCATGACTCCGCGCAGCGTACCGCCGTCCCGCCCGATCGGTCACTGGGGAGCCAGGACTTGAACCTGGGCTTGCAGGACCAAAACCTGCCGGGCTACCGACTACCCCACTCCCCACCGCTACGGTGACGAAGGTACCAGCGACGGCCAACGTCACTCGCGGCCGAGGAGCTCCTGGGCCGGGCCGCCGGGGGGTGAGATGCCGAGGACGCGCATGGCCTTGAGGCCGAGCGAGAGGCGCTCGCGGCCGTCGGTGGAGCCGACGTCGAGGGCGGTCAGCTCGCGGACGCGGTCGAGGCGGTAGCGGATCGTGTGGCGATGGGTGAACAGGCGCTCGGCGGTCTTGGCGACGCTGCCGTCGGCGTCGAGGAAGGTCTCGAGCGTGCGGACCAGCTCGGTCTCGTACTGGTTGTCGTACTCGACGAGCGGGGCGACGGTCTCCTCCTGGAAGCGCTCGAGCTCGGTCGGGTCCTCGCTCATCGCCGGCAGCAGCAGGCGATAGGAGCCCGTCTCCTCGAAGGAGAGCAACGTGTCGCCGCGGGCGCCGGCGACGTTCGCCGCGAGCAGCGCCTCGGCACCGGCGCGGTGGAGGTCGACGGGATCGGCGGTCGGACGGCTGATCGAGACGGTCAGGTGGTAGCCGATCAGCCCGGCCTCCAGCTCGGCGAGGACCGCGCGCGCGACGCGGTTGCCGGGCTCGCCGCCCCTGCCCGGGACGAGGATCGCCAGCTCCCGCTGCGCTCGAGGAGTCCGGTTCTCGCCCTGGATCGGCGGGGCGGGCGGCCCGTAGGCGACGGCGGCGGCGAGCGAGGTCCGCTCCACCGCACGCGCGCCGCGCTCTGCCAGCGTCAGCACGCGTGCGCGCCAATCGCCCTCCTCGGCCTGCTGCGGCCGTGCTCGGACGACGATCACCGAGGCGCCCTCGCGCAGGTCGCAGCCTAGCTCCGCCGCTCGGGCGACGATGTTCTCGCGGTCGGTCAGCGAGCGGTTGAGCAGGTCCGCCAGGAAGTCGCCGACCGCCGCCTCGGTGGCCTTGCCGGGCGCCCGGGCGCGCTCGACCTCGAGGGCGATCAGCGTCGCCACCATCCGCAGCAGCGCCGGCTCGAGCCCGTCCTCGCCGCGAGACCGCAGGCGCAGCTCGCCGACCGGCTGGTCAGCGACGCGCAGCTCGACCGCCTCGCTGCCCTGCTCGCCGGCGATCACCGCGCGCTCGTCCTCGGACGACTGGCACGCCACCGCGAGCACGCTGCTCGCCGTGTCGAGCACCACCACGCTCGCATCCAGCGCTCCCGACGCTGCCCGCGCGACCGCGGGCAGTCCGGCGCCGGCCTCGACCGCTGCCGAGACCTCCTCGAGCCCCTCCAGGAATGAGCTGCGCGCCTTGTCGCCTGCCGCGTTCACAGGCGAATACTGGCAGCAACTATCTGCCCGCTAGGCGTAGCGGTCGTACGACCACACCACGGCCAAGCCGATGGCCGCGCCGATGCCGAGCAGGGTGGCGAGGATGTAGACCGTCAGGAAGCCGGCCGCGACGCGCTCCCAGAGGCGGCCGTAGGCGGCCACGGCGGGGGCGAGGATGAAGGCGAGGTAGCCGGCGCCGACGATGCCCGCGGCGATCGCGATCGCCAGCTCGGTGGTGGTGAGGTCGAGGCTCATCGTGTCTGGTCGGCCGGCGAGGCGTCCTCCGCCGGACGCATCCCATTGTGGCGCAGGTAGGCGACGACGAGCGCGATCGCGGCACAGACGCCGAAGACGCCGGCGCCCAGGCCCCAGCCACCGGCGACGTCGGACCAGTAGTGCACGCGCAGGTAGATCCGCGACAGCCCGATGGCCACGGCTAGGGCGAGCGCGCCGCCGACCAGCGCGGCCCTGCTGGCGATGCCCGGGATGACGCGGGCGATCACCACCGCGACCGCGACCCAGGCCGTCGAGTACGCGGCATGGCCGCTGGGATAGCCCGAGCCATCGGCGGCGGTCAGCGGCCCGCTCGGTCGCGGCCGGTCGATCCCGTTCTTGGCCAGATGGACCGAGACGTAGAGCAGCGCGAAGCCGATCGCCAGCGCCGCCAGCTCGTACCAGTTGCGGCGCGTCGCCAGCAGGACGCACGTCGCGAGGATCAACGTGAGAACCGTCGGGAAGGCGCCGAAGTCGGTCACGACCTTGGCGACGTCGGTGAGCGTCGCGTGGACGTTCAAGCGGTCGGCGAGGTCGAGCAGCTCACGGTCGGCGGGGGTGGTCGCCGGGTCGGCGGCGAGCGTCGCCGCATAGGCGGTGAAGAAGTAGAGGCCGACGCCGGAGACCGCCGCCGTGGTCGTCAGCTCGAGCCCCAGCTCGCCCGGCGTGACGCGGTTGAACAGGAAGCGGGCCTGCGGCCCGACGACGTTCCAGGCGGGCGCCAGCACGCGCCGGCGGATCGGCCTTGCCACCGCGAGCAGCGGTCGCAGCAGCCGCTGGCGCTCCATCCAGTCGACCAGGCGCCGGCGCTGCTCGGGGCGTCGCAGCTGGCGGTATGCGAGCACCCCCCCGACGAGCACGGCGACGGTCAGGCCGAAGCCGAAGGTCGCCTTGCCGGCGACGTTGGCGACCTGGTCGAAGGACTCCCAGAAGACGTAGCCGAGCACGCAGAAGAGCGTCGCCCAGAGCCCGCAGCCGATGATGCTGTACGGGATGAAGCGGCGGTAGGCCAATCCCGACGAGCCGGCGACGAAGGGCGCGAGCGCCCGCACCAGCCCGATGAAGCGGCCGATCAGGATCGTCTTGCCGCCGTGACGGTCGAAGTAGGACTCGACCTGCTCGAGGCGGGCCTCGTCGATCTTGACCTTCGGCCCGTGGCGCAATATGAAGCCGCGCCCGAGCCGGCGGCCGATGAAGAAGCTGGTCGTATCGCCGAGGATCGCGGCCGTCCAGACGATTCCGATCAGCACGATCAGGCTGATCTCGCCCTGGCCGGCGATCACCCCGCCGACGATCACGACGCTCTCACCGGGCGCGACGAGCCCGACGAACGCTCCGGTCTCGAGGAACGCGAGCACCCCGACCAGCAGATAGGTCCACGCCCCGAGCGCCTGGGCGACGTCCTCGATCAGCTTCTCGACGTCGGGGAAGTCGGGCATCGCCCCGGCGGCGTAGAGAATCGCCACGACGGCGACGACGGCCGCGAGCAGCGCCGGTCCGCGATGCCGGCGCAGGACGCTCACCTCAGCAACTCCGTGACGATCGCCAGCGGTGGAGCGGGCGCGCCGATCGCCTGCGCCGCGGCGGCGCGTTGACCGTCGATCGTCGCCGCCGCACGCTCGGCGGCCACGCGATCGTCGAACAGGCCGAAGGTCGTCGGCCCCGAGCCGGTCACCTGCGCGGCGAGCGCGCCGGCGTCGCGCAACGTCGCGATCGGCTCCGCGAGGTCGGGGCGCAGCGCGAGCGCCGCCGGCTCGAGGTCGTTGGTGAGCCCGGCCGCGAGCTGGTCCACCGGCGCGGCCGCGAGGCGGCGCAGCGGATCCGCGGCGAGCCTGTCGGCGGGCCCGGCGTCGGCGGGGCCCACCGCCGGCGACGGCGCGCCCGCCGCCTCCGCGCGCAGCCGGTCGAGCTCGCCGTAGACGGCGGCGGTCGAGAGCCCGTCGTCCTGGGGAACGAGCACGAGCGTCATCGCCGGAAGGTCTACCCGTTCGACGCGCTCGCCGACTCCGGAGACGATCGCGTGCGCCGGCTCGACCTGGCTCGGAACGTCCGAGCCGAGGCCGGCGGCGACCCCGCGCAGCTCATCCGCGGACAGTGGCGTTCCCGCGAGCGCGTTGGCCGCGCGCAGCACCGCCGCCGCGTCCGCGCTGCCCCCGGCCAGGCCGGCCGCGATCGGGATCCGCTTGAGGATCTCGATCCGCAGCGGCGGCAGCCCAGCGTCGGGAGCCGCCTCGCGGAACACGGCCGCCGCCGCCGCGGCGAGGTTGCGACCCTCGACGCCAGAGCACACGACGACGTCGGCCGGCCCGTCGTCGAGCGGCGCGACCGTCACCTCGTCGGCCAGCTCCAGCGCCGCGAAAAGCGAGCAGAGCGGGTGCAGCCCGTCCTCCCGGGGAGTGCCCACGCGCAGCACGAGATTGACCTTCGCGTTGGCCTGCTCGCGGATCAAGCCCGCCTCGCCTTCAGCGGCTCCAGCAGCTGAGCGCCGATCAGCTCCGCGAGGCGTGCGAACTCGGCCGGCGACAGCCGCTCGGCACGCGCATCGGGAGGCAAGCCCATCTCCCCGAGCGCGGCGCGCGCCGCGTCGCGCAGGCCCCCCGGCGCCCCCGCGTCGAGCGCCAGCGACCCCGGCAGGGCCTTGCGGCGGTGCGCGAAGGCGGCGTGCACGAGCGCCACGACGTGAGCGGGCGGCGACGGGCCGCGACGGCGCAGGACGACGATCGCCGACTCGACGTTCGGCCGCGGGTGGAACACCGTCGCGGGCACGCGCCGCAGCACGCGCGCCTGGCATGCGAGCTGGGCGAGCACCGACGTCGCGCCGTAGACCTTCGATCCCGGCGCGGCCGCGAGTCGCTCGCCGACCTCGCGCTGGACCATCGCGACCCACAGCTGGGCGCCGGGCAGCTCGGCGACCGTCCGCAGCAGCACCGTAGCCGCCACCCCGTAGGGCAGGTTGGCCACGACCTTCGTCGGCGCCGGCCGCAGCGCCGTCAGGTCGAGCGCGACCGCATCGGCGAAGTGCAGCGTGACGTTCGGGTGAGAGTCGAGCGCATCGCGCAGCGGGGCCTCGAGCCGGCGGTCGATCTCGACGACGTGGAGATGCGCGACCCGCGGCGCGAGATGCTCGGAGAGGACGCCGAGGCCGCCGCCGACCTCGAGCGCAACGTCGCCCGGCGCCAGCTCCGCGGCATCGCCGATCAGCCGCAGGATGTTGTCGTCGACGAGGAAGTTCTGACCGAGCTCGCGGTTGGGCCGCACGTCGAAGCGCTGCAGGCGGTTGAGGCTCCCCTGGCGCGGCAGCGCGCCGGGATCGGCGCCGCCCTCGCCGCTCACCAGCCGAAGACCCGCGCCGCGTTGCGCTCGACGAGCGTCTCCAGCTCGGCGTACTCGACACCGCGCAGGCCGGCGACGAACTCGGCGGTGTGGGTGACGTTGGCCGGCTCGTTCGGCTCGCCGCGCAGCGGCACCGGGGTCAGGTACGGCGCGTCGGTCTCGACCAGCAGCAGCTCGTCGGGCACCTCGCGCGCCGCCTGCTGGAGGTCCGCCGCGTTCTTGTAGGTGACGTTGCCGGCGAACGAGCAGTAGTAGCCGCGCTCGACCGCCTCGGCCACGCGGTCGGGGGCCGAGAAGCAGTGCAGGATCACGGCGATGCCGTCCGCGTGCTCGGCGAGCGCCGCGAAGGTGTCGTCCTCGGCGGCGCGGGTGTGGATCGCGACCGGCAGGCCGGTGCGGCGCGCGAGCTCGAGCTGGGCGACGAAGGCGCGCCGCTGGTCGTCGCGCGGAGCGCGGTCGCGGTAGTAGTCGAGACCGGTCTCACCGACCGCGACGACGCCGGGCTCGGCGGCGGCGCGCTCGATCTCCTCGATGTCGGAGTCCCGCCAACCGGTCGCGGCGTTCGGGTGGCGGCCGACGATCGCCGACACGCCGTCGAGCTCCGCCGCCGCGGCCAGTGCGCGCGGGTTGGTCCGCGGGTCCATCCCGACGGTTGCGAGCTTCGTCACGCCGAGCGTGCGCGCATGCGCGACCAGCTCGGCGTCCGCCGGCTTGCAGGAATCGAGGTGGCAGTGGGTGTCGATCACGGGCGCGGCCGTCTCAGGCGGGCGCCTCGGCCCGTGGCTCGACGCGCGGGAACAGCTGCCCGAGCTCGCCGAGCGTCGTGCCGCCGCCGGCCGCGCCCAGCTCGGCGCGCTCGAGCGACAGGTCGTCGCGACCGAGCGCGGCGAGCAGGCGCTCCGCGGACTCCGGCATCCACGGGTGCAGCAGCACCGAGACGACGCGCAGCCCCTCCGCGAGCGTGTAGAGGACGACGTCGAGCTCGACCGCCGCGCCCTCGTCCTTGGCGAGCTTCCACGGCTCGCAGTCGGTGACGTAGCGGTTGAGCGCGCGCACGCGCTCCCAGACGTCCTCGAGCGCGGCGCTGACCTCGACGCGGTCGATCCGCCGGCGCACCGTCGTCGCGAGGCCGTCGAACTGCATCGCGATCTCCGGCGCCGGGTCCGCGTCGGGCACGACGCCGTCGCGGTACTTGCCGATCATCGCCAGCGTGCGGCTGGCGAGGTTGCCGTACTCGTTGGCAAGCTCGGTCGTGTAACGCGTCTCGAAGCCCTCCGGCGAGATCGAGCCGTCCTGGCCGAAGCCGACCTCGCGCAGCAGGTAGTAGCGCAGCGCGTCGGTGCCGTAGACGTCCATCACCTGGAACGGGTCGAGCACGTTGCCGAGCGACTTCGACATCTTGTGGTCGTCCATCAGCAGGTAGCCGTGGATGAACAGCGTGTCGGGCTGCTCGAGCTCGGCGGCCATCAGCAGGGCCGGCCAGATGATCGCGTGGAACTTGAGGATGTCCTTGGCGATCAGGTGGACGGTCGGCGGCCAGAAGCGCCCGGTCAGGTCCTCGCCGGGGCGGGCATAGCGCAGCGCGGAGTAGTAGTTGAGCAGCGCGTCGATCCAGACGTAGATCGTCTGATCGGGGTCCCACGGCACCGGCACGCCCCAGCTCAGCCCATGGCGGCTCAGCGACAGGTCGTTGAGCCCGCCCTCGATGAACGACAGCGCCTCGTTGTAGCGGTTGCGCGGCAGCACCCAGTCCGGCCGGTCGGCGTACAGCCGCTCGAGCGGCTCCTGGAACGCCGACAGGCGGAAGAACCAGTTCTCCTCCTGCTCGCGGTCGAGCTCGATCAGGTGGATCGGGCACCGGTTGCCGTCGAGGATCTCGTTCTCGGTCTTGAAGTCGGCGCAGCGCGGGCAGTACCAGCCCTCGTAGAGACCCTCGTAGACGTGGCCGTTGTCCTTGAGCCGCGTCGCCACCTCGGCGACGACCGCCTCGTGCTCGGGATCGCTGGTGCGGATGAAGAAGTCGTTGGTCGCGTCGACCCGCCGCGCCACCTCCTTGAACCGCTCGGCGTTGCGCTCGGCCAGCTCGCGCGGGGCGACCCCCTCGCGCTCGGCCGCCTGGGCGACCGGCTCGCCGTGCTCGTCGGTCCCGGTCAGGAAGAAGACGTCGTCGCCGCGCTGGCGCATGTGGCGCGCGAGCACGTCGGCCGCCACCGTCGTGTAGACGTGGCCGAGGTGCGGCTCGCCGTTGACGTAGTAGATCGGTGTGGTGACGTAGTACGGCACGAGCGCCGATGCTACTGCCGCGCGTCAGCCGCCACCGACCGACGGCACCAGGCGCGCGACGACGGCGCGGGCGCCGCGCCGACCGTGCCCGCCGCCGCCCGCGAGCGCCGCCGCGAGGATCAGCGCCCCGCAGGCGATCGCCCAAGGGATGCGCGAAGCCGACCAGGGCCCGCCCGCCAGCCGACGGCCGGGCGGCGACAGCGCCGCAGCCCTCCCGAGGGGCGCCGCCGGGCCACGCTTCGCCCAGGGCAGGGGAGCCGGTCGCGGCACGGCACGGCGCGCCCAGGGCAGGCGGACCGGCTCTGGCGCCGGCCCGACGCGGACCGGCCCCCGCAGCGCGACCGGCGCGCCACGCGGGACCTCGCGGACCCCCGGCAGCGGCGGCAGGAAGTCGAGCGGATCGCGGTAGCGACGCGTTCCGGCGTCGCGGACGCCGAAGTGGACATGCGGAACCGCCGTCGACGGACGGCCGCTGGCGCCGGCCGTGCCGATCCGCTCCCCGGGGCCCACCGCCTGCCCCGCCCGCACCGACGCGGTCGCCAGGTGAAGGTACGAGGTGTCGAGCCCTCCGCCGGCGGTCCGCACCGACACCGTGAGCCCCGACGTGCCGACGAGTCCGCTGAAGCGCACCGTGCCGCCGGCCGCCGCGACCACCGGCGTCCCGGCCGTCGCCGCGATGTCGATGCCGCGGTGCTGCCCGCCGGCATACGGCCCGCCACGGTTCGCGTAGCCGGTCGCCACCTCTCCACGCACCGGCCACGTCCAGGTGTCCGCGACGGCGGGTGCTCCGCCCACCGCCCAGATCGCAACCGCCGCCATCGCCGCACCCGCCCTCCGTGTCGCTGCACGGGCGCGAGCTGTCGATGGGCCAGGCACTCGGCGACCGTAGGCGCTCGCCGCAGAGCCGTGGATCGGCCGTCGCGTCGATTCGCAATCGATGCGACGCCCGGCACGGACAGTGCGTCCGGCGTTACTCGGTCAGCGCTTTGTAGAGCCGATTGACGCTGCCGCCGGTCAACTCGGCCACCACCTGGGCGGCGACGCGCGGCTTGGCGCCGGAGTCGACGAGCAGGCGAACGTGGTCGAGGCCGGCCGGCGGCCCCTCGTCCTCGCCCTCGCTCGGCGGGCCGAATACCAGCACGACCTCCCCGCGCGGCGGAGCGTCGCCGTAGCGGGCCGCCAGCTCCGCGGCGCTTCCACGCACGACCTCCTCGTGCGCCTTGGTCAGCTCCCGGCAGACGGCGACCTGACGCTCGGGATCGAGCTCGGCGAGCAGCGCCAGGGTCGCCGGAACGCGCTTCGGCGACTCGAAGGCGATCAGCGTCCCGCCCGGCTCGGAGAGCACCTTCCCCAACTCGCCCGCCTTGCGCGGGAGGAAGCCGACGAAGCGCCAGCGATCTGCCGGCAGAGCCGAGGCGACAAGCGCGGCGAGCGCGGCTGACGGTCCCGGCAGCACCTCGATCGGGAGCCCTGCCGCCACGCAGGCGCGCACCAACACGTATCCGGGATCGGACACCAGCGGCATCCCCGCATCGGAGACCAAGGCGACCTTCGCCCCCTCCCGCATCCGCTCGACCAGCTCCGAAGCGCGCGCCTCCTCGTTGTGCTCGTGATAGCTCACGAGCTTCGCGTTCACGCCGTAGCGGTCGAGCAGCGTCCGCGTCCGCCGCGTGTCCTCACACGCGACGACGTCGGCGTCACGCAGCGCCGACAGCACCCGCAACGTCACGTCCTCCAAGTTCCCGATCGGCGTCGGACAAACAGTCAGGCCCATACCCCACCCCCGGAGCACCGCCACCGACCGTCGCCGGCGGGAGACGAACACCCGAGCAGCGATTCCCAAGCGGAACGGGTGTTCGTCTCCCGCCGTCCCCACCCACTCATCGAGAACCCCCATCAAGCGCCAGCAACGCCGCACCGAGCATCGCCGACTCGCTGCCGAAGCGCGCGGGGACTATGGGCGGCGGCGCGCCACCAGGCGGTAGGGCGCGCTCGGCGAGCGTCTCGCGCGCGGGGTCGAGGAGGAGGTCGCCCGCGGCCACCGCCCCTCCGCCGATCACGATCACGTTCGGATCGAGAGCATTGACCAGACCGGCGATCCCGATCCCGAGCCGCTCGCCGACGAGGGCCAGCACCTCGCGCGCCTGCTCGTCCCCGTCGTGCGCCAGCTCGGTGACGAGGCCACCGCGGATCTCCTCGCCGGCGGCGAGTCGCTTGCCGAACGTCGAGTCCGGCTGCTCGCGGCCGAGGCGGCGCGCCGCGGCCCCGATCGCCCGCCCCGACACAACCGTCTCGAAGCAGCCGCGCCCTGGACAGCCGCCGGGACAGTCCTCGCCGTGCAGGTCGATCGTCATGTGGCCGAGCTCGCCGGCGAAGCCGCGCGCTCCATGGTGGACGCGACCGCCGAGCACCAGGCCGCCGCCGATCCCCGTGCCCAGCGCCAGCATGACCGCGTGCTCGGCGCCGCGCGCGGCGCCGTGGCGGTGCTCGGCGAGGATCGCGGCGCTGGTGTCGTTGTCGACGAAGACCGGCAGCCCGAGCCGCTCGCTCATCAGGTCGCGAAACGGGACGTCGTCGATCGGCAGGTGGTTGGACCAGACCGACAAGCCGCGCTCGTGGTCGACCAGCGCGGGGATGCCGAAGCCGACCGCCTCGACGTCCGGGGCCGCGGCGCGGACCTCCTCGACCGCCGCTACGAAGACGTCGAGCGTCTCGGAGCGATCCGCTCCGCGCCAGGTCCGATGGACGCGGTTGTGGACGATCAGCTGCTCGTCGACGACCCCTCCGAGCAGCTTGGTGCCCCCGGCGTCGATCCCGATGACGCGTCGTGGCGGCATGGCCGGACGATATACAGAGGGTGGTGAACGACTCCGGCCACGGCGACCGGCCCGACTACAAGGTCTACCGGTCGCGCAGGAGCCCGCTCGACAAGCTCCGCAGCTCCGACGACCTCGAGGGGTTCAAGGATCGCTCACGTCCCAAGGAGCCACGGCGGCGCGAGCCGCGTCCGCCGCGCTCGCCGCGGACGCCCCACACGCGCAAGGCGGTCACCCCGCGGCGCGTCGCGAAGTGGGTGCTGATCGCGATCGGCGCGTGGCTCGCGCTGTCGTTCGTGCTGTTCATGGTCAGCGCTCAGCTCGAGGGTGGGATCTCCGACGACGCCAAGGACGCGCTGTCGGGCAACGGCAACTTCCTCACCGGGGCGACGATCCTCGTGCTCGGCTCCGACGAGCGCAAGGGCGACTCGATCGACGAGTCGGACGGCGGCCCCGGCCGCGCCGACTCGATCATGCTCGTCCACGCCTCGCTCGGCCGCGTGTCGAAGGTCTCGATCCCGCGCGACGCCGAGGCCGACATTCCCGGCCACGGCCGCACCAAGATCAACGCCGCCTACGCGATCGGCGGACCGGCGCTGACGATCGAGACGGTCGAGGGCTACATGGGCAACGGACTCGAGATCAACCACCTGATCGAGGTCGACTTCCAGGACTTCCCGAAGTTCATCGACGCGCTCGGCGGGATCACGGTCGACAACCGCAGCCGCATCTGCGCGCCGCCGTTCGACAACTTCTGGCGCGGCTTCAACCTGCCGGCCGGCGAGCAGGACCTCACCGGCCGCGAGGCGCTCGGCTTCGCGCGCGTACGCAAGAACCCCTGCGCCCCGGCCGAGAACGACATCGCTCGCGCCGCCCGCCAGCAGGACGTGCTGAGCGGCATCCGCGGCTCGCTGCTGTCGCCCGGGACGTTCGTCCGCCTGCCGTGGGTCAGCTGGCGCGCGCCGCAGACGATCCGCACCGACCTGCGCGGGCCGGGGCTGCTCGCGCTGGCGGCCGACGTCGCGACCGGAGGCTCGGGCGAGTCGCGCGTGCTCGAGCCGTCGTGCCTCGGCTGCGGCGCCGACTTCAGCCTTCAGGTGCCCAGGGACGAGCGCGCGGCGGCGGTGGACGAGCTGTTGGGCAAGTAGCGCGGGCGCGCGTCAGTCGGACTTCGCCGCCGAGCTGCCTGGCTTCGACTCGGGCTTCTTGCTCGACGAGCCGGACTCGGAGCTGGACGAGGAACCGGAGTCCGAGCCGCCGGAGGATCCGTTCGACGCGGCCTTGCCCTCGCCGCCGTCACCTGAGCCGGAGGCCGACCCGGCGCCCGTCTTCTTCTTGCCGTAGTCCGTGTTGTAGAACCCTGAGCCCTTGAAGTGGACAGCCGGCGCGTGCAGGACCTTCTGGACCGGCGCGCCGCAGACCTCACAGGCGCTGAGCGGGTCGTCGCTCATGCTCTGCAGGACCTCGAAGGTGTGTCCCTTCTCGCAGCGGTACTCGTAGATAGGCATGGGGCCGGCCAGTATACGAACGCGCTCGTGCGGGCCGCTTGCGTCGCTCCAGTTCTTCTAGGGTGTCGCCGATGCCAACCGACGTGGTCACCATGGACAAGATCGTGTCGCTCTGCAAGCGGCGCGGCTTCATCTTCCAGTCGTCTGAGATCTATGGCGGGCTGGCGTCGACCTACGACTACGGCCACTACGGCGTGCTGCTGAAGTCCAATGTCAAGGCGGAGTGGTGGCGCACCGTGCTCCAGCAGCGCGACGACATGGTCGCGCTAGACGCGGCGATCCTGATGCACCCCCGCACCTGGGAGGCCTCGGGCCACCTCGAGGGCTTCACCGACCCGCTCGTGCAGTGCCTCGGCGACTGCAAGAAGCGCTGGCGCGAGGACCACCTGCGCGAGGCGACCGAGGCCGACGGCGGGGATCCGACCGCCGAGCTGCGCTGCCCGCAGTGCGGCGGCGAGCTGTCCGAGCCACGCAACTTCAACCTGATGTTCGAGACCCACATGGGCCCCGTCCAGGACGAGGGCTCGCGCGTCTTCCTGCGCCCCGAGACCGCGCAGGGGATCTTCGTCAACTTCAAGAATGTCCTGCAGTTCGCGCGCAAGAAGCCGCCGTTCGGGATCGCGCAGGTCGGCAAGTCGTTCCGCAACGAGATCACGCCGGGCAACTTCATCTTCCGCACGCGCGAGTTCGAGCAGATGGAGATCGAGTTCTTCGTGCCGCCGGCCGAGGCCGGCGAATGGCATCGGCGCTGGATGGACGAGCGGCTGCGCTGGTACACCGACCTCGGCATCCGCCCCGACCACCTCCAGCTGCGCAAGCACGAGGGCGACGAGCTGTCGCACTACTCGAGCGCGACCAGCGACATCGAGTACCTCTTTCCGATGGGCTGGTCGGAGCTCGAGGGGATCGCCAACCGCGGCGACTTCGACCTCACCCAGCACGCCGAGTTCTCACGCGAGAAGCTGGACTACGTCGACCCGGGCACCGGCGAGCGCTACGTGCCGCACGTGATCGAGCCGTCCGCCGGCGCCGATCGCGGCACGCTCGCCTTCATGGTGGACGCCTACGACGAGGAGGAGGTCGAGGGCCGCGAGCGCGTCGTGCTGCGCCTCCACCCGCGCCTCGCCCCGGTCAAGGTCGCGGTGCTGCCGCTGCTCAACAAGCTCGGCCAGCCCGAGAGGGCGCGCGCGATCTACGAGGAGCTGCGCGACCGGATGCCGGCCGAGTTCGACACTGGCGGCTCGATCGGCAAGCGCTACCGTCGCCAGGACGAGATCGGCACCCCGTGGGGAGTCACCGTCGACCACCAGACGATGGACGACGACACCGTCACGCTGCGCGACCGCGACTCGCTCGAGCAGACCCGCATCCCGGCCGCCGAGCTCGCCGACGAGCTGGAGCGGCGGCTCAAGGCGGACTGGTCGAGCCCGAAGCTCGCCGCGTAGCCGGCTGTCAGCCGCCGAGCGCGCCGGTCGCGACGGCGGCGACGAGCCCGGCCATCGCGGTGATCATCGCCAGCTCGAAGCGGAACATCATCGACCGCAGCGCCGCGATCTCGACGCGCAGGCCATCGCCGATCCCGTGCATCTCCCCGCGCAGGCCGTCGCCCATCCGGTGCACCTCCCCACGCAGGTCCCTGATCTCGCCACGGAGCTCGCGGATGTCGCCGTCGACGCGTGCGAAGCCCGCGTCCATCCGGGCCGCCAGGTCGTCCATCCGCTCGTCCGTCCACTCCATCGTCAGCACCTCTCGGAAGCTACCGAAGAATCCGTCTTGCGGAACAGCATATACGCTAGGCTCCGGGTAACGAGATTCCACGCTCACGCACCGCGAACGCACGAACGTCACGGCTGGCGCACCAGTTGCGCCAGATGGCCGACGGAGCGCCTACCCTTGGGAGACATGCAGCCGCTGTTCGAGCACCGGCTGGAGCTGGCCGGATTCGAGACGAGGGCACTGGAGCTCGAGGGCTCCGGGCCGCCGCTGGTGCTGCTGCACGGGTTCGCCGACAGCGCCGACACCTGGCGCACGCTGCTCGACCGGCTCGGACGCGCCGACCGGCGCGCGGTCGCGGTCGACCTGCCGGGCTTCGGGACGGCCGACCGGCTGCACGCCGACCAGCCGGTCCTGGCCTAGCTGAGCGCGTTCGCGGCCGCGGCGCTCCGGCACTACGCGCCGCAGGGCGGGGCCGTGGTCTGCGGCAACTCGCTGGGCGGCTGCCTGTCGCTGCTGCTCGCCCAGCGTGCCGGCCTGCGGCTCGCCGGGGTCATGCCCGTCGCGCCCGCGGGCCTCGACATGGCGGGCTGGTTCCGGGTCATCGAGCGCGATCCGGTGCTGCGCGCGCTGCTGGCCTCGCCGCTGCCGTTGCCGCCGGCGGTGCTGCAGCGCGTCGTGCTGGAGATCTACAAGCGGCTCGTCTTCCACGATCCCGAGACGATCGAGCCGCTCGTCGGCAAGGCGTTCACCGCCCACTTCCAGGATCGCCACACGGCGGCGCGGATCCTCGGCGCCGGGCGCCGCATGCTGCCTGAGCTGCGCGACCCGTTCGACCTCGAGCGGATTCGCTGCCCTGTCGAGCTGGTCTGGGGCGATCGCGACGCGATGGTCTTCAATAGCGGCGCCGAGCGCGTGCTCGACGTGGTCGCGGGCGCCCAGCTGACGGTGATCGAGGACTGCGGGCACTGCCCGCAGATCGAGGCCGCGGACCGGCTGGCCGAGCTGCTTCTAGACTTCCCGGTCGCGCTCGCCCAGGCCGCCTGAGCGCCGGCCGCCCCGCCATGCGACTCCTCCCCGATCCCGAGCAGCTCGTCGACTCCGCCGCCACGGCGTGGGACCTCTACGTGGGGCCCGGCGTCGCCGACCTGCGCCCGACGCCGTCGTCGATCGTCCACGAGGGGCCGCAGTGCACCGTGCGCCGCCACCGCTCGCGCCGCCGGCCCCGCGCCGACCGGGCGCCGATCCTGCTGATCCCGCCGCTCGCGGCGCCCGCGAGCTGCTTCGACTTACAGCGCGGCTGCAGCCTCGTCGAGCACCTGACCTCGCTCGGCTATCCGACCTACGTGGTCGACTACGGGCCGATCTCCTTCGGAGACCGCGCGCTCGGACTCGAGCATTGGGTGGAGGACGTGCTCCCGACGGCGATCGACGTCGTCCACGCCGACAGCGGGGGCAAGCCGGTGCAGCCTGTCGGCTGGTGCCTCGGCGGCATCCTGACGCTGTTGACGGTCGCGAGCGATCAGACGCTGCCGATCGCCTCGGTCGGGCTGATCGCCAGCCCATTCGACTTCACCCAGGTTCGCCTTGCCGCGCCGCTGCGCCAGCTCAGCCGGCTGACCGGCGGCGCGCTCGAGAGCGCGCTCTACCGCTCGCTCGGCGGCGCCCCGGCGCCGCTGGTCAGCCGCGCCTTCCAGCTGACGTCGATCGACCGCTACCTGACCAAGCCGCTCTGGGTGCTGCGCAACCTCCCGCACCGTGACGCGATCGGCCACTCGGAGGCGATCGACCGCTACATGGCGAACATGCTCGCCTACCCGGGCCGCACCTTCGGCCAGCTCTACCACCGCTTCTTCCGCGTCAACGACCTCGCCGACGGGATCGTCGACCTCGGCGACCGCGAGATCGACCTCGCCGCCGTCCGCCAGCCGGTGCTGGTCATCGCCGGCGACGCCGATGCGCTCGCGCCGGCGGCAGCCGTGCGCGCGGTCGTCGACCTGCTGCCGAACGCCGCCTCGGTCGACTTCGAGCTGGTCGCCGGGAGCCACCTCGGAGTGCTTACCGGCCGCGGCGCCGAGGCGACGACCTGGCGCCACCTCGACGCGTTCCTCGACGCGAGCGACCCCCTGCGCAAGGCCCCGCTGCCGGCGACCGAGCCGGCGTCCCCGCTGTCGCAGACCGCCTAGTGTCCTGAGTCGATAGTTCTGCTGTAGTGCTGGTAGGGTTTGGCGATGCCGAATCCGAACGCTGTAGAGGTCGTTCTCAGTGAGGAGGAGCGCGATCAGTTGGAGGCGTGGGCGCG
>Ga0190265_10000216_pt1 | contig 53105 bp, 43 predicted proteins | sample Popmic124T_FD_133135 | JGI IMG/M metagenome (GOLD analysis project Ga0190265, IMG submission 133135) | Populus adjacent soil microbial communities from riparian zone of Indian Creek, Utah, USA - 124 T | ecosystem: Environmental > Terrestrial > Soil > Riparian zone | place: USA: Utah | collected... | reverse complement strand
CCGGGCGCGGCGGCGGCGACGGCCTGGGTCAGGGCCGAGAAGACCGAGATGGCGAGCATCAGCGGCGGCTCGCCGACCGCCTTCGAGCGGTGGATCGTCTCCTCGACATTCTCGCCGCGCTCGAAGATGCGGATGTCCATATGCGGCGGGCGGTCGCTCGCGGTGGGAATCTTGTAGGTCGAGGGCGCGTGGGTGAGCAGGCGGCCGCGGTCGTCGAACACCAGCTCCTCGGTGGTCAGCCAGCCCATGCCCTGGATGAAGCCGCCCTCGATCTGCCCCATATCGATCGCCGGATTGAGCGAGCGGCCGACGTCGTGGAGGATATCGACCGCCACCACGCGATGCTCGCCGGTGAGCGTGTCGATCACGACCTCGCTGAGCGCCGCGCCGTAGGCGAAATAGAGGAAGGGGCGGCCGCGGTGACTGGGGCGGTCATATTCGATCTTGGGCGTGGCGTAGAAGCCGGTCGCGGCGAGCGAGATGCGCGCGAGATGGGCGCCGCGGCAGAGTTCGGCGAAGGTCCAGCTCGCGGAGCCCGGCTGGGTCGCGGCGAAATCATCGAGGCGCTTCTTGATCGTTTCGGCGGCATATTTAGCGGCCATCCCGTTCAGGTCCGAGCCCGAGGAGGCGGCGGTGGCCGAAGTGTTGGGCACCTTGTCGGTGCGCGTCGCGCTGATCTTCACGCTCTCAATCGGCACCGCGAAGACGTCCGCCACCACCTGGGCGACCTTGATCATCAGCCCCTGGCCCATCTCGGTGCCGCCATGGTTCAGGTGGATCGATCCGTCGGCATAGACGAGGACCAGCGCGCCGGCCTGGTTGAGGTGGGTGGTGGTGAAGCTGATCCCGAACTTGACCGGGGTGAGCGCGAGGCCCTTCCTGAGGATCCGATGGCTCGCGTTGAACGCGGCGACCGCCTCGCGCCGGGCGGCATAGCCCGCGCTTTGGGCCAGCTCGGCGATGATCTCGGGCGCGACATTGTCCTCGACCTTCATGTGATAGGGCGTCACGTCGCGGCCGGGGCCGTAGAGATTGGCCTGGCGAACGGCGAGCGGATCGAGCCCGAGATAAAAGGCGATGGCGTCCATCACCCGCTCGATCGCCATCATCCCCTGCGGCCCGCCGAAGCCGCGGAAGGCGGTGTTGGAGACGGTGTGGGTCTTGAGCCGGTGGCTGACGATCTCGACCGCGGGGAGGTAATAGCAATTGTCGGCGTGGAACATCGCCCGGTCGCTGATCGCGAGGCTGAGGTCGGCGGTTGCGCCGCAGCGCGCGGCGAGGACGATTTTTATGCCCTCGATCCGGCCGTCGCCGTCGAAGCCGACGTCATAATCGGCGGTGAAATCGTGGCGCTTGCCGGTCATGACCATGTCGTCGTCGCGGTCGGCGCGGATCTTGGCCGGGCGGCCGGTCTTGGCGGCGACCAGCGCGCAGGCGGCGGCGTAGGCGGCGGCCTGAGTCTCCTTGCCGCCGAACGCGCCGCCCATCCGGCGGACCTCGACGGTCACGTCGGCGCTGCTCAGGCCGAGCAGGGTCGCGATCAGATGCTGGACTTCGCTCGGATGCTGGGTCGAGCTGACGACGTGGAGCTGCCCTCCCTCGCCCGGCGTGGCGAGCGCGGCCTGGCCTTCGAGGTAGAAATGCTCCTGCCCGCCCATTTCGAGCGTCCCCGACAGGCGATGCGCCGCGCGTTCGAGCGCAGCCTGCGCGTCGCCGCGCGCCATAAGCTGCGGCGGCTCGAGCTCAGAACCCGCTTCGAGCGCCTCGGCGATGGTGACGAGGGTGGGAAGCGGTTCGGTCTCGGCCCGCGCCAGCCGCGCGGCGACGCGCGCGGCGCGGGTGCCGGTCGCGGCGACGACGAACAAGGGCTGGCCGGGATAGAGTATCTCATCCTCGGCGAAGAGCCGGTCATCGTGGAAGACCGGGCCGACATTGTTCTCGCCGGGGATGTCGGCGGCGGTGAAGATCGCGACCACGCCCGGGGCGGCGCGGACCGCGGCGAGATCGAGGCCGGTCAGCCGCGCATGGCCGTCGGTGGCGAGGCCGAAGGCGAGGTGGAGCGTGCCGGGCGCCTCGGGCAGATCGTCGACATAAAGCGCGCTGCCGGCGACATGGCCCTCGGCGCTGTCGTGGCGGAGCGGCTGGCTGACGGCGTCAGACATCGAACAGGCTCTCGGGTTCGAGCCAGAGGCCGCGCACCAGATTGGCGGCGGCGGCGAGGCGGTATTCGGCCGATCCGCGCAAGTCGCTGAGCGGCTGATAGTCTTGCGCCAGCGCTTCAGCGGCGGCGAGGATCGCCGCTTCGGACCAGGGCTTGCCGGTCAGCGCCGCCTCGCAGGCGGGGGCGCGCGCGGGGATGCCGGCCATGCCGCCGAAGGCGATCCGGGCCTCGCTGACATGGCCGTTTTCCAGGCGGATGGCGAAGGCGCCGCACAAAGCGGAGATGTCGCTATCGAAGCGCTTGGAGAGCTTGACGATGCGGATCCGCGTGTCGGGGGCGGGACGCGGGATGCGGACGCTCTCGACGAACTCGCTCAGGCGCCGGTCCTGCTTGCCGTGGGACAGGAAGAAATGTTCGAGGGGCATATAACGGCGTTCGCCGCCCTTCCGCAGCACCAGCTCGGCGCCCAGGGCGATCAAAGCGGGGGGCATGTCGCCGATCGGTGAGCCATTGGCGATATTGCCGCCGATCGTGCCCGCGTTGCGGACCTGGAGGCCGCCGATGCGGCGGACCAGCTCGCCCAGATCGGGGTGGAGGCGGGCGAGCGCTTTCTTCGCCTCGGAATAGCGCACGCTTGCGCCGATCGTGAGGCCGTCGGGTGCATCCTCGATCCGCCTGAGATCGGCGATGTCGCCGATGAAGACGGTGGTGCCGAGATCCTCGAGGCCCTTGGTCACCCAAAGCCCGACATCGGTGGCCCCGGCGACGATCCGCGCCTCGGGATGCTCGATCAGCAGCTCTGCAAGCTCGTCCGAGGTCCGCGGCGTGAACCAGCCCGGCCCGGCGCGGGCAGGCGCGATCGTGCGCAGGAGCGCCGCGATGTCGCTGTCGTCGGTGGGCTGGGGCGGGTTGGTCTCGCCGGCATCGAGGATCGGGCCGTAGCCGGTGCAGCGGCACAAATTGCCCGCGATGACGTCCTTGACCGGAATGCCCACGGTCCCGGCCGCGCCGATGCTGCGCGCATAGAGCGACATCACGAACCCCGGCGTGCAGAAGCCGCATTGCGAGCCGTGGCCATCGGCCATCGCGCGCTGGACGGGGTGGAGCGCCCCGCCCCGCGACAGGCTCTCGACGGTCAGAAGCGCCTTGCCATCGAGCATCGGCAGGAAGAGGATGCAGGCATTGACCGCGCGCCACTTGACCGCTTCGCCGTCCAGCTCGCCGAGCAATATTGTGCAGGCCCCGCAATCGCCCTCGGCGCAGCCTTCCTTGGTGCCGGTGCGGCGCAGCGTGTAGCGGAGATGGTCGAGCACGGTCGCGGTCGGATCGCTCGCGTCGGCGGTCTCGATCGCGCCGTCGAGGACGAAACGGATCATCGCGGGGCACCCGCCGCGATCCAGGCGCCGAGCCTGTCCCGTTCGGCCCTGGTCATGCCGGTCGTGTTGGCCATCGGCATCGTCTCGGTATCGACCGCCCGCGCCCTGATCCGTGCCGACGCGGCGCGGACATGCTCGTAGCTGTCGAGCACCAGGCCGACCGGCGGCGAAGCGAAGGCCGGGTTGGTCGGGCGCGCGCTGTGGCAGGCCGAGCAATGGGTGGCGAGGATCGGCTGGATCTCGGCATAGGTGACGGCTTGGGCCGGACCGGGCTCCGCGCCGCCGAGCGCGGCGGGGGCATCGCCTTGCTTCTCCAGCGTGACATAGGTGACGCTGGCGAGCGCGAGCGCCGTTGCCAGGATCATGGTCCGGCCCGTGGGCCGTCCGCGGCCGCGCAGGTTAAATATATGGCGGACCGCCACTCCGGTGAGCCCGAGCAAGGCGAGCACCAGCCACGGCCGCTCGGCGCCATAGGTCATCGGATAGTGCTGGCTGATCATGATGAACAGCACCGGCAGCGTCATGTAATTGTTGTGCAGCGACCGCTGCTTGGCAGCCTGGCCCAGCGCCGGATCGGGGATTTGCCCGGCGACCAGATCGGCCACGACCTTGCGCTGGTTGGGAATGATGATGAAAAACACATTGGCGACCATCACCGTGCCGATGATCGCGCCGACGTGCATATAGGCCGCGCGGGCGTTGAACAGGCTGTCGAGCAGGGAGGCGGCCCACAGCAGGCAGACGAACCAGAAGAAGCCGAGCGCCAAGTTGCTGGACCCCACCGGCGAGCGGCACATGAGGTCGTAGACCAGCCAGCCCAGCGCCTGCGCCGCCAGGGCGATGGCGATCGCCGCGGCCGGGCTCAGCGCTGCCTTGCCCGGATCGATCAGGAAGCTCTCAGCGCCGACATAATAGATCAGCACCAGCAGCGAAAACCCGCTGATCCAGGTGAAATAGGCCTCCCATTTGAACCAGTGCAGCTGCTCGGGCATCTGGCTCGGCGCGACCTGGTATTTCTGGTTGTGATAGAAGCCGCCGCCGTGCACCGACCACAATTCGCCCGAGGCGTCGCCCTCGGCCGGCTTCAGGTGATTGTCGAGCCAGACGAAATAGAAGGACGACCCGATCCAGGCGATGCCCGCCGTCAGATGCAGCCATCTCAAGCCGAGGTTGAGCCATTCGGAGAGGTCGAAGGGCATTGGTCAGCTGCCCCGGTACGTCGAATAGGCATAAGGCGAGACGAGGAGCGGCACATGATAATGCCCGCCGTCCGCCGCGATGCCGAAATCGACGGTCACCTCCTCGAGGAAGGGCGGATCGGGCAGAGCGACGCCGAGGGCGCGGAAATATTCCGCCACGGCAAAGCGGATCGTGTAGCGCCCCGGAGCGAGCGCGCCCTGCGCCAGATCGGGGCAGCGGCCGTCGGCGTTAGTCTTGCCCCGCGCGATCTCGCCGTCCGGCCCGCTCAACGCCACCTTGAGGCCGGCCGCGGGCCGGCCGTGCATGGTGTCGAGGACGTGGGTGCTGAGGCTCGTCATGCCGCGTCTCCCTTTCGCCCGATCAACCGCAACCGGCTGACGCCGCCATCGGGAATGATGTTCAGCCGAATGAAGCGGATGGCGCCGAGATCGGCCAGCCCGTCGCGGAAGACGTGGACCTTGTCCGCCTCGAGCTTCGCTTCGGGCAGCAGCAGCGGCCAGCGCTCGGAGGCCGCCGCGATCTCCTCGGGCGAGCCGGTCGCGCTCGCCGCCGCCTGGAGGAAGCAGCGGTCCGGATAATTGCCTTTGAAATGTACAGTATCAACGACAACTTCCTCGATCCGCCCCGCCGCGCCCAGCTCCAGCACCGCCCAGTCATGCCCGGGCTCGCGCCGCCGCCGCGTCTCCCAGCCGTCGCCCATGTTCAGGCCGCGACCGGGCGCGGTCAGATTTTCGATGCAGCCGTAATGCTCGTCATTGGCGATGATGCCGCGGCCGCCATTCTCCATGGCCAGCAGGTCGACGCGTTCGTCCGCATCGACCGTCGACCAGTCCTTGGCGACCCTGCCCCAGACGCGGAGGCGAGCCACGCCGCCATCGGGAAAGATGTGTAGGCGGACATGCGTCACGGGCTCAACATGCTCGATCGCGACATAGGCTCGGTCGTCACCCTTCAGCGCGAGGCGCCGGGTGACCTTCGTCCAGCCCGCCTCGTCGTCCGGAACCTTTTCGTCGCTTCGGCAGACTTCGATCTCGGCGCCCGGCGGGTAATTGCCGGTGAAATGCCTGGTGTCGATCTCGAAGCCGGCGACCAGCCCCGGCACGCCGAGACGGACCACGCACCAGTCGTGGCCTCCCGTCCGTTTGCGCCGGCTCTCCCACCCGTCCATCCACTTGCCGTTCTCGTCATATTTGCCCGGAATGAATTGGGGTTCGGCGGGGTCGATCAGCCGCGCCTTGTCGGCGAAGAAATCGTCGGTCGCATAGGTCACCTCCGACCCGAGGCGGGGCTGGGCCAGATTGACATATTGCCGGCGCAGATTTTCGAACATGCTCATCCCGGGTCGAACAATGCCGCGAGGCGGAATTCCGCGATACGATGAATTTGAGCGAGGGCGGTAGCGAACTCGGCCTCAGGATCGCTTTCGAGCCGCTCTGCGAACGCCGCCAGGATCTCAGCGCGGGAGAGCCCCTTCACCGCGACGATGAACGGATGGCCGAAGCGCGCGAAATAGGCTGCGTTCAGCTCCCGAAAGGCGGCCAGCTCGTCCGGCGAGCATTGATCGAGGCCGGCGCCGCTTTGCTCCCGGATCGATGCTTCCGCCATTGCGCCCGCCACGGCGAGTTGCGGATGCGCGCGGATCAGGGCAAGCTTCCCCTCGGGCGGGGCGTTGTCCACGGTCTCGCGCATCGCCCGCGCCAGCGCCTGCGGGTCGTCGAGCGCGCCGCGCGCCACCGCGGGCCACACCGCCTCCGCCACCCAGGGCGAAGCCTCATAGACGGGACCGAACCGGGCGACGAAAGAGTCGCGGGTCAGCGCGCTAGGCGTCATGGGGGTGGGTGGCGCGCCAGTGACGCGCGATCTCGATTCGCCGGCAGAACCAGACGTCCTGATGGCCGAGCGCATGGCGCAGGAATCGCTCGAGCCCGGCGAGCTTGCCCGGCCTCCCCGCGAGCCGGCAGTGGAGCCCGACCGACATCATCTTCGGCCGCTCCTCGCCCTCCGCATAGAGCGTGTCGAACGTGTCGCGCAGATAGTGGAAGAACTGGTCGCCGGTCTGCATGTTCGCCGACGCGAACCGCATGTCGTTGGTCTCCAGCGAATAAGGGACGATAAGGTGGCTCTTCCCCGCCGCCTTCGTCCAGAACGGCAGATCGTCCGAATAATCGTCGGCATCGTAGAGGAAGCCGCCCTCCTCCGCGACGAGCGCACGCGTATTGGGGCTGGTCCGGCCGGTATACCAGCCGAGCGGGCGCTCGCCGGTCAAGCGCGTGTGCGCCTCGATCGCGCGTTCAAGGTCCGCGCGCTCGTCGGCTTCAGGCACATATTGATAGTTGATCCACCGCCAGCCGTGCGAGGCGAGCTCGTGCCCGGCCTCCAGGAAGGCGTCGACCACCGCCGGATTGCGCTGCATCGCAAGCGCGACTCCGAACACGGTGAGCGGAACATCGTAGCGCGCGAACAGCCGCAGCAGCCGCCAGACGCCGGCCCGCGCGCCATATTCGTAGATCTGCTCCATGCTCATGTGCCGCCCCCCCGGCACGGGCGCCGCATTGGCGATGTCGGACAGGAAGATTTCGGCCCCGGCATCCCCGTCGAGGATATTGGCTTCGGCGCCTTCCTCATAATTCAGCACGCACTGGACGGCGATGCGCGCATTGCGCGGCCACGCCGCATGCGGCGGCGTTCGGCCGTAACCGGCCAGATCGCGCGGGTAGCTATCCTCGCCCAAAGGCACCCCCTATCAAGCGTGGCAGGATGAAGCGGAGCCGTGCCCGGTACAAGTCTGCAAATGCGCCGGAGCGAACCAAGCCGAAGATCCGGACTCCGAGTCCATCCCGACTTGACGGAATCCCGTCATGCCAGCGAAGGCTGGCATCCATGCTGAATCGGGGCCAGATAATGACCGCCTCATGGACCCCAGCCTTCGCTGGGGTGACGGCTCAATAGGAGCGGCACGGACTCCAATGCGCGAACTCACGCCCGAGCCGCTGACCGCCGAGGCCTTCGCGCCGTTCGGCAGCGTGATCGAGGCCAGTGACGATGCCGTGAAGCTCGACATCAACCAGGGCCACGCAATCCGCTACGACCGCCTCGCCGAGATCGACGTCGCGGACCAAGGGGGCGCCGGCGTGATCAGCCTGTTCCGCGCCCGCCCGCTCGCCGAGCTGGTGCTGAAGGTCTTCGAGCGCCATCCGCTGGGCAGCCAAAGCTTCGTGCCGCTGGCCGGCCGGCCTTACCTCGTCGCCGTGGCCCCCGCGGGCGATTTCGACCCCGCCAAAATCCGCCTGTTCCGCGCCGAAGGCCACCAGGGTGTCCACTACCGAAAGGGCGTCTGGCACCACTTCCTGCTCGTCCTCGACGAGAGCGACTTCCTCGTCATCGACCGCGCCGGGCCGGGCGACAATTGCGAGGAAGCGGAGCTGGCGCCGGGCGACGAGATCCGGGTGCGCCGATAGAAGAGGATTACGCCGCCTCGGCGCGTTGGGAAGCGAAGCTTGGAGTCCGCTTTGCGCCCATGCCGGTCATTCACCCCCCATTATTGAATATCGGGGGAAACAGACGTCCTTCTTGGGGCCGGCTAGCCGCTCGAGCGGTCGTGACCGGCGTCGGACAGGAGCGGCAGGACTAGTGACTCCACAATGGTTGCAGCACGCCGCTGACGCAGGATCCGACGGTCGCGCGCGCCCCCGCCATCGCCATCGTCCTCGAACAGGGCGAACTTGACCGGCCCGCCTCGCGATGTCGCCCGGTCACCGCTTCGCGGAAGGCGCCGAGGGCAGCTTCAATCCCGCCTTCGCCATGCTCCAGGCAATAGACAAGATCGTGGGAGTCCTTGCTCTCGCCGCGATCATTGAAGGCGAATGCCTTGAGACAGGTGAACGCGACAATGTCTGCGTAGCGAACGGTCTCGGTAATCTTGCCTTTCCCGTCTAGGAGGTCAGCAGCGACATCGATGGCGCGATGGTGATCAAATACCATCGACAAATAAGGGATATTCAGCGCCGAGACCTTACCTTCCGTTGGAAGCTCTTTCACGCGGCCGCCTCCCAGCTCTGGATGCTCAGTCAGGAACTCGAGGATCATTGTCGGCCCTTCTTCGACCTGCGCGATCCAGCGCCAATTTTGCTGGTTGCCGCGGTCGTTCGTGGAGCGATGAAAGCCCATGGCTTCCAGGTTTTCTTCCAAGGTCCGATAAGCGTCGGTCTCGCCGAGAAGCTCGAGCGCGACCACAATGTCGACATCGCCCGTTCCCGCATGGCGCGGCACGGCCGGCGGGCGTGCCGGGACAAGGTAGCGCGGCGTCAGTCCGCCGACCAGGAAGACGGTTTCCTTCCAGGGGCCCAACCCGCGCAGCAAGGTTACGAGAACCCGCTCGGCCGCGTCGGTAACGACAGGATCGTATCCGTCGATATGGAAAGGCTTGGCCATCAGGCGCCGAGCCTTTCCGCGCGCAGGTGCGTCGCCTGATCTTTCGCCCGCCCGGGAAGCTGCAGCAAGTCGAGATAGACGCGGAGGGGACTGGCATAGCTGATGCCGCCGATGCGCAGGCCGGCGCGAGCTTCAGCCTCCGTACGGACCGGGATGATGGCGAGATTCCAGCCTTCGTCCACGGGCTTGGCATCGATCTCGTCCAGGGCGGCGCGTTGGGCCGCGCCCGGAACCATCCGGCAGCGCATCTTCGATATCGAGGTCATATAGGGTGCATAGGCCTGTGCCGCCGCTTCGCCGGTGACCGCATAGGGAATACCGAGCTCATGGCAGGCGCGATCGAGGCCCTGCATCAACTGATGCGTGTCCAGCAGCGGCGCGTAGAAAAGCTGCGCGGAGGTGGGCTTCTGGCGCTCCACATAGTCGGACCAGGCATCGATCATGCGGGTAGCGTCGGACAAGCGCCTGACCTTTGCCGGACCGCTGCCGCGCACCTCCACCCATTCGCGGCGCTCCATTTCGGAAAGCGTCGCGGAGGCCGTGGCCGGCGAGACCTCGGCCTTGTCGGCCACATCCCCAACCGACAGCCAGTCGTCGCGCTCTGCGAAGACCGTTTCCAGTACGCGCGCTTTGCTGCCTTGGAAGATGCTGTCGAAGACCTTGCGGGCTTTGGACGGCGGCGGCCTGTCAATCAGCACGAAGGCGCCGTGAGCGGGTATGAACAAGCTTCCGCCACGGTCCGCATAGCCGACGCCCTCGGACCTCAGGACGTCTCGCGCGCCGATCGAGATGGCGTTGGACACGAGAAAGAGCAGAACTTCCCGTGCGGTTGGCCGAAAATGAACCTGGTGGTTGCGAAGCTGCCAGATCGCGTGGCGCACGTCGCGAGGAAAGGCGTTCTGCTTGGCCTCGACGAGAAGAACGAGTTGGTGGCCGGCTATCTCGGCCTCGATGATCGCGTCGAGCCTATGGCGTTCGACGATCTGCGTCTCAACGTCGTTGAGAACCGCATGTGCATCAGGAAGTTGATTGATCGCCTCGATGACATGGTCGATCAGCTCGCGTTCGGTTTGTTCAAATTCCATATTCAATGCCCAGTGAATATGGGGCCATTAGCGAATATTCGCTAGAAAGTCCATATTTGCTGTTCAGAAAATTATAAGCCCTCTGAAATCGGCCATTGCCGCCAGTCGGTCAGCTCGCGCCAAACCCATCCCGTCCACGCCGGCCCCACTCCGCGCCCGCAATCACCCCGCCGACAGCCAGACGAAGCGCGCCACGAACAGCGCCGAGATCGCCAGCAGCAGCCAGTCGGTCCAGCCGATCTTGCCGCGCACCAGCTTGATCAGCGCGTAAGCGGTGAGGCCGAAGGCGAGGCCGTTGGCGATCGAGAAGGTGAGCGGGATCATCGCGACGGTGAGGAAGGCGGGGATGGCGGCCTCGGCATCGTCCCAGGCGACGTCGACCAAAGGCGCCATCATCAGCCCGCCGACCAGGATCAGAGCGGGCGCAGTCGCGGCGAGGGGGACGAGCTGGGCATAAGGCGCCGCAAGCATCGCCAGCAGGAACAGCGCTCCGGTGACGATCGCCGTGATGCCGGTGCGCCCGCCCGCCTGGACGCCGGCGGCGCTCTCGACATAGGAGGTGACGGTGCTGGTGCCGGCGAGCGCGCCGGCCATGGTCGCCACCGAATCGGTGAAGAGAATGCGGTTGAGCCTCGGGATGCGCCCGTCCTCGCCGATTAGCCCGGCGCGGCGCGTCACGCCCACCAAAGTGCCGATATTGTCGAACAGGTCGACGAACAGGAACACGAACAGGATCTCGAACAGCCCGATCCCGTATTGGCCCGAAAAGACGCCGGCGAGGTCGAGCTGGAAGGCGGCCTGCGCGATCGCCGTCAGGTCGTAGGGCTGCGGTTCGAAGCGGACGACGCCCAGCACCCAGCCGGCGAGCGTGGTGGCGACGATGCCGATCAGAATCGCGCCGCGCACCTGCCACGCCGCCAGCGCGGCGATGATAAAAAGGCCGAGCAGCGCCAGCGCGGCGCCCGGCGCGCGCAGATCGCCGAGAGCGACCGAAGTCGCTTCGTTCGAGACGACGATGCCGGCATTCTTCAATCCGATGAAGCCGATGAACAGCCCGATGCCGCCGGCCACCGCGGCGAACAGATAAGGCGGGATCGCGGCGATGATCAGCTGGCGGATGCCCGCGAAGGTCAACAAAAGGAAGGCGACGCCCGAGATGAAAACGCAGCCCAAAGCCACCTGCCACGGCACGCCCATCGCCCCGACCACGGTGAAGGCGAAATAGGCGTTGAGGCCCATCCCCGGCGCGAGCGCGAGCGGCATGTTGGCGCTCGCCCCCATCAGGATGCTGGCGAAGCCGGCGGCGAGGCAGGTCGCCGCCGCGACCGCCGCGACCGGCATTCCGGCCTGGCCCAGGATCGCCGGATTGACCAGCACGATATAGGCCATGGTCAGGAAGGTGGTGACGCCGGCGAGGATCTCGGTGCGCAGGGTGGAGCCGCGCGCGTCGAGCTCGAAATGCCGCTCGAGCAGGCCCCGGGTTTCAGTCTCAGCTTCAGCTCCCGTCAATCGGCGCGCCCCCGTTTCGCACTGCACCATAGCGCGCGAGAGCGGCAACGGAAGGGCTCTCAGCGGGGGGCCCGGAGCGGGGGCGTGGCGCCGGCGAGGCCCGCTCGCTCGAGCCGCTCGGCGAGATCGAAACTTTCGTTACCGCGCGGCGCTCACGCCCGCCCCGGACCGCAGCGGCCGCGCCTGTCCGAGCACGCGCCCGTAGCGCCTAGCGATTGCTACTCCCGTCGTCCGACGCAAAGCGCGCTGCCACCATCGGGTGAAGCGGACGTTCGAAGCGCAATCCGCCCTTTCCATCTTCAAACCAGGCGACGGTTGCCGCCCAGGTCTCAAGGCCCGGCAATCCCAGCCAGACACGGGCGCCGATCGGCACTGGCCACCTTGATCTGAAGCCGCAGCCTTCGGGAGATATGTCCACGATATGGATGGTTTCGTTGGGCCGCTTCTGCTGACGAACGACGGCCATCATGTTCGAGCGATGGCGCCGTCCTGCGCGTCGATCCTCGCCGGGGCCCGCATCCAGATGTGCTGAAACCTGCATGATATTTTGCTCCTCTTGTACCTAGTTGATCCTCGCCCGAAACCGGATGGTGAAGCTCGAATTGGCGGCCATGCTTCCCGAAGGGGTCAGCCGCACCGCATCGACATTGGCGTCGTAGCCGGCGGCGGGCGCGTAGACATAGGTCGCGCCGTTGTTGTTCGAATAGGCGCGGCCGCCCGCCGGCAGGGTCACGCCGCTGGCGCCGGCGGTGAGCTGGAACGGGCCGCTGCCCGGCACCGCCGGATCGTAATCGCCATTGTAGAAGGTCATGTTGGCCGGGAGCACGTCGGCCAGCACCAAGCTGCCGACGTCGACCGGGCTGCCGCCGCTGTTGGTCACGGTCAGCGTGTAGGCGACGTCGGAGGCGGGCGCGTTGAACCGGTCCGGCGAGCCGGCGGTCGTGATGTAGGGCGCCGAGGACTTGGCGATCGCAAGCGCCGGCATCGGGCAGAAGCGGACCCGCGAGATGCCGACGAATTGCTGGCCGGTCGAATTGTCGCCGCTGCCGATATAGGGGAAATTGCCGTAGCGGATGGTGACCGAGGTCACCGGCTGCGGGAAGCTGATGATGATGTCGCCGGTGTTGTCGTTGGTGTTGGCGCTGTCGCTGGTCCCGACGCCCTCGTTCGAGCTGATGTTGTACGGCGTGCCGAACGAGCCGAAGGTCACCGACGAATTGCCGTTGGTGCGCGTGCCGGTGTTGCTGTTGCCGGCGGGCGACGAAAGAGCCGGCACGAAGGTCGAGGTGCCGTCGGTGCCGCTGACGTGAAGCCAGTCGCGGAACTGGTCGTGCGTATAGTCGATATCGTGGGTGTTGATGATGATGTCGCGAACCGGCACGGCGAAGGTGAGCGTCGTCCGCACCGTGCGCGTGTTCGAGGTGATCGAGGTAGTGCGGCCGGAGAAGGTGCCGCCGATCTGCAGCGTCTTGGCGCCGGTGCTCGTGGTCAGATCGGTGCTGATCTGCGGCATGTTTTCGCCATTGACCTGGATCGAGCTCAGCCCGTTGGTCGCGAAGCCGATCGTGAAATTGCGTGTCGCCCCCAGCGGATTGGTCGCGGTGTAGGTGTAGGTGTTCGCATAGTTGAGCGATGCGTTGGCGACGCTCGAAAAGGCGAAATTGTAGGTATTGTTGGCGTCGCACGCCGCCTTGGCCGGCATGCTCGCCAGGAGGAGCGGCAGCGCCGCGAGGATGGTCCGGGCGCGCATCAGCGGCGGCCCAGGCCAAGCCCGTCGAGGCTCAGCTGGTCGAATTTGACCCGCATGGCCACATAGGGGCCGCTGCGGGTGTAGCGGTCCTCGCTGAAATCGCGGTCGTGGAAGCCGACGGCGTTCCAGCCGATCGAGAGCCAGCCATTGTCGAACGGCCGGATACCGACGGTGGGGCCGGCCGCGAAAGCGACGCTGTCGCCGCCCACGCCGTGGCGGACGCTGCCCGCCGCTCCCAACTCTATCATGTCATTGAGATCGAACCGGATATCGGCGCCCACGACGTTGCTCCAGCCGCCGATGTCGTCCGCTCCCAGGCGATCGGTGACGTAGCGCGTGCCCCAGAAGAGAGAAAGCTCGGTGCGGCCGAAATAACCCTCCTCGCTGCCATAAGGCGAGTAATTGACCGCAAGCGAATTGACGATGCGCCGGGAGCGGGCGTCGCCGGTGATCGTGAAGGGCGATCCGACCGGGCCGGGGATGCCGGCCACCGCGCCCTGCACCATGTCCTCCCGCAGCTCGAACTTGTCGAGGAAGGAGAAAGCGCTGCCGGCCGGCCTGTGCGCCCAGGTCAGCTGCACGTTGGCGGTGCGCGTTTCGGCGCCGCCCCCGGCGCGGGCGGTGAACCAGTTGAGCGCGCCGCCGACGGCGCGGCCCTCGCCGATCTGGCGCAGCGCGGCGAGCGTGACGCCGTAACGGTCTTCGCGGTCGCCGGCGCGATATTCGGCGCGGCCGGTGACGCTCCAGCGGCCGGCGCGATAGGTCGCGCCCGCGGTCAGCGCGGTGAAGTCCTCGGTCAGCGTCGCGCCGTCGCCGACGAAGCCCCCGCTGGCCACCGGATGGAGCGGATTGAGCACGCGCGCCGGATCGATCCCGCCCAGTGTCCGGTTGGCGTCGGCGGTGAAATCGAGCGACCAATGCTCCGACAGCACGAAGCTCTGCGACAGGCCGAAGGCGGCGAAGCTGCGCGGGCCATATTCGGCGATGTCCTGGAAATTGCCGGTCAGCGCGATCCGGGCGCCCGCCCAGGGCGCGAGCTCGAAGCCGAGCCGCGCGGTGCGGGCGTCGATCCGATCGCCATCGGCAATCTCGTACGAGCCGATCAGCGCCACGCTCCGGTTCATCGCGAAGCGCGCGGAGAGGCGGTGGCGGGCGGGGAAGTCGATGCTGTCACTATGGCCGCCGATCGGGAGCTCGGTCTGCGCGTCGAGCTCGAGCCGGTTGTCGAACAGGCGCTTGGTCGCGCCCAGCTGCAGGATCTGCGAGCTCGCGCTGCGGCCGTCGGCAAGGCGATCGTCGGCGATGGTGAGGCCGGCGCGCGCCGAAAGGTCCCGGCTGCGATATTCGATAAGGGCGCGCCCGGCGATCCGCTGCGCGTCGCTGCCGAGATAATCTTCGTGCCAGGCGCTGCCGGTCAGCGACAGCGTCTCGCTGAGGCGGGCGCGGGCGTCGATCCCGATCTTCCTGGTGCCGTTCTCCGACGCGTTGAGCTGCCCGACGCCGAAGCCGCGCTGGCGCTCGCGCGCATAAGCGAGGACGTCGAAGCGGCGATCGTGATGCTCGGCCTCGATTTGCCAGGCCAGAGCCGTGCCGCCCTGGGCCGGAGCCGCAACGCCGCCGGTCGAACCGCTGTCGCTGACCGCGATTTCGGCGCGGATCTCGGTCGACGGCGCCGGTCGGTAGCGGACGTCGACGCCGCCGAGATCGGTCCGCGTCGTCCCGTCATTGTCGTGGATCGCGGTCGCGGCGACCTGCAGCGTCTGATCGCCGTTGCGCCAGGCGACGCGGCCGCCGGCGTTGACCTCGCGCCCGGCGACGCCGTCGACCTCATAATCGGCGACGATGAACTGCGGGTCGAGGCCCGGCGACCGGCTCAGGATCGGTTCGCGGAAACGCAGCGTGCCCGCGAGATAGTCGATGTCATAGTCGATGTGGCGCGTCAGCAGGCGGCTTTCGATGATCCGCTCCGAATGAAGCCGGTCGCGGATCTCGATCGACACCCGCTCGCTATTGGCGAGGATGTTGCGGCTGCCCAGCGCATAGGGCCCCGACAGGCCGTTGCCCTGGATTTCGTCGCGGCGATGGCGGTTCGGCGTGTCCGAAGCGAAGGCGGTCGCGGACACGCGGTCGCTGCGATATTCGGCCTTGAGGCCGTTCATCGAGCGGACGTAGCGGGCGAGTTCGGGCTCGTCGATGCCGGTGTCGTAGTCGCCGAACAAGGCGTAGAATTGCGGCCGCTCGAGCCTCAGATAGAGCCGGCGCTGCGACGCGGCGTCGTAGCGCCGCTCGGAACGGTCGGCGTAGATCGTATAATATTGGGTCGGGTCGATCACGCCGCCGAAGCGAGTCTCGCTTTCCCGGCGGTCGCTGTCATAAGCGAGCGTCATCAGCCAGCGGCCGAGGATCCGCCCCCTGGCGTAGAGCGCGAGCCGGCCGTCGGTGACGACATCGTCGCCACCTTGCGCGAGCGCCTCCATGTTGCGGTCGAGCCGGTTGAAGCCGAGCGTGCCCTCGCCGAGACCGACGATGGTCCAGGGGCGGTCGCCCGGGTCGAGCCAGGCTTCGAGGCGCTGCTCGCGGACCAATTCCCCGTCGCGGAAGGCGAATCTCAGAGTGACGGTGCCCGACGCGGTTGTCGGCTCGAGCTCGACATAAGCGATGCCGTCCTCGCCCTCGACGTGCCATACCGGGCGGGCGCGCTCGAGGCCGGCGAGCTGGCGGGCCTGCTGGGCGTCGGCCTCGACCGCCGGATAATAAGGCGCCGGCACCTCGAAATCGCCGGCCAGGCCGTGATGGACCGGGCGGCCGTTGCTGTCGGTCAGGCGCAGCGCCAGCACCGGCCGGGTGACGCCGTCGGCGACCAGCACAGACCGGGCGCGGACCAGCTCGGCCCTGACCGCGACATTGGAGAAGGTGACGGGCTGCGTCAGCCGGGCGACGAGGGCGCCGCCGGCGTCGCGGATCTCGGCGGTCAGCGTGGTCGTCCGGTCTTCGAGGGGGATGCCGCGCCACAGGCTGACGGCGACGGTTCCGGTCTCGTTGACGCGCGCGCCTTCGAAGGCGATCGGATCCACGACGCGGCCGCCGGCCATCAGGCGGACGCTCTGGCCGGGCAAATGCTTGATCGCGACCCGGACGACCGGCGCGCGTGGATTGTGCTCGGGCTCGGGAAAGAGCCAGGCGACGCCCGGCTCCTGGCCCGCCAGCCAGTCGCGCTCGGCGCCGGCGGCCGCCGCGTCGCCGGCCGGCGCGGGCCGCTCGACGGCGCGGCGGACGGCGTCGGCGCGGGGCGCGACCGGGGCGGCATGGAAATCGACCCGCATCAGCGCGCCGCCCGCGCCCGTCACGAAGCGCGAGAAGGCGCGGCCGCCCGAGCGCACATTGTTCGAGCAATCGACCGGGGCGCGATCGGCGGGCAAGGTCGCGTCGTCGAGCTGGACGACGTGGGTGCCGGGCACCACGCCTTCGAAATGGTAGAGGCCGCTGGGATCGGTGACCGCATAGCTGCCGTCTTCCAGCATGATTCGGACGCCGCCGATGCCGGGACGCGTTCTCGGATCGACGCCGCAGCCGCCGTCGACGACTCGGCCGACGATCGTCATCCGGTCGATGATGGTTTCGCGGCGGATGCGGACCAAAGCGTCGGCGACGTTGCTGAGATTGCCGCGCGGGCCGGCGGCCTGAGCGCGGTTGAGCGCGTCGCCGCGGCGTGCGTCGGGGCGAACCTCGAGACTATAGGTCAGCACCGCCTCTGCGCCGGGCGGAATCGAGGCGAGCGCGAAGCTCGCCACGCGATCGCCGCCAAAAGCCGGATCCGGTGCCCTGACCCCGTCGACGCGGACCGAGCCGGCCCGCAATCGCATCTGGTCCGGAATGCGATCGGTTATGATCAGGGCGCCGGTCGCCGCGGTCGCGTCGGGATTGCGCGCGACCAGGCGATATTGAACGAGATCTCCGGCTTCGGCCTCGGCGCGCGAAGCCGTCTTGGACAGGATGATCGGGGTGACCGGACGATCGAGCGGAATATCGATCCGCACCGCCGCCGCGCCGGCCAGCGCGATCTCGCCGCCATAGGAACCGGCGACGATGGTGAAAGGCAGGCCGTCGGGCCGGCGCAGGCCGGCGAGATCGGCGGCGGTCGCGCTCGAGGGCGCGGCATAGGGGGCGATGGGCTCGACGAGCAGCCGGTACCGGCCCGCCCGGACGAGCGGGAAGCGATAGTCGCCGGCGGGGAAATCGTAGCGCGTGCCGCCGCTGTCGGTGACGCTCCGGCCGGTGACCACGGTCGCCGGATAGCTGGAAATGCCGTCGTCGCCGAAGACCAGGGCCGGCTGGCCGGTGGCGGCGTCGACGAGGGTGATCCGCACGTCCGGCACGGGCGCGCCGGTGCGGCTGTCGAAGGCGACGCCGAACGGGTCGGCTAGAATGTCGACCGCGCCCTCGACGAAGGGCGTGCCTCCCAAATCGTCGCTCAGCATGAGGCTCAGCGCCTCGTCCGCTTGCGTGGAGAGGCGGCAATCGCCCACGCCCGGCGCTCTGGTCGTGGTCAGCATGATGCCGATGAAGCGGCCGCTGTCGGCGTTCGTCTCGGTCAGAATGGCCTCTTCGCGGTCGCCGAGGTCCGTTCGGATGAACGCGTGGAGCGTCTCGATCGACTGACTGTCGCGATTGGCGGACGGGCGGCCGACCGCGAGGATCAGCGGCCGCCCGGTGAGAAGCGCGCTGGTCGCGACCATTTCGTAGGAGGAGAGGGAGATGGCGTTGCCGTCTTCGGTGTTTCGGGCCTGGATCTGGCCGGCCGCGCTGCAGGTCCCACTCAGGATCGAGGGGCTGAAAATGCCGTCGGCCAGGCTGAGCGTCTCGAGGACGGCGCCGGCCGACGGGGTGACGTCGATTTCCACCGGGTTCGAGGCGAGCTCGATGCGGCGTCCCCCCGCATCCCAGGCGATCGTCGCGACGTTGCTGATCGTGCGTGGGGCGCGCGCGCCCGCGATCGCTGACGCCGCCATGAGCAGCGACGCCAGCAAGGCGAGCAAGGTCGCCCCGAGAAGATGAGCTCGGGTCTTCAGCATGGTTCCGACGGGTTAGCGGGCATGCGCCCGCTCTCCCCAATCCGCGCTAGTTGATCGTGACGCGGAACAGCATCGTGCGGACGTCGCCCGCGGCGAGGCTCGGAATCGTCCCGCTCACCACCCCGGAAGCATGGCCTCCGGCAATCGCTCCGTCGGCATTGCAGGTCCCGCTCGTCACCGTGCCGTTGACCCTGATCCCGAACGAGGAATCCCAGGTCGTGGCCCCCGGCAAGGTATCGGACAGCGCCACGTTGGAGGCCGACGCGCTGCCGGCCGCATTGGCGACGCTGATGCAATATTCCACGACGGCGCCCGGAATCAATTTGGGGTTGGTCGTGCCGTTGAGCGGATCGCTGATCACGCGGCTGGTCTTGGTCGCGGTCAGATTGGCGGCGAGGATGGTATAATCATCCTCGTCGAAGTGGATGCCGTCGCGCGCCGTATTGCCATCGGCATTGGTGTCGGCGAACACGGTATCGACGCCGGCGGTGTTGGCGCCCGCGGTCTGGGTGACGACGGCGCCGAGCGAGCCGGCCGCGGTCGGTTCGGCCGCGGTACCGGTCAGGCGAACGCCGGCGACGTCGTCGGTCGAACGGCCGAGCGGGACGTCGGCGACGACGAACACGCGGATATTGGCGTCCGCCGCGACCTGATCGAGATAGGTGATCAGAGCGTCGACGCCGGAATCATAGCTGCCGTTGTTGTTGGTATCCTGGTACAGGCGCAGGTTCGACACGTCGAAATTGTCGGTGCCGCCATGTGCCGCCGTGCCGCCGACGCGATTGGCCGCCGCGAGGGCGAAATCGAGCGGGGCGTTCGACGTGTTGGACACGATGAAGGCCGTGACCGCGGCGAGTTGGCCCGGCGACACCTGGGTCGTCGCGCTGCCGTCCTCGGCGACGGTGAAATTGACCTTGCGGTCGACCGTGAAGCTGTTGCTGGCCGAAACGCTGGTCTGGGCAACGCCGCCGACCTGGAAATTGACGGTGACGTTGTTGGTGATGGTGGAACCGGCGGTCGTGCCGGCCGCGAAGGCGGGCATAGCCGTCCCCGCCGCGACAGCGAGGATGCTCGCCGCCGCGCCCAAGCGCGTGATGGTGTTCATGGTTTCTGGTCCGTTTTTCCGAAAGTTGACAGCGCCCTTCCCCACCCCCGCCGGCGCTGCTCCGCGGGTTCGAGGCCTATTTTACAACGCCTCTGAATCTCAATTGTCCGTCGGCGCCGGCCGGAATCGGCTGCGCGAACCGCCATTGGACGCTGTTCACGTCGGCGAAGGTCGCGGGCCGGCTGCTGCCGTCGGCGCCGCGGACGGTGAGCGCGGAAAGCGCCCCCCAATTCCTCCCCCCGTCGACGGAATAGACCGCGCCGGGACTTTCGGTGCCGTCGAAGACGACCGAATCGGGGATCGGGTTGGAAACCACGAAATCGCTCGCCGGCGCGCCGCCATTGTTCCGGTAGCTCAGCACGAAAACCAGACGATCGCCGGGCGTCACGACCCCGGGCGCTTCGAGCGCCACGCGAGTCGCGCCGTTCGCGTCCGTCACGGCCCGTTCGACGAACACTTCGCTGGTCAGCGCGACCTGGTTCTGCGCCAGCGCCGCCGACGGCAGGAAAAAAGCGAGCAGGATCAGGAAAAACCTCATTTCAAATTCCTTCAGTCGATCGCAACTTGGAAGGTGACGGTGCGGGAGGCGCCCGCGGCGACGGTGCCGAGCCGGACGGCGATGCCGCTCCCTTCATACTCGCCCGCATCGGCGTCCGCGGCGTCGCTGAGGGACGCGCCCTCGAGCGTGATCGAGCCGGCCCTGAAGCTGGAGCCGGCGGGAATCGGGTCGGCGATGCGCAGATTGGCGAGGCCGCCCGAGCCGCTGACCGAGGCAACGAGCCGGTAGGTGATGATCGAGCCGGGCACCCGGGTCGTGCCGCCGAACGGATCGGCGACCTCGGCGCTCTTCACGAAGGCGACGCTGGCGGCCGAAACCGCATAAAGGCCGTCATCCTCGGCGTCGGCGCCGGTCGCGCCGACGACGGCGTCGCCGCCGCCCTGCCCCTGGCCCGCGAAGGTCGTGCCCGGCGCGCCGGAGCCGGTCGCGGCTACCGCGACGAGATCGACCCGGCCGCGCTGGCCGTTGCCCGCGCCCGCGGGGATCGAGGAGAGGACGAAGACGAGCACGGAGGCGTCGGGCGCGAGCAGCGGATTGTTCGCGCCGGCGACGTAGACGGTGTCGATGCCGGGGTCGAAGACGCCGTTGCCGTTGCTGTCGATCACGATCGAGGTCGCCGTCGGGTTGAAATCGTCACCGCCGACAGTGTCGCGCGCGGTCAGCACGAAGGCCTCGCTGCCGTTGCCGGCATTGGTGACGCGAAAGGTCAGCACCTGATTGACCGCGGCCGGGAGGGTGGCGACATCGCCGCCGTCGGTCGAGGCGACCGAGACGTCGAGCAATTCGTCCACGGTCAGGCTGACGATGTTCGAGGTGACGCTGTTCTGGCCGCCGCTTGGCAGATCATAGGTCGCCGTGGCGCTGTTGTTGATGATTGTGCCGGCCGGCGTGCCGGCGGCGTAAGCCGGCGGAGCCGCGCAAAGCATGCCGGCCGCGAGCGCGCTCGCCGCCATGCACCGCAAACGAATGCAGCGATTCCGCCTCGCAAAACCGCAGTTGGGCATTAACCTCAAGTCACTCATAGATCGGGGCCTTTCAGTCTCCGATCTACGCAAGGAAGGTTAACAAACTGCGGTTAATACGGTATTGGGGTTAACAGCGCGGACCAGTGCCGCGCCTCGGCGCGTTAATCATTTCCGACCGGCGATTCGGGGTATCACGACGCCAGGTATCGGCATTCGACCGTCGGCTATGCCGGTCAACGTCAAGGATCCCCGCGAACGATCTTCCCGGCAATATCCCGCTCCGCCACCTGCCCGTATGCGGGCATCGCAAGAGGTCGGTCGCGCCCGGATTGGGGTGAATCCGGGGTTTGGCCGCCGTGCCGCCGCCCCTCGGCGCAATCGGGGGAACAATGCGTCGGCAGCCTTTTTCTCTCCCCGGGGGCCGCCTCGCGCCGCTGAGCGGCGCGGCGGCCTTTCGCAGAGGAAAGGAATTGGACATGCTGAAGAACAAGGGACGCCGCAGGCTTCTGGCGGCCTTTGGGGGCGTGATCATGCTTGCCGGCGGCGGGACGACCGGCGTCGCTCTGGCGAGCGAGTTTCGGGCCGCGCTGACCGGCGCCAACGAAGTCCCGCCGGGCGATCCCGACGGCGCGGGCACGGCCAAGGTCGTCATCAACGGCACGTTGAACGAGCTTTGCGTGGACCTCGAGGTGACGGGCATCACCGCGGCGACGGCGGCGCACATCCATCGCGGCGCCGCCGGCGAGAACGGCCCGCCGGTCGTCAACCTCGATCCGCCCGACCCCCTCGACGAGGATGATTGCGACGCGATCGGCGACGCGCTGGCGGACGAGATCCAGGCCAATCCGGCCGGCTTCTACGTCAACATCCACACCGCCGAACATCCCGAGGGCGCGATTCGCGGCCAGCTCATGCCGAGTGCCGACTGAGCGATTCGTGTCCCGCGATCGCGGGTCCCAGACTGTCCCGCCTATTGGCAAGGCGGGCGCGAAGGGGCAGTATCCGCGGCGGGAGGCGAATCACTATGTTTCGGCGGCGAAAAGCGGGGGGCGGCTATGGGATAAGCGCGACCGCGGGCCTGGCGGTGTTGTGGGCGGCCGCCTGGGGCAGCGCGGCCGCCGCGCAGACCTCGCTCGCCGACCCGGCCGGCTCGGGCGTGATCGTCTCCGCGGTGCGCTGGCTCGAGGGCACGTTGCTCGGCACGATCGCCACCGTGGTCGCGGTGATCGCCGTCGCCTCGGTCGGCTTCCTGATGCTCACCGGCCGGATCAACTGGCGCTACGGCGCGACCGTCATCCTCGGCTGCTTCATCCTGTTCGGAGCTGCCAGCATCGTCGCCGGTATCCAGTCTACCGCCAGCCTGGGCCGCTAGCATGAACGGGCTCGAGCGCGACCAGTTGTTCGTTGCGCTGACGCGGCCGCAGATGTTCGCCGGCGTCACCTACAGCTTCTTCATCGCCAATGCGGTGATCGCGACCGAATTGTTCCTGATTTTCCGCTCGCCCTGGGTGCTGCTCGCCGCCTTGGTGATCCATGGCGTCGGCGCGGTGCTGTGCGTGCGCGAGCCGCGCTTCTTCGATCTCTGGCTGACCCGGGTCGGGCGCTGCCCGCGCGTCAAGAATTACGCGATCTGGCGATGCAACTCCTACCGCCCCTGACCCGGGACGCGCGCGTCGTCGCGCGCGAATTGCCGGCCGGCAAGCACTTGCCCTATGCGCGCCATGTCGACGACCATACGATCGAGACCCGTGACGGCCTGCTGATGCAGACCATCTACCTGCGCGGCCTGTTGTTCGAGACCGCCGACAGCGAGGAGATCAACTACCGCAAGCGGCTCAGGGATGCGATGCTGCAGGCGATCGGCTCGTCGCGCTTCGCCCTCTACCACCATGTCGTCCGCCGCCGCATCGACGCCGCTTTGTCGGCCGATCATCCCGACCCCTTCTCGCGCGAGCTCGACGCGATGTGGCGGCAGCGGCTGTCGACCAAGCGGCTCTACGTCAACGATTTGTTCCTGACCCTGATCCGGCGGCCGCTGCAGGGGCGGGTCGGCGCCTTCGACCGGGTCGGCGCCCTGTTCGGGCGCTCGGGGGTCGAGGCCGATGCCGACGCCGCCTATGAAGTGCGCCAGCTCGACGTCGCCCGCGACGCGCTGCTCGCGGCGCTGGGCAGCTACGCGCCGCGGCTGCTCGGCGTCTACGAGACGCCGCAGGGGCCGTGCTCGGAGCCGCTCGAATTCCTTTCCGCGCTCTACAATGGCGAGATGCGGCCGGTGCTGATGCCGATGCAGGATCTCGGCGCCTATCTGCCCTACCGGCGGATCAGCTTCGGGCAGGAGACGGTCGAGCTCGGGCCGAGCGCCAACCTCGAGCGCAGCTTCGTCGGTCTGGTGTCGATCAAGGACTATCCCGGCCAGACCGCGCCCGGCATGCTCGACGAGCTGCTTCGGCTGCCGTTCGAGCTCACCGTCTCGCAGAGCTTCGGCTTCGTCGACCGCCAGGCGGCGCTCGGCCGGATGAACCTGGCGCTGAGAAGGATGCGCTCGGCCGAGGACGAGGCGGTCAGCCTGCGCGCCGACCTTTCCAGCGCCAAGGACGAGGTCGCCGCCGGTCGCGCCGGCTTCGGCGAGCATCACCTGACGATCGCGATCCGCGGCGACACGCCCGGCGAGGTCGACGACGGGGTCGCCGAGGCGCAGGCGGCCCTGGCCGATCTCGGCATCATCTCGGTGCGCGAGGAGATCGCGATCGAGCCCGCCTTCTGGGCGCAATTCCCCGGCAACTTCAAATATATCGCGCGGCGCGGGCTGGTCTCGACCGGCAATTTCGCCGGCCTTGCGAGCAGCCATAACTTCCCGCTCGGCCAGGCCCAGGGCAATCATTGGGGCGAAGCGGTGACCTTGCTCGAGACGACTGCGGCCGGGCCCTATTATTTCAACTTCCACCAGGGCGATCTCGGCAATTTCACCGTCATCGGGCCATCGGGCTCGGGCAAGACGGTGGTGCTGAACTTCCTGCTCGCCCAGGCGCGCAAGTTCCGGCCAAGGATCATCTTCTTCGACAAGGACCGCGGCGCCGAGATCTTCATCCGCGCGATCGGCGGCCGCTACGATCTGCTGCGGCCCGGCGTCCCCTCCGGCCTCAACCCGCTCCAGCTCGACGACCTGCCGGTCAACCGGCAGTTCCTGATCGATTGGATCGCCCTGCTCGCGGGCGGCGCCGACATCGAAGAGGTTTCCCGGATCAAGGACGCGGTGGACGCCAATTTCGAGCAGCCGCTCGAGCACCGGCGTCTGCGCCACCTCGCCGAGCTGTTCCGCGGCGCGCAGCGGCCGCATGCGGGGGACCTGTGGTCGCGCTTGCGGCCGTGGTGGGGCGACGGCGAGCGCGCCTGGCTGTTCGACAACGCACGCGACCGGATCGATCTTTCCGCCGACGCGGTCGGCTTCGACATCACCTCGATCCTCGACGATCCTGCGATGCGCACGCCGGCGATGATGTACCTGTTCCACCGCGTCGAGGAGCGGCTCGACGGCTCGGCGGCGATCATCGTCGTCGACGAAGGCTGGAAGGCGCTCGACGACGACGTCTTCGTCCGCCGGATCAAGGATTGGGAGAAGACGATCCGCAAGCGCAACGGCATCGTCGCCTTCGCCACCCAGAGCGCCCAGGACGCGCTCGAGAGCCGCATCGCCAGCGCGATCATCGAGCAGGCTGCGACCCAGATCTTCATGGCCAATCCGAAGGCGCGCGCCGCCGATTATATGGAGGGGTTCGGCCTCACCGCGCACGAGTTCGAGCTGGTCCGCACCCTGCCCGACAACGCCCATTGCTTCCTCGTCAAGCACGGCGCCGAGAGCGTCGTCGCGCGCTTGAACCTGACCGGCGAGCATAGGGTGCTGACGATCCTGTCGGGCCGCGAGCGCACCGTACGGCTGCTCGACGAGATTCGCGCCGAGTCCGGCGACGATCCGGCGGCGTGGATCCCGCGCCTGATGGAGCGGGCATGATCGCCGCAATCTGCCCCGCCGCGCCGGCCGGCGCCCCGTTCGTGCGGCGCATGGTCGACTTCATCGATTGCCAGGCGCAGGCGGTCGGCGCCGGCGGCTATCAGGCGCTGGCCGCGTCGGGCTCGACCCTGTCGCTGGTGCTGACCGGCTTCCTCACCCTGTTCGTCGCCTTCTTCGGCTACCGGCTGCTGTTCGGCCACGTCCCGAGCGTGCGCGACGGCGTGCTCGCTTTGGTCAAGATCGGCATCGTGCTGGCGCTGGCGACCGGCTGGACCGCCTATCGCACCCTCGTCTACGACGTCGCGATGAGGGGGCCCGCCGAGCTCGCCGCCGACATCGGCCGGCCGGCCGGGCTGCCCGGCGCCGGCGGCGGGCTGGTCGGCCGGCTCGCCTTCACCGACAGCGCCTTCGAAGCTCTCGCCGTCGCCCAGGCCCCGCCCAGCCCGCAGGTCGCGAACCCGCCGGGCTCGACCCCGGAGATGGTCCCCGGCTTCAACAGCTTCGCGCTGGGCGGAGCCCGCATCGTCTTCCTCGCCGCCGCGATCGGCGCGCTCGCTTTGGTCCGACTGGTCGCCGGCTTGCTGCTCGCGCTGGGGCCCTTCTTCATCGCCTTCCTGCTGTTCGAGGGCACGCGCGGGCTGTTCGAAGGCTGGATCCGCGTTCTCGCCGGCGCCGCTCTGGGCGCGGTCGGCACCGCGATCGTGCTCGGCGTCGAGCTCGCCTTGCTCGAGCCCTGGCTGGTCGACCTCATCACCCGCCGCTATGCGGGCCAGCCGATCCCGGGCGCGCCGGTCGAATTGTTCGTCGCCGCCTTGCTGTTCGCTTTGGTGCTGCTCGGCACGCTTTACGCCGCGGCGCGGGTGGCGATGGGCTTTCGCTTCCTGGATGGCTGGCGCTCGGCCCGGACCCAATTCGTCGAGACGTTGCGCGACGAACGATCGCGTCTGGCGGGGATGCGCGAGGCCGGCGCCGCCCCGGCCGAGAGCCGCTCGCGCGCAGTCGCCGTGGCCGACGCGGTCAGCGCCAGCCAGCGCCGCGAGGCCGCGCACGCGCCGGCGGCGCTGTCCGGCGCCGCGAGAGCCGCGGGGCCGTCCGGCGTCACCCGCGTGCACGCGCCCTCGCGCGACCTGCCGGCGGCGGCGCCGACGCCGCTCGGCCAGAGCTTCCGCCGCCGCACCACCCCCCGCGTCTCCGCGCGCGCGGGCAGACGGGATCTTGCCTGATGAAGAAGCAGACACGCGAAGCGCTCGACGCTTATTATGTCGAAGCCGACAGCTGGGCCCGCAGCCGGGACGACGCGCTGCGCGCCTCGCGGCGGACCGCCTGGTGGATCGCGATCGCCGCCACCTCGGTCGCGGTGCTGCTGGCGATCGCTTTGATCGTGCTGATGCCGCTCAAGACGGTCGAGCCCTATACGTTGCTCGTCGACCGCCAGACCGGCTTCGTCCAGGCGCTGAGGCCGCTCGACCCCGAGCAGATTTCCGGCGACCGGGCGCTCACCCAGTCCTTCCTCGTCCAATATGTGATCGCGCGCGAGAGCTTCGACGCCGATTCGGTGCAGGCCGACTATCGCAAGGTGGCTCTGTGGTCGGCCGAGCGCGCGCGCGCCGATTATATCGGCGCGATGCAGGTCTCCAATCCGCAGAGCCCGCTCGCGCGGCTGCCGCGCTCGAGCGTGATCGAGACTCGGGTGAAGAGCGTCTCGCCGGTCGGCGACAATGTCGCGATGGTCCGCTTCGAGACTCGGCGGCGCGACGCCGGCGGCCAGATCGGGCCGGTCAGCGCCTGGGTGGCGGTGATCCGCTACCGCTATTCGGGCGAGCCGCTGCGGCTCGAGGACCGGATGGTCAATCCGCTCGGCTTCGAGGTGCTGCGCTACCGCCGCGACGCCGAGGCGCTGCTTCCCGAGGAGCGCGCGGCGCCGCCCGCCGCCGCCGCCCCGCCCCAGGCCGCGCCCGCGCCGGCTTTGCCCCCGGCGCCGCCGCCGCGGCAGCCGCGGCCGGACGAAGAGCTTTGAGGCCGGCGCTCTTTTTGCTGGCGGCGCTCGCCATTGCGAGCCCGGCCGCGCTCGCCGCCCAGGTGGTGCCGCAGCCGAGCGGCGGCGATCCGCGCGTCCAGAGCGTCGAGTTCCAGCCCGACCAGGTGGTCGCGCTCGCGGTCGCGCCCGGCTACCAGATGATGCTCGAATTCGCGCCCGACGAGCGGATCGAGAGCGTTGCGGTGGGCGACGCCACCGCCTGGCAGGTCACGCCGAACCGCAGCGGCGACCGCGTCTTCATCAAGGCGCTGCAGGCGCTGCCGAGCAATCTGACGGTGGTGACCAGCGCCCGGCTCTACGCCTTCGATCTCAATCCCTTGTTCGGCCCCTCGGCCGACATGGCCTATGTCGTGCGCTTCACCTATCCCGGGACACCGAGCGCGGCGGCCGAGGCCGAGGACGGACCCGCGGTCGAGGGCCGCTACCGGCTGAGCGGCGCCCGCGCGCTGCGGCCGAGCCGGATCAGCGACGACGGCCAGCACACCTATATCGAATGGCCCCGCGACCGCACCCTGCCGGCGGTCTACGCGCTCGACGAGAGCGGCCAGGAATCGCTGGTCAACGGCATGATGCGCGAGGATCTGTTCGTGATCGACGCGGTCGTCTCCCGGCTCGTCTTCCGCATCGACCGGCGGGTGGCGCGCGCGACCCGGGTCGGCGAGACGGCGCGGCCCTGAATGGCGCTCGGCCCGCCCTCCGGAGACCCGCGCGCCGCGCCGCCGCCCGCGGACGCGGACGCGGGCGCGCGCGAGGAAAGCGTCAGGCCGGTCGTCGCGCTGCGTCGCCGGGGTGCGTCGGGGCTGATCTTCGCGATCGTCGCCGTGATCGCGGCGATCCTGCTGTTCACCATGCTCGACGCCAGGCGGCGGTCGCTGTCGGCGCCGTCGGTCAAGGAGCGCGCCGCCGACCAGCTCGTCCTCACCGGCCCGCCGCCGCCGCTTTACGTGCCGCCCGAGCCGGCGCCGGAGCCGGCGGTGGTGGTGCCGCCCCCGGCGGCGGCGGCGGCGGCGGCGCCGCCCCCGCCCCCGCCTCCGCCCCAGATCGTCTACGTCCCGCAGCCGGTGCCGGTGCCCGCCGCGCCGGAGGCCGCGCCGCCGCCGCAGCGCGTGGCGAGCGCGCCGGCCCTCGTCTTCGACGGCACGCCGCAGGCCGCGGAGGGCGCCGCGGCGGCCGAGGGCGAGGCGGCGGCGCCGGCGGCGGCGGCCGGCACTGCGGTCGCCGGCACCCGCACCCGCGCCGGGGTGCTCGCCAACCGCGCCACCACGGTCGCGCAGGGCACGCTCATTCCGGCGGTGCTCGAGACCGCGCTCGATTCGACCCGGCCGGGCCTCGCCCGCGCCCTCGTGTCGCGCGACGTGCGCGGCTTCGACGGCAGCCAGGTGCTGATCCCGCGCGGCAGCCGGCTGATCGGCGAATATCAGTCGCAGGTCGCGCCGGGGCAGAACCGGGCCCTCGTCAACTGGATCCGGCTGATCCGGCCCGACGGGGTGACGATCGCGATCGGCTCGCCCGCCGGCGACCCGCTCGGCCGCGGCGGCATCCGCGCCCGCGTCAACAGCCATTTCTTCCAGCGCTTCGCCGGCGCCATCCTCCAGTCGGCGCTCGACATCGGAGTCAATCTCGCCGGGCGGGCCGGGAGCGGCGACGGCACCGTCGTCGTGCTGCCGGGCAGCGTGCAGGGCGCCACCCAGATCGTCCAGCCCGCCCAGATCACGCCGACCCTGACCGTCCGCCAGGGCACCAGCATCAGCATCTTCGTCGCGCGCGACCTCGATTTCACCGGCGCGGGCAACCGGCGGTGAGCGCGCTCGCCGCAGTCGGAGAGGGCGTCTACCTGCGCTCCTATCTCGCGCCGCTGACCGGCATGCTGGCCCGGCCGGACGTCACCGACATCTACGTCAACCGGCCGGGCGAGCTCTGGGTCGAGACCAGCGGCGGCGCGATCGAGCGGCACGAGGCCCCAGGCCTCGACGAAGCGACTCTGGCCCGGCTCGCCCGCCAGATCGCCGCGCTCTCGCACCAGGGGATCAGCCGCGAGCATCCCCTGCTCTCGGCGACCCTGCCCGATGGGGCGCGGGTGCAGGTGGTGGCGCCGCCGGCGACGCGGGGGCCGCTGGCGCTCGCCATCCGCAAGCACGTCTCGCCGGATCTGACGCTTGCCGACTATGTCGCCGCCGATGCGTTCGCCGGGACGCGCCGCCGCGATTCGCTCGCCCGCTCGGAGGTCGATCGGACGCTCGCGGCGCAGCTCGAGTCGGGCGACATACCGGGTATGCTGGCGGCGGCGGTGCGCGCCCGCAAGAACATCCTCGTTTCGGGCGGCACCTCGACCGGCAAGACGACCTTCCTCAACGCGCTGATCCGGGAGATTCCGCCGGAAGAGCGGCTGATCCTGATCGAGGACACGCCCGAGCTGCAGGTCGAGCACCAGAATGTCGTCGGGCTGCTCGCCGCGCGCAGCGCGCTCGGCGAGGCGCAGGTGACCGCGAACGACCTGGTCGGCGCGTCGCTGCGCATGCGCCCGGACCGGATCCTGCTCGGCGAGCTGCGCGGCGATGAGGCCTATGCGTTCCTGCGCGCGGTCAACAGCGGCCATCCCGGCTCGATGACCACCGTCCATGCCGACAGCGCCGAGCGCGCGATCGAGCAGATCGTGCTGCTCGTCCTGCAGGGCGGCACGCGATTGAACCGCGACGACGTCCGCCACTATGTCGCCACCACCGTCGACGTCTTCGTCCACCTCGACCGCACCGCCGGCCGCCGGCGCGTGGCCGAGGTGGTGCTCAGTCATTAAGCGCCCGGCGGGCTTGACAGCATGACCGTGTCGGCGACAAGCGCCGCCATGACGGCCGCTCCCCTTTATTCGTGCTTCGACTTCTGCCTGCGCTCGGAAATTCCGCTCGCCGAGCTGGTGCCGGCCGGCAAGGCCGGCGCGCGGCCGGTGGTCGACATCCGGCTCGGCCGCCTGGCGGAGACGCTGCCGAACGGCGGCCCCGCCGAAAGGGGGATTCAGGTCGCCGGCGAGACGGTGCTGCTCACCGTGGAGGGCGTCGCGCGCTATCTGGTGCGCGGCGGCCGCGAGATCGTCGTCGACCCCGCCCCGGACGGCTCGGAGCGCGATCTCAGGCTGTTCCTGCTCGGCTCGGCGCTCGGCATCCTCTGCCATCAGCGCGGCCTGCTGCCGCTCCACGCCAATGCGATCGTCGCCGGCGGCGCCGCCTATGCCTTCGCCGGCCCGTCCGGCGCGGGCAAATCGACCCTGGCGGCGCATTTCAGCCGCGCCGGCTACGAGATATTGTGCGACGACGTCTGCGTGATCAGCTTCGACGAAGGCGGCCACCCCTATGCCTGGCCGGGGCTGCCGCGTCTCAAGCTGTGGGGCGACGCGGCGGCGGCGTTCGGCCACGACCGCGACAACCTCGACCGGGCGATCGAAGGCAAGGACAAATATCATGTGCCGCTGGCGCCGGCCGGGCCGCCGAGGCCGGTCCCGTTCCGCCGGCTCTATTTGCTGACTCGGGCCGAGGATGGGGCTGAGACCGCCATTGCCCGGATGCGCGGCCAGCGGGCGATGGCGGTGGTGAGGTCGCAGACCTATCGCGATTTCTATCTCGGCCCGATGGGGTTGGCGGCGCAGAATTTCCGGCAGTGCGCGGCCCTGCTCGCCCGGGCCGAGGTCTATGCCGCGACCCGGACCTGGGGTTATGACGTGTTCGAGCGCGAGGCCGCCCTGCTCGAAGGGCACATCCTCGGCGCCTGCTGACGGCATTTTTTGACCGCGCAACGGGCACTTGCTAACGCGGAGGACTGGAGGACAGATGATTTCAACGGGTAGGCGCCTGACCGGCGCGGATATTGTGGTCCGCAACGAAGACGGGCTGCTGACGACGGAGGTGGACGGCGAGCTGATCGGCATGAGCGTCGAGCAGGGCGCCTGCTATGGCCTCAACGCGGTCGGCACGCGGATCTGGGCGCTGATCGCCGAGCCGCGCTCGATCGACAGCCTGTGCGAGCAGTTGCTGGGCGAGTTCGACGTCGAGGAGGACCGCTGTCGCCGGGAGGTGGTCGAGCTTCTCGAGGACCTTCGCGCCGACGGGCTGGTGACGGTGCGGGGCAGATAGATGTCCGCTCTGGCGGGGCGCTGGAATTTCGACGGCAATCCCGACGCGGATGCATCGTGCAAGCGGATGCTCGCGGCGCAGCAAATGTACGGGCCGCACGACGTCAGGCAATGGTCCGACGGACCGCTTGCGATCGGCCGCCGGCTGTTTCGCACCGTCCCGGAGGACGTTCATGATCGCCAGCCGCTGCACAGCGCCGACGGGCGGCTGGCATTGGTGGCGGACGTCAGGTTGGACAATCGCGACGATTTGTCTTCCGACCTGGGCCTCCCCGGGGATCAGGCCGCGCGGCTGTGCGACGCGGCGATCCTGCTCGCCAGCCTCGAACGCTGGGGCGAGGCGGCGCTCGACCGGCTGGTCGGCGATTTCGCGTTCGCGCTGTGGGATTCGGGGGCGCAGAAGCTGCTGCTCGCCCGCGATTTTCTCGGTCTGCGTCCCTTGCACTACCATCGCGGCAAGGGCTTCTTCGCCTTCGCCACCATGCCCAAGGGCCTGCACGCTCTTCCCGACGTGCCTTATGCGCCCGACGAGCAGGCGATGACCGAGTTCGTGACGCTGATGCCCGAAGGCGGAACGCAAAGCTTCTTCAAGGACATCGCCGTCGTCGAGGCCGGGCATTGCGTCACCGTCACGCGCGACGGGATCAATGCGCGGCGCTATTGGAACCCGCGCCGGGAAGAGCTCGCGCGGCCCCGCGGGGAGGATTTCGTCGAGGGGCTGCGCCACCATCTCGACCTGGCGACCCACGCCCGGCTGCGCGGCGCCGGCGGCGCCGTCGGCGCGCATCTCAGCGCCGGCTACGACAGCGCTTCGGTGACGGCGACGGCGGCGCGCCTGCTGGCGCCCGAGGGCGGGCGGGTGGTCGCCTTCACCTCGGTGCCGCGCGAAGGCTATGACGGGCCGGTGCCCGAAGGCCGAATCGGCGACGAAGGCCCGCTCGCCGCGGCGACCGCGGCGATGTACCCCAATGTCGAGCATGTCCTGATCCGCGCCGGCCATGTCTCCCCGCTCGAAGCGATCGACCGCAATTTCTATCTGTACGACCGGCCGACCCTGAACCTGTGCAACGAGACCTGGATCGCCGCGATCGGCAAGGCCGCGCGGGACCGCAAGCTCTCGGTGATGCTGACCGGCCAGATGGGCAACATGACGTTGAGCTACAACGGCGTCGGATTGATGGCGGAGCTGTTGCGCGCGGGCCGCCTGCGCGATCTCCGGCGGGTCGGCGCCGAGCTCGTCGCGAAAGGCACGATGCGCTGGGGCGGCGTCGCCGCCTATGCGCTCGGGCCCTATATGCCGGCGCGGCTGTGGAAGGCGCTGATGGAGCGCCGCGGCGCGCATCTCGACGTGCTCCAATATACGGCGGTCCGCCCCGACCAGCTCGACGCGCTCGACCTCGACACGATCGCCAGGGAGCGCGGCCTCGATTTCTCCTACCGGCCCCGCAAGGACAGCTTCGAGACGCGCCTGTGGGTGATGCGGCGGACGACCCTCGGCAATTACGGCAAGGGCGTGCTGGCGGGCTGGGGGATCGATCAGCGCGATCCGACCGCCGACCGGCGACTCGTCGAATATTGCCTGGGCGTGCCGCTGGACCAGTATCTCGCAAAGGGCGAGCTGCGCGTGCTGGGCCGGCGCGCGCTGAGCGACCGGCTGCCGCAGGCGGTGCTCGAAGCGCGGGGCAAGGGATATCAGGCGGTCGACTGGCATGAGGGCCTCACCGCCGCCCGCGGCGAGATCGAAGCCGAGGTGAACCGTTTCGCCCAATGCGCGCCCGCCGCGCAGGCGCTGGACGTCGCGCGGCTGCGGACGATGCTCGACAACTGGCCCGAATCCGGCTGGGAGCGGAGCGCGATCCTCAACGCCTATCGCTTCGCCTTGCTGCGCGGGGTTTCGGCCGGCCATTTCCTGCGCAAGGCGAGCGGCGCGAACCAATGATCGCGGCCGGGGCTCGGCTCGCCGGGCATGACATTTTGGGTGTAGGCAAGCGCGTCACATTCGGATATCAGGGCGCATCCATTCGAGGAGTTGGTTATGAGCGATAAACAAAACAGGGACACGCTTTCGGAAGTTTCCGGGCTCGCGCACTGGGAAAAGCCGGAGCTTCGTCGGCTTGACGCGGTGGCGGCGGAACTCGCCCCGGCCCCGGTGGGAGACGGCATCGTCCAGTCCTGAGGTTTGCAAAGACAGCCGGCATGGCGCGGCACTGCCCGCCATGCCGTTGCTTCGCCGCTTCCTTTCGAGACGCCGGCGGGCCTTGCCCGACTCCGGGCCGCCTCGCTAAATCCGACTTTCCTTGCCCTCGCCGGACGGGCATGATTCCGCCGCCTTGCGGCCAATTCCCAGCCTATCGTTGAACGAGACGCGCCGGCCGCCGTGCGGCGCCGCGTCTCGAAGAACGGGCGCCCGTCGCCGGGCGCCCGAGCATTCGATCCGGAAAGATCCCGGAGCGGAACGGGGCGATCGGCCCTCGTTCCGCTCCGGCATGAGGATCAGGTCGGCGGGATGGCGGGCAGCGTGAACGTGCCGTCGCTGGTGGCGTTGCCGTTCACATAATTGTCGCCATAGACGTTGATGATGGCGCCGCCGATCTGGGTGGCGGCGGTGCCGTTGTTGAAGATCGTCGAGCCTCCGACCCGAACGCGCGTCGTCGCTCCGCTGGCGATGATGCCGAAGGTGGTGTTGTTGGACAGCGTCGAATCGATCAGCTGGACGGTGATCGACGCCTGGCCCGCCGGCTGGACCGCGGAGAGGCCGACCGGGCTGCCTATGATCGAGGTGCTGTCGACCGAAACCCTGACGCCGGTGCCGGTATTGCCGGTCGTGTCTATGCGCAGGCCGCCATTGGCATTGTTCATCATCCGGACGTTCCTCAGCGTCACCCGGGCATTGCCGCCCGCGCCGGTCGGCTGGATCAAGATGCCGCCGCCGGTCGCGGCGTTGCCATTTTCGGCGATCGTCGTGTTGGAGATGAACAGCTGCCCCGCGCCGCTCGGCGCGAAGGAGACGCCGGTGCTGTTGGCGGCGTTGAACCGCCGGATCACGCTATCCTCGATGTGGAGCGTCCCCTGGGCGATGAAGCGGACGCCGTTGGTCGGCGGGTTGACTCCGAAAATGTCGAGCCCGCGCAGATAGACGACGTCGGTCGCCGTCGGCAGGTTGACGACGACGCCGTTGCCGCCGGCAAGCGCGCCGCCCTCGGTATAGGGGCAGGAAATGGTCATCGACTTGATGATCGTGACGGCGCCGAAGCCGCCCGGATCGAGGCAGTTGATCTCGCCGCCGGCGGCGGTCTTCGAGATCGCGCCGGCGAAGGTCTTGCACGGCGCGGTACGGCTGCAAGGATTGACGTCGTCGCCAACGCCGGAAACCCACGTCCGGGTTGCTTGCGCGTTGCCGGCCGTCGCGGCCAACGCGAAGGCCGCGACACCACAGAGCGCGGTGAACTTGAACATCGTCATGTCAGTCTCCCCTGGTTTTTGAATTGGACGGATTATCGTATCAGAACTGCGAGGTCGTTACTCGACCGTTATTGAGGGAATTGGAGCCGGTCATTGCTCGATTTCCGTGGAACGATCGGCGTCGCCGCGGCGCCGCGGCCGGCTGCGAAATCCATGGCGAAAGCCCGTCGACCCCCTTTCCCGGCCTCTGCCGAGTCGGCAGGAAGGGAGAATGGCCCGCCCGGGGCGTTTTTGGAAGCGGAATGAACTGCGCTGTTGCCAGCCGGCGCCCGCGCGCTCCAAGGAGGGCCGAGCCGGATCTTGCGTCCGGCCCCGAGGGGAGTGCCGGCGTGAGAATTCGCCCGAGAAGCAATGATTGCCGCCGCTTCCCGGCGCCCGGGGGGCCGGCGCGGTGACGAGCCTCGTCCGCGATTGCCTCGCTTTCGCCGCCGCGGTCGTGCGCCAGGCCGGCCGGCGCGGATTGGTCGCCTGGCTGTTCGTGGCGCTGGGCGCCGTGCTCGAAGGCTTCGGCATCCTCCTCCTGGTGCCGCTGCTCGCCACCCTGTTCGGGCAGGATTTGGCGGCGCCGGTCCTGTTCGGCTGGATCGAGCGGGTCGCGCCCGGCCCGCCGTCGCTCGGCCGGCTTTCGATCCTGATCCTCCTGTTCGGCCTGGTGATGGCGTTGCGCGCGCTGGTGCTGTGGCGGCGCGACGTGCTCCTCGGCCAGCTGCAGATCGGCTTCGTCGAGGCGCAGCGCGCGATGATCGCCCGCCGGCTCGCCGGCGCGCAATGGCCGGCGCTGGCGCGGATCGGCCATGCCCGAGTCAACCATCTCATGGGCGGCGACATCCAGCGCTGCGGGGCCGGAATCCATTTCCTGCTGCAAAGCGGCGTCGCGATCGTGATGATCGTCGTCCAGGCCGGCCTCGCCTTCACGCTCGCCCCCGCTTTGACTTTGCTGGCGATCGCCGCCATGGCGCTCGGCGCGCTCGTGCTTTCGGGACTGCTGCGCCGCTCGCACGACGTGGGAAAGATCGTGACCGAGGCCAATCTGGCGCTGATGACCGGGCTCGGCCGCTTCCTCGGCGGCATGAAGATGGCGATGAGCCAGAACCTCCAGCACGCCTTCGCGGCGGAGTTCGCGAACGACATCGCGCTCAGCGCGCAGCGGCAGGCGGCGTTCGTCCGGCAGCAGGCGCTGCTGCGCGCCTTGTGGAGTCTTCTCGCCGCCGGCGTCGCCGGCCTGGCGATGCTCGCCGGCTACGGCCTGTTCCATCTCTCCGGGCCGGTGCTGCTCGCTCTGCTCGTCCTGCTCGCCCGGATCAGCAACCCCGCCGCGCAGCTTCAGCTCGGTTTCCAGCAGATCGCTTATGCGCTGCCCGCCTGGAGGGCGGTGTCGGAGATGGCGCGCGATCTCGAGGCGGCGGCGGCTCCGGCCGCCGGCGAGGACGCGGCGCCGCTCGCGGCCGGGCCGATCGCGCTCGAAGAGATCGTCTACCGGCACGAGGCGGAGGACGGGTCGGGCGGGCTGCACGGCCTCTCGGTCCGCATCGAACCCGGCGAGATGGTCGGCGTGTCGGGCGCGTCCGGCGCCGGCAAGACGACTCTGGCCGACATCCTGATCGGCCTCGTGCAGCCGGATTCGGGGCGCGTCACGATCGGCGGCGAGCCGCTGACCGAGGCGAATGCGGTGCGCTGGCGGCGGCAGGTCGCCTATGTCGCGCAGGATCCGGTGCTGTTCAACGAAAGTGTGCGCCGGAATCTGCTCTGGACCGATCCGGGCGCGGACGAGGCCCGGATCGCCGCGGCGCTGGCGGCGGCGGGCGCGGATCGCTGGGTCGCGAAGCTGCCGCGGGGGCTGGACACGGTGGTCGGCGAGATGGGGGCGCTGATATCGGGCGGGGAGCGCCAGCGCCTCGCCCTCGCCCGCGCCCTGTTGCGCCGGCCCGCGATCCTGGTCCTCGACGAGGCGACCGGCGCGATCGACATTGCCGGCGAACGCGACATCCTCGCCCGCCTGCGCGCGCTCGATCCACGCCCGACGATCGTGATCATCGCCCATCGCGCCGAAAGCCTGGCCTTTTGCGACCGCATCCTCACTCTGGCCGAAGGCCGCCTCGCCGGCGACCGGCGCCGGGAGCCGGACCGGTGACCGCTTCGCTGCCCGCCGAGATCGGCCTGCTGGCGGCCTGCTGCCGATGGCCGCCTTCGCCGGCGCGGGAGGCCGCCGTGCGGGCGGCGGCCGCCGGCGGCATCGACTGGGACCGGTTCGATCGGGTCGTCGCCCACCACCGCGTCGCCGCGCTGGCGGCCGACGGCCTGCGCCGGGCCGGCGTCGGCGTTCCTGCCGCCACCGCCGGCGCCGCGCTGGCGGCCGCGCGCGGCGCCCTTATGATGGCGCGCGAGACGCTCAGGCTGCAGCGGGAGTTCGACGCCGCCGGCGTCGCCGCGATCTTCGTCAAGGGCTCCGCTCTCGCCATGCTCGCTTATGGCGAGCTGGGCGTGAAGCAATCCTGGGACATCGATCTGCTCACCACGCCGGCCGACGCGCTTGCCGGCCGGCAATTGCTCGAACGTCTCGGCTATAGGCTGATCCAGCCCGAGCTGGACGAGCGGCAGTTCGTCCGCTTCACCGAATATGACAGGGAGTGCATTTTCTTCAACGGCGCGGCCGGCATCGCTGTCGAGCTGCACTGGCGCCTGGTCGGCAATCCGAGGCTGCTCGCCGGCGTCGGCCCGGGCTCGCCGGTCCAGCAGGTCGCGCTTGGCGGCGGCGCGGTCAGGACGCTGGCCGACGCGCCCTTGTTCGCCTTCCTGTGCGCGCACGGCACGGGGCACGGCTGGGCGCGCCTCAAATGGCTCGCCGACGCCGCCGCTTTCCTGAGCCGGCGCGACGAGGCGGAGGTCGAGCGGCTCCATCGCGCGGCGCTGGAGCTCGGCGCGGGGCGGACCTCGGCGGCGACGCTCCTCCTCTGCCACCGGCTGCTCGGGCTGCCGCTCGGCCCGGACCTGCTCCGCGCGCTGCGCCAGGACGCGGTCGCCGAAACGCTCGCCCGAACCGCGATACATTGCATCGCGCATGGCGGCGGCACCGAGGATTTCGGCTTCTATTCGCTGGCGGGCCTGCGCCTGACGCTGTCGCAATTCTTGCTCGTGCCGGGCGGCCGCTACGCCTGGAGCGCGCTCGGCCAGCTGTGGGTCTCGGGCGCCGACCGGGCCCGGATCAGGCTGCCCCGCTCGCTGGATTTCCTCTACCATATCCTGCGCCTGCCCTTATTGTCGGCGCGCCTCGGCAGGCGGCTTTTCGGCAGGTTGGACGGATGATCGCGATCCTCGCCCGGATCAGGATACTCTCGCGCGCGCAGCGCAGGCTGATCGCCGAGGCGGTTGCGGCGCTCGCCGTCGCCGCCCTGATGATCGCGCTCTTCCCTTTCCGCCGCGTCGCCGCGCATGCGCGCCGGCTCGAAGGCGAGCCGGCCGGCCGCGCCGAGCAGCTGCGGGCGATCGGCGAGGTGCGCTGGGCGGTGCTCGCCGTCGCGCGCCGCGTGCCGTGGCGCGCTAAATGCCTCGAGCAGGGCTTCGCCGCGCAGTGGATGCTCCGGCGCCGGGCGGTCCCCGCCGTGCTCCATTATGGCGTCGCCCGCAAGGACGGCGGCCTGATCGCCCATGCCTGGGTGCGCGCCGGCTCGGTCGACGTGGTCGGCTGCGAGAATCACGCCGACTTCGCCGAAATCGCCCGCTTCCCGCCCGAGACCCGGACCTAGGCGAAAGGGGGGGACAGTCCCTCTTGTTCGGAAGGAGGCGGGCGGCCCGGCAGGCGAGAGAAAAGGGGACTGTCCCCGTTTCAGGGGACTGTCCCTCTCAAGCCCGGCGGTTCGCCCTCTCGAAACGCGCCAGCGAAAACGGGGCAAGATTCACCGCCGGCGGATCGCCGGCGACCAGCGCCGCCACCGCCTCGCCGGTGATCGCGGCCAGGGTGACGCCGAGATGCTGGTGGCCGAAGGCGTAATGGAGGCCCGGCGCCCGGCCGCTGCGGCCGATCGCGGGCAGATAGTCGGGCAAAGTCGGCCGCGCGCCCATCCATTCCGCGACCGGCTCCGCGAAGGGCAGGCCGAGCACCCGCGCGTGCGACCGCAGCCGCGCCCATTTGCGCGGATCGGGCGGGCTCGTCGCGCGGCCGAACTCGACGAAGCTCGTCGCGCGCAGGCCCGAGCGGAAACGGGTGACGAACATCGCCCGGTCGGCGAACAGGATCGACGGCATGGCCTCGGGCCAGCCCGCGCCCGCCGCCTGGATATGGTAGCCGCGCTCGGCGATCAGCGGCGCCTTGTGGCCGAGCGGGCGGAGCAGCGCCGCCGAGCCGGGGCCGGCGGCGATCAGGATCGCGTCGGCCTCGAGGCGCCGGCCGCCGTCCAGCCGGACGCCGCCGCCTTCGAGGCGCGCCGAACCCTGGATGCGTTCGCCGCCGAGCGCCGCGAAGCGGGCGAGGAGGGCTTCGGCGAGCAGGCCGAGGTCGGCGATCTGGCCGGTGCCCGCGAAGCGGACCGCGCCGCCGGGCGGTGTCATCAACGTGGAAAGGTGCGAAAGCTCGGCCTCGGTGACGTCCCGGAAGCTGGTCGTTCCGGTGTCGGCCGCGGCGAGCCGCTCGCGCCCGGCGGCGGCGCTCTCGGCCGTGTCCCAGACGACGAAATGGCCGGCCTCGCGCAGCAGCTCCGGCGCGCCGATCTCCGCGGCGAGCCGGCGCCAGGCGGGCAGGGCTTCCGCCATCAGCCGCGCCAGCTCCCGCTTCCCCGCCTCGAACCGGTCGGGCCGGCTGGCGGCGATCAGGCGCAGGCCGAAGGGCAGCCAGGCGGCGATGTCGCGCGGCGGCAAAGCGACCGGGCCGCCGCGCAGGAACAGGCTTTTGGGCAGGCCCCGCAGCGTCGCGCGCGAGGCGAGCGGGGCGATCTCGTCGGCGGCGATATGGCCGGCATTGCCGTGGCTGGCGCCGCGCCAGTCCGGATCGGGATCGATCAGCCGAGTCGCGATTCCGCGGCGCTGCAGCGCCAGCGCCGCGACCGAGCCGATCACGCCGCCGCCAATCACGATCGCTGTTGTCATCGAAAATCGTATACGATATATGATTCAGCGGTTCAACAAAGGAGCGAAGGGTGACGAAGCTCTGGTCGGGCGTCTATCCCGCCGCCACCACCCAATTCACCGCCGGCGACGAAGTCGACATCGCGGCGACGCAGCATGGGCTGACGGCGCTTGTCGACGACGGCGTCGACGGGCTGATCATCCTCGGCACCTGCGGCGAGAACAATTCGCTCTCGTCCGAGGAGAAGCGCGCGGTGATGGCGGCCGCGGTCGAGGCGGTCGGCGGCCGGGTGCCGCTGGTCGCCGGCGTCTCCGAGCTGACCACCGCCCGCGCCGCCCAATATGCGCGCGACGCGGAAGGCATCGGGCTCGACGCATTGATGGTGCTGCCGGCGATGGTCTACGTGCCGACCGCGGACGAGCTGCATGCCCATTTTCGTGCGGTTGCCGGCGCGACCGGCCTGCCGATCATGCTCTACAACAACCCGCCCGCCTATCGCGTCTCGATCGGCTTCGACACGCTCGACCGGCTCGCCGACATGGCCAATATCGTCGCGATCAAGGAAAGCGCGCCCGATCCCCGGCGCTTCACCGATCTCATCAACCGCTATGGCGAGCGCTATGCCGTCATGGCGGGGCTCGACGATATCGCGCTCGAAGGGCTGCTGCTCGGCGCCTCGGGCTGGGTGTCGGGCCTGACCAGCGCATTCCCCCAGGAATCGGTCGCCCTGGTCGCGGCCGCCGCGCGCGGCGACTGGGTCGAGGCGCGGCGCCTCTACCGCTGGTTCATGCCTCTGCTCCACCTCGACGCCGAGCACGACCTCGTCCAGTCGATCAAGCTCGCCGAAGCGATCATGGGGCGGGGCTCGGAGCGGGTGCGGATGCCGCGCCTTCCGCTCGCCGGGGCGCGCCGGGCCGAGGTGACCGCGATGGTCGAACAGGCCGCGGCCACCCGCCCGCTCGCGGTCGCCGCCGCGGCGTGACCCGCCACACCTTCTTCTGCATCGACGGCCATACCGCCGGCAATCCGGTCCGGCTCGTCGCCGGCGGCGCGCCGCTGCTGAAGGGCGCGACCATGGCGGAGAAGCGCCAGGATTTGATCGCCCGCTTCGACTGGATCCGCACCGGCCTCTGCTTGGAGCCGCGCGGCCACGACATGATGTCGGGCGGCTTCCTCTATCCGCCCGCCTCCGACGAAGCCGATTGCGGCCTCCTCTTCATCGAGACCAGCGGCTGCCTGCCGATGTGCGGCCACGGCACGATCGGCATGGTCACCTTCGCGCTCGAGCACGGCCTGATCGCGCCGCGCACGCCGGGGCGGCTGACGATCGAGGTGCCGGCCGGGACGATCGGCGTCGAATATGGGCAGGCGGGCGACAAGGTGGAATGGGTGCGAATCCGCAACGTCCCCTCCTATGTCGCGGCGCTGGGAATCGGGATCGACCTGCCCGGCCTCGGCCCGCTCAAGGTCGACGTCGCTTATGGCGGCAATTTCTACGCGATCGTCGAGCCGCAGGGTGGCTATACGGGCCTCGACGATCTCGGCGCGGCGCGGCTCGTGGAGCTCAGCCGCGTGCTCAGGACGCTGGTCCGCGCGGCCTGCGAGCCGGTCCATCCGCTCGATCCGGCGATTCGCGGCGTGACCCACGTGCTCTGGGCCGACGCGCCGAAAGGCGCGGGCGCCGACGGCCGCAACGCGGTCTTCTACGGCGAGCGGGCGATCGACCGCAGCCCGTGCGGCACCGGCACCTCGGCCCGCTTGGCCCATCTCGCCGCGGCTGGGCGGCTCGCGGTCGGCGACCAGTTCGTCCACGAATCCTATATCGGCAGCCGCTTCACCGGCCGGATCGAGGCGGCGGTGACGGTCGGCGACATCCCCGCCATAATCCCGTCGATCCAGGGTTCGGCGGTGGCGACCGGCCTCAACACGATCTGGATCGACACCGACGATCCGTTCCACGCCGGCTTCACCGTGACATGAGCCTGGTCGTCCGCAACCTGCCCGATCAGCTCGCCGAATTGCTGCGCGAGCGCATCCTGTCCGGCGCCGTCCCGCCCGGCGGGCCGGTCCGCCAGGACGCGCTCGCCGCCGAATTGGGGGTCAGCAAGATCCCGCTCCGCGAGGCGATGACCCGGCTCGAGCAGGAAGGCCTGCTCCGCTCCGAGGCCAATCGCGGCTATTTCGTCCGCCCGCTGAGCGCCGCCGAGGCCGGCGAGGTCTATGCGCTGCGCCTGACGCTCGAGCCCGATCTGGCGGCGCTCGCCGCGGCGCGCGCGACGGCCGAGGAGCAGGCGGCCGCCGCGGCGATGCTGGAGGCGCTCGATTGCGCGACCGAAGCGCGTGTTCCGGCGGCGGGCGCGCTCAACCGCGCCTTCCACCTCGCTCTGGTCCGCCCGGCGCGCCGCCCGGTGACGGTCGAGATCGTCGAGCGGCTGCACATCCTGTCGGAGCGCTATGTCCGCAAGCATCTCGAGCCGCTCGGCCGCGACGCCCGCGCCAATGAGGAGCATCGCGCCCTCTTGACCGCCTGGCTGGCGCGCGACGGCAAGGCGGTCGCCGCCTTGCTGCACGCCCATATCGGCCAGACGCTCGACGATCTCGAGCGCCAGCTCGGCGCGAACTGACACGAAAACGGGGGATGCACATGGCGCGATCGATCCTGGGGCCGTTCAAGCCGATCGACACCGAAGGCGCGTTCGCGGAGCATCATCGCCTGCGCAAGTCGCTGGGCTGGCCGCATCTCGTCGCGCTCGGCGTCGGCGCGATCGTCGGCACCGGCATCTACACCCTGACTGGCGTCGGCGCCGACCGCGCCGGGCCCGCCGTCATCCTCGCCTTCCTGATCGCCGGCGCGGTCTGCGCCTGCGCCGCTTTGGCCTATGCCGAGCTCGCCACCATGATCCCGACGTCGGGCAGCGCCTATACCTACACCTATTCGGTGGCCGGCGAGACTTTGGCCTGGATCGTCGGCTGGAGCCTGATCCTCGAATATTCGGTGGCGTGCAGCGCGGTCGCGGTCGGCTGGGCCGCCTATCTGGTCGGCTGGCTGCAGGCGGCGGGGATCGTGCTGCCCGCCGCCTTGCTCGCCGGCCCGCATGCCGGCGGAATCATCAATCTGCCGGCCGTGCTGGTCGCGCTCACCGTCTGCGGGATGCTGATCGCCGGCACCCGCGAGAGCGCGACTCTCAACATCGTGCTGGTGGTGATCAAGCTCTCCGCGCTCGCCGCCTTCGTGCTGCTCGCCGCGCCCGCCTTCGACGCCGGCAACCTGACCCCGTTCATGCCCTACGGCTTCGGCAGCACCGTCGACGCCGACGGCACGACCCGCGGCGTGATGGCCGCCGCCGCGATCGTCTTCTTCGCTTTCTACGGCTTCGACGCGGTCGCCACCTCGGCCGAGGAAGCGAAGAATCCGGGCCGCGACCTCACCATCGGCATCATCGGCTCGATGGCGATGTGCACGTTGATCTACATCTTCGTAGCGATCACCGCGATCGGCGCCGTCGATCATCTCCTCATCGCCGAATCGGCCGAGCCGCTCGCCTTCGTGCTGCGCACCCTCGAACATCCGCTCGCGGCCTCGGTGGTCGCGCTCGCCGCCTTGGTGGCGCTGCCGTCGGTGATCCTGGTGATGATGTACGGCCAGAGCCGCATCTTCTTCGTCATGGCGCGCGACGGCCTGTTGCCGCAGCGGCTGAGCCGGGTGTCGCCGCGCACCGGCACGCCGATCGTCATCACCGCCGTCACCGGCCTCTTCGTCGCCGGCGTGGCGGGCTTCTTCCGGCTCGACGAGATCGCCGAGCTCGCCAATGCCGGCACCCTGCTCGCCTTCATCGCGGTCGGCGGCTGCATGATGATCCTGAGGCGCACCCGGCCGGGCCTGAAGCGGGTCTTCCGCTGCCCGGCGCCCTATCTGGTCGGCACGCTGGCGATCCTCGGCTGCGTCTACCTGATCGCCAGCCTGCCCGGCCTGACCCTGCTGCGCTTCCTGATCTGGAACCTGATCGGGATCGCCGTCTATTTCGCCTACAGCCGCTCGCGCAGCCTGGCCGGCAAGGACCGGCCGGTGACCGGAATCTGACCACAGAGAGGACAGCCATGATCCGCAAGACCCCGCTCATCCTCGCCGCCTTGGCGCTTCTCCCGGCCTCGGCCCTGGCCCAGCCGCCCGCCGCGACGCCCGCGCCGGTGGCCGCCGCGCCGACCGCGGCCGACCAGAGGCTGCGGCGGCTCTACGAAGCGGAATGGGCGTGGCGGCTCGAGCAGGACGCGCAGACCGACGAGCAGGGGCCGGGGTCGGGCGCCGATCATCTCCCCCGCGTCGATCCCGCCGCGCAGGCGGCGCGGCTCGCTTACTGGCAGCGCGCGCTCGCCGAGCTCGACGCGATTCCGGTCGCCGAGCTCTCGCCCGAAGAGAAGGTCAACGCCGCCGTGTTCCGCACGATGATCGAGGAGCTGGCCGGCGACGTGCGCTGGCGGACCTATGAGACGCCGTTCAATTCGGACAGCTTCTTCTGGACTCTCGGCTCGCGCTCCGGCTTCGCCAATGCCGATCAATATCGCCGCTATCTCGGCCGGCTGCGCGACATTCCGCGCTATTTCGACGAGAATGTCGCCAACATGCGCGCCGGCCTGGCGCGCGGCTTCAGCGTGCCGCGGGTGACGCTGGCCGGGCGCGACGAGACGATCGTCCCCTTCACCCGCGAGGACGAGACCAATCCGCTTTACGCGCCGTTCCAGCGCATGCCCGCCAATATCCCCGCCGCGGAGCAGGCGCGGCTGCGCGCGGAAGGCCTGGCGGCGATCCGCGAGACGGCGATCCCCGCTTATCGCGCGCTGCTCGCCTTCATCCGCGACGATTATATGACCCGCGCCCGGACCACGCTCGGCGCCTCGGCGATGCCCGAGGGCGAAGCCTATTACCAGGCGATGATCCGCAAGTTCACCACCCTCGAGATCAGCGCACGCGAGATTCACGATACCGGTCTGCGCGAAGTGGCGCGCATCCGCGCCGAGATGGAAGCCACCAAGCGCCGCGCCAACTTCACCGGCACCCTCGCCGAATTCATCCACTTCCTGCGCACCGATCCGCAATTCTACGCCCGCACGCCCGACGAGCTGCTGGGCGCGGCCGCCTATGTCGTCGCCCGCGCCAACGGCCGCCTCGGCGAGACGATCGGAACGCTGCCGCGCTTCCGCCACGGCATCGTCCCGGTGCCGGATGAGATCGCGCCCATCTATACCGGCGGCCGCGGCGGCCTCGAAAATTGCATGTTCAACACCTGGAATCTGCCGGCGCGGCCGCTCTATACCCTGCCCTCGCTCGCGCTTCACGAATGCACGCCCGGGCACAGCTTCCAGGCGGCGCTGGCGCTGGAGGGACCGGACCGGCCCGAATTCCGCAAGCAGACCTATTTCTCCGGCTATGGCGAGGGCTGGGGCCTCTACACCGAGTGGCTCGGCACGGTGATGGGCATCTACCGCACGCCCTATGAGGATTTCGGCCGCCTCAGCTACGAGATGTGGCGCGCCGCCCGGCTCGTCATCGACACCGGCATTCACGCTTATGGCTGGGACCGCGAGCGCGCGCTCGCCTATCTCCGCGACAATACCGCGCTGTCGGAGCTCGAGCTCACCAACGAGATCGACCGCTACATCTCCTGGCCGGGCCAGGCGGTCGCCTACAAGCTCGGCGAGATCCAGATCCGCCGGCTGCGCGCCGAGGCCGAGCGGCGGCTCGGCGCGCGCTTCGACCAGCGCGTCTTCCACGACCGCATCCTCGCTCCGGGCTCGGTGCCGCTGCCGGTGCTGGAAGCGCAGATCCGCGCCTATATCGCCGAGACCGAGCGCGCTCCGGCGACCGCGCCGGCGCCGGTGACCACCGGGCGATAAGCGAGACGAGGTCGCAGGTCCGCTCCTCCTGAGTAGCCGGTGAGCCTGTCGAACCGGCGTATCGAAGGACGCACGGATTCGGGGGCGGTCCTTCGATACGGGCCTTCGACTTCGCTCAGTCCCTACTCAGGACGAGCGGGTCGACATTCAGGGCAGCGAGTACGGATGCCCCTAAACCGGGGCGAGCGCGGTTTCGAACAGGCGATGCAGCCGGTCGCGGACGACGTCCTGCTCCTCGTCGGAGCGGGGCTCGAGCGCCATCACCGTCCGCAACACGGTCGTGCCCAGCAGGATGGCGAGGATGAGGCGCGCCCGAGTCGCGGCGTGCGGCCCTTGGAGAATCTTCGCGAGCGGTTCGAGCACGTCGCCGCGCACGGCGTCGCGGACGATCTCGGAGGCGGCGGGGGAAGAGGCCGAGCGCAGGATGATCAGCAGCTTCTCGACATGCTCGCGGTCGGCATCTTCGTCCTTCTGGGCGATCAGCGAGACGAGATAGGCGGGCAGCTCGGCGGCCGGGATGCCGGCGTTGAACTTGTCGCCGTCGCCGCCTTGGAGAACTTCACGGAACAGCGCGCCCTTGCTGCCGAAATAGCGGCTGACGAGCGCGACATCGACGCCCACGTCGCGGGAGATATCGCGCAGGCCGACATTCTCGTAGCTCTCCTCGAGGAAGCGGCGGCGCGCCGCGCAAAGCATCTCGCCGCGGGTCGTCATGGCGCATTTACGGCGCCGGGCGACGATGTCTCCAAGGGTCATGGGCGGGATCCCTATCAGTTGCGGCAGCTTATTCAACAGCCGTTGACATAATAAGTCTACACCTGTTGACATGACATGAACGGACGCTAGATGGCGTCCCGAGTCTCGCGGGCGGATCGGAAACAAGCGAATGATGTTCAGGATGGCGGCCTTCCGCCGGAGCGCGCTGCCGGCCCTATTGCTGGCGCTGCTCGCCGCCTGCGGGTCGGGCGAGCCGCCGCAAGCGCCGCCGCCGCCCGCGGTGACCGTCGCCGCGCCTTTGCTGCGCGAGGTGGCCGACTGGGACGATTATGTCGGCCGGTTCGAGGCGATCGAGAGCGTCGAGGTCAAGCCGCGCGTCTCGGGCTATCTGCAGTCGGTCCATTTCCGCGACGGCGATTTTGTCCGCGCCGGCCAGCTCCTCTTCACCATCGACCAGCGGCCGGCGCAGGCGCAGGTCGAGCAGGCGCGCGCTCAGGTCGCCCGGGCCGAAGCCACTTTAGTCAACGCCCGCACCGAGCTCGCCCGCTCGCGCACGCTGGCGGCTCAGCAGGCGGCGAGCACCGAGGAGGTCGAGCAGCGCCAGGCCGCGCTTCGCGCCGGCCAGGCCGAGGTGGCGGCGGCGCGCGCCAATTTGCGGGCTCAGGACCTGACGCTCGGCTTCACCCGGGTCCTCGCCCCGATTTCGGGCCGAATCTCCCAGCGCCGGGTCGATCCCGGCAATGCGGTCGGCGCCGACGAGACCGTGCTGACCACGATCGTCTCCACCGATCCGCTCCATTTCACCTTCGACGGCTCGGAAGCACTGCTGCTGCGCTACCAGCGCGAGGGCGGCGGCCGGGTCGGCAGCGCGGTTCGAATCCGGCTTCAGGACGAGGCCGCCTACGCCCGCCCGGGGCGGCTCGATTTCGTCGACAATGCGATCAACCCCGCTTCGGGCACGATCCAGGCCCGCGCCGTCATTCCCAATCCGGACGGCTTCCTTCGTCCCGGCATGATGGGCCATCTCAGGCTCTCGGCCACTCCGCCCTATCGGGCGCTGCTCGTGCCCGATACCGCCATCGCGACCGACGGCGTCCGCCGCCTCGTCCAGGTCGTCGATCGCGACGGCAACGTCACCGGCAAGCCGGTCGTGCTCGGCCCGCTGGTCGGCAATTTGCGGGTCATCCGAAGCGGCCTTAGCCCGCGCGACCGGGTCGTCATCAATGGCCTCCAGCGCATCATGCCCGGTCAGAAGGTGGCGCCGCGCCAGGGCCGGATCGCGCCGCCGGCCAGCGTCGAGCCCCCCGCGGGCGCGGCCCCGCAAGGCGCCCCCGCCTCGATCGCCACGCCGGTCCAGCCGGCGCGATGAACATTTCGAGCTTCTTCATCGATCGGCCGATCTTCGCGTCGGTGATCGCTCTGTTCATCATGCTGCTCGGCGCCTTCGCCTATCCGGCGCTGCCCCTCGCCCAATATCCGGAGATCGCGCCGCCCTCGGTGGCGGTCGTCGCCGCCTTCCCGGGCGCTTCGGCCGAGACGATGGCCGAGACGATCGCGGCGCCGATCGAGCAGGAGGTCAACGGCGTCGAAGGCATGCTCTACATGCGCTCGACCTCGAGCCAGGGGCTGACCTCGATCACGGTCACCTTCCAGCCCGGCACCGACATCGATACCGCTCAGGTGCTGGTCCAGAACCGGGTCGCGCTTGCCGAGCCGCGCCTGCCCGAGCAGGTCCGCCAGATCGGAGTCACCGTCACCAAGCAGGCGACCGACTTCCTGATGGTCGCGGCGCTGACCGCGACCGATCGCAATCTCGACATCGATTATATCGGCAATTACGCCAATTCGCGGCTGCGCGACCGGCTGCTTCGCCTGCCCGGCGTCGGCGCCGTCCAGGCGTTCGGCGGCGGCAATTATTCGATGCGCATCTGGATCGATCCCGATCGGGCGGCGGCGCGCGATCTCACCGCCGACGAGGTCGTGGCGGCCTTGCGGGGCCAGAACGTCCAGGTCGCCGGCGGCTCGGTCGGCCAGCCGCCGTTCGAGCGCGGCGGCCCGGCCTTCGAGCTGCCGGTCCAGGTCCAGGGGCGGCTGACCGAGCCCGGCCAGTTCGCCGACATCGTCCTCAAGACCAATATTGAGACGGGCGCGATCACCCGGCTCAGGGACGTCGCGCGGGTCGAGATCGGCAGCCAGGATTACGGCATCCGCGGCAGCTCCAACCGGCGCCCCGCCGTGTTCATCGCAATCCAGCAGCTGCCCGGATCGAACGCGCTCGAAACGGCGGCCAGTGTCCTCGCCGATCTCGAGGCGGCGTCGCGGGATTTCCCGCAAGGGATGGAATATTCGATCCCCTACAATCCCACCGAATATGTCCAGGCCTCGGTGGAGGAGGTGCAGACCACTCTCATAGAGGCGGTGGTCCTGGTCGTCCTCGTCATCGTCATCTTCCTTCAGACCTGGCGCGCCGCGATCATCCCGATCATCGCCATCCCGGTCTCGCTGATCGGAACCTTCGCGGTCCAGCTGGCGCTCGGCTTTTCGATCAACACTTTGTCGCTGTTCGCTCTGGTGCTGGCGGTCGGCATCGTCGTCGACGACGCGATCGTCGTCGTCGAGGCGGTCGAAAGGCATATCAGGGAGGGCTTGTCGCCCCGCGACGCCGCTCACCGCACGATGCAGGAGATTTCAGGCGCTCTGATCGCGATCGGCCTCGTGCTCATCGCGGTGTTCGTGCCGGCGGCCCTGATCTCGGGCATCCCGGGCATCTTCTACCGCCAGTTCGCCGTCACCATCGCCGCGGCCGCGGTCATCTCGACGACGATGTCGCTGACCTTGTCGCCGGCGCTCGCCGCGATCCTCTTGAAGCCGAACCGGACGGAGGAGGAGGGAGCGCCGGCCGGCCGCCGCTGGCTTCGGCCGCTGCGCGTCGCGGGCGACCGCTTCAACCGGGGCTTCGACTGGCTCTCGGACCGCTACGGCCGGCTGACCGCCAGGCTCGTCCATCGCTCGACGATCATGCTGGTCATCTATGGCGGCCTGCTCGGCCTCACCGTCTGGCGGCTGAACGCGACTCCGACCGGCTTCATTCCCGATCAGGATCAGGGCTTCCTGATCGGCGTCATCCAGCTTCCGCCCGGCGCCGGCCTCGACCGGACCGAGGCGGCGATCGGACGGATAAGGGCGGTCGTCTCGCAAAATCCGATGGTGCTCGAAACGGCGGCCTTCGCCGGCCTCGACGGCTCGACCTTCAGCCCGGCCTCGAACAGCGGCATCATGTTCATTCGCCTCGCGCCGCACGAGGACCGGCGCGGCGACGGCGAGGCGGCGACCGAGCTCGCCGGCCAGCTCACCGGCGCGGTCGCTCAGGCCGAGGAAGGCGCCCAGGTCTTCTTCCTGTCGCCGCCGCCGGTCCCCGGCCTCGGCAATGGCAGCGGCTTCGCGATGGTGCTCCAGGATCGCGAGGGCGCCGGCTATCAGGCGCTCCAGGGCGCGACCTTCGCGATGATGGGCGCCGCCCAGCAGAATCCGAGCGTCGGCCAGGTCTTCTCTTTGTTCAACACCGGTTCCCCCCGGATCGAGGCCGAGGTCGACCGCGACCGCGCCCAATTGCTCGGAGTCCAGCCGACCCAGATCTATCAGGCGCTCGGCACCTATCTCGGCTCGACCTACGTCAACGATTTCAACCTGCTCGGCCGCACCTTCCGGGTGACCGCGCAGGCTGAGGCGGCGGCGCGCGACGATCTCGCCGACGTCGGCCGGCTCCAGGTCCGCTCGTCGTCGGGAGCGATGGTGCCGCTCTCGGCGGTCGCGACCTTCCGCTACGGCAGCGGGCCGGTTCAGGTCACCCGCTACAACAATTATCCGGCCGCCGAGCTTCAGGGCCAGACCCCGCCGGGCATCGCCTCGGGCGATTCGCTGCGCGCGATGGAGGAGCTCGCGGCGCGGACCCTTCCGCCCGGCTTCGCCTACGAATGGACCGGCCTCGCTTTTCAGCAGCAGCAGGCCGGCAATACCGCGCCGATCATCTTCGCGATCGCCGTCCTGTGCGTCTTCATGGTGCTTGCGGCGCAATATGAATCGCTGACCCTGCCGCTCGCGGTGATCCTGATCGTGCCGATGTGCGTCCTCGCCGCGATGACCGGGATCAACCTGCTCGGGCTCGACAACAACATCCTCACGCAAGTCGGGCTGATCGTGCTGGTCGCTCTGGCCGCCAAGAACGCGATCCTGATCGTCGAGTTCGCCCGCCAGGGCGAGGAGGAGCACGGCATGGACCCGTACGAGGCGGCGGTCCACGCCGCCCGCTCGCGCCTGCGGCCGATCCTGATGACCAGCTTCGCCTTCATCTTCGGAGTCATCCCGCTCGTCATCGCGGTCGGGCCGGGCGCCGAGATGCGCCAGGCGATGGGCACCGCGGTCGCCTTCGGAATGCTCGGAGTCACCCTGTTCGGCCTGATCTTCACGCCGGTCTTCTACGTCGTCTGCCGCAAGCTCGGCGGCTGGCTGCCGAAGCGGCCGCAGCGCGACAGCCATTACCCGACCTCGTTCGGCGGCGTTCCGGACGAGCCGGCGCCGGGGCCGGCGGAATGAGCCGCGCCCCCGCAACCCTGCTCGCCGCGCTGGCGCTCGCCGGCTGCGTGGTCGGCCCGGACCATCGCGATCCGCGGCCCGGCGCGCCGGCGCAAGCGCCGTTCGTCTCCGCCGCCTCGCCCGCCTTCACCGGCGACGAGCCGCCGGGCCAGTGGTGGCGCCTGTTCGGCGATCCTTTGCTCGATTCGCTGGTCGAGGAGGCCTTGCGCGCCAACACGGATCTGCGAGTCGCCGCCGCCAACCTGCGCCGCGCCCGAGCCGTGCTTCGCGAGACCCGGGCGGGGCGGCTGCCGAGCACTGAAATCTCGGCGAGCGCCAGCTACGGCCAGGAGCCGGGCGGCGACGCCGGCGACCTTTACGACGCCGGCATCGACATCGGCTATCAGGTCGATCTGTTCGGCCGCATCGCGCGCGCCATCCAGGCGAGCCGGGCCGACGCCGAAGCGGTGCAGGCGGCGTTCGACCTTTCCCGAATCACCGTCGCCGCCGAGACCGCCCGAGCCTATGCCGACGCCTGCAGCGCCGGCCGCCAGCTTAGCGTGGCGCGCGAGACGGTGCGCATCCAGGAGCGCACTTTCGATCTCACCCGCCGGCTGTTCGAGGGCGGCCGCGGCACCGCGCTCGAGACCAGCCAGGCGGGGTCGCTGCTCGATCAGAACCGGGCCGCGATCCCGACCCTCGAAGCGCTGCGCCGGACGGCCTTGTTCCGCCTCGCGGTGCTGACCGGCCGGCCGCCCGCCGATTTCCCTGCCGCCGTCGCCGGCTGCGAGACGCCGCCGGCTCTGGCCGCGCCGATCCCGGTCGGCGACGGCGCCGCCCTCATCGCCCGCCGCCCCGACATCCGCGCCGCCGAGCGATCGCTCGCGGCGGCGACCGCGCGGGTCGGCGTCGCCACCGCCGATCTCTATCCGAACATCACGCTCGGCCTCTCCGCCGGCTCGACGGCTTTGTCGCCGGGCGGGCTCGTCTCCGGCGACGGCCTGCGCTTCAGCCTCGGCCCGCTCATCTCCTGGACCTTCCCCAACGTCGCCGCGGCGCGCTCGCGAATCGCCCAGGCCGAAGCCTCGGCGGAAGGCGCGCTGGCGACGTTCGACGGCACCTGGCTCAGGGCGCTGGAGGAGACCGAGAGCGCGCTGACCCGCTATGCGAGCGAGCTCGACCGGCTGGCAACCTTGCGCCGCGCCCGCGCCCAGGGCGCCGAGGCGGCTCGGATCGCCCGGTTGCGCTATCAGGCCGGGCGCGAGCCGTTCCAGATCGTGCTCGACGCCGAGCGCGCCATCGCCGAGACCGACGCCGCCGTGGCGCAATCGGAGGCTGTGCTGTCCGACAATCTGGTCACGCTGTTCCTCGCGCTCGGCGGCGGCTGGCAGGACGTTTAAATGGTGACAGCCACTATTTTTGCGCGGTGTGCCGGGTTGCCGGCGCCATGACCGGAAAATAGTGGCTGTCACCATTTTCCGCTCCGGCGACCGGCCCGTCGCGGCGATCTTCCGGTCGCCGGTGTTCAACCCGTCCGAGGGCTTCATCCAGACCCAGGCGGCGGCGCTGAACCGCTACCAGCCGCTGATCGTCGGGCTGGAAGACAAAGGTCATGTCGTTCCGGAGCTGGACGCCCCGATCCTCTTGCCGGCCAGCGCCCGTGAGGGCCTCGCCTTCCGCCTGGGCCATATCGCCGCGATGGCCGACCGCCTCAGGCCCCATCATCCGGCGCTGATCCATGCCCATTTCGCCACCGACGGGCTGCTCGCGCTACCGCTCGCCCGCGCCCTCGGCCTGCCGCTGGTCACGACCCTGCACGGCTACGACGTCAGCCGGTCGCGCAGCTCGATGCTACTTTCGGGCCGCCTGTCGTGGCAGCTTTACGCCCTGTTCCGGCGCCGGCTGATCGAAGGCGGCCGGCTCTTCCTGCCCGTCTCCGACTCGCTGCGCCGCCGCGCTTTGGCCCAGGGCTATCCGCCGGAGCGCACGATCACCCATTATCTCGGCGTCGATCTCGACCGTT
>Ga0190265_10000215_pt1 | contig 53285 bp, 53 predicted proteins | sample Popmic124T_FD_133135 | JGI IMG/M metagenome (GOLD analysis project Ga0190265, IMG submission 133135) | Populus adjacent soil microbial communities from riparian zone of Indian Creek, Utah, USA - 124 T | ecosystem: Environmental > Terrestrial > Soil > Riparian zone | place: USA: Utah | collected... | reverse complement strand
TGGGAGCTGATGGAGAAGGTCGAAGAGCTGGGCGGCTCGGTCGAGGCGCTGGAGTTCATGCAGCGCGAGATCGAGGAGTCGGCGCTCTCCTACCACGAGCGCTACAAGAGCGGCCAGGACATCGTCGTCGGCGTCAACAAGTACGTCACCGACCAGGTCGACGACGTCGACATCCTCCGCGTCGACCCCGAGTCCGAGCAGCGCCAGCTGGGCCGCCTCAAGGCCTTCAAGGAGTCGCGCGACCAGGCCGCCGTTGAGGCCATGCTGGAGGCGCTGCGCGACGTCGCCCGCGGCGAGGGCAACCTCCTGCACCCGATCCGCACCGCCCTCGCCGCCGACGCCTCGATCGGCGAGGTCTGCGGCGCCATGCGCGACGTCTTCGGCGAGTACAAGGGCGGGGCGTTCTTCTAGAGCTCGTACGAGAGCCTGCTTCGCCGGGCCCCAAGCGAGCGCATCCGACATTGACCCATTTCAGGTGTGGTCAATGTCGGATGCGCTTGCGCAGGAGCGCTGAAGTGCGGGCTAGCGCGTCGCGGACGCGGGCGGGTTCGTACTTGATCTCGTAGTGGGTGAAGCGGAGCGAAGTCATCCCGGCGAGCACGTGCGTGCGGTCACGTTGTGCGTCACGGGCCTGAGTAGCAGGCGTGCGGTGATAGCGAAGCCCGTCGGTCTCAGCTACCAATCCGAGTTCGGGCCAGAAGAAGTCGACTTCGTAGCCATTGATTCGTAGCTTGGTGAGCGGTGTCGGAAGGCCGGCCGCCGCCGCGATTGGACGGAAGAGGACCTCCAGATCGGAATCGGAGAGCCTGAACGTGCGCCTGTCGAGGAGGTGTCGGAGGACGGGTGTTCCTGGCTGGCCGGCGTAGTCGGCGAGGGAGCGCTGCAACGTTTCTGGATCAACCAGATCTCGCTTGTCAGCCTCGTTCACCGCTCGCTCGACCCTGATCGGGCTTAGTTCGGTAGCCAGGTCCACCAGAGTGCGGATTGGGCTCGTCACCGGAATCCCGTCGCGGGACACGATGTCCTCCGGTTGCAGCGACGGACGTCCACGAACACGAAGGCCGGGCCGCCTCAGTTCGCAGCGACGCGCGACGCTGATGTCGACCACCCCGCGGCGCTCCGTTCCGATCTCCCAGAGCGCCGCGGCGCTGCGATGGCTCAGCATTGCCCCATCACCACAGGCCAGCACGGCCGCCATCCAGCGTCTCTTCTGCGTCAGCCTCGGCCAGCCGACCGCGTAGACGCCGCGCATCACGAGTGCAGGCGGCCTCGCCTGACGCGGTGCTCGATCTCCCGCGCATTGAACCCAAGCTCCAGCAGCTGCCGGCGCGCAACCACCCCGTGCTGCTGTCCGGCCAGCGTCCAGGCCCGCCTGTTCCGCTTGTAGTCGCGTCCATCCGACATTGACCACACCTGAAGTGGGTCAATGTCGGATGGACGCAGACTTCCCCCCTGGATGGGTTCGTTCAGCCCAATTTGGGGGGAGGATCAGGGGGGCCGGAGTTGAAGCGGGGGCCATGATCGTGGCCTCCCGCACCCTGATGAAGTCGAAACCCGAGCTGGCCGAGCTGGTTAAGGAGCTGGACGGACTCGAGGTGTCGATGTCCGAAAAGGGCCTCGGCACGCGGGTCTCGATTCGCGCCGCCGCCGACTCCGGGCTGAGCGAGGCAGACCTCGAGCGGTTCCTGGACGGACTGGCGGAACCGCAAAAGCAGCCTTTCGGCAGCGCCTAAACCAAAGGAGATGGAACCGAAGTGAGACACCTGAAAAGGCATCTGTCAGTTGCCAACCTGATTTCGTGCATCGCCCTGTTCGTGGCGCTCAGCAGCGTCGCCTACGCCGCCACCAACCTGGCGAGGAACTCGGTCAAGCCGCGGCACATCGCCAGGGGCGCCGTGACCACGCCGAAGCTCCGCAACGGCGCGGTGACGACCCTCAAGCTCCGCAACGGCGCGGTGGTGGCCACCAAGATCGCCCCCGGCCAGATCGGCACGAACCAGCTCTCCGACGGCGGCGTCCGCTCGGCAGACCTCGGCGGCGGCGTGGTCACCGAGGGGAAGATCAAAAACGGCGCCGTGACCGAGTCCAAGCTCGCCTCCAACGCGGTGTCCACCGGCAAGCTCGAGAACGGGGCTGTGACCAGCGCCAAGCTCTCCTCGAGCCTCCTCGCCCAGCTGACCAAGAACGTCTCCTATGTCACGAAAGCAAGCGGGATCATTCCGATCGACTACGAGAAAATCACCGCGGATTGCCCTTCGGGCAAGCAGGCAATTGGCGGTGGAGCCAGGCTGGTTGGCGAAACCAAAAAAGTCGCGCTGATCGAATCGACCCCCGCCGTAGACGGGACTGGCAACCGGATCGGCTGGACGGCAGCGGCTACGGAGTTCGCCGAAGAGGCGGCGGACTGGACGCTGGAGGTCACCGCGGTCTGCGCAGAACTCTGAGCTCGGTCGGAGGCAGATCCCGGTAGGGGTGGAACGTCTTGTACTTTTCCGGCCGATCCAATCTCGGAAGGCAGCAGACGCAGTCCGGAAAAGTTAAGTGAAACCCCTACCGGGATCTGCCCCCCACGCGGCGCTCTAAATAGACTGCGCCGCTCCGATGCGCGAACGCAACCCCGTCACTCACGACGAGAAGCTCTCCTACCTGCGCGAGCTGCGCGAGGCGGCGATCCACTCGGCCTCCGAGGAGGCGGTCGAGAAGCAGCACGCGAAGGGGAAGATGACCGCTCGCGAGCGGATCGAGAAGCTGCTCGATCCTGGCTCGTTCGAGGAGCTCGACACCTTCGTCCGCCACCGCACCTACGACTTCGAGATGCAGAAGCGCCGGCCCTGGGGCGACGCCGTCGTCACCGGCCACGGCACCATTGAAGGAAGAACTGTTTTTGTCTTTTCCCAGGACTTCACGGTGTTTGGAGGCAGTCTCGGCGAGGTGATGGCGGAGAAGATGTGCAAGGTGATGGACCTCGCCGCCCAGGTCGGGGCGCCGGTGATCGGCATCAACGACTCCGGCGGGGCGCGAATCCAGGAGGGCGTCGTCTCGCTCGGCGCCTACGGCGACGTCTTCGTCCGCAACGTCAAATGCTCCGGGGTGATCCCGCAGATCAGCGTGATCATGGGCCCCTGCGCCGGTGGCGCCGTCTACTCGCCGGCGATGACCGACTTCATCTTCATGGTCAAGGAGACCTCGCACATGTTCATCACCGGCCCCGAAGTGATCAAGACGGTGACCGGCGAGGAGGTCGAGTTCGAGGAGCTGGGCGGGGCGATGAGCCACAACTCGAAGTCCGGCGTCGCCCACTTCGCCTCCGAGGACGAGGAGAGCTGCCTCGAGGACGTGCGCTACCTGCTCAGCTTCCTGCCCTCGAACAACCTCGAGGCACCGCCCCGCTTCGAACCCTCCGACGATCCCGAGCGCGAAGACGAGGAGCTCGACGCGCTGGTCCCCGACGACCCCTCCAAGCCCTACGACATGCGCGACGTGATCGCCCGTGTTGTCGACGACGAGGAGTTCTTCGAGGTCCACGAGCACTTCGCCAAGAACATCGTCTGCGGCTTCTCGCGGCTCGATGGCCACCCGGTCGGCATCGTCGGCAACCAGCCAGCCCACCTCGCCGGCGTGCTCGACATCGAGGCATCGGAGAAGGCGGCCCGCTTCGTCCGCACCTGCGACGCCTACAACGTCCCGATCCTCACCTTCACCGACGTGCCCGGCTTCCTGCCCGGCACCGACCAGGAGTGGAACGGGATCATCCGCCACGGCGCCAAGCTGCTCTACGCCTTCACCGAGGCGACGGTGCCGAAGCTCACCGTCGTCACCCGCAAGGCCTACGGCGGCGCCTACGACGTGATGAACTCGAAGCACATGCTGGCCGACTTCAACGTCGCCTGGCCGACCGCGGAGGTCGCTGTGATGGGGCCGGAGGGCGCGGTCAACATCATCTACCGCAAGGATATCGCCTCCTCGCCGACCCCCGACGAGCGGCGCCAGAAGCTGATCGACGACTACAAGGCCCACTTCGCCAACCCCTACGCCGCCGCCGAGCGCGGCTACATCGACGACGTGATCGAGCCGCGCCAGACGCGGCCGAAGCTGATCAAGGCACTGCGCATGCTGCAGAGCAAGCGGGTCGACCAGCCCAAGCGCAAGCACGGCAACATCCCGCTGTAGCGGCGGTCGCAGCGGTCTCGGCAGAAGAAGTTTCAAAGATTTTGCAATCCGGGCACCACGCGTGCGCAATCTTCTGTCTTCATGTAAATATGGAGGCGATGAGGGAAAGCTGGACCGACGAGCGGCTGGACGACTTCAGGGCAGAAACCGCTCGGCGTTTCGACGAGATCGATAAACGCTTCGACAAGGTGGACGCGAAGTTCGACAAGATCGACGCGCGCTTCGACAAGATCGATGCGAAGTTCGACAAGATCGATGCGCGATTTGAACGCCTGGACGAGCGCCTGGAAGCGCTCAACCGGACGATGCTCCAGTTCGGCGTCGGATCGATGATCGTCTTCGTGGTCGGCTTTGCCAGCCTGATCGTCGCCCAGCTGTAGGGAGCGGCTAGGGGCTTTCGGCCGCGGCCTCGCGCCGGGCGCTCCAGGTCGCGAGAGGGGCCGCTGACATCTCCTCCCAAGCTGCTGCCTCGCCGAAGTACTGGCCGACGACGAAGTAGAGAAGGCCGGGAAGGAGCTCTGACGCCCGCTCGGCCTCGCCGTCCATCAGCTTCGCGCACACAAGCGTGTCGATCGCCCCTACTATGAATGTGGCCGTAACAGGAGGTGGAGCTTGGCGAGAGGGAATCTCGCGGCGCGCGCTGTCAAGCGCGCGGGAGAGGCGCTCCATCAGATCAGCCCGTTGGGCGAGCGCCTGCTTGCCGGCGGCATGCACCTCGACGAAGAGCGCTTTGGCGATCGCCGGCTGGTTGGCGCAGAGCTCGAGCAGCTCGGCCAGCGCCGCCCTCAGCCCCTCGCGCCAGCTCGGCTGGCGCTTGGCGGCGCCGCTGAGGCGCTGGTAGAGCCACTCGCCCGCGTCGTGATGAGCCAGCGTGAAGCAGTCCTGGAAATCTTCGAAGTGCTTGTAGAAGGTCGCGCGGCTCGCCTTCGCCCGCTCGATCACGTGCCTGACCGCCACCTGCTCGTAGCCCATCTCGCCGCTCACCTCGAGCGCCGCCTGCAGCAGCCGCTGCCTGGGGGGCTGGGCGCGAAGACGGGGGAAGGGTGTCGCCGGGGGCATCGTCCTAGTCTGAAAACAAGATCCTTTTGTCTAGGTATAGCACCTTTCAGAAACTCCGGTGACCAGAACGTTACGTTTTTTGGTGAAAAGGCAAGTAGACATCAGATAAATGTTCTGGTATCTTGTCGGTATGGCCGACTCTCGTTCCCTGTCGGAGCGGCTGGCGAAGATGCCACCCGGGCGGCACCTCGTGCCTCGCGATTTCGTGACGCAGAACCAGCGCGAGCGGATGCTGCTGGCGACCACCGAGCTGGTCGCCGAGCGCGGCTACCAGAAGACGACGATCGAGCTGGTCGCCAAAACGGCTCGTGTCGCCCTTTCGACTTTCTACGAGCACTTCGCCAACAAGGAGGAGTGCTTCCTCGCGGCTCTCGACGAGAGCGTCGCCGGCGCCGCCGCGGTCTTCGAGGAGCTGCTCGACTCCGAGCAGCCTTGGCCCGACCAGATCGCCACCGGTCTCGAGGTCTTGCTCGAGATGGTCGAAACCGAGCCGTCGCGCGCCCGGCTCTGCATCGTCGAGTCGCAAGCGGCAGGCGGCGCGGCCCTCGCTCGCTACCAGGCGATGTTGGAGGACGTGGCCCCGAAGCTGCGCGAGGGGAGGCAGTTCAACCCCCGTGCAAGCCGGTTGCCGGACGGCCTCGAGATCGCGATCGCCGGCGGGCTGGCCTGGCTCGTCCACCAGCGGCTCGTCTCGGACAGGACCGACGGGATCAGGGCGTTGCTGCCGGAGATGCTGCAGGTGACGCTGACGCCCTACATAGGCGAGGTGGAGGCGGGCCGCTTGGCCGACGCCGCGGAGGCGCGGGCGGCCTGAGCACGACGAGCGCAGGGGGCGGGGCAGGCTGATGTGAGTCGCCCCGAAGCCGCCGGCGATGCGGCCCGCGACCGCCTCGGTTCCGCAATGGTCGAGCTGGTCGCCGAGCATGGCTACGAAGCGGTGAGCGTGCGCGCGATCTGCGAGCGAGCAGGCGTCGCCAGGGCGGAGTTCGAGCGCCGCTTCGCCGACAAGGAGGATTGCTTCCTCACCCTTCACGACGAGATCGGCACCCAGCTCTGCGCCCGCCTCGACTCGGCCCGCGAGGCCAACTCCTGGCACGACCGGGTCTGGGCGGCCGGCTGGGCGGCGTTGCGCTTTCTCCAGGAGGACCCCGTTCGCGCCCGCTTCTTCGTGGTCGAGGTGAACGGCGCCGGAAGTGCCGCGCAGGCTCGCCGCGACCGGCTGCTGCAGGGCCTCGTCGACCTGATCGACGCCGGCCGGGAGGAGCTCGAGGACCCGGAATCGGTCTCTCGCTGCACGGCTGAGATCGTCGCCGGGGCGATCTACGGCACAGTGCTCGGCAAGGTCGAGGACGGGGGGATCGAGCACGACACGGCCTTCCTCCCCGAGCTCGTCTACATGGCGGTGATGCCCTACCTGGGCTCGCGCATCGCCGAGGACGAGCTGCTGGTCCAGCCGCTGCGCTAGGCCTCTTTTACCGCGACCGCCTCGGGTATCGTCGGTTCGTGGCCAAGGGAGCGGCAAAAAGCGAGGCGGGGGATTCCTCCCGCCTTCCCGCTGGCCGCCATGGCCTGCCGCGCGAGTTCATCGTCCAGAACCAGCGCGAGCGGATCATCACCGCGCTGGTCGACACCGTCGCCGAGCGCGGCTACAACGCGACCACGGTCGCCCACATAACAAAAGCCGCTTCGGTCTCGCGGCGCACCTTCTACGAGCACTTCGCCGACAAGGAAGCCTGCTTCCTCGCCGCCTACGAAATGGTCGCCGACCACATCCGCGACTCGATGCGGGTCGCGGCGGAGGCCTTCGAGGACTGGCCGCAGCAGGTGCGCGCGGCGCTCGCCACGATGCTCCGCTTCCTCGCCGGCGAGCCGGAGCTGGCGCGCCTGGTGATGATCGAGCCGGTCGCCGCGGGCGGCGAGATCGCCGCCCGCCACCGCGCCTCGATGCAGGGCTTCGTCGAGATCCTCAAGGCGGGCCGCCCCGAGCACAGCGGCGACCGCCCGCTGCCCGAGGCGACCGAGGAAACCTTGGTCGGCGGCCTCCTCTCCCTGATCGTCAGGGAAATCAGCGCCGGCCGCGCCGCCGAGCTGGAGAAGCTGCTCCCGGACCTGGTCGAGCTGACCCTCTCGCCCTATCTCGGCGGCGAGGAGGCCGAGCGCCTCGCCCGCGCCTAGCCTCGCCGCCTCTTCCTAGTAACCGGCGGGATGGCGGGCGACGAAGCCGGCGGGGCTGCGCAGGTCTTTGTGCCAGCTGGGACCGGTGGTGCCGTCGAGGTTGCCGGAGGTGTCCCAGCGCAGCCCGGCGATCACCGCGTAGGTATGTCCGCCGTTTGCGTAGACCGTTATCCAGCGGCCTTCGCCGGGGAGGCCCCAGCTGGCCAGCGGTCCCGAGGGCAGCGGGCTTTCGAGGAAGCGGCCGCCGCGCAGTGCGTAGCTGACCGAGCCCGAGCAGTCGTAGCCTTTGTCCCACCAGCGGGCGTGGCCGCCGCCGTAGACGTAGGGCTTGGAGCGGATGCGGTTGGCCGCGGCGATCACGGCCTTGACCCGCGCCGGCGCTGACTGCGGCGGGATCACCATGCCGTTGGGCAGCAGCCGCGCTTTGGCGGTCGGGGTGCAGATGTCGGTTTCGGCAGGCGAGAGACCGCCGCCACCGCAGTTTGCAGATGCGCCGACTGGGGTAAGCGCCAATAGCGCCATCACCCCAACTGCGGCTACGCCTGCTTTGAGCTTTCGGGTGTTCGTAGGCAAACCGATCTCCTTCGTCGGCCTACGGGGTTAGCTGTCGGGCTGGCGCGAAAGGAGCCTGCGCCCCCATCCAGATCGGATGGGTTAGCCCCGAAAACGTGGTTCCCCCGCTCCCGCGGCGCCTCTGTGCGCACGGGACTCGGCGTTTCGGTTGTTCGGAACGGCGGCAGTGTAGACGATCGCCCGGCCGCTTGCTCATAAAAAACAAACATTTTGTGGCCTTTCGCACTTGGTTCCCCGATTCCTGTCGCCGTCTCAGCTCCTGTCGGCAGAACGGGTGGTAGCTTGCGCCGCGGGATGGAACTTGCGGACCGCACAGCGCTGCTGACCGGAGCCACGGGCGGTCTCGGCCGCGCGATCGCGACAGCGCTCGCCTCTCGCGGCACGCGCCTGAAGCTGAGCGGCCGCAAGGCCGAGGCTCTGGAGGGGCTGGCGAAGGAGCTTCCCGGCGAGGGACATGAGGTCCTGCCCGCCAATCTCGCCGAGGCCGGCGCGGCGGAGAAGCTGGCCGCCGAAGCGGGCGAGGTCGACATCCTGCTCGCCAACGCGGGGCTGCCAGGGACCGGGCGCCTCCCGGATTACTCCACCGAGCAGCTGACCGGCACCCTGCGGGTAAACCTTGAGGCGCCGATGCTGCTGGCCCGGGCGCTCGAGCCGGGGATGCTGGCGAAGGGCTCCGGCCACATGGTCTTCATCGCCTCCCTCTCAGGCAAGTCCCCGACCCCGCTCTCCTCCGTCTACAACGCCACCAAGTTCGGCCTGCGCGGCTTCGCCCTAGGCCTGCGCGCCGATCTAGACCCCCTCGGCATCGGGGTATCCATCGTCTCCCCGGGAACCATCCGTGAAGCGGGCATGTACGCCGACTCGGGCGCCAAGCCCATCCCCGGCCTGGGCACCGGCTCGCCGAAGCAGGTAGCGGATGCGGTGGTCAAGGCGATCGAACGCAACAAGGCCGAGATCACCGTCGCCCCGATCCAGCAGCGCTTCCTAGCGCATTTCGCTCTCACCAGCCCCGGAATCTCAGTCAAGATCGCCAGCGGCGATGCCGGCCAAAAGGCCGCCGCGGCAGTAGCCAAAGGCCAAACCGACAAGCGCTGAGCCGCTGCTCAGCCGATATTTCACCACCTTGGGGTGGGTCAATCTCGGATGCGCTCGTGAAGAAGGGGCAGGGCACCCCTCGAACGGGCGGATACTCAAAGTGCCGGTCTAATTAGACCGGCACTTGTCCGGGCGAGGGGTGCCCTGCCCCTTCTTACGGCGAGCACCCCGCCCTCCCTAGGATGGGAGCATGAGTTCCTCCGACTCATTTGGCGCCCGCGACACACTTGACGTCAGCGGCCGCTCCTACGAGATCTACAGGCTTGATGTGTTGGCAGAACGCTTTGACGTCGCGCGGTTGCCCTACTCGATCAAGGTGCTGCTGGAGAACGTGCTGCGGCTGGAGGATGGGGTCTCCGTCAGCGCTGCCGACGTCGAGGCGATCGCTGGTTGGGATCCGTCGGCCGTGCCCAGTGCCGAGATCCCCTTCCAGCCGGCGCGGGTGCTGATGCAGGACTTCACCGGGGTGCCCGCAGTCGTCGACCTGGCCGCGATGCGGGACGCGATGGCGGCGATCGGGGGCGACCCGGAGAAGATCAACCCGCTGGTCGACGTCGATCTGGTGATCGACCACTCGGTCCAGGTCGACGCCTTCGGCAACGCGCGGGCCTTCGCCGTCAACGCCGAGCGCGAGTTCGAACGCAACCGCGAGCGCTACTCCTTCCTCAAGTGGGGGCGGGAGGCCTTCGACAACTTCAGCGTCGTCCCTCCGGCCACCGGCATCTGCCATCAGGTCAACCTCGAGCACATCGCCCGCGTCGTCTGGAGCTCCGAGCAGGAGGGGGTGCTGCAGGCCTATCCCGACACCCTGGTCGGCACCGACTCGCACACGACGATGGTCAACGGGCTCGGTGTGCTCGGCTGGGGCGTCGGCGGGATCGAGGCCGAGGCGGCGATGCTGGGCCAGCCGATCTCGATGCTGCTGCCGCAGGTGGTCGGCTTCAAGCTCGACGGCCGGCTGCCCGAGGGCTCGACCGCGACCGACCTCGTCCTCACCGTGACCGAGATGCTGCGCGAGCGCGGCGTCGTCTCCAAGTTCGTCGAGTTCTACGGCCCGGGCCTGGCCGGCCTCGGCCTCGCCGACCGGGCGACGATCGGCAACATGTCGCCCGAGTTCGGCTCGACCTGCGCGATCTTCCCGGTCGACGCCGAGACGCTGCGCTACCTGGAGCTGACCGGCCGCCCGACCGAGACGCTTGAGCTGGTCGACTCCTACGCGCGCCTGCAGGGGATGTTCACCGAGCCGAGTACGCCGGACCCGGTCTTCTCGGAGACCCTGGAGTTGAGCCTGGACGAGGTCGAACCCAGCATCGCGGGCCCTCGGCGACCTCAGGACCGGGTGCCCCTGGCGAAGGCCAAGCAGGCCTTCCTCGAGGCGCTCGAGGAGTTCAACCCGGACGCTGTCGAGCCGGTGAACGAGATCGACGAGGCCAGCATGGAGTCGTTCCCCGCCTCCGACCCGCCGGCGGAGGACCATGACAACGGCGACGGCAAGCCCCGGCCGGCGGTGACGAGTGCGCCAGCGGCGCAGGCGACGATCGCCAACCGCAGCGGTGACGAGGTCGAGGTGACCCTCGCCGACGGGACCAGCTTCGAGCTCGACAACGGCCACGTGGTGATCGCCGCGATCACCAGCTGCACCAACACCTCGAACCCGAGCGTGATGGTCGGCGCCGGGCTGCTGGCCCGCAACGCGGTTCAGCGCGGCCTGAAGCGCAAGCCCTGGGTGAAGACCTCACTTGCCCCCGGCTCGACCGTGGTCACCGACTACCTGGACAAGGCCGGGCTGACCCGCCACCTGGACGAGCTGCAGTTCAACCTGGTCGGCTACGGGTGCACCACCTGCATCGGCAACTCGGGCCCGTTGCCGCCCGAGATCTCAGCCGCGGTCGAGGAGAAGGACCTGGCCGTCTGCGCCGTCCTCTCCGGCAACCGCAACTTCGAGGGGCGGATCAACCAGGACGTGAAGGCGAACTACCTCGCCTCGCCGCCGCTGGTGGTCGCCTACGCGCTGGCCGGGAGGATGGACCTCGACCTGCTCACCGAGCCGCTGGGCGAGGGCTCCGACGGAGAGCCGGTCTTCCTGCGCGACGTCTGGCCCGACCCCGATGAGGTGAAGGAGGTCGTGGGCGCCTCGATCGCCTCGGAGATGTTCACCCGCAACTACGGCGAGGTGATGAAGGGCGAGGCGAGCTGGAACGCGGTCGAGGTCCCGGAGGGCGATCGCTACACCTGGCCCGAATCCACGTACGTGCGCCGCCCCACCTTCTTCGAGCAGATGCCCGCCGAGCCGCCGGGGGTCGAGCCGATCGCCGGCGCGCGGGTGCTCGCCCTGCTCGGCGACTCGATCACCACCGACCACATCTCACCCGCCGGCGCGATCAAGAAGGACAGCCCGGCCGGCAGGTGGCTGGTCGAGCAGGGCGTCGAGCCGCGCGACTTCAACTCCTACGGGGCCCGGCGCGGCAACCACGAGGTGATGATCCGCGGCACCTTCGCCAACATTCGCCTCCGCAACAGGCTGGTCGAGCGGGCAGGGGGCTTCACCCGTCGCTTCCCAGGCGGAGAGGAGACGACGATCTTCGAGGCGGCGATGGCCTACGCCTCCGAAGGCGTTCCCCTGGTGGTGCTGGCGGGCGAGGAGTACGGCTCCGGCTCGTCACGCGACTGGGCCGCGAAGGGGACGAAGCTGCTCGGCGTGCGCGCGGTGATCGCGGCGAGCTTCGAGCGCATCCACCGCTCCAACCTGATCGGCATGGGTGTCCTTCCCCTCCAGTTCCCCTCGGGAGAGAACCCAGACTCCCTCGGCCTCGCGGGGGAAGAGGTGATCGACATAGGCGATTTGGAAAACGGCGAAGCCAAGACGGTGAGGGTCACGGCACGCCGCGAGGGCGCCGACCCGGTCGAGTTCGACGCCACGGTGAGGCTCGACACCCCGAACGAGATCGCCTACTTCCAGAACGGCGGCATTCTCCAGACTGTTCTGAGAAATTTGAGGGATTGAGGGCATGGCTCTTTCGAGCCAACTAAACACAAGGCGGCGCAGTGGGGCCGCGGGAGGCAGGGGGGTCCGCGCGACCCTCACTGCACCTGCGCGTCGGTAGCCAGGGAAAGATGCCGACGCGGCCGTTCCCTGGACGGGACTGTCCTAAGGAACAGTCACCCCTACCTATACAGCGTCGATTCCTCTAGGTCAAGGCTATTTGACCTTGTTACGAGGTTTTAGGCAATGCGTCCGTAGGTGCAGCGACGCCCCAGCCCTTCCGCTCGATCAGCTCTATCCCGATCACACTGCCCACCGGACCGACCGGAGTGAGTGTCGCCGCCAGCAGGGTGTAGGGGGCCTCGCGCTTGCCGCAGGCGACCCAGATCAGCAGGCAGAGAGCGATGAACCCGAGCCCGTGTGCCCAGCCGAAGACCATCGTCTCGGTCTCGAATCCCGGCGCCAGCCAGAAGACCAGCAGGCCGGCGAAGAAGGCCAGCTCGATCCACGAGAACCTCTTGACCCAGACGAACAGCCGCCCGGGCACCGGCTTGCGCATCAGCTCCCTGGTGTGAGCGCGGTGAGCACGATCCGCTCCTGCTCACGCGCGTGTGAGACCGAGTAGCCCTCGCCGGGGCTGGCCCGCGTCGGGCGGCCGATGTAGCTCAGGTCGATCCCCTCGGGCACGATCTCCGGGAAGCGCCGGGACATCACCTTCCAGGCGCCCATGTTGCGCGGCTCCTCCTGCACCCAGGCGATCTCCTTCAGGTTCGGGTAGCCGGCAATCAGCTTGATCAGCTGCTCTTTCGCGAACGGGTAGAGCAGCTCGACCCGGGCGATCGCGACGTTCTCCGCCTCCGCTCGCCGCTCGTTGGTGTCCATGTCGAAGTAGACCTTGCCGGTGCAGAGCACCAGCCGCTCGACCTTCTCGCGACTGTCCTCGGCCCGCGGGTCGTCGAGGATGAAGTGGAAGTGCCCGCTCGTCAGCTCCTCCGGCGTGGCGGTGGCCCCCTCGAGCCGCAGCAACCCCTTCGGGGTGAAGACGACCAGCGGGCGGGGCTTGCGGATCAGCGCCTGGCGCCGCAGCAGGTGGAAGTACTGGGCGGCAGTGGTCGGGTAGGCGATGCGGATGTTGCCCTCGGCGGCGAGCGCCAGGAAGCGCTCGATGCGAGCGCTCGAGTGCTCCGGCCCTGAGCCCTCGTAGCCGTGCGGCAGCAGCAGGGTGAGACGGCTGGTCTGCCCCCACTTGGCCTCACCGGAGACGATGAAGGTGTCGATGATGACCTGGCCGGCGTTGGCGAAGTCGCCGTACTGCGCCTCCCAGAGGACGAGGGCGTCCGGGTCCGCCGAGGAGTAGCCGTACTCGAAGCCGAGGCAGGCGATCTCCGAGAGCGGGCTGTTGTAGAGCTCGAAGGGTGCCTCGGCCTCGTTCAGGTTCTGCATCGGGCAGTACTCGAGCCCGGTCTTCTCGTCGTGCAGGACGAGGTGACGGTGCGAGAAGGTGCCCCGCTCGGTGTCCTGCCCGGTGAGGCGCACGTGGACGCCGTCGGTGAGCAGCGAGGCGTAGGCAAGCGCCTCGGCGTGGCCGAACTCGACGCCGCCGTTCTCGTTCTCCAGCGCCTCGATGCGTCGTGAGAGCGGTTTGCGCAGCTTGCGGTGGACGGAGAAGCTCTCCGGGGCTTCGATGAGCTCCTGGTTGAGGGTGCGCAGCTTCTCGATCGGCACCGCCGTATCGACCGGGGGGCTGGCGCTGCGGTCGAGCTCGCCGGTCGTGCTGGTGGTCACGGTCGGGTCTTCGTACTCGCCCAGCTCCATCTTCTGGCGCAGGTCCTTCAGCGCCGCCGACATCTCCTCGCGGCGGTCTTTCGAGGCCTCCTCGACCTCCTCGCGGGCGATCGTTCCCTCCTCGACCAGCTTCTCGGCGTAGATCTCGGAGACCGGTGGGTGCGCCTTGATCTTCGCCGCGATCAGGGGCTGCGTGTAGGCGGGCTCGTCGGTCTCGTTGTGGCCGTAGCGGCGGTAGCCGATCACGTCGATCACGATGTCGCGGCCCCAGCGCTCCCGGTAGGCCATCGCCAGGCGGACGGCCGCCGAGCAGGCCTCGACGTCGTCGGCGTTGACGTGGACGATCGGCACGTTGAACCCCTTCGCCATGTCGGCGGCGTAAGGGGTGGAGCGAGCCTCCTCGGGGTCGGTGGTGAACCCCACCTGGTTGTTCTGGATGATGTGGACCGTGCCCCCGGTGGTGTATCCCGGCAGGGCCTGCAGGTTGAGGGTCTCGGCCACCACGCCCTGGCCGGGGAAGGCGGCGTCGCCGTGCAGGAGGACCGGGACGGCGCGCTTGGGGCGGTGCTCGATCTCGGCGCCGTCGAAGTCGGACTGGATCAGGCGGGTGGCGCCCTCGACCACGGGGTTGACGAACTCGAGGTGGCTCGGGTTGGGATAGAGGCGGACGGCGATCTTCTCCCCGGCGCTGGTCTCATAGACCCCCTGGTGGCCGTAGTGGTACTTGACGTCGCCGGTGCCGCCGTGGGGGATCGCCGCCACCGCCTTCACCTGCTCGATCTGCTTCGAGCCCTCGAACTCGGCGAGGATCGACTCGACCGAGCGGCCGAGGTTGTGGGCGAGCACGCTGAGCCGGCCGCGATGGGCCATCCCGAAGACGACCTCTTCGGCGCCGCCGCGGTGGGCGAGGGTGACCACCTCGTCGAGCATCGGCACGACCACGTCGAGGCCCTCGATCGTGAAGATCTTCTGACCCAGGTACGCCTTCTCGATGAAGCGCTCGAACTCGAAGACGTCGGTCAGGCGTTCCAGCAGGCGCCGTTTCTCGTCGTCGGCGAGCGGCTCGCGGTGGGCGCCGGTCTCGACCATTTCCCGCAGCCAGGTGCGCTGCTGGTGCGAGGAGAGGTGCTCGAACTGGTAGGCGATCGTGCCGCAGTAGGCCTCCCGCATTCGCGGTAGCGCCTCCAGCAGCGTCTCCCCGGGGACGCCGATGCGGAGGATCGAGGCCGGGATCCTCGCCATCAGCTCCGGGGTCAGGTTGAGCCGCTCGGGCTGGATCGCCGGGTCGCCCTTCGGCTCGCTGCCGAGCGGGTCGAGGCGGGCGGCGAGGTGGCCGTGGGTGCGGTAGCCCTTGAGCAGCGAGGTGGCGGCCTGGACCGCCTGCAGCAGCTCCTCGTCGGGCTGCGTGGGGGTGGGCGCCGCCGGGGGAGCGCCGAGGGGCGGCGCCGAGGCGGCCGCCGGGTGGGCCGCGGCGATCGGTCCCGGCTCGATACCGAAGTCTGCCGCGACCGCCTCGTAGAAGCCGTCCTCGCCCTCGAGCAGCTGGTCGATGCGGCGCAGGAAGGCCCCCGACTCGGCGCCCTGGATGACGCGGTGGTCGTAGGTCGAGGTCAGCGTCATCGTCTTCGAGACGCCGAGCTGGCGCAGCCGCTCGGGCGTGGCGTGGGCCCACTCGGGCGGGTAGGCGATCGCCCCGGTGGCGATGATCGCGCTCTGGCCGCTCATCAGGCGGGGGACGGAGGCGACGGTGCCGATCCCACCCGGGTTGGTGAGGGAGATGTTGGTGCCCTGGAAGTCGTCGGCGCTGAGCTTGCTCTCGCGCGTCTTCGTGATCAGGTCCTCGTAGTAGGAGTGGAAGCCGGCGAAGTCGAGCCCGTCGGCGCCCTTGATCGCCGGCACCATCAGGCTGTGGGAGCCGTCCTTGCGCTCGACGTCGACCGCGATCCCGAGGTTGACTGAGGCCCCCTCGATCGCGAACGGCTTGCCGTCGCGCTGCTCGAAGACCCGCGTCATCACCGGGTGGTCCTTGGTCGCCTGCACGATCGCCCAGGCGACCAGGTGAGTGAAGGAGACCTTCATCCCGCGCTCCTTCAGCACCCCGTTCAGGGCCTTCCGCTTCGCATCCAGCGTGTCCACCGCAACCGTCCGGAACGAGGTAGCCGTGGGCACCGCCAAGCTCTCGTCCATAGCCGAGGCCAGCATCCCCGCCGGCCCCCGCAGCGGCTTGGCCTCACCGGCAGCAGGCGCGGCAGCCGGTCCGGCCCCGTTCCCCTCCGCAGCCGCCAGCACATCCTCCTTGGTGACCTTCGCTCCCGGCCCGGAGCCATCCACGGCAGCCAGATCGACTCCGAGCTCCCCGGCCACGCGCCGCGCCACGGGGGTCGCCCGAACCCCATCGCCACCGTTGGCGTCGCCTGAGGCACCCGTCGCTTCGTCCGCGGGTGGCGGCGTAGGGGGTACCGCCCCTGAGGAAGCTTTAGCTACCGGAAGGGGCGGTGGGTCCCCTGCGCCGACAGGACCCGCGGCCGGAGCGCCTTGTCCCTCAGCCGTCCCGCCGTCCGCCGCCGAAGCCCCGTTCTCGCCCGGCTCCATCTCGGCAAGCGGCGCCCCAACGGGCACCTCGTCGTCGACCGAAGCAATCAGCTTGGTGATGACGCCCGCGGCCGGCGCCGGCACCTCCGCGTCGACCTTGTCGGTCGAGACCTCGACGACGGTATCGCCCTCTTCGACGAAATCTCCCTCCGCGACATGCCACTCGAGCACGATCCCCTCGGTGACCGACTCGCCCATTTCAGGCATCTGGATCTGCACGGTCGCCGTTTGCGCCATCTGTCGATTGAGTGTATGAAACGTGGGTGAACTACTTCGTCACCGGCGCCACCGGCTTCATCGGCCGCAACCTCGTGCAGCGTCTCTTGCAGCGCGAGGGGACGATTTACGCGCTGGTCCGGGCAGGGTCGCGGGGCCGGTTGGAGCAGCTGCGAACCGCCTGGGGGGCGGACGGGGCGCGGGTCGTGCCGGTCGACGGCGATCTCTCCCAGCCGAGCCTCGGCGTCTCCGAGGAGGACCTGCTCACCCTGCGCGGCGAGGTCAACCACTTCTTCCACCTGGCGGCGATCTACGACATGGCCGCCGATGCCGCGGTCCAGGAGGTCGCCAACGTCGAGGGCACGCGCCACGCGGTCGAGCTGGCCGGCGCGATCGAGGCGGGCTGCTTCCACCAGGTCAGCTCGATCGCCGCCGCCGGGCTCTACGAGGGCGAGTGGCGCGAGGACATGTTCGAGGAGGCGGAGCGCCTCGACGTCCATCCCTACTTCCGCACCAAGCACGAGTCCGAGCGGGTGGTGCGCGAAGAGTGTCCGCGGCCCTGGCGGGTCTACCGGCCGGGCATCGTCGTCGGCGACTCGCGCACGGGGGAGATCGACAAGGTCGACGGGCCCTACTACTTCTTCAAGCTGCTGCAGCGGGCGCGGCGGGTGCTGCCGTCCTGGCTGCCCGCGATCGGTGTCGAGGGAGGCGAGATCAACATCGTCCCGGTCGACTTCGTCGCCGCGGCGATCGACCACATCTCCCACCAGTCGGGGCTCGACGGACAGGCGTTTCATCTGACCGATCCCAATCCGAGGACCGCGGGTGAGGCGATCGACCTCTTCGCCAAGGCCGCCGACGCCCCGCAGGCGACGATGCACCTCGACAGCGGCCTGACCGATCCGGCGACCTCGCTGGTCCGCACGGGCCTGAGGTTCCTGCCGCCCGCCAAGCAGGCGGCGAAGATGGCGCTGAACCGGCTCGGCATCCCCCCGGCGCTGCTCACCTACGTCAACTACCCGACCCACTTCGACTCGACCAGAACGCAGGCGGCGCTGGCCGGCTCCGGGATCGAAGTGCCGCCGCTCGAGTCCTACGCAGACAAGGTCTGGGACTACTGGGAGCGCAACCTCGACCCCGACCTGTTCAAGGACCGCACCCTCTCGGCAGCGGTGCGCGGCAAGGTGGTTCTGATCACCGGCGCCTCCTCGGGAATCGGCAAGGCGACCGCGGTGAAGGTCGCCGACGCCGGCGCGACGGTCCTGCTGGTCGCGCGCTCGCTCGACAAGCTGGAGGAGACCAAGGCGGAGATCGAGGCGGCCGGGGGGGTCGCCCACATCCACCGCTGCGACATGTCCGACGTCGAGGACGTCGAGCGGATGGCCGGCGAGGTGCTCGCCTACCACGGCCACGTCGACATTCTCGTCAACAACGCCGGGCGATCGATCCGTCGCTCGGTCGAGCTCGCCTACGACCGCTTCCACGACTACGAGCGGACGATGCAGGTCAACTACTTCGGCGCCGTGCGGCTGATCCTGGCGCTGCTGCCGGCGATGAAGGCGCGCAAGTCGGGCCACATCATCGACATCAGCTCGATCGGGACCCAGACCAACCCGCCGCGCTTCTCCGCCTACGTCGCCTCGAAGGCCGCGCTCGACGCCTTCGCCCGCGTGATCGCCTCCGAGGTGATCGACGACGGCGTCCACATCACCACCGTCCACATGCCGCTGGTGCGGACGCCGATGATCGCCCCGACGCGGATGTACGACGTCTTCCCGGCGATCACGCCGGAGGAGGCGGCGGAGATGATCGCGCGGGCGATGGTCGAGCAGCCGAAGAAGGTGGCGACGCGGCTTGGCACCCTCGGCGAGCTGGTCTACGCGGTCGCGCCGACCTTCAGCGACAGGATCCTGAATCAGGCGTACAACCTCTTTCCCGAGTCGCAGGCGGCCAAGGGCAAGGGGGAGGAGGCGCCGGACAAGGCGCCCACCACTGAGGCTGTGGCCTTCGCGCATCTGATGAAAGGCGTGCACTGGTGATGAAGGCCAAGCTGGTCGTTGCCGCCGCCCTGGGCATGCTGGTGTTCGCAGGTGTCGCGGAGGCGCACAAGGTGCCTTTCGGCTTTGCGAAGACCGAGGTCAAGCGCTTCACCGCGGACATCTGCGCGCAGACGGAGGGATGCCAGAACTGGCGGGTCGCACCGTGCAACCGCCGCTCGCTTCACCGGATCGACTGCGTCTCGACCTTCTTCTTCCGCGAAGGCCTCGATTGCTCCTTCGTGACGATCGCGATCGCGCCCCCGAAACGCTACGTGGTGAACATCCACCGCAAGCGGATCATCTGCTGATCGAGCGGCGGCTCAAGCACTGGGGCTGGGGGTACGAGGACCAGGCCCCCTCCAGGAAGGAGCTGGAGGAGGCTGCGGCGGGGATAAGACAAGGGCTCGGGTTCGGCGGCGAGGTCGAGGCGCCGGTGTCGCTCGATGCGGTGGAGGTGCGCGAGTCGCGGCTGAAGGCGCCGGCTTCTTTGGGGGACCTGTTCACGGACGAGAAGCACGAGCGGGTCAGCCATGCGCTGGGGAAGGCCTACCGGGATGTGGTGCGGGGGTTCCGGGGGGAGTTCGAGAATCCACCGGACCTGGTCGCGTTCCCGCGCGACGAGTCGGAGATCGAGGCGGTCTTGAGCTGGTGCGAGGCGGAGGGCGCCGCGGTGATCCCGTTCGGCGGGGGCACCAGCGTCGTCGGCGGGGTCGAGGGTCGGCTGGCGGAGCGGCCCTTCGTCTCGCTCGACCTGCGGCGGCTGGACCGGGTGCTGGAGGTGGACGCCGAGTCGCTGGCGGCGCGGATCCAGGCGGGGGCGACCGGGCCCCGACTGGAGGACCAACTGCGCGAGCACGGGCTGACGCTGCGCCACTTCCCGCAGTCCTTCGAGTACGCGACCCTGGGCGGCTGGGTGGCGACCAGGGCGGGGGGCCATTTCGCCACCCTCTACACGCACATCGACGACCTGGTCGAGTCGGTGCGGGCGATCACGCCGCGCGGGAACTGGGAGAGCCGGCGGCTGCCGGGGTCCGGTGCGGGGCCTTCCCCGGATCGGGCGCTGATCGGCTCGGAGGGGATCCTCGGGGTGATCGCCGAGGCCTGGGTCCGGGTGAGGCCCCGACCCGAGCACAAGACTTCGTGCGGGGTCGAGTTCGATGACTTCCTCGCCGCGGCGCGGGCGGTCCGCGAGATCTCCCAGTCGGGCCTGCACCCGTCCAACTGCCGCCTGCTCGACGCGCTCGAGGCGGGGACGACGGGCGCCGGCTCGGGCGAGACGAGCCTGATGGTGCTCGGCTTCGAGTCGCCGCACCATCCGGTCGACGCCCCGATGGAGCTGGCGCTGGCGATCGCCCGGGAGCACGGCGGCGTTCCCGGCGAGGTGCGCGGGGGCGGTGGCAAGGGAGAGGACGCGGTCGGCGCCTGGCGCAACGCCTTCCTCCTCGCGCCCTACCTTCGCGACACCTTCGTCGCCTGCGGCGTGCTCTCCGACACCTTCGAGACGGCGATCACCTGGGACCGCTTCGAGGACTTCCACGCGGCTGCGATGGAGGCCGCGAGGTCGAAGGTCGCCGAGGTCTCGGGTGCGCCGGCCGACGGGCCGGGCGCCCCGCGGGTGAGCTGCCGCTTCACCCACGTCTACCCCGACGGCCCGGCGCCCTACTTCACCGTGATGGCGCCGGCGGTGCGCGGCGGCGAGGTCGAGCAGTGGGACGAGATCAAGGCGGCCGCCTCCGAGGCGGTGATCGAGGGCGGTGGCACGATCACCCACCATCACGCGGTCGGCCGCGACCACCGCCCCTGGTACGACCGCCAGCGCCCCGCCCCCTTCGCCGCCGCTCTGCGCGCCGCCAAGAAAGAGCTGGACCCAAGCGGGATGCTCAACCCCGGCGTTCTGATCGATCCTTGACCGCTGGAGGGCGGGATTATGGGTGGGGGGTGGAGCGTCTTGTACTTTTTCGGCAACCCCAACCTCGGACGGCACGCTACGCCGGGCCGAAAAAGTTAAGCGTAACCCCCCACCCATAATCCCGTCTTCGATGGAAACCATCACCTCAGAGCACCCGACGATCCAGGCTGTTCCGCGCCGCTCGCCGCTGCGCGCTGCGATCAAGACCGGGCGGCCGCAGGAGTGGATCAAGAACGTCTTCGTGTTCGCCGGCCTGCTCTTCTCGGGCAAGTTCGACGACCCGCACGCGATCGCAGAGGCGACGCTCGCCTTCCTCTCCTTCTGCGCGATCTCCAGCGCCGGCTACTACGTCAACGACCTGGTCGACGTCGAGCTCGACCGCAAGCACCCGAAGAAGCGCTTCCGGCCGCTGGCCGCCGGCGAGCTCTCCGAGGGGGCCGCGAAGACGATCGCTCCGGTCCTGGCGATCGCCGCGATCGGCCTCGCCTTCGCCACCGTCAACTGGGAGGTCGGCCTGATGGTGGTCGGCTACGGCATCGCCCAGGTGGCGTACAGCCTCGGCCTCAAGCAGATCGTGATCGTCGACGTGATGACCCTGGCCGGTCTCTTCATCCTCAGGGTGGCGGCCGGCGCCAGCGCCGTCGATGCCCACGCCTCCGAATGGCTGCTGCTCTGCACCGGCATGATCGCGCTCTTCCTCGGCTTCACTAAGCGTCGCCAGGAGGCGGTCTCCGAGCTGCACGAGGGCACCAGCAGCCGTCCGGTCCTCGAGCACTACTCGCTGCCCTTCCTCGACCAGATGGTCGCCATGGTCACCACCGGGACCGTGATCAGCTACTCGATCTACGCGGTCGACTCGCCGATCGTCGGCAACGCGATGATGTGGACGATCCCCCCGGTCGTCTACTGCATCTTCCGCTATCTCTACCTGATCTACGACCGCGCCGACGACCGCTCGATCGCCGCCATGGTCTCCAAAGACAGGGGCATGATCGCCGGCGCCGCCGCCTTCGTGATCGTCGCCTTCGCGGTCCTCTACGTCTTCAAGTAGCCGTTCGCCGCGCAGTCTCACGCTGGTTTTTCCGAGTTTCGCTTTTCCCTTGCACGGAAGGGGAGATCAAAACTTCTTAAAAAGAAAAGGGCCCCTAGCACGTAGGTCGGACGGAAATCCTTAGGCAACTTGTAGATCCTTGCTTCGGCGCTTTGCCCAGCCTAGAGCCAAATTTAGGGGCGCTTTTCCACTTAGTTTTTCCGAGTTTTGCTGTACCCTGTACAGGAAGGGTGCATAAAAACTAATCAATGGCAGGGAACAACAAACTCGAAGAGGCGATCCAGGCGATCCTCGATGGCGCTTTGCCATGCGATCTTGAGACGCAGAAACTCGACTTCAAGCGGCCCAAGGGATCCAAGCGAGAGACCCTGCAAATGTTGGTCGACGCGGTGCTCTGCTTTGCAAATGCGGAAGGCGGGTCTGTTGTTTTGGGCGTGTCAGACAGGGACGTTGGACCCATGGCCCTCGTTGGGACCGACATTTCGCCAGAGGAGGCGCGGCGCCAGATCTACGATTCCACGAAACCGCCTCTTCTCATCGATGCGCGCTCATTGAGTCTCCAGGGCGAGGAGGGAGAAGTGACGCTCCTGGACATTCGGGTTCCTCAGAGCCTGGAGATCCACTCCGATACGAGTGGACGGGCTCCTCGGCGGGTCGGCCGCGATTGCCTCCCCTTGGATCCCGTGCAGCAGCGCATGCTCCAAGAGGAGCGCCAGGGAACAGATTGGTCCGCCGCATCGACCGACTTCGGGGTTTCAACGGTAGATAGCGATGCCCTAGACGCGGCTAGGAGGCGCCTTGCGCGATTCAGCGATCCTCGGCGAGAACTGGCTAAAGCGAGCAAGCGCGACTTGCTGAGAGGCTTGGGTGTGCTGAGCGGCACCAAGTTGTCGCGAGCGGGAGATCTCCTGCTCCGAAGCGAAGCCGAGCCCGCGATTCAAGTTCTCTATCAATATCGAACCACGGCCGGAGGGGAACCGGTGGTTGTTGAGCGTCTTGGAGCCCCGCTTGTGATCGCCTTCGAAGAATGCATCCGCCTGGTAAATGCGCGAATGCAGATGATCCCGCTGACATTGCCGGATGGACAGCAACTCCAGGTCGAAGACTTCCCAGAGCTAGCGATTCGTGAGGCAGTCGCCAACGCACTGATCCACCGCGACTATCACTTCCTGGATCAGCCCGTGGTCATAGACCATTCGCCGGAGATCTTCGGGATCATGTCACCGGGACCCCTCGTTTCCGGTGTCACGCCGGACAACATCCTCACGCACCCGTCAAAGCCTCGTAATCCGGCGTTGGCGCAGGCGGCGCGAGGTTTGGGGTTCGCCGAGGAGGTCGGGCGTGGGGTTGATCGGATGTATCGCGAGATGCTGCGATTCGGCCGCGAGGCGCCTTCAATCCAGTCGACGCTAGACGGCGTTCGCGTGTCTCTGGTGGGCGGCGCTCCCAATACGCAGATCGCGCGGTTCGTTGCGGAGCTACCCGAAGAGGAGCGAGAGGATGTCGATGCTCTGTTGATCTTGGTCTTTCTTTGTGGCACTAAGACAGTGACGGCACACAGCATCGCTTCAACTCTTCAGAAGTCCGAGGACGAGGCGGAGGCAGTTTTGCGCCGCTTGGCTGGCCCCAGAGTCGCTCTGCTGGAGCCCACTCGAGAGTCGGCTCGTCGCAGTCGGCCGACGTATCGCCTGCGCGGAGCGATTTTGCAGGAGCTCGGATCGGCCATTCAGTATCACCGACGAACCACTGACGAGATAGACCGCAAGGTCATCGAGCATGTACGTGAGTACGGGCGTATTACGAATAAGACCGTGCGCAATCTTCTCGATGTCAAAGTCGGTCGAGGTGCTGCCATCCTTAGGGATCTCGTTGATCGAGAGGTGCTCGTTAAGACTTCAGAGGCGCAGAGAGGTCCCAGCGTCGAATATGGACAAGGGCCGAAGTTCCCCAAACGCCGCATCCAAGGGCGGAAACGCAGCTGACGCCCAATGTCGGGATCTACTGGAAGCCCTGCTGCGCTGGCGGTGGGCCCTCGTTTAGGTAAAAGCGGGCGCGGCCGAGCTCCTCGCCGTTGATCTGGACGACGGCGGCGTGGGGGCCGGCGGTGCTGAAGGTGGCGGTGGTGCCGATCGACATCACCAGCCGCTGTTCCTGACCGGCGGGCATGCCGGGCGGCCGGCCGGTTTCGAAGTTGCCTTCGAGGCTCTCGCCGAGCTGGACTCCGTCGGGGTCCTCGATCCTCAGCAGCAGGTCGTGGGAGCGGTTGGTCTCGTCCCAGGCGACGTCGATACCGAGCGCGATGCCGAAGGTCCACTCGTGCGGCAGCTCCGGGAAGCGCAGCACGTTCCAGCCGCCGCCGGTCATGTAGAGCTTGCCGTTGACGGCCTCGCTGTGGTCGGTGAGCATCAGGAACCCGAGCTCCATCGTGCTCAGGTTACGTGCCCGGCTCAACCGGCAGGTCGGAGACCAGCTCGACCTTGCCGCCGCGGGTGAACTGGAGGTCGATCGTCTCGTTCTTGCGGTAGGTGCCGAACAGCCCCAGGTACATCGCCAGCCAGCGGCCGGTCCCGACCTTCTCCTTGACGATCTGGTGGGAGAAGACGATCTCGCCGGCTTCGATTTGGTAATCGCTGCCGAGGCTCTGCTCGATTCCGTTGACGAAGACCGCGAACGGCGGCTCGGCGCCGCGCGGCAGCTTCACCCGCCGCCCCGCCGCATAGCTCCCCTTGGGGATCTCAGCTTCGGCCATCTCGTTCCAGAGTCTCGCGAACGACGTCGAACGGCGTGTCGTGACGGCTCGGATCCAACTCCTCCCGCCGCATCCCGCCCCGGTAGGGCACGAACTCCCCGTTCCCGCGCACGTCGACCCCCGCGAGTGGCCTGCGCAGCAACCCCTTGCCGCTCAGCTCCAGCCGTGCATGAATCTGATCCCCGGGCCCGAAATCCCGCAGCGCCGAAACCGCCTTCACCGGCCCCTCCGCCCGAATAGCCAAAGCCCGCCGCCGCATCTCAGCCACAGCCTCCGCCAAGTCATCGAACTTCTCATGCTCCACATCGGATCCATGCCTGACAGTCAGCTTCCACTTGGCCACGGGCCGCAGCGTACGGGACATGAGAGGAGGGTCGGTTGCCCTTCCTCACGGCTTGTACTTTTTCGGTTGTTCCCTTCTCGGACGGCCCGAGGTCGTTCACCGAAAAAGTTGAGTGAGGATGGGCAACCGACCCTCCTCCTACGCCAGGGCCGCTACGCCCCGCGCCGCGGGCGCTTCGGCCGTCGGGCCGGCGGCCCGACGATCTTCTCCGGGCCGTTGCGATCGGCGACCGGAAGGTACTCGCGCTCGCGCTCGCCGGTGTAGACCTGCCGTGGCCGGGCGATCTTCTGCTCGGAGTCGTCGTTCATCTCCATCCACTGCGCAACCCAGCCCGCGGTGCGGGGAATGGCGAAGATCACGGTGAACATCTCGGTCGGGATCTCCAGCGCCTCGTAGATGATCCCCGAGTAGAAGTCGACGTTCGGATAGAGCTTGCGCGAGGTGAAGTACTCGTCGTCGAGGGCGCGCTTCTCCAGCTCGCGGGCGATCTCGATCAGCGCGTTGTACTCAGTCGCCTCGAAGACCTCCTCCATGTGCTGCTGGATGATCCGCGCCCGCGGGTCGTAGTTCTTGTAGACGCGGTGGCCGAAGCCCATCAGCTTCTCGTCCTGCGCCTTCACTTTCTCCAGGAAGCCAGGAATGTTGTCGACCGACTCGATCCGTCGCAGCATCCGCAGCACCGCCTCGTTGGCGCCGCCGTGCAGCGGCCCGTAGAGCGCTGCCACCCCCGCCGCGACCGCGGAGTAAGGGTCGACGCCGGAGGAGCCGACCCCGCGCACGGCGCTGGTCGAGCAGTTCTGTTCGTGGTCGGCGTGGAGGATGAAGAGGACGTCGAGAGCCTTCGCCAGCCGCGGGTCCGGCTCGTACTTCGCCTCGGTCTTCTTGAACATCATCGAGAGGAAGTTCTCGGCGAAGTTGAGGTCGTTGTCCGGGTAGACGTAGGGCAGGCCGCGGTTGTGGCGGTAGGAGAAGGCGGCGAGGGTCGGCACCTTGGCGATCAGGCGCACGGCGGCCATGTAGCGCTCTTCGGGGTCTTCGATCTCCTTCGCATCCGGGTAGAAGGTCGAGAGCGCCCCGACCCCGGCGAGCAGCATCCCCATCGGGTGGGCGTCGTAGCGGAAGCCCTCGAAGAACTGCTTCAGGTCCTCGTGGACGAAGGTGTGGTGGACGATGTCGAAGGTCCAGCGCTCGAGCTGCGGCTGGGTCGGCAGCTCGCCGAAGATCAGCAGGTAGGCGACCTCGAGGAAGCTGGAGCGCTCGCAGAGCTGCTCGATCGAGTAGCCGCGGTGTTCGAGCACTCCGGCCTCGCCATCGATGTAGGTGACCGCGGAGCGGCAGGCCGCCGTGTTGGTGAAGGCCGGGTCGTAGGACATCAACCCGAAGTCGTCCTCGGCGGCTTTGATCTGACGCAGGTCCATCCCCCGCACGGTGCCGTCGGTGATCGGCAGCTCGTAGGTCTTGCCGGTGCGGTTGTCCGTGACGGTCAGCGAGTCGCCCATGCGGCGGGCATTTTCGCAGCTTGGAGGTTCCGGGCCCGTTAACGGACGGGCAACGGCTCAAACTGGGTCATCGCGTGCAAGGTCGCGAAGCGCTCGTCGATCTCCTCGCGGCTGAGCCGGGACACGCGCTCGGTGCCGAAGTCCTCGACGTTGAAGGAGGCGAGCACGGTGCCGTAGCCCATCGCCCGCCGCAGGCAGCTCTCGTCGAGCTCGCCCTCGTGGCTGTCGAGGTAGCCGAGGAAGCCGCCGGCGAAGCTGTCGCCGGCCCCGGTCGGGTCGCGCACGTCCTCGAGCGGGAAGCCCGGCAGGGCGAAGAAGCCGTCCTCGGTGAAGAGGGCGGCACCGTACTCGCCCTGCTTGGCGACCACGGCCCGCGGCCCGCGCTCCATCACGGCCCGCGCGGCGCGGGCCAGGTTGGACTCGCCGGTCAGCTGGCGGATCTCGGCGTCGTTGACGATCACGCACTCGACCTCGGAGATCGCAGCCAGCAGCGAGTCCTTGGCGGTCTCGATCCAGAGGTTCATCGAGTCCAGCGCGGTGAAGCGGGTCTCGCCGCAGAGCGAGCGGACCTGGCGCTGCAGGTCGGGCTGGATGTTGGCGAGGAAGAGGATGTCCGCGGACCGCGAGGCCTCGGAGAGCTTCGGCTCGAACTCGGCGAAGACGCCGAGCCGGGTCTCCTCCGTATGAGCCACGTTGAGGTCGTACTCGTAGCGGCCGCGCCAGAAGAACGACTGCCCGCCCTCGACCTGCTCGATGTCGTCCGTGATCACGCCGCGGCTCTCCAGCACCTCGAACTCGGCCGGGCCGAAGTCGTCGCCGACCGGGCCGACCGGGCGCACCTCGGTGAAGAAGCTGGCGGCGAGTGAGAAATGAACGGCGGTGCCGCCGAGCATGCGATCACGCTCTCCGAACGGGGTCTTGACCGAGTCGAAAGCGATTGATCCAACAACCGTGAGTGCCATCGGAAGCGCACCCTAGCGCTTCCCCTGCGAGACTCCCGCCTCGATGAAGGCGATTCAGATCGACGAGTTCGGCGGCCCCGAGGTGATGGAGTACCGCGACGTCGACGATCCCGTTGCCGGCGACGGCGAGGTCGTGGTGGAGGTCGCCCGGGCCGGCATCAACTTCGCCGACACGCACGCGACGCGCAACGACTACCTGGCCGAGCAGTCGCTACCGCTGATCCCGGGCGCCGAGGTGAGCGGGCGCAAGCCCGACGGGTCGCGGGTCGCCGCGATCCTCGCCAGCGGCGCCTACGCCGAGAAGGTCGCGGCGCCCGAGGCCTTTCTCGTCCCCGTCCCCGACGGGGTCGACGACGACCAGGCGGCGGGCCTGCTGCTGCAGGGGCTGACCGCGATGGCGCTGGTGCGGCGCTGCGCCCGGCTCGAGCCGGGCGAGACGCTCGTCGTCGAGGCCGCCGCCGGGGGGACCGGGACGCTGGCGGTGCAGCTCGGCAAGCGGGCCGGGGCGAAGGTGATCGGCCTCGCCTCCAGTGAGGAGAAGCGGGCGCTGGTCGAGCAGCTCGGCGCCGATGCCACGGTCGACTCGCGCAGCGAGGACCTGAAGGAGGCGATCCTCGAGGCGAACGGGGGCGAACGGGTCGACGCGGTGCTCCACATGAGCGGCGGCGACGCTTTCGACGCCGAGCTCTCGGCGCTTGCCCCGCTGGGGCGGATGGTCGTCTTCGGCATCGCCTCCCGCGAACAGCGCGAGGTTTCCACGGCGCGGCTGCTGCGCGGCTCCAAGTCGGTGATCGGCTTCTGGCTCGTCCACCTGCTCGCCAAGCGCGAACTGGCGGCGCCGATGATCGGCGAGCTCTTCGCCGCGGTCGCCGCGGGCGAGCTGGCGGTGACCGTAGGCGAGGTCTACCCGCTGTCCGAGGCACGCCGCGCCCACGAAGACCTGGTCGGCCGTCGCACCAGCGGCAAGCTCCTCCTGGATCCGTCGAAGTGACCGCCTTCCGCGAGCTGGGGCTCTCGCCGCAGATCCAGCAGGCACTCGACGAGCTGGGTTACGAGGAGCCGACGCCGATCCAGGACCAGGCGATTCCGGAGCTGCTCGGCGGCCACGACGTGATCGGCCAGGCGCAGACCGGAACCGGCAAGACCGCCGCCTTCGGCCTGCCGCTGCTGCAGTACCTCGACCCCGCCAGCGACGAGGTGCAGGCCGTGGTGCTGACGCCGACCCGCGAGCTCTGCATCCAGGTGACGCAAGCGCCGCGCGCCTACGCCGAGCACCTCGACGTCGAGATCGTCGCCGTCTTCGGCGGCGCTCCGATCAAATCCCAGCAGGCCCAGCTGCGGGCCGGCGCCCACGTCGTCGTCGCCACCGTCGGCCGGATGATGGACCTGATGTCGCGCCGCTCCCTGGTGCTCACCGCGGCCCGCTACATCGTCCTCGACGAGGCCGATGAGATGCTCGACCTCGGTTTCATCGAGGACGTCGAGAAGATCCTCCGGATGTGCCCCAGCGGCCGCCAGACGGCGCTCTTCTCGGCGACGATGCCGCCGCCGATCAAGCACCTGGCCGAAAGCCAGATGTACGACCCGACGACGATCAAAATTACCCCGAAGACGCTGACCGTCGACGCAATCGCCCAGGCCTTCGTCGAGGTCCCCGCGAAGGAGAAGGCAGCGCGGCTGGGAGAGCTGCTGAAGGCCGAGGAACCCGAGCAGGCGATCATCTTCTGCCGCACCAAGATCGGCGCCTCACGGCTGGAAAAGACGCTGAAGGACAAGGGCCTCGACGTCAAGGCGCTGCACGGAGACATGAGCCAGGGCTCGCGCGATGGGGTGATGATCGCCTTCAAGGACCACCGGGTGCGCCTGCTGGTGGCGACCGACATCGCCGCACGCGGCCTCGACATCGAGCACGTCACCCACGTGATCAACTACGACGTGCCCAACTCCTCCGAGGCCTACGTCCACCGCATCGGCCGCACCGGCCGGGTCGGCAGGACAGGCCGCGCGATCACCCTCGTCACCCCGGCGCAGCGCAAAGAGATAGCCCGCATCGAAGCCGACGTGAAGACGACGATCGGCGAGTGGGAGTCGCCGGAGGAGCGCCTCGAGCACGCGCCGCCGCCGCGCCGCCGCGAGCGCAAACGCGACAAGCCCGAGGAGGAGCGCGACAAGCCCGAGGAGGCGGCCAACGGCAAGCAGGCCCCGACTTCCACGCCAGAGCGGAAGACCTCAGGCGATGCGGTCAAGCTCTTCGTCAACCGCGGCGAGCGCAGCGGAATCTCGGAGGAGGACCTGCGCTGGGCCCTTCGCGAGGGCGCCGTCCTGCCCGATGAGGCGATCCACGACGTCCACGTCCTGCACCGGTTCTCCTTCGTGCACATCGACTCCGACCAGGCCGACAAAACCGTCGAGTTCCTCGACGGCACCAAGCTGAAAGGCAAAGAGATCCGGCTCGAGATCGCGAAGAGCTGAGCTCAGCTCTCGGTCAGTCTCGTGATGCTGGAGAAGAGCAGGTCGAAGTCGATCGGCTTGGTCACGTAGCCGCCGATGTCGAGGTCGGTCGGCGCCCCGGCGTCGGTCTCGTCCTGGTGGGCGCTGACGATCAGCGCCGGCGTGTCGACTCCTGCGGCGCGCAGCTCGCGCAGGGCGTCGATCCCTGACTTGCGCGGCATCATCGCGTCGAGCAGGAGGACGTCCGGGGCGGACTCGGCCTCACGGCCGACGGCCTCGACCACCTCGACTCCGTCGGTCGCCGTCACCACCTCGTAGCCCTCCATCTCTAGCCTCGTCCGCAGCAGGAGCAGGATCGTCTCCGAGTCGTCGGCGATCAGCACCTTGGTGCTCATCATCGGCTCGCCTCCGTCCGTGCGGGCTCTGTGACCGGGTCTCCCGTCGCACCCGCCGGCAGGCGGACACGGAAGGTCGAGCCCTGGCCCAGGACAGCCTCGGCCGCGATCGTGCCACCGTGCAGCTCGACCAGGGACTTCGAGATCGCCAGGCCCAGGCCGGTCCCTCCCACATGCTGGGTCAGCCCCGCGTCGCCGCGGGTGAAGCGGTCGAAGATGTGCTCTAGCTGGTCTTCCGGCATGCCCGGCCCGTCGTCGCTCACGCTGATCTCCACTTCAGCACCTCGCAGGACCGCTGTCACCCCGATCGAGGCTCCTTGCGGCGAATACTCATGCGCGTTGGTAAGCAGATTCACCAGTACTTGGCGAATCCGGTCGCGGTCGACTTCGACCAGCGGCAGCCCAGTCTCGACCTCCTGACTCAACGACTGCTGCCTGGCCTCGGTCTGGCTGCGCATCGTCCGCACCGCGTCGTCGACCAGCGGCGCGAGCTCGGTCGGCACCGGTTTGATCACGAGGCGGCCGGCGTCGCTGCGGGCGAGGTCGAGGAGGTCGTTGAGCAGCCGCACCAGGTGGCGGGTGTTGTCGAGGATCACCTCGACCGTTTCCGCCTGCTTGGTGCTGAGCTTCTCGCGCTCCAGCATCAGCAGCTCGGCGAACCCCTGCACCGAGGTGAGTGGGCTGCGCAGCTCGTGCGAGGCGGTGAGCACGAACTCGTCCTTCATCCGGTCGAGCTGGTCGCGCTCGCCGGCGCGGCGCTGCAGCTCGGACGCCATCTCGTTGAAGGCCGAGCCCAGAGTGGCGGTCTCGGAGAGGCCGCCTACTTTGACCCTGGCATCGAGGTCGCCGCTCGCCAGCCGCTGCGAGGCCTCGACCAGCTCCTCGAGTGGGCGCCGCATCGAGGCGATCAGCCCGCTGAAGAGCAAGGCCGCGCCGGTCAGGCCGGCGATCAGCCCGGCACCGACGAGCAGTGCCGTGTCCCGAGTCTCGTCGTCGATGTCGTCGCGGAGGGACTGCCGCCGCTGTTCCTGGGCGAGAATCGCCTCACGCGCCGCAGCTCGGTCTTCGCCCTGGGCGAAGCGGGTGCGGGCGGCGATCTCGGTCTGGTAGGAGCGGGCGACGGCGTCCTCGAAGTCCTGGCGCTGCTGCAGAAACCTGCCGACGCCGATCACCGCCAGCCCGGTGAGCACGGCAAAGGCGATCGCGAATCCGATCGTCAGCCGGTTGGCCAACGATGGGCTGAGCCGCAGGCGTCGTCCGGAATATGCTTGCTGGGCTATGGGCGACGAGGCTACAACCACGGCCGACGGCGCCGCGGAGGCGCCGGAGGGGATCGATCGAACAGCCGTCGAAGGCTGGTTCGCCGAGCACGTCGCGGGGGCGCACTTGCCGCTCTCCTTCGAGCGCATCTCCGGCGGCCACTCGAACCTCACCTACGGGGTGAGCGACGCCGCGGGCAAGCGCTGGGCCCTGCGCCGCCCACCGCTCGGCAAGCGGCTCGGCTCGGCGCACGACATGGGCCGCGAGCACAAGGTGGTCTCCGCATTGGGCACGACCGAGGTGCCGGTGGCGCCGGTGGTCGGGCTCTGCCAAGACGAGGGCGTCAACGACGCTCCCTTCTACGTGATGGATTTCGTCGAGGGCCCGATCCTGCGCGGCCTCGCCGAGGCCGACGCCTTCCCCGAGCAGTCCCACCGGCGGGCGATCGGCGAGCGCGTCGCCGACACGCTGGTCGCGATCCACGCGGTCGATCCCGATGCGGTCGGGCTGGGCGACCTCGGTCGCAAGCAGGACTACGTCGCCCGCCAGCTGCACCGCTGGCAGGGCCAGTGGGAGAAGTCGAAGACGCGCGAGGTGGCGACGATCGACGCCGTGCACGAGCGCCTCTCGGCGCGGATCCCCGAGCAGGGGCCGGCGACGATCGTCCACGGCGACTACCGGCTCGACAACATGATCCTCACCGAGGGCGGAGAGGTGGCGGCGGTGGTCGACTGGGAGCTCTGCACGCTCGGCGACCCGCTCGCCGACGTCGGTCTCCTGATGGTGTACTGGCCCGACGCAGGCGACGAGATGCTCGCCCTCGGCCAGCCGGCCAACCTCGCCCCCGGCTTTCCCACGCGTGAGGAGCTGAGGGATCGCTACGCGGAGCGCTCCGGTCGCGACCTCTCGCAGCTCGACTTCTTCGTCGCTCTGGGCTACTGGAAGCTGGCGATCATCCTCGAGGGCGTCTACGCCCGCTACGCGGCCGGCCAGTACGGCAAGGTCGACGAGGGGATCCAGCACTTCGCCCACCTCGTCGAGCGCCTCGCCGAGGCAGCCGACGAGGCCGAGCGTCGCGACTAGGATGACCCGTCGTCCTTCTGTTTCGACCTAAGGAGATCTCGTGAAGCAAGTACGCAGGCGGCTCAGCTACGCCAACGTGATGTCGTCGATCGCCGTCTTCCTCGTCCTCGGAGGCGCGACGGCGATCGCGGCCAAGAAGATCGGCACCAACCAGCTCAAGGGCAACTCGGTGACCACCGGCAAGATCAAGAAGGAAGCGGTCTCCAAAGCCAAGATCAAGAAGAACGCGGTCGATGGCAGCAAGGTCCGCGACGGCTCCCTGACGGGCGTCGACGTCAACGTCTCCACCCTGCCGACCGTCCCCAGCGCCGCCAGCGCGCAGCCCGTCGCCTTCGCCAGGGTCAGCGCGGCCGGCAGCCTAGACGCGGCGAACTCGAAGAACGTGGGCTCGGTGACCCATGTCGGCACCGCCCTCTACTGCTTCTCCGGCCTGCCCTTCTCCCCGAGGGGCGGCCAGGCGACGGTTGACTTCAACGAATCCCAGTTCGAGTCCACGCAGTTTGGTCTGGGCGACGTGAAAGGGACCTGTCCCGCCGGCACGCAGGCGTTCGTCTTCACGCAGGACGACGGCCCTGACCCAGCTGGGTTCTTCGTCGTCTTCTACGGCTGAGGCCGGCTCAGATCGGGCGGCGGGCGTGCTTCGGGTCGAGCTCGCCCGCCGCCTCCGCCTCGGCGCGCTTTGCCCAGCGGTTCAGCTCGCGACGGGCGAGGACCATCTTGTGGACCTCGTCGGGACCGTCGGCGAGACGCAGCATGCGGCTGAAGCGCCAGAGCGCGGCCAGCGGGGTGTCGTCGGTCATGCCCAGCGATCCGTGGATCTGGATGGCGCGGTCGAGCACGTCCATCACCATGTTGGCGGCGATGATCTTGATCGCGGAGATCGCCTGCCGCGCCGCGCGCTTGCCCTCGGTGTCCATCTTCCAGGCCGCGTAGAGGGTGAGCAGGCGGGCCTGGTCGATCTCCATCCGCGAGGAGGCGATCGCCTCTTGGACGAACTGCTTCTCGCCGAGCGGGCCGCCGAAGGCGTGGCGCTCGTTGGCGCGGTGGCACATCATCTCCAGCGCCCGCTCCGCCGTCCCGATCGCCCGCATGCAGTGATGGATGCGGCCTGGGCCGAGGCGGTCCTGGGCGACGACGAAGCCCATCCCCTGGCCGCCGAGCAGGTTGGCTGCGGGCACTCGGCATTCTTCGTAGCGGATCTCGCAATGGCCGGGCCCGGCGGCATGGCCCATCACCGGGATCGGCCGGACCAGGTTGAAGCCGGGGGCGTCGGTCGGCACGCAGATCATCGAGGCGCGCGCGTAGGGGTTGGCCTCGGGGTCGGTGACGACCATCGCGATCGCCAGGTCGGCGCCGACCGCACCGGAGGTGAACCACTTGTGGCCGTCGATCACCCACTCGTCGCCGTCGAGCACGGCGCGCGACTGGAGCAGGGTCGGGTCGGAGCCGGAGACGTCGGGCTCGGTCATCGAGAAGCAGGAGCGGATCCGGCCCTCGAGCAGTGGCTCGAGCCAGCGTTCCTTCTGCTCTTCGCTGCCGTGCTCGGCGAGGATCTCCATGTTGCCGGTGTCCGGCGCGGAGCAGTTGAAGGCCATCGGCGCCGCCGCGGGGCTGCGCCCCATCTCCTCGCAGAGCAGGCCGTACTCCCAGTTGGTCAGGCCGGGGCCAAAGCGCTCGTCGGGCATGAAGAGGTTCCAGAGGCCCTCGGCGCGGGCTCGCTCGCGGACCTCGACCAGGATCTTCGGGTAGGGGACGCCGGGTTTCACCTCGTCGTCGAGCGCCTCCATGATCTCCCGCTCCTGCGGGTAGACGTGCTCGTCCATGAAGTCGAGGATGCGCTCGCGCAGCGTCTCGACCTGGGGGCTGGGCTTGAAGTCCATCGGCGGAAAGCTACAGGCGATAGCGAGCGAAGAGCTCGCCATCGCGCTCGAGCAGCCATGCCAGCTCCAGCTCGGCGACGCCGGGCAGCTCCCCCTCGACGATGCGCGGCGCCTCCCCGCCCGCCAGCTTCGGCGCGATCGTCAGGAACAGCTCGTCGACCAGGCCCAGCGCCTGCATCTCCCCGTAGAGGTGCGGTCCGCCCTCGCTGAGCAGCGAACGCACGCCGCGCTCCCCGCGCAGGTGGCGCAGCGCCTCCGCCAGGTCGACCCGCCCCTCGTGACGGACCACCTGCAGCGAGGCCGCGGTCTGCGGCGGCTCGGCCTCGGAAGCGGTGAAGATCAGCACCCGGCCGCCGCCATCCGTGAACAGCGGCGCGTCCCAGGGCAGGTCGAGCCGGCCGCTGACGATCACCATCAGGGGGTCCTGGGGAAGCCCGAGCTGCTCGCGGCGCTCGCGCTCGCCTTGGTCCTCGACGGGGCGGCCGTAGCGCTCGGCCCGCATCGTGCCGGCGCCGATCATCACCGCGTCGAAGCGGGTCCGCAGCCGCTGCAGCATCTCCATGTCCGCGTGCGAGCCGATCGGCCCGGAGCGCCCGCCGATGGTCGCCCGCCCGTCGAGGGTGACGACGAAGTTCATCGCCGTGAAGGGGCGATCGGCCTGGGCCTGCTCCCACGGCCGGTAGGCGTCGAGCTGCTGCTCGGTGGTGGTAGGGCCGGGGTTCGGAATCAGCCGCCGCATCGTCGCCTGAGCCTAGTGACGCGTTCGCTGTTTGTCGTGCACAGCCCTATGAAGGGCGAATGCTCGCTCAGGAGTACTCGTGCCAGCCGGCGAACTCGCGGCCGGCGAACTCCTGCAGGGCGGCGACGTCGGCGCCGAAGCGGCCGCGGATCGTCTCGAAGAGGTCGTCGGGCAGCTTCGGCTTCGGCGCCGGCGGCTTCTCGGGATCGTGGACGACCTTCTCAACCAGCCAGCGCATCGACTCCGGCAGGCGGTCGAAGTTGCGGTCGAAGGAGCGCAGGCCCGGCAGTTTGACCAGCCTCTCCATCAGCTGGTATTTGCCTCCCTGCTTGGCGCTCGACTTCTCCCACTCGCGGTCGAACTGCTCCGAGGTGAAGCTCTCGTCGACGCCGGCGAAGGCGAACGCCCTGCGCATCGTCGCCTCACGCTCGCTCTGCAGCTCCTCCTGGGTGACGATCTCGATCTGGGCGCGGTCGAAGCGCTCCAGATAGGGCTGCAGCTGCATCCAGTACATCGAGCGCTGGATGTAGGAGGAGTCGGGCTGCGAGAGCGTCGGGACAAGCTCGCGGGTCTCGTAGCCGGCGCCGGTGGCGTGCACCCAGTGCGAGAGGATGCGCTTGATCGGGTCGCGCACCATGTAGAGCAGCTTGGCGTCGGGACAGTGCCGGCGGATGCGCTCGGCGACGCCCTCGAAGCGGGGCAGGTTGGTGTAGTGGGGGGAGGACTCGCCGCGCACCTTGAAGCGGCCGTCGAAGCGGCTCGCGTACCAGTCGAGCCCGAGGTCCCAGTTGAGCTCCTCGACGAAGAAGTTGAGCTCCTTCGGCTTCGACATCTGGATCTCGGGGTGCAGGCCGAGGTAGTGGTGGATGCTGGTCGTGCCGCACTTCAGCCCGCCGATGATGATCAGGCTGGGCAGCTCCGCGTGGCGCTTGCGACGCCGTCGCCAGGGGAACCTGCGGTCGCCCGTGTAGCGCTCGCGGGCACGCGCGCACATCGCTTCGTCGGCGGGGTCGCGGGGGGCCTGCGGAGCCGGGATCTGCGTCTCGGTCTCTGACACGAGCGGGCTAGTGTAACTCCGATGCCGCGCGCCGATCTCAGCTCCAGCTTCAACTCCTTCTTCAACGCAGCCGAGGCCTTCTTCGAGAACCTCTCGCGGGTTGATTGGAGCGCCCTCGCGCTGGCGCTCGTCTTCCTGCTGGCGATGCAGCTCGCCCGCGCCTGGGCCTGGCGCAACGTGCTGCGCGCCGCCTACCCGGGCGAGCCGATCCCCTTCCTGCAGCTCGGCGCCGCCTACCTCGCCGGCGCCGGGATCAACGCGATCGTCCCCGCCCGGGCCGGCGACGTGACCAAGGTCTTCCTGGTTAAGCGCCAGATCCCCGACTCCTCCTACCCGGCGGTCACCTCCTCCTTCCTGGTGCAGACGGTCTTCGACACCACGATCGGCGTGCTCGTCCTGCTCTACGCGATCACCCAGGGGCTGCTGCCGGAGCCGCCACGCCTGCCGAACCTGCCCGCCTTCGAGATCGCCTTCTGGGCGGAACACCCGCAGGTCTTCCTGATCACGGTCGCGGTCCTGCTGGTGGCGATCGCGATCGGCATCTACCTGCTCGCGCACCGGGTGCGGCGCTTCTGGGACAGGGTCAAACAGGGCCTGGCGATCCTCACCCAGCCGCGTCGCTACCTGCGCGAGGTCTGGGCCTGGCAGGGAATGGGCTGGCTCTGCCGCTTCGCCGCCTTCTGGTTCTTCCTCGAGGCCTTCGGCATCGGCGGCTCGTTCGGCAACGTGCTGCTGGTGATGAGCGTGCAGGCGATCTCGACGATCGTCCCCTTCACCCCCGGTGGGGCCGGCGCCCAGCAGGCTCTCCTCGTCGCCACCCTGCATGGCCCGTCGCGCGCGGCCGTCCTCTCCTTCTCGGTCGGGACCCAGATCGCGATGGCGGCCTGGTCGGTGCTGCTCGGCTTTATCGCAATGATCACCGTCTTCCGAACGACGGACTGGCGCGGGCTGGTCAAACAAGCCGAAGAAGACGAGGCGCGCGGGGGCGGCAAGTCCCCCGTCAAGGCGTAGGAATCACCCTCGGAAGCGCCTGATCATTCGCGGCGAGTCGCGTTTGCCTTTCGGGGTGTCGATATGGCCGTCGAGGTGGAGCTCCTCCTCCAGCTCGTCGAGCGCCTCGCGGATTCGCGCCAGGCGCTCCGCGGCGGCCTGCCCGTCCATCTCGCCCTCGGCCTCGCGTTCGTCGCGGCGGCGGTTGAGGCGCTCGTCGATCGCTTCCATCGCCCGCACCTCCTCGAGGCTGTTGATCAGGATCGCGATCACCATGTTGATCAGCAGGAAGGAAGCGATCAGGACGTAGCTGACGAAGTAGATCCAGGCCCAGGGGTGGACGTCGATTACCGCGCCCATGATTTCGGGCCAGCTCTCCAGCGTCAGCACGATGAAGAGCGAGAGCATCGCCTCGCCGATGTCTCCCCAGTGCTCGGGTTCGGTGTCGGCGAAGAAGATCCAGCCGAGAATCCCGTAGATGTAGATCAGCAGCGAGGTGAGCATCGCCATGCTGCCGATCGGCGGCAGGCTGGTCGCCATGCCGCGGATCAGGAAGCGCAGGTCGGGGAAGATGCTGACGACGCGGACGATCCGCAGCAGCCGCAGCAGCCGCAGCACGGTCGCGTTCTGGCGCAGGCCGGGGAGGAGGGCGCCGCCGATGACGACGAAGTCGAAGACGTTCCAGCCGCTCTTGAAGTAGTCCTGCGGGCGGCTGCCGTGAGCGGCGATCCGGATCACGATCTCGACCACGAAGATGCCGAGGAAGACGTCATTGAGCGCTTCGAGCGCGCCGCCATAGTCGCGATCGATCGAGTCGTAGGTCTCGAGCCCGAGCACGACCGCGTTGGCGAGGATCACGCCGAGAATGAAGAGCTGAAACCGCGAGGAGTCGGCTACTCGTTTGCAGGTGGCGGCCATCGGAGGCCGCAATGGTGCCATGCGGCTTGGCTGGCGGCATCCAGGTCAGATCTGGGCTGGCACCAGAGCGAAGCCGTGCTCGCGTGCGGCCTCGCGCAGCTCACGGTCCCAGCAGGCGAAGGCAACCTTGTCGATCTCGGTAAATCTGAGAGCAGTGGCCAGGTGAAGGCTGTCGTAGGCCCGAAGCGCGTGATCAATCGCGGCAAGCTCCGCATGGTGAAGAACCTCAGCGGTAACAGAGTGGAGATCGATCCTGGCCCAGAGCGTTTCCAGTTCCCTCAGTCCGCTCTGCAGCTGCATGCTGGATATGCGGCCGCCCTTGTGGATCCTCGCCAGCGCGGACACCGCCTCGACTCGGGTGAGAACACTCGTTGTCACTGCGCTCGCACGGCTGAAGGTCTGGCGCGCGACATCGCTCTCAGGCTCGTCGACGAGAAGCTTGATCAGCGCGCTCGTATCGAGGTAGAGACTCAGCGACGACCCTCGGAGACGTATTCCGCCGCAGTCTTGCCGGAGCCTTGCAGCTTGATGGGTTTCGGTAGGTGTCGGGAGCCGTTTCCTGGCCTGACTATCCCCTTCGCGATCAGCTCCGCCATTCGCGGCGACCTCGTGGTGGAGACGATCCTCGCCACCGGCTGCCCGCGGCGGGTGACCGTGATCGGCTCGCCCGCTTCGACCCGCTCGATGATCTGGCTGAGGTTGTTCTTCAGCTCGCGTATGCCGACCGTGTCGCTCATGTAGCCACATTATAGCGTTAAAGGGCCACATAGCTCAGCTCGACCAGCCGGGGTGGCGGCTTTCGACTCGCCACTGCCAAGGCGGGCGTTCGCCGGCGCCAAACTCGTAGTGGTTGCGCCCCGGCAGCGTCTCCAGCGGAACCAGTGCCGGGGAGTCGGAGACCAGGACGCGGACGCCGTTCGCGGCTTCGACGTCGGCCTGGCCTGCCCGGCGCGTGACTCGCTCCCAGCCGAGGCCGGGCCGGTAGAGCCAGTAGCTGACCTCGACCCAGCCGAGCGAGCGGCGTCGGTCGACGATCTCGGTGAAGGCGGTAGTGCGGCGCCCCGAAGCGGTGAGGCGAAGCCCGGCCGTGCCCGGGAGCGGCACGGCACAGCTCTCAGTCCGGCAGCGGCGGAAGTCGACCGGCACCAGCGGCAGGCCCGAGGGGCCTGGCTTGGCGGCCGGCGCCGGCGCCAGTGCGCGGGCGAGCCGGGCCAGCGGCCAACCGTAGGCGGGAACCAGCGGGTGGTGGCTGCAGGCGTCCGGAAGGCGGGGAGCGCAGCGGATCTTCGTTGCGATCGAGCGGGCGACGGAGCGACCGGCGTCGATCTCCCCCTCGGCCGCGACTGCGGCGATGCCGGCGAGCAGCAGCAGCGCGACCAGCGCCGCCAGGCCCGCCTGCTCGACCGACGCCGATCCCCGCTCTGGATCTCGTTCGCCTCCCACGGCTCGAAGCTAGGGCTCTCCGCCGCACGTGTGGTGCGCGGTGTGTCAAGCCTCTGCGCCGCTTCTGCGTCCGTGCTTACATGTGAGGGGTGGAGGGCAGCCCCTTCAACCTGTTCGGCGACCCGGACGAGTTTCGCGCCCGCATGGAGGAGCTCTCCGAGCAGATGCAGTCCTCGCAGCGCGTCGCCTGGGCCGACAACGCGATCAAGCTGGCGGTCGAGATGACCGTGGCCTCGATTGGCCGGATCGAGCTGACCGGATCGAGCGACGAGCAGGCGATGCAGGTGCGCGACGCGATCCGCGTCCTCTTCCCGGAGGCCGTCACGTTGGTCCGCGAGGCCCGAGAGGGCCTTTCTTAGAGCAGCTCGACGTGGAGAGTCGTCGCGCCGCCGCGGCCCAGTGCTGCGGCGACCAGCTCCAGCGGCACGGCTACTAGTAGGACCGGGATCGCGACCACGACGTTGATCACGGCGTCGAGACGGCGCTGCCAGGGTCGCTCGGCGGGCACGCCGGCGCCCCGGCCGAGGGCCGCGAGGGCGACGTTGCGGCCGAAGGTGAAGCCGTTGAGGATGGTCTGCCACATCGTCGCGACGGCGGCGCCTGGAGACCAGCGCGCGGCGGTCACCACCTGGTCGCGGTTGGCGACGAGGCGACGCACGGCCTCGGTCGTGAACAGGTAGCGGCGCCCGGGCTCGAGCCCGGCCCAGCCGGCGCCGCCGAACCAGGCCGAGAAGCCGTTGCGGTCGGCGATTCGCAGCGTGTCCACATCGCGCAGGCTGTCCAGCTCCGCCAGGGCCTCATCCGTCGCACCGGGGGCACCGACGACGCCGAGGCCGCAGCTCTCGCACCGCTTCGTCGCTCCGGCCAGGCCAGGACGGGCGTCGATCCAGCCGAACAGCGGCTCGCCGCAGGCGGGGCAGGGCGGATTCTCCGGTCCCGCACCGGCCTCCAGCGGGACGACCGGCGTCTGTCTCGTGCGGCTCACAGGCATAGTCTTGCGTTCGCTCGCTCTGCGCTCATGGGCCGGTAGCGTACGCGCCGTGCGGTTAGGACGAACCGGTGTCATGATGCCCGCGCGCGCTTGGCGGCGGCGGACGCGGCGCGATGCTGCGTCCTCAGTCGGTCAGGTAGCGCTGCTACCTGACCTCCCTGCGTCCTTGCCTCGCTTGGTCCGGCGCTCGCCAATCACGCACGCTCCTCATGACACCGATTCTTAGCGAGATCATGACCGCCGGCGTCGTCACCGCCTCGCCGGACGCCAGCGCCCTCTCGACGGCGCGGTTGATGCGCGACCACCGGGTTGGCTCGGTGGTCATCGTCGATCCGGGCGGCGCGCCGGTGGCGGTGGTCACCGACCGTGACCTCGCCGTGCGGGTCTTCGCCGAGGGCGTCGACCCCGAGTCGCCGGTCGGCGAGCACGCCTCGCGCCCGCTGGTCTGCGGCGAGCCGGCGATGGAGCTGAACGAGGCCGCGGCATTGATGGTCCAGCACCGGGTGCGCCGCCTCCCGGTCGTCGACGGCGAGCGCCTGGCCGGGATCGTCACCCTCGACGACGTCGCCGTGCGGTCCGGCAACCTCGAGGCGGCGCAGCGGATGACGGCCGACGTGATCGAAGGCGCCCTGCCGCAGTTCTACTTCCGCGAGCGCGGCTAGGGTCCGGACACCCATGGAGGCTTCGATCGGCAGGGAGGAGGTTCTCGGCAGGGAGCAGCGCTGGTCGCTGCCGGTCGCGCTGATGACTCTGGCCGCGATCGCCATGCTGATCGCCTCGGCGATCGTGATCGGGCCGGTCAACGGCGACGGCGACGCCGAGATCCTCAGGGCCGCGCACGAGCACAGCTCCGCCGTCACCCTCTCCAGCGTCCTCCAGGCCGCCGCCTTCATCCTCCTGGTGGCGCCGCTCGTCTACCTCTTCCGCGCCGCCCAGGCGCGCAGCCCGAAGGTGCGCGGGCAGCTGATCGGCCTCGTCGTCGCCGCGCCCCTGTTCCTCGCGGTCGCCTCGGTGCTGAACGCGGTCGCCACCGACCAGGCGGCCTCCGACTTCGTCGCCGGCAAAGCGAGCGCTGACCTCAGCATTAGCGAAGCGAAAGCCGACTGCCGCGAGGAACGCCGCGACGACCCCGATGGGTTCCGCGACGAGTACGGCGCCCCGGGCGAGCCCGAAGGGGGCGTTCTGCGCTGCGCCGAGGACACCGTCACCGACGACGCGGCGACGAACGCGATCGCCGACGCGTCGACCCGCGATACGGCGACCGGCTTCGGCCTCGGTGGACGCCTTGGCCTCGCCTTCACCCTCCTCTACACCTGTCTTTGGGCGATGCGGACGGGTCTGCTCAGCCGTTTCTGGGGCTCGCTCGGGATGGCCCTCGGCGCCGCCGCCCTGCTCCTCCTGATCCAGTTCACGCTGATCTTCTTCCTCTACTTCGCCCTACTAGCCGCCGGCTGGATCCCCGGCGGCCGCCCCCCCGCCTGGGCAGCAGGAGAAGCCGTCCCCTGGCCATCTCCAGGAGAGAAAGCGGCTTCAGAACTAGAAGCGCCTGGCGAATCGTCCGAGCCTGGCGAGCCGCCCAACCCTGACGGCGATAGCGAAGAACTCCGCAAACGCAAGCAGCGCGAAGACCAATAGCTCTCGCGAGCCGGATCTAGGCGCGCTGTCATAGGCCAGCCCCAGTAGGGGTGAAGCGGCTTGTACTTTTTTGCCCACCAGCAATCTCGGACGGCCAACCCGCTCTGCAAAAAAGTTGAGCGAAACCCCTGCTGGGGCTGGCCTACCTCAGACCGCTGCGATTTCCGTCGCCGCCGCCAGCGGATTCGCCTCGCCAGCAATCGTCTTCCGGTAAGGCAGCCAGCCGCGAAAGTTCCCGCTCCACTCGCCCTTCTCCAGCTCCTGCTTGGTGAGTGGACGCGCCGGGTGCTCCATCGGAGACATGTGGCCGCTCTCGATCAGGCGGTCGTGAAGGCCGATGTCCGCCTGCAGGTCCCTCGTGCCGGAGTGGGTCAGGTAGCTGACCCGGGCGCAGCGCCCGGCGGAGATCTTGATCAAGTCCTGTTCTGAGGCCTCGCCTCGATCCGCATCGCGGACGAGCGGCAGGTGCCACTCGTCCCAGTCCAGGTCGACCGGATCGGAGCCGGCGACGGCGTCACGCATCATCGCCGCGATCAGCTTGATCTCCGGTTGCGCGTCGGGGTGGCAGCGCAGGTTCCAGAAGTTCTCCCACTCGGTCGCGGTGACGATCACCGTGTGCCACATGAAGGGCTCGAGCAGGCGATTCGCGACCTGCTTGTGCACGTTCAGCCACTCGCTCGGCCGCTCACCCGCTTTGATGCTTGCCTCGACCTGCTCCAGGTAGCCGAGCAGGTCGGTTTGCGCTCGCACCTCGTCGGGGCTGGTGACGAGCCCGAGGACGTGGCGCACAGCTGCGTCGCGAGCCTGGAGCCACTCGCGTTCCGCGGCGCGGTTCGCCTCGCCGGTGAGCGCCGGCCCCGCCTGCATGCCGGGCTGGTTGGAGCCGAACTCGATCGGCACGTAGGGCTGCTCGAGCACCCTGCGAACCTGCTTGACGATCGGAATCGCGCGGGAGCTCGCCGAGTTGCGCGAGAAGACGCGATGTGTATTGAACTCGGCGAGGATGAAGCGCGGGAAGGTGGTCTCGAGCGTCGTCAGCCGGTAGCCCGCGGGCGAGCGCGAATCGGCAAGGATCTCAACGTCGAAGCTCATGGCTCATGCCAATCTGCCACCAGCCCTGGACAGAAAAGTATTGATCCGATTCCCCAAAATGCAGCGCATCAATCCTCCGGACGCTTGTTTGATTAGCTAGTCCACTCTCCCACGCCATAGATCGGTGACATGACGCTCCCCCCCGCTAACCGCCCCGCCGAGCCGCGCGGCATCGGTGCCCGCTTCCTGCTCGGCGGCCTGGCGGCGATCGGGATCGCGGTCATCGCTCCGCTGACGATCGGCTCCTTCTCCAACGACGAGGCGCTGCTTACGGCGGCGATCGAGGCGACCTGCATCGTCGTCGTCGGGATCAGCGCCCTGTCCCTCGCCCGCCGGCTCCAGGCAAGCCACGACGAACTCTGGGACCTCTCCCGCCGCGACGAGCTGACCGGGGTTGGCAACTACCGGGCCCTGCACGAACGGCTCGACGAGGAGGTTGCGCGGCACGCGCGACACCGGCGGGAGTTCTCGCTGGTCCTGATCGACCTCGACGGCTTCAAGCAGGTCAACGAGGCACTGGGCCACCTCGAGGGGGACAGGCTGCTGGCCGAGATCGGCGACGCGCTGTGCGACGAGATACGCGGCGAAGACGCCGTCTTCCGCCAGGGCGGCGATGAGTTCGCGGTGATCGCGCCTGAGACCAACGGCGAAGAGGTCGAGGACGTGGCGGCGCGCCTGCGCACCAGGGTCCGCGACTGCAGCAGGAACGGGGTGCGCGTCTCCGCCGGCACCGGTTTCGCGATCTTCCCCGGCGACGGACGCACGGTCCACGAGCTGCTCAGCCGCGCCGACCGCGATCTGCTCGGCGCCAAGCACAACGGCCGCATCGGTTAGCCGCTTCGCGGGGGACCCGTGGCTCAGCGAGGAGCCGGCGGCGCCGCCATCAGCTCGACCCGGTGGCCGCCGGGAGAGATCGCCAGGGCCCGCGGCTCCCCCCAGTGTTCGCGCCGCGGTTCGACCTCGAAGCCGCTCTCGCGCAGTCGCTCTACGGCCGCGTCGAAATCGGTCGCGACCACCGCGGTGTGGCCGCGACTGGGAACGGCCGGCGACTCGGTCGGCATCAGGTGCACCTGCGTCCCGCTGCGTTCGAGCCAGGTGAACTCCGTCAGCGACGGCGGCGGCGGGACCTCGGCGAAGCCGAGCAGCTGCCAGAACTCGACCGAGCGCTCGATCTCGGCGGGCGCGACCTCGATCCCGACGTGATGCAGCATGCGATCAGGATAGGCGCCGGCTAGAACAGCAGCGAGGCGAGCGCGACGGTGACGACGATCGCGGTCGACCAGGTGACCGCCTCGGCGGTGATCTCCATGTCGAGGCCGTAGGCGTGGGCGACGACCATCGAGTTGACACCGGAGGGCATCGCCGCCAGCAGCAGGTAGGGGGCCGGCAGGTCGATCAGCGGCGCCGCGAACAGGATCAGCAGGCCTGGCGCGACGACCAGCCGCGAGACCACCGCCAGCCCCACCGGCCGGGTCAGCGGTGGTGGCATCGGCAGCTTGCCTTGTTCGGCGTTCTCGGCCAGGGTCGCGCCGACGGCGAAGAAGCCGATCGGCAGGATCGCGACGATCAGGATCTGCGAGATGTCGACCAGGACATCGGGGGCGAGCGCGTCCGGGGCCAGCAGCCCGGCGATCGCCGCGTACAGCGGCGGGTTGCGGGTGAAGAAGGCGCGCACCCGCTGGCGCGGCCCCTGACCCGCCCGCGTCCCGAACGCCGCTCCGACCGCGAAGGCTCCGAGCAGCAGGCAGGGGGCGTTGACGAGCACGTCGTAGAGGACCGCGGTCGAGAGCTGGTCACGACCGAGCAGCGCCACCGTCAGCGGGTAGCCGAGATAGGCGCTGTTGATCGCGAGCACCGTGCAGATCACCGCGCCGGTCTGGGGGCGGCTCAAGCCGAGGACCCTGCTCGCCGTCCAGCCGGCCAGCAGCGCGGCAAGCGCGACCGAGACGTTCCCCAGCACCAAGCCGATCCCCTGGGCGACGTCGATGCTGCTCGCCGCCAGGTTGAAGAAGACGACCGGCGGGATCAGCACGTAGAGGATCAGCAACAGGGCTTGGCGAGCGGCATTCGCCGCGTCTTCGGGGCGGCGTCGCTCAGCCCAGACCCCGAACGCGGTCGCGGCGACGATCACGCCTGCTGTCAACAGAACGCCCATCGCGCCACCCTTTCAGGTCGCCGATGAGCGGGCGTTACCCGTAAAGCGCCTCGATCTCCGCTTCGTACTTGCGCTCGATCGGCCGCCGCTTCAGCTTCATCGTCGGCGTCAGCTCCTCGCCGCCGGGCGCCCATTCGACCGCCAGGACCTCGTAGCGCTTGATCTGCTCGACCCGGGAGAGGCGTGCGTTCGCCTCCTCCACGGCCTGCTCGATCTCGGCGACGATGGCAGGGTCCTCCGCGGAGGCGCCGCGGGCCGCGAGCGTTTCGGGATCGAGCGTGATCAGCGCGACGTTGTAGGGGCGGCGGTCGCCGATCGCCACCGCCTGGGCGACCAGGGTCGAGGCCGCCTTCAGCTTCGCCTCGATGTTTGCGGGGGACATGTTCTTGCCCGCCGCGTTGATGATCAGCTCCTTCTTGCGGTCGACGATCTTGAGATAACCCGCCTCGTCGAATTCGCCGACGTCCCCGCTCAGCAGCCAGCCGTCCTCGGTAAACGTCTCCGCCGTCTTCTCGGGCATGTTGCGGTAGCCCTTCATCACGATCGGGCCGCGCACCATCACCTCACCGTCCTCGGCGAGTTTCACTTCGACGCCGGGCACCGGCGGTCCCACCGTGCCCACCCGGACTTTGCCGACCGGGTTCAGCGTCGCCACCGCGCAGGTCTCCGACATTCCCCACAACTCGCAGATCTCGATCCCCATCGCGAGGAAGAACTCGAGCACCTCCGGCGGGGTGGGCGCGGCGCCGACCGCGAACCATTCCACCTCGTCGAGGCCGAGCATTCCCCTGATTCCCGAGAAGACCAGCTCGTCGGCGCGATCCCATTCGGCCTGCAGCTCGTCGGGGATCTCGCCCTCCATGTAGGCGGCGACGCGGCGGCGGCCGATCTCCATCGCCCACTCGGCCGCTTTGCGCTTCTCCTCGTCCTGCTCCGCCGCCATCGCCGTCTCCAGCGCCGCCTTGAGCTTTTCCCAGATCCGCGGCACGCCTCCCCAGAGGGTCGGCTTGACCTCGATCGAGTAGGCGACCATCGCGCGCGGGTCGGGGCAGCAGTGGACGCAGGTGCCGTAGATCATCTGGCCGTAGAGCTGCGCCCAGCGGTCGGCGATGTGGGCACTGGGCAGGAAGGAGATGCTGCGGCCGCCGGTGTTGGCGGTGTGCACGCCGTCGCATGCTCGCCACTCGCTCATCATGTTGCCGTGCGTCAGCTGCACGCCCTTGGGCGGGCCGGTTGTGCCCGAGGTGTAGATCAGGCAGAGCACGTCGTCGGGCTCGACCGCCCGCCAGGCCGCCTCGAAGTCGAAATCCGGGTCGCCCATCTGCTCCAGCTCAGCGAGCGAGGTCGTCCCCTCCGGGGCCTCGCCGTCGATCACCACAACGTGCTCGAGACTGTCGACCCGCTCTCGCGCCGCCAGCACGCTGTCGAGGAAGGCCTGCTCGGTGATCAGCACCCGGTTCTCCGCGTCGGCGACGACGTACTCGATCTGCTCCGGGGAGGAGGTGTTGTAGAGCGAGAAGCACGTTGCCCCAAGATGCATCGCCGCGCAGTCGGTCAGGTGCAGCGCGGGACGGTTCACCAGCATGAAGCCCACTGTGTCGCCACGTCCCACGCCAAGCTTCGCGAACCCTGCGGCGCGCTTACGCACCACATCTGCGTACTCGGCAAAGCTCGCCTCGTAGTCCGTGTCCTTCAGCCGCAGCGCCGCCTTGTCGCTGTGCTCTTCGGCAGTGAGCTGGAACGCCTCACACATCGTTTCCGCGGAGAGTGCTCTAGGCCGGCCGCTCATCCGCTGACCATATAGCGCCTCTCGCGGTGGGCCCCCCTGCGGCGACAGGACCCACCGCGCCTGGGGGCTACATGCTCAGAAGAGAGACGACCCGGCGTGCTCTGCGAACTCGACCAAAGGCTGGGGGACGATGCCGAAGAAGACGACTGCGGCAGCGGCGAGCAGGGCGGGAGCGACGAGGTAGAGCCGCCGGCCCGCTTCGGGGTCGGTCGGGTCGGCCTCGGGCGAGGCACCGGCGATCGCCGGGCCAGCGGCGCCTGCCGCTTCCGGCGACTCCTCCTCCGAGCGCATCCACATCGCTGCCACCACCGGCAGGTAGTAGGCGAGCGAAATCATCGTTCCCACCGCGATGAAGACGGCGAGCCAGGTGTAGTCGCCCTCGACCAGGGCCTCGATCAGGTAGAGCTTGCCGATGAAGCCCGCCGTCGCCGGCAGCCCGGCGAGGCCGAGCATCGAGATCGTCAGCGGCCAGGCGAGCAGCGGCCGCTCCGCCGCGAGCCCACGCACCGCCTCGATGCTGTCGCCATGCGGGGTCTCGCGCTCGCGGGCGATGACGACGGCGAAGGCGGCGAGGTTCATGAAGGCGTAGGCGCCGAGGTAGAAGACGAGCGCGTTGACGCCGGCCTCGCTGGCCACGACCAGGCCGCCGAGGATGTAGCCGGCCTGGGCGACGCCGGAGTAGCCCAGCAGCCGCTTCAGCGAGCGCTGGCCGAGCGCACCGACGTTGCCGATCACGATCGAGGCGGCGGCGAGCACGGCCAGCGCCGGCTGCCACTCGTCCGCCTGCGGCAGCAGGGCGACGTCGAAGAAGCGGACGAAGACGGCGAAGGCCGCGGCCTTGGTGGCGACGGCCATGAAGCCGGTGATCGGCGTCGGCGCCCCCTCGTAGACGTCGGGCGTCCACTGGTGGAAGGGGGCGATCGAGGTCTTGAAGGCGAGGCCGACACCGGTGAGCGCGATCCCGATCAGGATCAGCGGGTCGCCGAGGACTCCCTCCTGCGAGATGCCGGTGGCGATTCCGGCGAAGTCGGTCGAGCCCGAGCCGCCGTAGAGGAAGGCCATCCCGTAGAGCAGCGTCGCCGAGCCGAGCGAGCCGACGATCAGGTACTTCAGCCCAGACTCGAGCGAGCGCTCCTGGCGCAGGTTGGTCGCGCAGAGGATGTAGAGGGGGATCGAGAGGGTCTCGATCGCGATGAAGAAGCTGACCAGGTTCTGGGCCTGAGCCAGCAGCACCATGCCCAGCACCGAGCCGAGCAGCAGCGCGTGGTACTCGCCCGAGCCAGCCTCCTCGGTGGCGGGCTCGCGGAGCGAGAGCAGCACCGTGGCCGCCGCCATCAAGAGGACGACCAGCGAGATCGAGATCGCCAGGTCGTCGAGCCGCAGGGCCCCGGCGACGAGGTCGGTTGGGTCGTTCCAGCGCCAGATCAGCAGGCCGGCGGCGGTCGCGAGGGTGAGCAGCGTCAGCCCCGGCGCGCTGCGCCGCAGCGGCGAGACGGCGCTGAGCAGCACCACGCAGATGCCCACGGTGAGCGCGATCAGCGGCGAGAGGCCGGCGTAGTCGATGTGGGGGGCGTCGAAGTTCATCTTCTTGCCAGCTCTCCTGGCGCCTGATCCTGGACCGCGCTGACGGTTTGCTGCACCGAAGCGTCCGTCCGCTTCAGGATCAGCTGTGGGTATAGGGCGAGGGCGACGATGCAGGCGACCAGGGGGACGAGGACGAGGCCGTCACGCAGGCCGATCTCGCGCGACTCGATCCCCTTGTTCTGTTGTGACGCTGGGCGGTTGTGCATCGTCCGCTGGTAGAGGCGCAGCGCGTAGTAGGCCGACAGCGCGACCCCGACGATCGCGACGAAGGCGAAGGCGATTTTCGAGTTGAAGAGGCCGTTGAGGATGTAGAACTCGCCGACGAAGTTGGCCGAGCCGGGCATCGCCAGCGTCGCCAGGGTGACGATCAGGAAGAGCGCCGCCAGGACCGGCGCCCGCGTCGCCATCCCGCCCATCTCGCGCAGGTCCTCGCTGCCGCTGCGCTCGGCGAGGAGCGCGACGATGATGAAGAGAGGCGCGACGACGAGCCCGTGGTTGACCATCTGCAACACCGCCCCGTCGGCCCCGTCGGCGCGCAGGGCGAAGATCCCGGCGGTGATGAAACCGAGCTGGGCGATCGAGGAGTAGCCGGCGACCAGGCGCACGTTGGTTTGGGTGAAGGCCATCACCGAGCCGTAGAGGATCGAGGCGAGGGCGATGACCAGGACAACCTCTTGGAACTCGACCGTGGCGTCGGGGAAGAGGGGCAGCACGACCCGCAGGAAGCCGTAGGCGCCGACCTTGGCCAGCACCCCGGAGAAGACCGCCAGCACCGGCAGCGGCGCCGCCCGGTAGGCGTCGGGCATCCAGCCGTGCAGGAGGAAGGCCGGCATCTTGACCAGGAAGGCGGCGGCGAAGAACCAGAAGATCCAGCGCTGGCTGCCCTCGCCGATCGGCTGCCGGGCCAGCTCGGCGATCGAGAAGGTGATGTCGCCGCCGCCGGCGGCGATCACCCCGGTGGCGATCGCCCCGACCAGCATCAGCAGCGAGCCGATCAGGGTGTAGACGATCATCTTCAGCGTCGCCGCCGAGGCGGTGACGCCGTCGGGCCGGTCCGTCCCCCAGGCGCCGAAGAGGAAGTAGAACGGGACCAGCATCAGGTCGAAGAAGAGGACGAAGAGGAGCAGGTCCTGGGCGAGGAAGGCGCCCAGGGTCGCGGTCTCGCCGAGCAGCATCATCAGGAAGAAGAGGTGGGGGCGCTCCTGCTCGCGCAGCGCCGCGAAGGCGGTGCCGCCGGTCCAGAGCAGCGCGGTGAGCAGGATCAGGAAGACGTTGAGCCCGTCGACGCCGAGGCTGTAGTCGACGCCCAGGCCCGGGATCCACTCGACGTCCACGGTGTCCTGGAGCCCGGCGGCGCCGGAGTCGAAGCCGGCGAGCAGGGCGACCGCCAGCGCCAGCGTCACCCCGGTCCCCAGCGTCGCCCACCAACCGGTCAGTCGCTTCGGCAGGAAGAGGCCGATGAGGCCGAAGGCGAGCGGTGTCCAGAGCAGCGAGTTGGTCACCACATCACCTCACGCTTCACTCCCGGCGCGAAGAACCAGAGATGCACGCTTGGTCGTTCCGCGTTCATTGGCTGGCGAGCAGGAAGTAGAGGGCGAGCCCGGCGAAACCGGCGATCAGGAAGAGGGCGTAGCTGCGCACGAAGCCGCTCTGCACGATGCGGACGATGCCGCCGGCGCCGCGCACCGTCTCGGCGGTGCCGGTGACCAGGCCGTCGACGACGAGGCGCTCGAAGGTGCGGTTGGCGAAGCGGCCGATCGCCAGCGCGGGGCGCACCACCAAAAGGTCGATCGCCTCGTCGAAGTACCACTTGTGGAGAAAGAGCAGGTAGGCGGGGCGGAAGCGTTGGCGCAGGAGCGCCGGCAGCGCTGGTTGCCGTATCCAGAGCAGGTAGGAGACGGCGATCCCGATGAACGTGATCGCCGCACCCACCCCGAGCCCCTCCCACTCGTGGGCGACCGTGGGGTGGATCGCGTCCAGCGGCGAGTCGTGGAAGGCCGGCTCGAGGAAGCCGAAGATGACGTTGTCGACGCCCGGCACCTGGAGCAGCCCGGCGAAGAGCGCGCCGAAGCCGAGCAGCGCCATCGCCACCGCCATCGGGCGCGACTGCTCGGCGATGTGGTGCTCGGCGCCGGGAAAGCCGACCTCCGTGTCCTCCTTCTCACCTGTGGCTGGGTTCTCCGGCTCGGCGTGGAAGACGTGGCCGGCGTCGATCAGCGTTTGCGCCTCCTCGCAGGGCTTGCCGGGCAGCACGCGGAAGACCAGCCGGAAGGTGTAGAGCACGGTGAGCAGGGCGCCGACGTAGCCGCCGATCGCCATCCACGTGTACATCCCGCCGCGTGCCTCGGCGTAGGCGAGGATCGAGTCCTTGGAGAAGAAGCCGGAGGTGCCGGGGAAGGCGGCGAGGGCGAGGCCGCCGATCAGGAGCATGATCGAGGTGAAGCGCATCGCCCGCCAAAAGCCGCTCATTCGGTCGATGTCCTGGCGGTTGGCCATCGCCGCGATGATCGAGCCGGCCGCCATGAAGAGCAGCGCCTTGAAGAAGGCGTGGGTCATCAGGTGGAAGAGGCCGGCCGAGTAGGCGCCGATCGAGACGCCCATAATCATGTAGCCGATCTGGCTCATCGTCGAGTAGGCGATCACCCGCTTCAGATCGGTCTGCGCGAGCGCGATCGTGCCGGCGATCAGCAGCGTCGCGAGGCCGGTGAAGGCGGCGATGTCGGCGGCGGTCGGGGCGAGGTAGAAGAGGACGTTGGTGCGGGCGATCAGGTAGACGCCAGCGGTCACCATCGTCGCCGCGTGGATCAGCGCCGAGACCGGCGTCGGTCCCTCCATCGCGTCGGGCAGCCAGGTGTGGAAGGGGATCTGCGCCGACTTGGCGAAGGCGCCGACCAGGAGCAGCAGGCAGATCGCGGTGATCGTCCACTCGCCGCGCTGGAAGGCCTCGGGCGCGGCGGCGAAGACCGCCTCGTAGTCGAGGACCCCGAGCTCGCGGAAGATCAGGAAGGCGGCGAGGACGAGGCCGATGTCGCCGACCACGTTGATCACGAAGGCCTTCATCCCGGCCCCGGTCGCGGTCGTGCGCCGGTACCAGAAGCTGATCAGCGCGTAGGAGGCGAAGCCGACGAAGGCCCAGCCGACGATCAGGAGCACGAAGTTGCCGGCGAGGACCAGCAGCAGCATCGAGAAGACGAAGAAGTTGAGGTAGGCGAAGAACCGCCGGTAGCCCTCGTCGGACTGCATGTAGCCGTACGAGTAGAGGTGGATCAGCGTAGAGACCCCGGTGACGACCAGGATCATGAACGTCGAGAGCTGGTCGACGTAGATGCCGAGCTTGATGTCGAGCCCGGCGGCGTTGGCGTAGTCCCAGAGCGAGGAGGCGTGGTGGCGAGCCTCGGGCTCGTCGCCGAGCAGGTTGACAAGGACGCCGATCGAGCAGGCGAAGGCGAGTCCGATCGCGGCGGTGCCGATCATGCCGGCGACCCGCGCCGGGATCGCCCGGAAGCCGACCGAGATCACGACCGAGCCGAGCAGCGGCAGCAGCAGGACCAGCCAGGCCCAGGAGGTGGCGCTCATCCTCGCAGCGTCCTCAGCTCGTCGACGTCGAGCGGCAGCTTGCGGCGGTAGAGCGCGACGATCAGGCCGAGCCCGATCACGACCTCACAGGCGGCGACGACCATCACGATCACGGCGAAGACCTGCCCCTCCTCGTTGCCGACCATGCGGCTGAAGGCGACCAGGGCCAGGTTGCCGGCGTTGAGCATCAGCTCGAGGCAGAGCAGGATCACGATCGGGCTACGCCTTATGAGAATCCCCATTGCCCCCACCGCGAATAGCAGTGAGGAAAGGACGATGTACCACTCGATGTTCATTGGGAGGACGGCACCCCCTCCTCACTCGCCTGCGGCGCAAAACGTTCGGAGGGGGTGCCGTCCTCCCTACGACGCGCTGCGAGGACCACCGCCCCCACCGCCGCCAAAAGCAGAAGAATCGAAGAGGCCTCGAAGGCGAGCAGGAATCGCTCTAGAAGCAAAGTGCCGATCGCGGCGGGGTCGCCGAAGCCTGGTTTGACGTTGGGGCCGTCGGTGCCGAGGGCCAGCAGGGAGGAGCCGAGCACGGCGATCGAGAGCTCGACGAAGAGGGCAGCGCCGAGCAGCGGCGCGAGGAAGCGCTGGCCGGGGATCGGCTCCCAGGCCGGCTCATGATCGTCGCCGACGTAGGCGACGACGAAGACGTAGAGGACCATCACCGCGCCGGCGTAGACGACGACCTGGGCGGCGGCGACGAAGGCCGCGGTCAGCAGCAGGAAGAGGACCGCCAGTGAGAAGAGGTGGACGATCAGCGCCAGCACGCCGAAGAGCGGGTTGCGCATCAGGACGACGCCGACCGCTCCCCCCAGCGCCCCCAGCGCCGCCGCGAAGAAGAGGATCTCTTCCACTACTCGCCCTCCCGCCTCAGCGGTGTGCGCTCGATCGGCTCGGCGAGCAGCATCTCCTTGGTGAAGATCAGGTCGGTGCGGTCGTAGTCGGCCATCTCGTAGTCGTGGCCCATCGTGATCGCGTCGAAGGGGCAGGCGATCTCGCAGTAGCCGCAGAAGATGCAGCGCGAGAGGTTGATCTCGTA
>Ga0190265_10000214_pt1 | contig 53770 bp, 42 predicted proteins | sample Popmic124T_FD_133135 | JGI IMG/M metagenome (GOLD analysis project Ga0190265, IMG submission 133135) | Populus adjacent soil microbial communities from riparian zone of Indian Creek, Utah, USA - 124 T | ecosystem: Environmental > Terrestrial > Soil > Riparian zone | place: USA: Utah | collected... | reverse complement strand
GGCCTTAGTCGCCAGTCCCAAGCTGATCCTCGCCGACGAGCCGACCGGCAATCTCGACACCGCCCATGGCGAGGAGGTGATGAAGATGCTGCAGGCGCTCAATGCCGAAGGCTCGACCATCTGCATGGTCACCCACTCGCCTTCCCACGCGGATTATGCCGGCCGCGTCGTCAACATGCTCGACGGCCGCATCCTGGTCGAACACCGGCGCGCAGCATGATGAGCAGGGCGATGAAACCCACGCTCCCGTTCGCCCTGAGCCTGTCGAGGCCCGTCCTGAGCGGCTGCCGCAGGCAGGCAGCCGAAGCGGGCCTTCCTTCTCTTCCAGCCTCGGAAGGAAAGGGAGGGCTTCGACAAGCTCAGCCCGAACGGTTGCATATCTCCAAAGACGTTAGGGAGAAGCGGTGATGTGGCGCAATTACATGACGGTGGGACTGAGGGCGCTGGTCAAGAACAAGACCTATGCCTTCATCAACGTCTTCGGCCTCGGCGTCGGCCTCGCCGCCTGCCTGATGCTGCTGCTCTACGTCCGCTATGAGACGGGCTACGACAGCGCGCTCCCCAATGCGGAGAACACCTACCAGTTCCAGACCCATTTCCGGAACCCGCAGACCGGCGAGGAAGGGCATCTCCAGATGACCTCCTATGTCAGCGGCCAGCGGCTCAAGGCGGATTTCCCGCAGGTCGAGCGCTCCGTCTACGCGATGGCGAGCGAGCCCGTGGTGATGCGCGGCGCCGAGGCGCTGGCCACCAAGAATGTCCTACTGGTCGACAATCTGTTCTTCGACGTCTTGCAATTCCCGCTCGTCGCCGGCGACGCCCGAACCGCGCTCGGCCAGGTCAATTCGGTGGTGCTGACCCAGCGCGAGGCGCAGCGCATCTTCGGCACCGAAGACGTGGTCGGCCGCACCCTGACCATGGTTTCGCGCGGCATTTCGACCGACTTTCGGATCACCGGCGTCGCCCGCGACCTGCCGCGCAACAGCCACGTCCGCTTCTCGATCGTGGCCCGCGTAGACATCCCGCGCATGATGGCCGATTCGCCCAATTTCCTGACCTCGTTCGGCTGGCAGTCGGGCTGGTATTACGTCCGGCTCAGGCCCGGCACGGATCCGGCCGCGATCGTGGCCCAGATGCCGGCCTGGGAGCGGCGCAACATCCCCGACGAGCAATTCGGCCAGGACACGGTCAACCAGGGCGATTTCAGCGACTTCCGGCTCGCCAACGTCCGCGACATCCACCTCGGCGAGGCGCAGGACGGGACGATGACCCCGGGCAACGACCAGCAGACGATCTGGACCTTCGCCGTCATCGCCTTCCTGATTCTGGGCATGGCCTGCATAAACTTCACCAATCTGGCGACGGCGCGCGCCAGCCAGCGCGCCCGCGAAGTCGCCCTGCGCAAGGTGCTGGGCGCCAACCGGCGGCAATTGATGACCCAGTTCATCACCGAATCGGTGGTCATCGCGGGCATCGCCATGCTGCTCGCTTTGGCGATGGTCGAGCTGCTGCTGCCGGCCATGTCGGCCTTCCTCGACGCCGACCTTTCCATGTCCTATTTCGGCTGGAACGGCATGCTCCTGCCGATTCTGGTCCTGACCGTCCTCGTCGGCGCCGCCGGCGGCGTCTACCCGGCCTTCTATCTCAGCCGCTTCCAGCCGGCGCAGGTGCTCAAGGCGAACAAGTCGACGGCCGAGGCGTCCGGCTCCGGCCTGCTGCGCAACGTCCTCGTCGTCGGCCAATTCTCGGTGTCGATCGGACTGATCATCTGCACCGCCGTGGTCTACGCCCAGACCGTGTTCGCGCAGACCGCCGATCCCGGCTATCGCCGCGACGGGCTGATCCAGGTCGAGAATTACGGCCGCCGCCAGCTCGAGAACCGGGCCGAGGCGATCGTCGCCGAAATGGAGCGGATCCCGGGCGTGGTTTCGGTCGGCCGCACCGGCATCGGCATCGCCACCCGCAACAACACCAATACCGGGGTCCAGCTTCCCGGCCGCAGCGAGCCAGTGATCATCGGCAGTTACTCGGTCGACGCCGACATCTTCCGGACGATGGGCATCGAGCTTGTCGCCGGCAGGCTGTTCGACGAAAACCGTCCGGGCGACGAATCGACCCTGCCCTTCCCGGCCACCGACGAGCAGGAGCGGGCGATCGTCGCGCGCGGAACGAACATCGTGATCAACGAGCTGGCGGCACGGCGGATGGGCTTTCAGGATCCCGCCCGGGCAGTCGGCCAGACGGTGATGGTCAGCTTCTTCGACGCGGAGGACGGGCTGGTGCCAAGCCGGATCATCGGCGTCGTCCGCGATTCGCGCTTCCGTTCGATCCGCGATCCGATCGATCCGATCATGTTCCGCTTCGACAAGACCTTCGCCGACAATCTGATCATCCGCTACGACGGCGCCGATCCGCAGGGCGCCCGCGCCCGGATCGAGCAGGCCTGGAAGCGGCTCGCTCCGGACGTGCCGTTCGACGGCGTGTTCAGCGAGGAAAAGGTCGCCGAGCTCTACACCGCCGAGCAGGCGCGCGCGAAGACCTTCGCCGGCTTCGCCATCCTCGCGGTAATCGTCGCCTGCCTCGGCCTGTTCGGCCTCGCCGCCTTCACCGCCGAGCGGCGGACCAAGGAGATCGGCATCCGCAAGGTTCTCGGCGCGCGCACCCGCGACATCATCCGCCTGCTCGCCTGGCAATTCTCCAAGCCGGTGATCGTCGCCAACCTGATCGCTTGGCCGATCGCCTATCTGGTCATGGATCGATGGCTGCACGACAATTTCGACACCCGCATCGATATCGGGGTGACGCCGTTCGTGGGCGCCGGCCTGCTCGCCTTGGTGATCGCGATCGGCACCATCGCCGGCCATGCCTTCAAGGTCGCCCGCGCCAATCCGATCCTCGCCTTGCGCTATGAGTGAGGCGCCGTTCGTCGAAGCGGGGCCCGCCTCCGCAGAAAATCCAAAGGCGGCCGAACGCCGCATTGTCATGAAAGCAGAAAGATGACGACGATTTTGCTCCTTGCCGCCACCGCGCTGGCGATCACCGCGATGATCTGCGCCGCCGCCTCGCACGCCTGGCAGGGCTGGCTTGAGCTGAAACGGCTCGAGCTCGCCGCGCGCTCGGTACCCGCCGGAGAGGCTCCCCATGCCGACGTCGGCGTCCGCATCGAACTGGCTGGAGTGCGCGAGCGCCTCAGGAAGCTTGAGGAGATCGCCAGCGTCGTCGAACTCTAGACCTGCGCGCGCGTCCCGCGTAGCGCGGGCGGATGGCGGACGGGAACGACCCTGGGCTCGGCTCGCGGCTGGTGATCGGCGCGATCGCGGGATTTGTCGGGACCATGGCGATGACCGCGGCGATGCGCGGCCTGCACAGGAAGCTGCCGGCGAAGGAGCGCTATCCGCTGACTCCGCGCGAAATCGTCGATGTCGTATTCGATCCGCCCGCGGCGGCGGCGCCCGACCTCGCCCTCGCCGCCCATTTCGCTTACGGCGCCGGCTGCGGCGCGCTGATCGCCGCCGCCAATCCGCACATCGGGCCGGTGAGCGGCGCGCTGGCCGGCGGTGCCGTCTGGCTGACCTCCTATATGGGCTGGATTCCGGCGTTCGGCGTGCTGAAGCCGGCCACCGCGCACCCGCTGCGCCGCAACGCGGTGATGGTCGCCGCCCATTTCGCCTGGGGCTGGTCGACCGCCGAGGCGATTCGCGAACTCACCGCCGCCCGCGACACGATCTTCGCGGATGGAACCGACAAGGACGTGCCGAAGCGCGCCTAATCGGCGCCCGGGACCAGCCAGGTCACGGTGGAAATCGTCCGCGCGGCCACGCGGCGGCCCGCACCGTCGATGGCCGGACGGAAGCGGGCGCGCCGCCGGATCACACGGCAGGTGGTAGCGTCAATCTCCGCGTTGCCGCTGGTCGCGACCGTGGCGCAATCGGCGGCGCGGCCTTCGGCGCTGACGTCGATCCGTACGATCACTCGGCCCTGGGTCGCGGTCCGCAGCGCTGCCGGCGGATAATCGTTGGAGTCGAGGCCGAACAGGTTCGTGCTTGCCGGGCGCTGCCGAAGGGCTGCCAGGACGGCTTCGTCCACGCCCCATTCGCGCGAAATATCGGCGGTGCAGCGGCGATGCGCGGCAATGGCCGCCGCGGGGTTGTCCAGCGGGATTCGCGCCCGGATTTCGTCGCCGGCCCTGAGCTGAAGTTCGGTGGCGTCGGCCAGCGCCTCGCGGAACTCATAGGACAGGCCGCCAATGGCGAGCACGTCGCGACGGCCCCGTTGCTCGGTCCGGGCCTTCACCTCGAAGATCCCGCCCCTGGGAAGGAGAACGACCGACGAAGCGCCTCGCGGAAGGGTCGCAGATCTCTCCGGCACCAGCAGAATCTCGGTCGAATCGCCGCCCGGGACCGAGAGGAACACGGTCGAATAGGGTCGGCCTTCGCCGGCCCCCCGGATCATACTGCAATAATATTGGCCCCAGTCGACCTGCCACGATGGGCCGGCCGGCGGCTGCGCCGGGAGAGCGCTTCCGACAAGCGAGATCAGCAACGCGGCGAGCAGCTTTCGGGTCCACGACATGGTCCGGGCTTAGCCTTTCCCGACCCGCGCTGCATCAATCTCGATAAAGCGCCCGGGGCCGCACCCCGCCTAATCGACGTGCGGGCTGACCGCGGGCGGGTCGCTGGCCGGGAAGCTCTCATCGGACGCCTGGTCGGTCCTTTCCCACTGGGCCGGCGGATCGCGCATCGCTTCGGGGCCGGCCGAGCGGGCGGCGCCCGACTGGCCGACGGGCCCGGGCGCGGTCTCACCGCGTTCGAGCGCCGCGGCCGGCACGTCGGCCTCGCTGCGCCCGCGCCGGCGCATGAACAAGGCGGTTGCCGCTCCCGCCACGGCGGCGCCGATGCCGGCGATGATCGTGCCCTTGCGGCTCCAGGCCATGCTCAAATCTCCTCGTGCTCGAGCGTCGCCGCCTCGGCCGGCGGCAGCCCTTCGCTCTCCGCCTTGGCAAGCAGCTCGGCCTTGCGCGCCGAAAGCTGCGCGCCCAGCGCCTCGAGATCAATACCGGCGGCGCGGGTCTGCTGGAAGAGGTTGTCGCGTTCCTTCTCCTCTTCCTTGACGTGATGCTCGATCAGCTCGGACAGGACCTTCACCTTGGCGTCATAATAATCCTCGTCGGGGCTCGCGGCCTCGAGCTCGTTGATCAGCAACTTGGCGCTGTCATGCTCGACATAGGCCTCGTCGAGCAGATCCTCCTCGACCTTGCCGCGGATCGCCGGATAATAGATTTCCTCCTCGATCTGGGCGTGGACCTTCAGCTCGGTGCAGATCTGCCGGACCAGTTTCTCCTTGACCGACGCGCCCTTGGCCGCCTCGAATTTCTCGAACAAGGCCTCGACCTTGCGGTGGTCGCTGGCGAGCAGTTGCAGTCCGTCCTGCGGGGTGTTGGATTCGGCCATTAGAGTCTCCTTGATTGCGGCATCGGAACATTCGGCGCTAGGGACCGGTTCCGCAGGCTGACCGAGATCAGGACGATAAGGGTGAACGACGCCGAAACGCTCTCGCCGGTTCTGCCCGACGCGCTCGAGGAGGCGACGCGACGGCTCCTGCGCAAGGCCTGCGAGCGCGATCTCGTCCTCGCCACGGCCGAGAGCTGCACCGGCGGCCTGCTGGCGAGCCTCCTGACCGACGTGAAGGGCGTCGCCCATGCTTTCGACCGCGGCTTCGTCACCTATAGCGACGAAGCCAAGACCGAGATGCTCGGAGTCCCCGCCGCGCTGATCGCGGCGAAGGGAGCGGTTTCGAAGGAGGTAGCGACGGCGATGGCGGACGGCGCCCTGGCCCGTTCGCGCGCCCATATCGCGCTCGCCGTCACCGGTTTCGCCGACATTGGCGACGAGCCGGGGCTGGTCCACTTCGCTTGCGCGCGCGAAGGCCGTATAACGGCGCACCGCGAGGCCCATTTCGGCCCCCGGGGCCGCGGCGCGACCCGGATCGCGGCGCTGGAGACCGCGGTTGCGATGATGACGGAGATGCTGTGATGGCCAAGGCGCCGAAGAAAGCGGCGGAGACGCGGACCGGCCCGCCGTTCGGCGCGATCCACCGCCACGGCTTCGTCCGCGTCGCCGCGGCGAGCCCGGTCGCGTCGACCGGCGACGTCGCCTTCAACGTCGATCAGGCGCTGGCGCTGGCCAGGGATGCGGACGCGCGCGGCGTCGATCTGGCGGTCTTTCCGGAGCTCAACATCTCCTCCTACGCGATCGACGATTTGTTCCTGCAGGACGCCTTTCTCGACGCGGTCGAGGCGGGGATCGCCCGGCTGGCGGCGGAGAGCGCCGAGCTCAAGACGATGCTCGTCGTCGGCGCGCCGCTCCGCCGCAACGGCCGCCTCTACAATTGCGGCCTCGCCATTTCGCGCGGCGCCATTCTCGGCGTCGTTCCGAAGAGCTTCCTGCCCAATTACCGCGAATATTATGAGAAACGCTGGTTCGCCTCGGGGGTCGGACTGGACGGGCTGAAGGTCGCGCTCGCCGGCCAGAACGCCCCGTTCGGAACCGATTTGCTGTTCGCCGCCCAGGACCTGCCCGACTTCGTCTTCCATATCGAGATTTGCGAGGATTATTGGGCGCCGCTGCCGCCCTCGACCCACGGCGCGATGGCCGGCGCGCTGATCCTGACCAACCTCTCCGCCTCCAACATCACCATCGGCAAGGCCGACGAGCGCAAATTGCTGTGCGCCAGCCAGTCCAGCCGCTGCGTCGCCGCCTACGTCTTCTCGGCGGCGGGGCCGGGCGAGAGCACCACCGACCTCGCCTGGGACGGCCAGGGCTCGATCTACGAAATGGGCGAGCTGCTCGCCGAAACCGGGCGTTTCGAATGGGAGCCGGAGCTCGCGGTCGCGGACATCGACGTCCAGCGGCTTCGGCTCGAGCGGATGCGCAACGGCACCTTCAGCGATGCCGCCCGCGCCGCCGGCCATCCCGAAACCCGCTTCCGCACGATCTGGTTCGAGCACAAGCCCGCATTCGCCGAGATCGGCCTGGAGCGCGCGGTGCGCCGCTTCCCCTACGTGCCGAACCGGCCCGAGCAACTCGATCAGGATTGCTACGAGGCGTTCAACATCCAGGTCCAGGGACTGGCGCGCCGGTTCAAGGCGACGCAAGGGCGCCACCTCGTCATCGGCGTGTCGGGCGGGCTCGATTCGACCCATGCCCTGATCGTCGCCGCCAAGGCCTGCGACCAGCTCGGCCTGCCGCGCTCCACGATCCTGGGCTTCACCATGCCGGGCTTCGCCACCGGCGAGGAAACCAGGGGCAATGCCTGGTCGCTGATGAACGCGCTCGGAATCGTCGGCGAGGAGATCGACATCAAGCCGGCGGCCATGCAGATGCTCGCCGACATGGGCCATGCTTTCGCTTCGGGAGAGGCGGTCTACGACATCACCTTCGAGAATGTGCAGGCCGGTCTTCGCACCGACTATCTGTTCCGCCTCGCCAATCAGCGCGCGGGCTTCGTCGTCGGCACCGGCGACCTTTCCGAGATCGCGCTCGGCTGGTCGACCTATGGCGTCGGCGACCAGATGAGCCATTACGGAGTCAATGCCGGCGTCCCCAAGACGCTGATCCAGTATCTGATCCGCTGGGCGATCAGATCTGGCCAGTTCGACGAGGCCGCCGATCGCGTCCTGCAGGCGATCCTCGACACCAGGATCTCGCCCGAGCTCGTCCCGGCCGACGAGCATGGCGCCATGCAGTCCACCGAGGACCGGATCGGCCCCTATGAGCTGCACGACTTCTTCCTGTTCCACATCCTTCGCCACGGCCAGCCGCCGTCGAAAGTCGCGTTCCTGGCCCATCAGGCGTGGAAGGATGCGGGCGCGGGCCTGTGGCCGATTGAATATCCCGAGGCGCTCAAGCGCCAATACGATTTGGCGACGATCCGCAAATGGCTGGAAGTCTTCCTGTTCCGCTTCTTCCAGCTCTCGCAATATAAGCGCAGCGCCATCCCCAATTCGCCCAAGGTTTCGGCGGGCGGCGCGCTCAGCCCCCGCGGCGACTGGCGCGCGCCGAGCGACGGCAATGCCGATGCGTGGCTGGGGGAGCTGAAGCGGGCGTTCGAGACATAGGTCCTTGCGGTCGCCGCACCGGTCCGCCGCAACCGAAAAGTCCGGCCGGCCTTTGATCTCGTGGAGCGAACCGCGCTGGGGCGGGCGCGGCCGAGCTCTAGGCGGCGCTCTTGCGGATCGCCTGGTCGACCGACTTGCGGTCGCTGACCGAGCCGACGATTGCGAGCCCGCCCAAGTCGCGGCGGGCGAGGAGAATGATGAATTCCTCGTCGCCGGCGACGGCGAGGTCGATCCTGGCCAGCGGCCGGGCGGCGTGAAGCTCGGCGCGGACAGCCTGCCAGCGGTCGGGCCTCGGCGCCGGGCGGCGGAAGGCGCGCTGCGCGGCGACGATGGCCTTGAGGCCGCCGGCTTCCGCCTCGATGCGCTGGGCGAGGCTGCCCGAGGCAATGCCCTCGCGCTTCGCCCAGGCGAGCGCGGCGGCGAACTCGGTCAGCCTGGTCTTGTCATATTGGGCGCCGAAGACGAGCTTGACCACCGGAGTCATCGGCGCTCGCGCCTGCGCCTTCAGCCCTTCGTCGGCGAGCAATTCGGCATAATCGTCCGGCACCTCGTCGGCGGCGAGCGCGAAATCAAAAGCCCGCCCCAGCGCGCGGTAGAGCGCGGCGCGGCTGCGCTCCTCGCAATCCCCGGCCTGCAACGCGCAGTCGCGCGCGGCGCAGAGACGGTCGGCGAGGCCAGGCGCATCGGGCCAGAGGCTCAGCGTGCCGTCAGCGGCGGCGGGGTCCTCGGGCGGCGCGGCGGCTTCAACGAAATCGGCATTGGGGCCGTCGGCCCAGACCGGGCTGTCGGCGCCGTAGGGCAAAGCCGCCGCCGGCGCGGCGGCGATCGCGCTTTCCACCTCGGTGGCGATCTCGATCGCGGTTTCGCTGTCGGCGAGCTCCTTCCAGTTGATGACGCCATAGATGAAGTCGATCGCTTCGCCGTCGGACGACAATGGCATCAGGATTCCGCGGTAGAGGGTGTTGTGGCCGCGCTGGCCGACGAACTCGGCCTCGAAGCCGATCGGCGCGCAATTGGCGATGATCTGCAGATAATGGTCGGTCAGGCGCGACAGCAAGGAGCGGCTCGGCACCTGGCTGATCCGGGCGATGGCGGCGTCGAGCCCGCATTCGATCCTGAGCGCCCGGCCGAGGAAAGCGATCTGCGGATCGTCCTGGCTCTTCGAGAAATCGAGGAGGACGCTGTGCGGGCCGAAATCCTCGATATTGTGGGGATCGACGTCGCCGATCGAGGGGTAGGCGCGACCGGACAGCAAAGAAACCCAATAATTGTAGGCACGGACGTGCATGCGCCGTTCGTCGACGCCGATCTCGGGCGGCCGCTCCATGGCCGGCTCGTCCTCGGCCACGGCCGGGAGCGCCCCATCGTTTTCGAAACCCCGGAAATTGTCCATATGGCCTGGCGTGTCGCCGCCCCCTTCGTTGCAGGCGGAAAATGCACCGCGCGTGGTTGAGATATGGTTAAGGCTGTTTGGCGGACTCTGCGAGGGCGCCGCGTCGCACCTGCGTCTTCGCGCGGCACTGCCGCCGCGACGACGCTTCGGGCGCGGTGGTGCCGCTTAGGTGACTCGAACACCTGACCCCATCATTACGAATGATGTGCTCTACCGGCTGAGCTAAAGCGGCATTCCCGGGAGGCGCGGCCTCTATCAGCGGGGCGCGGCAATGACAAGAAGCCGCTTAGCGCGGGCGCTGCGGCAGATGGTCCTGGGGGCCGAAATGGCGTTTGGGCACCGGCTTGCGGCTCATCGTGACGACCAGCTCGATCGTCGCGGGGTGAACCGGCGTAATGAACTGGAAGCCGACCTTGCCCTCCTCGGCCCAGACCACGCGGCTGGCCTGAGGCTCCAGCCCGGGCAGTTTGAGCCAGACGATCGCGCCCGTCTCCATGGCCAGGTCGGTGTGAGCCATGAAGCCGTCGGTCGACAGATTCTGCACCTCGGCCTCGACGATCCGAGCGCCCGGCTCGCGCAGCCGCGCGGCGAGGTTCACGATGCGCCGTTCCGCGTTGCGGCCCTGGACGATCGGAAGGATAGCCAATTGTGCGTGTGCCACGAAGGACTCCCGGTTGACGAGCCGCCTGCTTACGCTTCCAATGGCTAATCAAGCATTAAGCGAAGATTTGCGGACAATACCGGGATCACCCCGCATTGGCGGGCGTTGAGCAGGCGAACTTCGTTTGCGTAGGAGGGGGCTCGCCCGTGAGATTGAGACTTTGCATCGCGGCGGCGCTGGCCGCGCTGACCGGCTGCTCGGACCCCGGCCAACCGGCCGAGGCCGGCGCGGCCGCCGAGCTGCGCCAGGCCGCGCGCGATCCCCGCGCTCAGCGCTTCTACGAGGCGCGCGGCTGGCGCCCGGCCTGGACCGACGAGCGCGCAGCCGCGCTCGACGCCGCGATCGGCGATGCCGAGCGGCACGGGCTCGATCCCGAATCGCTGGTGCCGCGCTTCCCCAACGGCGCATCGCCCGGCGCCCGCGACGCCGCCCGAACCATGGCCGCGCTCGATTACGCCTCGGCGCTCGCGCGTGGCCGCACCGATCCCAAGCGGCTCGGCGAAGTCTACGAAATCCCCCGCCCCGATCCGGACCTTGCGGCGGGCCTGGCCCGCGCCGCCGATGGCGGCGATCTCGGCGCCTGGCTGGCCAGCCTCGCTCCGCAGGACGAGGAATATCGGGCGCTGTCGGCCGCCTATCTGGAGGCGCGGCGCCAGATCGCGGCGGCCGGCGCCCGCCCGCCCGCTGCGGCGCTGGCCAACGCCCGCACCCTCGCCGTCAATTTGGAGCGCCGACGCTGGCTCGAACGCACCCCGCCCGAGACTCGGATCGACGTCGATACCGGCGCCGCAATGCTCTCCTACATTCGCGACAACGAGGTCGCCGACCGCCGCCGGGTCGTGGTCGGGCGGCCGACCAACGAGACTCCGGCTTTGGCCTCGCCGATGGTCCGGCTGGTCGCCAATCCGACCTGGACGGTGCCGCGCTCGATCCAACAGCGCGAGATCGAGCCCAAGGGCGCCGGCTATATGGCGCGCAACAACATGGAATGGCGCGACGGCCAGATCGTGCAGGCGCCGGGGCCTCGCAACTCTCTGGGCCTGGTCAAGTTCGACATGCAGAACACCCATGCCATCTACCTCCACGACACCCCGGCCAAGGGCCTTTTCGGCGCCGACGAGCGCCATCGCAGCCATGGCTGCGTCCGTGTCTTCGACGCGCTCGGCTTCGCCCGCCTGATCGCCGAGCACGAGGGCGTCCTCGCCCAATGGGAGCGTGCGCGCGCGCGCGACGATGACGAGGAAGCGGAGCATGAGGAGGCGTTCGTCAGCCTGCCCCGGCCGATCCCGGTTCGCCTGCTCTACCACACCGCCCGAGTCGAGAACGGCCAGGTGGTGATCGTTCCCGACATCTATGGCTGGGACGATTCCGTGGCCCGCGCGCTTGGTCTCCCGGCCGGCCCCCGCCGCGCCGCGCGGGTGCAGGCGGGCGACGTCGGCCCCTGACGATTGCGCGCGCCGCCCGCAACGGCTATCCGGCTCCGGTGAGACGCCTGCTGCCGCTGCTGATCCTCGCCGCTTTGGTGCTTGCGCCCTTCGGCCGGATCGGCGCGGCCGAGGCCAGGCCCATCGGCCACCACGAAGCGATGCAAATGGCCGGCCATTGCGCCGACGGGCCGGCCCCCGCCGACGGGAATCGCATGCCGATCGACTGCATGATCGCCTGCGCCGCCATGACGGGCGCCGCCCCGCCATTGCCGATGGCGCCGCCGGCCGGCGAAGCGGCGCCGGCGCCAAACGCCCTCGTCCACCTCGCCGGAGTCCGGCCGGAAGCCGAGCCGCCGCCGCCGCGAATTTCCTGACGATCTCGAAACCGAAATCCGAAGGAGCCAGACCATGAAATATCTCGCCGCCGCGATCGCCGTCGCAATCGCCGCCCCCGCCGCCGCGCAGACCGGGCAGCAGCATCAGGGCCACGACCAGCACCAGCAGCATGGCCAGGGCCACGCGCAGCATCCCGCGCCGGCCCCCGCCCCGGCGCAGGGCCAGCCCGAAAGCGGGCATGACGGCCATGACGGCGAATGTTGCCGCCCCGACGCCAACGGCCGAATGCCCGATTGCTGCCAGGAGGGCGAGAACGGTCAGCGCCACGCCTGCTGCGACGAGGACGGCGACGCCGCGGCCCGCCACGATTCGCACGGCGCCCATTAGGGGCTGACCCCGGGCGGCGGCTACCGCGCCGCTGCTTAGCCACGGAGAGGGATGATGAAGACCGTTTTGCCGGCGGCGGCCGCGTGCGTGCTGCTGAGCGCGGCGCCCGCGCTCGCGCAGCACCAGGATCACCAGGGCCACGCGCCCCCGCACGAGGATCGGGCGGCCGCCAATGCCGGTCATTCCGCGCCGGGCGGAGGCGCGCCAATGGCGATGCCGGGCGCGCTCGGCGCTTATCCGATGAGCCGGGAAGCGTCCGGGACCGCCTGGCAGCCCGACACGTCGCGCCATGGCGGTTTCCACGCCCCTGCCGGGCAATGGACGTTGATGGGCCACCTCAGCCTCAACGCCGTCTACGATTGGCAGGAAGGTCCGCGCGGTGACGAAATGGCGTTCGTCTCCGGCATGGTCATGGGCATGGCGCGCCGCGAGCTCGGCGGCGAAAGCACGGTCCAGGTCCGCGCGATGCTGAGCCCCGATCCGTTGATCGGCCGGCGCGGCTATCCGCTTCTCCTCGCCTCGGGCGAAACCGCCGATGGCCTCACCCCGCTGGTCGATCGCCAGCATCCGCACGATCTCTTCATGGAGCTGTCGGCAAGCTACAGCCATCGCGTCTCCGACCAAGCCAGCCTGTTCCTCTACGCCGGCCTTCCCGGCGAACCCGCTTTCGGGCCGCCGGCCTTCATGCACCGAATGTCGATCATGGATTCGCCCGAGGCGCCGATCAGCCACCATTGGCTCGATTCCACCCATATCACCTTCGGCGTGGTCACCGCGGGCCTGGTCGTCGGCGGCGTGAAGATCGAAGGATCGCGCTTCAACGGCCGCGAGCCCGACGAGCGGCGCTACGATATCGAAACCGGCTCGCTGGTTTCGACCGCCTTGCGCCTGTCATGGAATCCGACCGATCGCCTGTCGCTGCAGGCGAGCTGGGCGCGCCTGATCGGGCCCGAGCAGCTCGAGCCAGACCTGGATTCGACGCGCTGGTCGGCGAGCGCGATCTATACGCGGCCGATCGCCGGCAATGGCTGGTGGTCGACGACCCTCGCCTGGGGGCGCCGCTCGGGCGATCACGAGCAGTTCGACGCCTTCGTCGCGGAAAGCGCGATCGGACTTGGCGACTGGACCCTGTTCGGGCGTGCCGAGCGGACCGAGAATGAAGAGCTCGTTTCGGCCGGCGGCCACCATGGCCCGGCCTTCGACGTCGCCAAGGTTTCGCTCGGCGCGATCCGCGATTTCCGAGTGTCGCCAAGCGTCCGCCTCGGCGTCGGCGCGCTCTACGCGCTCAACTTCGTCCCGGAGGCGCTCGAGGCGCTCTACGCCGGCGACCCCGACGGGGCGATGCTGTTCGTCAGGCTGCGGGTGGATTGAGACGGGCCGCCCGCCGCCGTCGCCGCCAGGCCGTGAAGCCGAGCCGACCCGGCAGGATGACGATCCCGGCGACGACGACGACGAGCCCGAGCAAAGTCGCGACGATCAGCAACGGCGTGTTGAAATCCTCATGGCCGCGCCAGTCCATGATGTGGAGGCCCCAGAGGAAATCGTAGACCCGCCACAATGTGGAGCGACGCGCCGTCACTGCGCCGCTGTCGGCGGCGACGTAGAGCGAGCGATTGGCGCCATCCTCGAAATCGACCCGCCAGGCCGGCAGCGCCGCGCGATACTCACTGTCGTTGGCGGCAATCCGCTGGACCCGCGCCGCCCGCGCGTCGCCCGCGTGATCGGCCTCGGCGATGCGCGCCGCGAACGTCATCGGGATCGGCGAGAGGCGGCGGCCGGTGGCGAGGTCGTAAAGCCGCGGCCGGCCTGCGCGAGGCGCGACCAGCGCCACCGGCCGCCCGAGCAGGCTGCGCAATTCGATCCTGTCGCCCGGCGCGACGCCGGCCCGGGACAGCAGGCGGAGGCCCGCCGCGGCTTCGTCGAGCGCCACCGGCGCCGGCGCCTGATCGACGACCGCATGCTCGCTCCTGACCCGCTCGATCGGGAAAGCGGCGAAGAAGAGCCCGCTCGCGAACCAGAACAGGATCTGGACCGCCATCGCCAGCGCCAGCCATTTGTGGACCTTCGCCCAGATGCCGTTCCCCGCCATGGCGCTCCCCCTGCCCGGCCGCTAATGTGCGGCGCGATGAAGCTGGTCCTCTACGATTATTACCGCTCCTCGGCGAGCTACCGGGTGCGCATCGCGCTCAACCTGAAGGGCGCCGCTTACGAGCGCGTTCCGATCAACCTGCTGGAGAGCGAGCAGACGGATGAGGCCTACCGCGCGCGCAACCCGCAGGGGTTCGTACCGATGCTGGAAGCGGACGCCCGGCCGATCACCCAGAGCCTCGCAATCATCGGATGGGTGGATCGCGAATTCCCGAATCCGCCGCTCCTTCCGGCCGATTCGCTCGATCGGGCCCATGTCGTCGCCATGGCGACGACCATCGTCGCCGACATCCACCCGCTCAACAATCTGCGGGTGCTCAGGCATCTCGGCGGCCTCGGGTTCGACCAGGCGGCGCGCGACGATTGGTACCGCCACTGGATAAGAGAAGGATTCGACGCGCTCGAAGCGCTCGCCGCGCCCCGCGCCGGCCGCCACCTGTTCGGCGACAGCGTGACCGTCGCCGACATCTGCCTGATCCCGCAAATGTTCAACGCCCGCCGCTTCGAAGTCGATCTTACGCCTTATCCGACGCTCGGCCGCGCCGACGACGAAGCGGCCGCGCTCGAGCCCTTCGCCGCAGCCCATCCGGACAGGGTCGCGCCGGAGGCCGCGAACGGCTAAGAAGGGCGGCAATCCAGGAGACGAATATGGGACGTGTCGACGCAATCGCCCAGAGCATGGCTGCGGCGCATGCGCTCTCGACGGTGGAGATCCCGCCGATGCAGGACAAAGTGAGCCCCGAAGAGTGGAAGATCCGGGTCGACCTCGCCGCCGCCTACCGGCTCGTCGCCTATTTCGGCTGGGACGACCTCATCTTCACCCATTTGTCCGCCCGCGTCCCCGGGCCGGAGCATCATTTCCTGCTCAATCCCTACAATTTGATGTTCGAGGAGGTGACCGCATCGAGCCTGGTCAAGGTCGACATGAGCGGCAATCCGGTCGAGCCGACGCCGTTCATCACCAACGCGGCCGGCTTCACCATCCACAGCGCGGTGCACATGGCGCGCGAGGACGCCCAGGCGGTCATCCATCTGCACACGCCCGACGGCCAGGCGGTTTCCGCGCATGAGGACGGGCTGATGCCGCTGACCCAGACGGCGATGCTGGTCCGCGACGAGATCGCCTATCACGATTATGAGGGCGTCGCCGTCGACCTCGACGAGCGCGCGCGGATCATCGCCGATCTCGGCGACAAGAGCGCGATGATCCTCAGGAACCACGGCACGCTGTCGGTCGGCGAGACGGTCGGCGAGGCGTTCGTGAAGATCTATTTCCTCGAACGCGCCTGCGAGGCCCAGATCAAGGCGCTTTCGGCGGGGCACGCCAACGTGTCGAACCCGCCCCAGGGCTCGCCCGAACTGACCGCGCAAATGGGCAAAGCGAGCCTCAAGATGGGCGCCAATCTGCTCGCCTGGCCGGCCTTGCTGCGAAAAGCCTACCGGCTCGACCCGTCGTTCGCGACCTGAAGGCTCAGCGCCGCCGTTCGACCAGCGGCGCGTCGCTGTGGAAGCGCGGCGCCCACTGCCTGAGCTCGGCGACGAACACGCCGTTCCGAATCGCCGGGTCGGCGGCCAGCATCGCTCGCGCCTCGTCGAGGCTGGCGGCGCGGACGATCGCCATGCCGCCTTCCTCCCCGATATAGCCGCCGCCGGCGACGCTGCGCCCCTCGCGCACCAGCCGGGCGTGGTAGGCGGCGTGATCGCGCAGGTCCTGCTCGCGCATCGGAACGCCCGACCGCCAGGCGGGGCCGGGCCGGAAGAGGAACAGGAAGAGCTGGCGGGGCGCGGTGGTGGCGGGCTCCGCCGGAGCCGGCGGCTGGGCGAGCGCCGGCGCCGCCGCGCTCGCCAGCATCAGGGCCAGGAGAAAGGCCGGCTTCATGGCGCGAACATGATCGAAATGTCGGGCCTGTTCCAGCCCCGTCAGGCGACCCAGTCCTTCTCCAGCCGCTTCGCCGCGGCGAAATAGATGAGCGCGCTGAGCAGATAGAAGCCGAGGCCGTAGAGAATCGAATATTGGAGCGAATCCGTGCCGTGGGCGGCCTTCATGCGGTCGGAGAGCCAGCCGAGGAAATAGATGCCGAAGGCGATCCCGATCAGATTGTTGATGAACAGGAAGCTCGCCGAAGCGGTGGCGCGGATGCTGGGCTGGACGATATGCTGGACCGCGGAAATGACCGGTCCGAGCCAGGCCAGAGCGGTCATCTGGCCGAGCGTGAACAGGAGCCAGGCCGACCACAGGTTCGGCGCGAACAGGCCGAGCGCGAAAGCGGGGGCGGTGACCAGGAAGCAGCAGGCGGGGATGAGCGCATAAGCGCCGGGCCGGGCCGGGCCGATGCGATCGCCGAGCCAGCCGCCGAGCCACGTGCCGGCGACTCCCCCGACCAGCACGATCGATCCGTAGAACCAGCCGACGTCGCCCGGCGCCAGGCCGAAGCTGCGGTTGAAGAAGCTCGGCAGCCAGAAGATCAGGCCATAGCCGAGGATCGAGCCCGAGGCGGCGCCGAAGGAGAGAAGCCAGAAGCTGGGATTGGCCGCCAGCACCTTGCCGGTCGCAAGGAAAGGCGGCGCCGGCGGGACGGCTTCGCCCTCGGGGCGGTCGAGGCCGCCGCGCCGGGGCTCGCGGATCAGGAGCGCGACGAGCAGAGCGGTGGGCAGGCCGGCGAAACCGACGATGACGAACGCGGCGCGCCAGCTCAAATGGGTGGTGAGCCAGCCGCCGAAGAAGATGCCGAGCGCGGAGCCGATCGGGATGCCGAGCGAGAAGAACGCCATCGCCCGCGCCCGCCGCGAGCGCGGGTAGAAATCGGCGATCAGCGAATAAGAGGGCGCGATCCCGCCGGCCTCGCCGAACGCCACTCCCATCCGCGCCAGCACCAGCTGCGCGAAATTCTGGGCGAGGCCGCAGGCGGCCGTGAACAGGCTCCACAAGGCGACCGACGCGGCAATGATCGGGACCCGGCGCCTGCGATCGGCGAGCCAGGCGATCGGAATGGCGATGGTCGCGTAGAACAGTCCGAAAACGACACCCAGATAGCTCAAGGCGGTGTCGCTGAGGGCGAACTCCTCCTTGATCGGGACCGCCAGGATGCCGACGATCTGGCGATCGACGAAGTTGAAGATGTAGGCGAGGAGCAGGATGACGAGAACCCGTCCGCCCGGGCCGTTCCCACTCCTGTTCCCCGCCATGGTCATGCTAGAAATTCAGTCCGAGGCTGAGGCTGATCTGGCGTGGATTGCCGTAAAAGGCGGTGGCCACGCCCTCGACGCCCAAAGTGGGGATGACGTTGCCCGCCCCGTTGCGCAGCGGCACCCCGGTCACCGGATCGACCGACAGGAACTGGTAGCCCGAGGTGATGTACTGCTTGTCGAGGATGTTCCGCGCGTGGAGCCCGATCGTGTAGCGCTGGTTCGGGCTGGTCCAGACCAGGTTCGCATCCCACAGGGCATAGCCCGGCTGATCGAGGAACGGGCTCGGAGTCTCGAACTGGAAGGTCTTGCTGCGGTAGGACAAAGTGGTGATCGCCGAGAGCTCGCCGCCGGCCAGCGGCATCGTATAATCGAGCGTACCCGACAGCGTCCATTTCGGCGTATTCTGGATGCGCCGGAAATCGGCGACGTCGACCGGGCCCTGACCGGGGATGTTGGTGATGAACTCGTCATATTGGGCGTCGAGATAGCCCAAGGTGGCGGCGAAGTTGAACCGCGACCCATTGGCCCCGCGATAGAGGGTGGCGAGCGCTTCCACCTCGACTCCCTTGAAGGTCGCGGCGCCGGCGTTGGTCGTCACTCCGACGAAGGTCGGAATGCCGTTGATCACCGCGCCGACCGAGCCCGGCACCTGCACGTCCGAATAGTCGGCGTAGAAACCGGCGATGGCGAGGCGCAAGCGCCGGTCGAACAGATTGGCCTTGTAGCCGACCTCGTAGCTCGACACCCGCTCGGGATCGAACAGGAAGTAATCGAAGATCTCATTCGGTTCGCGCACGCCGTCGCCGTCGAGGTCGGGCGCGGCGGTGGACAAGCCGCGCGGATCGAAGCCGCCGCCCTTGAAGCCCCGCGCATAGCTCACGTAGATCGTGTTGTTGTCGTCGGGCTGGAAGCTCAGCGACGCCCGCGGGGTGAATTCGGTGAACGTCTCCTCGCCCCGGAAATTCGAGGTCAGCGCGCCGAGCTGGACGCCATTGCCGCCGAGCGCGGGCGAAGGGCCGTTCAGGAAATTGGCCCGGATCACTGTCGCCTGGCGCCGGTCATGGGTGTAGCGGCCGCCGACCGACAATTGGAATTGGTCGGTGAGGTCATAGGTGAAATCGCCGTAGATCGCCCAGGTCGTGGTGTCGACGTCGCCGATCGTGCTGGCGGTGAGGCCGGGCAGGAATATCGGATTGGTGGTGGCGAGGACGACGTCGAACACATTGTTGGCGTTGGCGTCGAGATAATAGAGGCCGACCAGGCCCTGCAACGGACTGTCACCCTGGTAGATCAGCTGCAGCTCGTTGGAAAATTGCTTGTTGCGGTAGATCGCAGGCACATCGACGTCGCGCGCGGGCAGTGAATCGAAGTCGATCGGGGCATGGCTCTCATCCTCGCGATAGGCGAGGATATTGCGCAGGGTGAAGTCGCCGAAGCGGAATTCGGCGCGAACCGCGCCGCCATAGGCTTCGACGCTCTGTTCGGGGGAATTGAGCCCGGCGCGGGTGTCGTAGACGTCGGCGAGCACCGGCGCTCCGCTGGACAGACCGGCGATCAGGCGATGACCGTTGCGCGGGTCCGAATTGTCCCGGCTGTAGTCGCCGGTGATGCGGATGAAGACGTTCGACGCCGGCTCCAGCTCGATCGTGCCGCGCGCGGCCCACAGGTCGCGATTGTAATTGTCCAGGCCGTTGTTGAGATTCTCGCCGAAGCCGTCGCGGCTCAGTCGCGCGGCCGAAGCGCCGATGCGAATCTGATCGGAGAGCGGCGTGCTTGCCGAGACGACCAGATCGGCCTGCTCGTCGGTCCCGACGGTGCCGCGAACGCGCAGCGTGGGCTCGGCGGAGAGCCGCCGAGTCACATATTTGATCGCCCCGCCGATCGTGTTGCGGCCGTAGAGTGTGCCTTGCGGCCCGCGCAGCACCTCGATCCGCTCGACGTCATAGATGTCGAGCACCGCGGCTTGCGGGCGATTCAGGTAGACGTCGTCCAGATAGAGGCCAACGCCCGCCTCGAAGCCGGCGACAGGATCCTGCTGGCCGACGCCGCGGATGAAGGCGGTGAGCGTCGTGTTGGTACCACGCGACGTTTCAAGCGTGACGTTCGGCGTGACGTCGTTGAGGTCGGTGATGTCGCTCGCCCCCTGCCGCTCGAGCGCCTCGCCGGAGAAAGCGGTGACCGCGATCGGCACGTCGATCAGATTTTCCGCGCGGCGGCGGGCGGTGACGACGACATTGGCCTCGTCGGCCACTTCGGCCTCGACTTCCGGGGCGGGAGGCAGCGGCTCGTCCTGGGCGAAAGCGGGGGTGGCGACGGCGATCGCGATCAGGGCGGTGCCGAGCTTCAGGCTGGTGATCAGGCTCTTGTGGGTCATGACGTCTCTCCTCATGATACGATCTGGGTGGCGCGCGACCGCGGCAGGCGCTCCGCGAAATTGCGGATTGTGGCGTTGAACAATTCGGGCTCTTCGAGGTGCGGCGCATGGCCGGACCGGTCGAAGCGGACGGCGCGGGCGTGGGGCAAAGCCGCGACCAGATGGTCGGCGGTGTCGTCGCCGTAAAGCTCGCTGCGGGCGCCGTGGACGATCAGGGTCGGGTGCTGGATCCGCTCGAGCAAGGCGCGCACGTCCTGACGGATCAGGCTGGCCCAGACCGAGCCGATCGCCGCGGCGTCGTTGCGGGCGAATTCGAGGCTTGCCCAATCGGCGAGCTTGCGATGTTCGGCCGAAACCGGCTGGGCGAAGATGGCCTGGCCGGCGGAGAGCGCGAAGCTTTCGAAATCCTCGCTAATCGCGAGGCCGCGCGCCTCGCAGGCTTCCGGCGACAGGCCCAGATCCCATTCGGCGTCGTTCTTCACACGCGCAGTCATGTCGACCACCACCGCGCCGGCGAAGCGGGCGGCGGCGCGGCCGGCGAGCACATGCCAGAGCACGGTCGCGCCAAGCGACCAGCCGACCCCGATCGCGCCCTTGAGGTCCAGCGCCCCGGCCAGCTCGGCGACGTCGGCCGCCATTCGCTCGACGGTCGGCGAGGCCAAAGCGGTGCCGGGAGCGTCACGCGATTCGCCATGGCCGCGAAGGTCGACGGCGATCACGCGATGGTCGCGGGCGAGCTCGTCCTGGGCGCGGAAGAAGCCGCCATGCGCCATCAGCCCGTGAAGGAGCACGATCGGCGTGCCGTTGCCGCTGTCCCGATACGCGATCTGCGCTCCGTCCGATGCGGTAAACCCGTCCAAGACCCCTCCCAGGTAGCCAAGCATGCCCCTGTTCGAGGGTCTGCGGCCTTGCGGCGCTCCTGCCTTAATATGAAACCTGAGTCAATATTCAAGTTCATGATATCGACCGCTATGTGGCCTTTGCCACCGACTGCGCCTCGATCGCCGCTATCAGGGCTGAAACCCGGCCATTTTCCTCCTGACTCGACAAGGCCGATTCGAGCGCCGTCCAGCGGCAGCAGAGGAAGTATGAACGCCACCACCCGATCCTCGCGGACCGACCCGGGCCGCGCCGTCAAGCGCTGGCTGCTCACCGTCCTGCTCGCCGCGCTCGGCCTGACCGGCCTGGCCGGCCGGACCGAGGCTGCAAGCGCGAACGAAGCGGCCGATCGTCCCGCCGCATCCGCACCGGCCGCGGCGCGCACTTGCGACGAGCGACGCCAGCGCAGCCGCGGCCGCGGTCGCCTGATCGGCGGGGCGCTCGGCGGGGCGGCGGGCCTGCTGGGCGGCGGCCGGGGCGGGAGGGCGGTGCTCGCAACCGCTCTGGTCCCGACCGGCGCCCTGCTCGGCGACGTCATTGCCGGCCTGCTCGATTGCGACGAACGGCAGAAAGCGGCGGCCGCGACCGAAACCGCGCTCGACGGCGGCGTCGGCACAACCACAAGCTGGGCCAGCACGACCCGGCCCGGAGTCAGCGGCTCATCGACGGTCATTGCGGCGGCGGCTTCGGCCGACGGTGGCGACTGCATGACCGTGACCGACGTGGTCATCGTCGACGGCGAGGAGACTCGCGCGCCCAAGCACATGTGCCGCCGCCCGCCGGCCAATCGCTACGCCCGGGTCTGAGCCGTCCGGCCCGCCCGCCTCAATCCCGAACTGCCGCGAAGGAGAAGATCGTGAAGACCGCCGCATCCCTGCTGGCCGGCGCGCTCGCGCTGGCGCTCGTCTCGTCGCCGCCGGCCGCCGCTGTGCAGCGGCCGCCCCCGCCACCGCCCGCCGGCTTCACCTCCTGCTGTCCGCCGTGGACCTCCACGCAGCTGCAATCGATGCTCGTCTATCAGGGAAGCGGCGGAATCTCCGGCCCCTACACGCTGAAATTCGTCCCGACGGCGCTGCTCCACGCACAGCTTAACGCCTATGTCACCTATTTGCAGACCCTGGGCCTCGGGTTCACCAACCTGCTCATCAACTTCCAGCTGATCGATGCGGGCACCGGCAACTCTCCCGTTCCCGGCGTGCTGGTAAACCAGCAGCCCGTGTCGTGGACCGGGACCGGAACCCCGACCCCGACCCTCTTCCCGAACAATTTGATGGTCGTGAATCGCTGGTATCGCATCCGGACGCAGATCATCCTGGGCGGCAACCCCCCGCCCGGTTTCATGCCGCGCGAGTGCATCGTTCGCTATGTCGACGTGCGCCTCCAGGTGCTGCCGGGCGCCCGCGCCGCCCGCCCGGTGCTGCAGATGCGCGACTCGGACGGGCGCAACCTGGATCGCCCGCTCAATCGCTAGACGACGATGGGCAGGCGCCCGGCTTGGTGCTCCGACGCAGGGTCAAGGCTTGAAGGCGAAGCCCGGGTGCCAGTCGCGAGAATCGGCGGCGCCCTGCGGCGCATGCTGGGTGTGACGGGAAATCAAGGCGACGATCTCTTCGAACGTGCCTTCGACCGCGACCTGCTGGCCGCTCAGGAAAACGTCGGTAAAGGCCCCGGTCGCGGAGCGGACATGAGTCACCAATTCGGGGTTGATGGCGACCTTGCCGCCGCCGCCCTTCTTGAGCACGATGAGCTTCGTCACGAACGGCTTCCTCCTGGGCCCGAAGGATAAGAGGAACTCATTAATCGTCCGTATGCGCAAAGGGCGTTTTTGGGGCCTCTTCGGTCGAATCCCGGGTCCGGCGGGGCGCGCCGCGCCCGGTGCTTGCGAAAAGCTGAAAGCCGGTTCAAGTTCGCGCCCGGGAGAGGCTTCGCATGAACGATCTGGGCCAAGGTGCGGTATCGGCCGGCAAGGCGCCGCGCACGGAGCGCGGGCGCCGGACGGTGCGCAAATTGCTCGAGGCGGCGGCGCAGGAATTCGGGCAGCGCGGCTATCACGAGGCGGCGATCACGGGGATCACCGCGCGGGCCGGCGTCGCGCTCGGCACCTTCTACACCTATTTCGAAAGCAAGGAGGAATTGTTCCGCGCCCTCGTCCGCGACATGAGCCACGCCACCCGCCAGCACGTCGCCGAGGCGGTGCGCGGCGCGCCCGACCGGCTGGCGGCCGAGCGACTCGGCCTTGCCGCCTTCATCGGCTTTGCCCGCCAGCATCCCGAACTCTACCGGATCATCGAGGAGGCGCAATTCGTCGCCGAGGACGCCTATCGCGAACATTATCTCACCTTCGTCGATGGCTACCGCCGCAACCTCGCCACCGCTCGCGCCCGCGGCGAGATCATGGAAGGGCCGGACGAGCTGCGCGCCTGGGCGCTGATCGGAATGAGCGTTTTCCTCGGCATGCGCTACGGCATCTGGCAGGCCGATATGGACCCGGTCGAGGTCGCCGACCGCGCGATCGACATGGTTTCCGAAGGCCTGCGCAAGAGATGATTTTCGACTTGCCCGACCTGATCGCCAAGCGGGCCGCGCTGACCCCGGACCGGATCGCGTTCGAGGATGGGGCGACAGGGGCGACGCTCAGCTATGGCGTATTGAACGAGCGCGCCGGGCGAGTCGCCGCTTTGCTCGCCGCGCGCGGCGTCGGCGAAGGCGACCGGGTCGCCGTGCTCACCCGCAACCGGATCCCCTTTTTCGAGATATTGTTCGGCTGCGCCAAGAGGGGCGCGATCCTGGTGCCGCTGAACTGGAGAATGCCTCCGGCCGAGCTCGACGGGCTCATCGCCGACGCCGGGCCGGCCCTGCTCTTCCACGGCGCCGGGGAGGCCGTCGCCGCGTCCGGGCTCGCCGCCCGCCTCCCCGCGATCGACCTGGACGGCGATTACGAGGCCGCGCTCGCCGCAACGCCGGCCGAGGCCGGCCGCGCCCGCTGGCCGGCGGAGTCGATCTGGTATCTGATCTATACGTCGGGCACGACCGGCCGTCCCAAGGGCGTGATCTACACCTATCGGATGGCGCTCGCGAACTACGTCAATATCGGCGCCTGCATCGATCTTCGCCGCGACGACGTCACGGCCAGCTTCCTCCCCGTCTTCCACACCGCCGGCATAAACCTGCACGCTTTGCCCACCCTGATCGCCGGCGGCCGGGTCATCGTCATGGACGGATTCGACTCGAAGATTCTCGTCGCCCTTCTCGAGTGCCGCAGGCTCGACACCGTCTTCGCCGTCCCGACCGTCTATCAGAGCCTGATCGACGATCCCCGCTTCGGGCGGGCGCCGCTCGATCATGTCCGCCACTGGGGCTGCGGCGGCGCGCCTCTGCCCGACGCGCTCGCCTTGCGCTACCGCGACCTTGGCATCCGCGTCTGCAACGGGATGGGAATGACCGAAACCGGGCCGACCGCCTTCCTCGTCGACTCGGCCGACGCCTGGGACAGGATCGGCTCGGTCGGGAAGCCGCAATTGCTCTGCTCGGCGCGGATTGTCGGTCCGGACGGGCGGGAGGCGGCGGATGGGGAGGTCGGCGATCTTCAGTTCGCCGGGCCGGGCGTGACACCGGGCTATTGGCGCAATGCAGAGGCGACTCGCGCCGCCTTCACCGTCGACGGCTGGCTGGTGTCGGGCGATCTCGCCCGCCGCGACTCCGACGGCTTCTTCTACATCGCCGGGCGGCGCAAGGAGATGTTCATCTCCGGCGGCGAGAACGTCTATCCGGCCGAGGTCGAAAACGTGCTCAGCGCCCATCCCGCCGTGGTCGACGCGGCGGTGCTGGCGGAGGACGATCCCAAATGGGGCGAGGTTGGCCGGGCCTTCGTCCAGCTCGCTCCGAATGGCGGACATCCGGACGGCGCCGAGCTCCAGGCCTTCTGCCGCGCCCGCCTGGCCCCCTACAAGGTGCCGCGGCGGTTCGACTTCGTCGCCGAATTCCCGCGCACCTCGGCAGGCAAGATCCAGAAACATTTGCTTTCCTGATCCGGGTCGCGAGCGGCGCGGTCGATTCGGACGTCGGCAGTCGGGCTGCCGCTGATACTGCGGGTGTTGCGGTACTTGCCGAATCGTCCGCGACGAGCCTGAAGCAATGGGCGGCAACCGTCAGAAAAATGGCGACTCACCCAGTCAGTCCGGCAGCGTCTTCCTCCGCTGCCGCGCACGCCTTCGACTTGCAGTCGAAGCACGCATGACTTGCGGACGACTCGCACGAGCGACGATGCTGCAATAGGGTCGCTGTTTCCGTAGAAAGGGAAAGAAACCGCGATGCTAATCGATTGATCGGTGGCGTAATAGCATCTTGTGGGCCTCCTGAAACTATGAAAGGATCGCCGGCAATTAGGGACATTGGCGAGTCTTCCTCAGGGCGCCCGTAACAAAGCGCCAGCCGGGGACATCCTTGGGACGGAGCGACGAAGGTTCGGGGCCGAACAGGTCCGGGCATCGGGGGAGGCTTCATGCCGTCGATTGCGCCAATTGCCGGAACTGAAGACGCGCGAGCGCGCCATGGCCAGTAGCGGCTGGCCCTGGAGCGGTGTCTCGAACGCCGCGGCGAAACAGATGGGCGGGGTCACCAAGGCCGAGCCCAAGTCCGGAATCGACGCCTATCTGGCCTGCCTCTCCAAGGTCGATCTCGATCAGACCAGTTCGACCTGGTTCCTGTTCTTCGACATGGTTCCCGCCGAGGCGGTGCTGCTCGGTCTGATGGGCAAATCGGGGGAGTCGATGCCGCCGCCGGAAACGCCGGTCATCTACTTCCACGCCACCGACGCGCTGCAATCGGTCACCATGGATGCGCTCGGCTTGAAAAGCCTCGACGATCTGGCGGAGGGCTCGTGGTACGTGCTCTGGCTCCAGCAGGGCGGCGATCGCAAGGATGCGGTGGTCGGCGACCTCTACCATCCCGACCTCGGCTTCGTGGACGGCGTCCCCGAATATGGCGACTACCAGATCGCCCAGGCCAGGCTGCTTTCACTGCCCGTCTCCAGCGGTCCGAAGCAGGATCTGGGCCCGCTTCCCGAGTTCGCTCCCTCCGCCACCGTCGGCGCCAAGACGGCTCCGCCCGGCTATACCAAGATGGCGACCGGGGTCACCCGGATCATGCTCAAGCGCTATTCGATCAAGGCACGGCGCCGGCGCCTCTTGCCGGTGCGCAAGGTGAAGAAGCCGCGGCCGCCACCGCCGCCGCCCCAGCCCCCGGCCATTTCAGCGGTCGGGATCATGGACATCGGCCAGGGCGGCTTCAACCTGCTGGTCGACGCCCATCACGAACCCCTGGCCTATTTCGACGCCGGCTATCCCTTGCCTTTCTTCCGCGCCTCGCTGCCGCCCGAGATGCTGATCGGCGGCAACGCCTTTCTCGGCCCGATCTACCAGAATGCGGCGAACAATCTCGAAATCATCCTCTCCCATTGGGATTACGACCATTGGCGGTTCGGCCGCTTTGTCTCCAACGCCAATGAGAGCCTGGGCAATCTGCCCTGGACCGTGCCGACCCAGAATCTGGCGCCGAGCGAGGCGCAATTCCTGCAGGGCCTGAATGCGGCCGGGCGGGCGCAGGTCCTCGCCCCCGGCTTCGCCCTGCAGGCCGGGCCGGGCAATTGCATGATCTACGAGTGCGTGCCCGCGCCGCATGCTCCCGCCGCGTTCATCCGCAACAATTCGGGCCTGGCGCTGCGCTTCAGCACCTGGCTGCCGGTCGCGAACCAGGTGCTGCGGGGGGTGCTCCTCACCGCCGACGCCAATTTCGACAGCGTCAACGCCTGGGCGCGGCTCAACCTCAGCGGGATCGGCGCAGTCCATCACGGCTCCAACAATCACGGCGCCGCGCAGAACCTGCCGGTTCCGGCCGGTGGCGCGGGCCAGGCCTTTATCGGCTATTCCTACGGGGTCAGCGCAAATACCGGGACGCATGCCTACGGGTTCCCCGCGGCCGGCGCGGTCGCCAACTATCTGGCCGCCGGCTGGACCGCGCCGCGGGAACAGACCACCGCCGAAGGCCCGAACATCAATGCCGGCCCGCTCGCGCACGGCAATATACGCATGGGAGACCAGACCGCGCTGCCCAACGCCTACAACCACACCGCCTTCTTCCCGATCACCTACGCATTGTCATAGGCGAATCGATGGCGCCCCCCTCCCAGCCGCTCGCCACGCTCGCCGACGCCCAGGTCTGGCTCGGCACGCTCCATGCCGGCGATGCCGTCGCACTCGGCTCGGCCGATTTCGCGCCGGCGGTGGCGAAGCAGGTCTTCGCGCTGCTGCCCGGGGGCGACCCTTTGTCCCTCGGCGGACTGGCCGCCGACGCCGAGGCCGGAACGCTGAGCGGAACCGCGACGGTGATGGGCGACGCCGGCTGCACCGCCACCTTCGCCTTCACCGCGACGGCCGACGATCCGCTGCTGCTCGGCCTCACCGTGGCGCTACCGCCGGCGACGGTCTGGCATCCGCTCCCGAAATTCGACTTCGGCTTCGGCGATCTCGTCGCCAAATTCCTGCCCGAAGGCTCGATCGCCGCGGTCAACCTCGAATTCGACTGCGCGATCCAGATGGAGGGCGCGGCGAATCTGCCAATCTCCCTCTCTATCCCATCGGTGCCCGACGCCGACTGGGTATTGGCGAGCACGGGCACCGTCCCGCTCACGGGCGCCTTGTTGCCCGCGCTTAGCGGAGGCGTCGATCCGCTCGCGATCATCGGCAACGGCTTCACGCTCGACAATTTCACGCTGAGCGGCTTCGAAATGGCCTTCAATGGCGCCAAGGCCACCGTCACCATGGTGCGGATCGGGCTCGCTTACGATCCGACCGTGCCCTGGAAGGTGTTCGGCGAGGCCTTCGAGATCACCGGTTTCGCGTTCGAGGTGGAGGGCTTCGCACCGTTCTCGGCGGCGGACTTCCAGGCCTCGGCGACCGCCAAGATGGAGCTCGGCGGCATCCCCATCGACGTCACCGCCCATTTTCCGGACGCGGCTGTGCTCGCTTATATCGACACCTCGGTCACCCCGCTGAGGATCGAACAGGTGTTCGCGGCCTTCAACGTCTCGCCGCCGGCCGGCTTCCCCGACATCCAGTTCTCGACCCTGTCCTTCGGCATTTACGAAAGCGAAGGCGCGGTCGATTTCACACTCGCCATCGATACGCCTTTCCCGATCTTCGGCGGCGTCAATCTGGACCAGTTCCATTTCGCGCTGGGCATCGTCCACGACAGCGCCAGCTCCACCTTCAGCGGCCATGGCGACCTGCTCGCCGCCTTCTCGGTGGGGAGCGGCGAGAATGCGCCCACCATCACGCTCGAGGGCGATTACGATTCGGGCGGCGACCTCTCGCTGACCGGCGAGGCGACCAACATCGCGATCGGCGATCTGCTCATCTCGCTCGCCGGCGACTTCGACGTCCACCCGGACCGAGTGCCCCAGCCGATCCGCGACCTGACACTGAAATCGGTCAGCCTCTCGGTGACGCGCACAGCCGGCGCCGACACCAAGGACTCCTTTTGCTTCGCGCTCGAGGCCGACACGCAGATCGCCGGGGCCGCAGTGGCGTTCATGCCCGTGGTCACGGTCGGCTATGACGAAACCCTCAAGACCTGGTCGGCCGACTTCAAGGGCACGCTCAACATCAAGACCCAAGGCGGCGACACGCTCGTCTTCACCGTCGAATATAGCGACACGCCGGCGGACAATTTCATCTCGGCCAGCTATGCCGGGACCGATGAGCTCGGCTTCGACACCATCGCCGAGATCTTCGACTTCAGCCTGCCTCCAGTTCCGCCTTCGCTGAAGCTCGATCTCGTCGCGATCACCTTTCGCTACGATTTCACCAGCGGTGACCTCATGTTCGGGACCGCCTCGGCCAACCCTCATTACGGCAAGGTCAGCTTCGTCTCGAAGGCGGGAAGCGGCGGCGACGAGGCGGCGGCCGCGGCCGCCGGGCGCCAGCACGTCTTCGTGCTCGCCGCGAACGAGGGGATCAACCTCGCCGACCTGCCGCTGGTCGGCAAGGCGCTGTCCTCGATCACCACCGTCTCGCTCGATCAGCTCGAGGCGGCGATCGTCGATCCGGCCCCGCTGGCGGCGGCGGCGGTCGGCCCGCTGAACGCGGCGATCGCGCTTGGCGGCCCTCTCTATCCGCTGGTCCCGACCCAGGGCCTGCCCGGCCCGATCCAGCTCTCCGCCCGATTCACGCTCGGCGGGGACGCGCCGACGCCTTTCTCGGTCTCGCTCGGCGGCAGCAACGCGACGCCCGCGGCGACGCCCGCAGCCGCCACGCCCGGCACCGCGCTTGCGCTGACCGCGCAGGACGCGACGCCCGACGACGGCGTCCACTGGTTCCAGGTGCAGAAGAGCTTCGGCCCGGTTTCGATCCAGAAAGTCGGGGTCCGCTACGACGCCGGCACTTTGTGGGCGCTGATCAATGCCGATCTCAATGTCGGGCCGGTCGACATCGGCCTGATTGGGCTCGGAGCCGGCTCGCCGCTCGACAGCTTCTCGCCCAAATTCACGGTCAGCGGAGTGACGGTGAGCCTCGCCGCCGGCCCGGTCAGCTTCAGCGGCGCCCTGGTCGGCGAAATCGATCCGCCGAACCTCTATGGCGAGCTCGGGCTCGGCATGGCCAATTTCTCGCTGGGCGCGCTCGCCGCTTATGCGGACGACGGCTATCCCTCCTTCTTCCTCTACGCGGTGCTCGATGCCGAACTCGGCGGCCCGCCCTTCTTCTTCGTCACCGGCGTTGCGGCAGGATTCGGCTTCAACCGCAATCTCGTCGTGCCCGACGTCGGCGCGCTCGACAGCTTCCCGCTGATCCAGTGGGCGACCGGCGGCGGCCCGAGCTCGACCCCCACCGGCGACATCGGCACCCAGGTCACCGACGCGATGACCACGCTGGCCGATAGTGGCGTGATCGCGCCGGCGCTCGGCGAATATTGGTTCGCCGCCGGGATCAAGTTCACCTCCTTCGAGCTGATCGACAGCTTCGCCCTGCTGATCATCGAGGCGGGCAGCCATGTCGAGATCGACCTGCTCGGCCTGTCGACGCTGACCCTGCCGCCCCAGGTTCCGGGGAGCCCCGACAATCCGCCGCCGCTCGCGGTGGCGCAGCTCGCGCTCGAAGCCTCGTTCAACCCGGGCGAGGGCGTGATCAAGGTCGCCGGCCAGCTGACGTCGCGCTCCTACGTCCTTTCCAAGGACTGTCATCTCACCGGCGGCTTCGCTTTCTACATGTGGTACAAGGACGATCCGCTCGGCGCCAAGGCGGGCGAGTTCCTGCTCAGCCTCGGCGGCTACAGCCCCAATTACACCAAGCCGGCTTATTATCCCGACGTGCCGAGGCTCGGCCTCAACTGGCAGCTTGGCGGCAATCTCAGCATCACCGGCGACGAATATTTCGCGCTCACCCCGAGCGCGATCATGGCCGGCGGCGGGCTGAGCGCAGTCTGGTCGAGCGGACCGATCAGCGCATGGTTCTCGGTCGAGGCCGATTTCCTGCTGCTCTTCACGCCGCTCCATTACCATGCCGAGCTGTCGATCGATCTTGGCGCCTCGGTGAAGATCGACCTTCTGTTCACCTCCTTCACGATCAGCGTCCATATCGGGGTCGACGCGACGATCTGGGGTCCGCCCTTCGCCGTCGAGGTCGACGTCGATCTCGACATCGTTTCCTTCTCGATCACCTTCGGCGATTCCAGCGGGCCGCCGGACTTCCTCAAATGGTCCGACTTCGTCGCGACGGTCCTGCCGCAGGGCAAGGCCGCGGACGCGCAGAGCCTGTCGATGCGGCGCAGCGCCCGGCTCGCCTCCCCGGCGGCGCTGGCCGAAGATCCGCCGCCCGCCCCGCCGCCGCCGGTGCTGCAGATCGCCGCCAAGAGCGGCATCCTGAAGTCGCTGCCCCCGGTCCCCGGCGCGCCCGTGCCGCTCGACTGGCTCGTCGACGGCCAGACGCTGGTGCTGATCGTCAGCACCACCATACCGCTGAACGAGGATCTGACGGTCGAGTCGCAAGGCGCGGTGCAGCTGGAGCTCGATCCCGCGGACACCACCCCGCCCACCAACAAGGCGGTCGGCGTCGGGCCGACCAACACCCCCGCCCCGACTGGCCAGACGGCAGCCGCCGCGCCGACGGACCCGTCGACGCCGCCCGCCTTTTCCTCGGCCTTGTCGCTGACCGCCAAGTCGAGCGAGGACAGCATCATCCTCGTCGACCGGATTCTGAGCGCGGTCCCGAAAGCGGTGTGGGAGCAGCGCGACCGCGACGGCAACGGCGTCCCGCAGATCGCCGACCCGCTCAACGACACGGTGCTGCCCAACGTCCTGACCGGCGCGCAGCTGACGCCGAAGGCGCCATGCCCGCAACGCTCGCTCGCGGTGCCGATTCAGTGGCTGCAATATACGACCGACAGCGACAAGCCGCCGCTCGCCTGGAGCCAGCCGGTGCTGCTCGACAGCGACACGTTCAACGACGAAACCGTGCACGGGACGATCGCCGCCGCCGCGCCGAACCGCGCCCAGCTGATCGCCGCGATCAACCGCGCCGGCTTCGCGGTCGACGCGCAGCCCGAGGTGGGCGCGCTCGCCGACGCGGGCTCGGGCGCGCTGCTGGCGCCGCCGGCGCTTCGCTATCTGGTGGAGGCCCGGTGATCCGATGACCGACGTCACCAAGAAAATCACCTTCATCGAGTTCGACATCCCGAAGCTCAAGGCCGGTGAATATGTGATCTCGGCCGAGCAGACGGTGAACCAGGGCGATCCCGGCGACTTCAAGGCCAAGCGCAGCTTCGCGGTCGCCGGCCTGCGCTTCAAGCTCGGTGGCGACGATCTCGTCTCCGTCTTTCCGCCGGCGCTGGCCAATGGCGAGTTTTACGGGACCTTCCCGCAAGTCGTGCTGAAGCAGCCGATCCTGCCCTGGCTTCGCTCACTGGACGGCGAAAAGGCCGGCAGCGCCAAGGCGTGCGTCGAGCCGCCGCCCCAAGACAGCGAGATCAAGGCGCCCTGGCTCGCCGTGCTGACCCTGCAGGACGGCGAAGTCCCGGTCCCCGCCGGCCAGACCAGCCCGATCAAGGCGATGACCGCGGCCGACCTGATCCCGCTGGGCGCGACGATCACCGTGGCCGGGGCGGCGCCGATCACGGCCACCGGCAAGATGCCGGCCGGCACCGTGTCCTGCCCGGGCCTGGCCGCGCTCGATTATGGCGAGAGCCCGACCGATCCGGTCAACGTGATCGACCTGCCCGTCGCCCTGTTCAGCCGGATCGCGCCGACCAAGGCCGATCTCCCGCTGCTCGCCCACATCCGCCAGACCGACACCTATGACAGCGTCGATTCCAGCGATACCGTGCTGGTCCGCTCGATCGTGCTCGGCAACCGGATGGGCGCGAAGGACGCGCAGGCGACGGCCTTGCTCGTCTCTCTCGAGAACATGATCGATCTCCTGCCCGACGACGACGGCAATCCGGCGGCAGCCCTGGCCGGCGTCGATACCGTCCGCCTGATCGTGCTCACCAGCTGGCACTTCTACGTCAACGCGCTCGACGAGAAGCTCCAAACGCTGCTCGAAAATCTCGACAAGGCCGACGGTCTTTCGACGCTGCGGCTGGGGCCGGCCGAGCCTGCGCCCTCCCAGGCCGCGGTCGACCAGGCGGTGGCGGGCGAAGCGGGCACGCTGAGCGACGAGGCCGCGGATGTCCTCGTCGGCGACGCGCTCGCGGCCGGCTATGTCCCGCTCGATCATCAGCTGCGCCTGGCCGGCGAAACCGTGTCCTGGTATCGCGGCCCCCTGCTGCCGTTCACCGGCGGCACCATCTCCCTGCCCATTCCAGCCGCCGGCGCCGACGCCCTGCTTCGCTACGATCCGCAGGCCGGGATGTTCGACGCATCCTATGCCGCCGCCTGGCAGATCGGCCAGTTGCTCGGCGTGGCGAGCACTGCTTATTCGACCGCGCTCTACGCGTGGAAGAAGCAAGTCTCGAAGAACGATGCCGCGCAAGCCGAGCAGGCCTTGCTTGCCGCCGCGCTCCAGCCCGATCCCGACCCGTCCGGGGACGGCGCCCTGCCCAGCTTCGTCGCGGCCCGCGCCGCCGCCCTGAACGATGCGCCGCCGATCCCGCAGGCGGTCGCCGACTTCGTCGGCGGGCTGAGGCTTCTGAAGACCGTGCCCTTCGCCTATCTCGTCCCGGACGAGCATATGCTGCCGCGCGAGACGATGCGCATGTTCTCGGTCGATGCGACCTGGGTCGAGGCGCTGGTCGACGGCGCTTTCAGCATCGGCCGGGCGGGCAGCGCCGATCTCGCCTCGGACGCGGCTCAGCTCGACGCGCTGCGCCTCGCCTCCTGCGCTGCGGCGCGGGCGGCGCGGACCAACGACCGGCCGGCCCATGCCGCGATGAAGGCGGACCCGGCGGCGCCGGTGCTGGATCACCTGACCGGCGTGCTGATCCGCTCGCAGGCGATCCGGGGCTGGCCCAAGCTCCAGATCGACGGCTACAGCACCCAGTCCGACGAGGGCGATCCGGACGTCGCCAAGCTGCGCATGGAGCATCTCTCCAAGGACGTTCTGTTCTGCCTGTTCGACGGGCCGGTGGCAATGATCGCCATTCACGAGCCGCCCGAGCAGCTCCATTCGGGCGTCGAATTCGACGCGCAGGGCAATGCCTCGACGACGCTTCGCGAGGTCACTGGCGACGAGCCCGGCCACCAATATGACAGCGATCCCAAGGGCGGCCCGGCGGCCGCCGCGGTGCCGTTGCGGGCCGACAAGCTGACCATGCAGGCGTTCGCCGCGGGCGTGAAGATCCAGAGCAAGCTCAACGACGATTTCGGCCAGGGCGTCGATCCGATGACGGCCAACGAGTTCGCGCTGGAAATGGTCAAGGGCGTGGTCCGGGTCGAATATCTGGTGGGAGGCTCGTGAGGCGATGAGCGACGGCGCCGATAACCCCGTGGGCACGGTCGTCCCGGTCGACCTCGTCGCCTTCTGCGTCGGCACCACCGACGCGGCCGAGCGGACCGCCGATCTGGCCGGTGCGACGATCGATTATTCCCAGCTCGCCAATCAGGATCCCAACGCCTTCCCCTATGCCTATCTCGGCAGCACCGCCATGCGGGGTTTTACCAGCGACGCGCTGCAGCCGCTGGAGGCGGGAGTCCATCTGCACTGGGCGCTGCCCGACTCGCTGACCCGCGCCCAATCCAACGAAACCACTCCGCTCGCTTTCCCCGCCGTCCCCAATCGCTGGCTGGTCACCCGCTTCGTCATCGCCGGCGGAACCCCGACAGCCACCTCCTTCGTCGTCGAGAGCGACACGCTGAACCCGACGCCGCCGACCGACGCCTCGCTGCAGGTGCCGGTCAAGTCGGAGGGGACGGAGCCGGATTTCCACTATCTCGGGCAGAGCTTCGGGCTCGACGATTATCCGGCCACGCCGGCCGAGGGCGCCCGCCCGCTGCGCGACGCCAACGGCGTCGAACTGACCGCCGTCGCCAACGGCCTGCCGTCCTTCGCCGCTTATTATCCGGAAGGCCGCAACAGCTTCGGCTTCATCGACACGCTCCACGGCATCGCCACGCCGGCGCAGCTCACGTACGTCGTCACCGGCTGGTTCGACAGCGACGCCAACGACCCGGCGTCGCCGGGGAGCAAGGAAGGGATTCGGCGACCGCTCGCCGAGAGCCACGGCTGGGTGGCCGAAGCCGAGGCCGATTACACGCTCTACAGTGGCGTCATCCACGGCGTCTCGTGGGACCCGACCCGGTCCTATGTGCTGCCGCCCGAGGAGCAGCCGACGATCGCCGCCGACGCCGCCATCGCCAACAATCCCAGCGAAGCGCTCGCCGCTTACTTCCGCAACCTGCTCCATCCCGACAGCGTCCATAGCGAGCAGCTGCTCACCGCCTTCCAGCAGGGGCTGTGGCCCCGCTTCACCCAGTCCACGGTCGACGCGCTGGCGCAGATCGCCGAGGCGCTTCACGACCACCAGTTCCGCAAGATCGATTCCGGGCTGATCTACTCGCTCTACCTGAGCGACGCGGACGGCGCGGCCCAGCAGCAGGCGATCGACCTGCCCGGCCCGGTCGCGAACGCGCTCAACGCGCTCAACGGTGCCGCCGCCGACCTCCTCGAGGTCGCCAATCATGTCGAGACGTTCCAGTGGCGCGCCTTCGCCGACTGGTATCGCTACTTCATGACGCCCGACAATCAGAAGCCGCTGATCTTCAGCCACTTCACCGAAGTCCTCGACCCGCTTTGGGCGCCGCTGCAGGCTGCGCTGAGCGAAGCGACCGGCGCGCGCGACGATGCTCTAAGCGGGCTCAACGCCCTGCTCGCGCTGCGCCCGGATCTCTGCCTGCGCCAGGAGCCGGGTCCGCGCTACTGGCAGCCCAACGAGCCGGCCGTTCTGCTCAAGAGCGATCAGCTGACCATGCCTGCCCGCTACGGCGGCGACGGCGACCACCGGGCCGACGGCAAGCTCGCCTGCCGCAACCTCGACGCGCTGGTGACCAGCGTCGCCATCGGCGGGACGACCAAGGCCGCCGCCGATTACGCCGCCGCGACCAAGCTCACCAGCAACAGTCTGCCCTATCTCGCGGACTGCTCCGCCCTGCTCGCCGAGGCATGCCTGCTCGATCCGGATCTCGCCGCCGCCTGGTCGAACGTCGATGCGGGGACGCTGGGGACCGCGCTCGAGGCGCTGCTCACGGGGAGCGCCCAGAGCCAGTGGACGATCGCGGCGGGCACCGCGCCGTCGCCGGTCGAGGTCAATTTCTGGGGGGCCGAAAATCCCTGGCTGCCGATCTTCCTGACCTGGACGGCGGCGTGGACTCCCCTCCCCGGCACCGGGGCCGAACCCTATGATCCAAACTATTTCACCGCGAATTTCGCGATCGACCCGACCACCGGCAGCTTCGTTTCCTATACCGGCGCGAACGGGGCGATCGGGGCGCAGGCATCCGCCGGCGCGCAGGTCGCGCCGCCGCCTTATGCGGGCAGCAGCGTGCTGTCGCGCAAGGCGGCGCAGAATTTCTACGGCCAGATCGAAACCTACTTGCAGAGCCACCAGGACACGACCCTGCAGGCGATCGCCGCCGCGCTGCAGCCGGGCGACGATCCTCGGACCCCGTTCATGGTCCAGCCGCTTTCCGGCTTCACCGAGGCGATGCTGAACCGGCAGCTGCAGATGCAGTTCGCGATGACCCTGCCCCAAGGGGTCAAGAGTCTCGAAGCGATCCGGCTGACCAAGGCGGCGAGCGCGATCGTCGGCGCGGGCAATGCCGACCCAAGCGCCCCGGTCACCTATCATGTCGGGCCCGACTTCGGGCTGCCGTTCAATCCGATCCGCGCGGGCGCCTTCACGATCACGCTGGCCGCGGTCGACGCCTATGGCCAGAAGCGGACGATCGACGTCAATTCGCTGGCCACGGCGGAATCGATGACTGCGGCGGCCGCGCCCGGCGCCGCTTATGCCGCGCCGCGCCTCGCGCAGCCCTCGCGCCTGCTCTTCCAGTGGCTGTCCGCATCGACCGGCAATGTCGCCGAATATAACGGCCACCCGGCGAGCAGCCCGATCTGCGGCTGGCTGCTTCCCAACCATCTCGCCGGCGGCTTCTTCCTCTACGACGCCGACGGACGGCCGCTGGGATCGCTCTTCGTCGCGGGCGACGACGTCGTCGGCGACAGCGAGGTGATCTGGCAGGGCGCCCCCGGCAACGATGCCGACATCGATCAGCCGATCGACGTGGCGCTGGCCGCCGCCAATCCCCAGCTGAGCGCGCTTGCCCGCCACCTGAAGGGCGGATCCGTCACCGACTTCCAGGCCTTCTACCAGGCGGTCGACCAGGCGCACGGATCGATCAATCCGGCCAATCTCGCCACCGACGCCGGCCTCGCCATCTTCATCGGGCGGCCGGTGGCCCTGGTCCAGGCGGCGCTGCGGCTCGATCTGCAGGGCCGGCCCTATCTCAGCCAGAACAGCGCCTGCCTCGAAAGTTCGGGCTGGGTCGACACCGACGCCGGCCTCGGGGGGGTCACCTTCCCGGTCGTGCTCGGCGACATCGATCGCCTCGACGACGGCCTGATCGGCTATTATCGCGGCCTCTCCTCCGGCTACGATCTCGACACCTTCTTCAGCGAGGTCGCCGTGCCGGGAGCGACCGGCGCGGTCGTGCAGCCCGGCCCGACCAACCTCCTGCTCAAGCCGACGCCGGCCCAAGGCGAGCCGGACCCGCCGGCCGTTGCCGCCGACAGCCAGCCGGTGCTGATGCTGATCGATCCGCGCGCTCCGGTCCACGCGGTCATGGGCATCCTGCCGACGCAGAGCCTGCTCGTTCCGCCCGATTTGGCAAGCAATGCGCTCAGCACGCTCGAATTCTCCTTCCTCGCCGCGCCGGTGCTGCAGGCGGCGAGCGGGCTGGCCCTGCCGGTGCCGCGCGAAAACGGGTACGACGTTTCCTTCCTCCAGCAGCGCGCGGGCGCCGGCAATGCCCGGTCATGGTTCCCGCAGCCGGACATCGGCCCGAGCGTCGCCGCCGCGATCGCCGATTATACGCCGCAGACGCTGGTCGAGGGCTGGCTGCGGCTCAACCCGACGGTCCTCACCGCGACCCTCGTCAACGCCTCCGGCCAGCCGCTCGCCAAGGGCGGCGCGACCCAGGCGATGACCTTGTCGCTGGTCAACCGCAAGCCGGCGCCGATCACCTTCACGCCCGGCACCGCGGCGCCGGAAGGCACGCCGGCCACGGGCTCGATCTTCTACGTTCATTTCGGCGCCCTGGTCGCTCCCGAGGACGTCGCCGCGATCGGCCTGGCAGAGCCCCGCTGGACCTTCACCTTGCAGAACGACCCGATCTACGGCGCCTATTTCGCGGCGACCGCCGCCGCCGATGTCGTGCTCGCCTCCGCTCCGGCCGGCACCGACGCCCCGGCGGACAGCCGCATCGACATCGCCGTCACCAATCTCAAGGCCGCGACCGGCCTCGTCCAGGCCCACCTGTTCGTCGACTATTACGACGTCGGGGGCATCAGCGACGGCGTCGCCATGGCCAGCGTCACCGTGGGATGAACGCGCCACGCCCTATTTGTCATCGAGGAGGACGACCATGACCAACCCCGGACCGGTGCTGACGGCGACGCCCCAGATCAACTTCTCTCTCGGCAATCCAGGAGCGGCCAACGTCATCTACGTCAGCACCGATCCGACGGCGAACCAGCTGACTCTCGTGCTTACCCCCACCGTCGCGGCGGCCTATACGCCGGGCGAGCTGGTCCAGTTCAGCGATGCCCCGGCGAATGACGGCTCGATCCTGTTCCTCGATCTCACTCCCCTCGGCCTCGACCCGGCGGTGTTCGAGGCGCTCGCGCTCGATGCCCCCGGCTGGACCTCGAAGCCCTTCGTCGATGCCGTGACCGGGCAGAACGTCCTCGCCTTCACGCCGACGACCGCGGTCCCGAGCTCGACCACGCCGATCACCTTCTCGCTCACCGGCTTCGCGCTCGCCGCGGCGCCCTCGGGCGGGCCGACGACGATCGACCTGGACGCCTTCAACGTCGCCGGCATCATCAGCGGCGACCTGTGGTCCCAGAGCGGCTGCCCGGTGTCGTTCGCGGCGCCTCCGGGCAAGAAGGAGGATCTGCGCAAGGTGCTGACGGCGACGCTGTCGCCGAGCGACGTGGTGACGTCGCAGCACGGCTATCCGGACGTGTCCAACAACCTGATGCTGACCCTCGCCCAATCGGGCCAGGTCGCGATCCCGGCGGACGAGAATACCGTGTTCAACCTGAGCGTCGTCTACGCGACCGACGTGAACGGATTCGGCGCGCTGCTCACCGCCGCCGAGGGGGACGAGATCTCGATCCCGGTCCCCGAAGGGAGCAATTGGCACACCGCCAATGTCGAGGGGCTTCACGGCCGCTCCTGGAAGCTGACGCCGCCCACCGGCGATTCGATCCTGGGGCCGGACGGCACGCCGCTCAGCTTCGCCTTCGCCCCGGTCGTCTCCACTTTCCAGCCGGGGGCGACGGTCGCCCTGCTCAGCTATTCGGGAGTCCCCGGCTACGCCGACGGCGCCTTCCCGCTCATCGTCCTCAAATGGCCGCACGTGCGGATCGACTCGCTCACCGTCGACCCGCCGGTATCGACCCTGGTCGACGGCGACGCTTCGGTCACCCTGAACTGGTCGGCCGCCAACACGACCCAGATGACGATGCAACCGCTCGGCGAAGACGTGAGCCAGGACACGCAATGCCCGGCCGATATTTCCGACACGCAGATCTTCACCATCGTCGCCCAGGGCGTCCGGCCCGGCAATGTGGACAATGTGGCCACTCTCTCAGTGACGGCAGTGGTGTTGCCGGTCATCAATGCGTTCACCTGCACGCCTCCGTCCGTCTATCTCGGCGATTTCGGGGCGAACGGCTATCGGGCTTCGCTGGCCTGGAACGTGAACATCAATCCGCAGGATTCCGTGAATCTCACGAGCAGCACGAGCGGCATGGTCGGCTCTTATGCCGCCGCCGTGCCGCAGCAGCCGATCACCTTGCAGGCGCCGCAGATGCTGACCCTGACTCCGGTAGGCGCGAAAGGAAGCCCCGCCGTCAACCGGAGCCTGATCGTCTCCGCCTTCACGCTCGCGCCGCAGGCCGTCGGCATCGGTCATGACAGCGGCTTCGCCGCGGCACCGTCCAATGCCAGCTTCGTGGCGGTCGCCTCGCCGACGGAGAATCTCGTCGCCATTCTTTCGTCCGCGCTCGCCACCGCCCATTTCCAGCCGATGATGACGGTGCCCATCGGCGGGGCGCCGCAGGGGATCGCCTTCACTCCGGATGGCGCCTTCATGCTCGTCGCCCATTCCGGAGGCGGCGGCTCGGTCAGCGCGTTCGCGGTCGCCAGCGTCTCGGCGCAGCCGCCCTTCACCTTCACGTCGCAGGGCGACGTCCACGTCGGCGGCTCGCCGCAGTCGATCGTCATCGGACCGGACGGCACCGCTTATGTCAGCGTCGACCTGGGGGCGAGCATCCCGGGGCAGGTGGCGATCCTCGCGAAGAGCGCCGGCGGCTATGCGGCGGGCACCAGCGTCGCGGTCGGCAACGCGCCCCGCGGCCTCGCAATCTCCCCGAGCGGCGCCGAGCTCTACGTCGTCAATCAGGGTTCGGGGTCCGTCTCCCGGATCACCCTGGGACTGACTCCTCCGGCGGTCAGCAGCCTCATCACCGGTTTGAACGCGCCTACCGATGTCATGGTGACCACGGACGGCACGAGGTTCCTGGTTTCCTCCACCGGCGACAATATCATCTACGGCTACAATGCCCGCTTTCCGACCACCGCCGAAAAGCAGACCTATCCGGTCCCGGGCGCCGGATATTTCGGACCGTTCGCGGGCGGACATTATGCGCTGGTCACCGCGTCGGGCAGCCAGGTCGCCCTGCTGAACTATGCGCAGGCCACCGTTGCGGCCACCTGCCAGCTCACGGCCGCGCCGCAGAGCGTGACGGTGCCTCCGGGCGGCGGCTTCGCGCTCGCCACCATGCCCGGCTCCGGATCGGTCGGCCTGATCGTCCTCGCCGGCTACAGCCAGGTCGCCGCCGCGACACCCGCCGGCGGCCAGATCACCAACGTCATCCTCTCCCCCGACAACCAGACTCTGATCGCCTGGTTCAACGCGAGCATCGCCGTATCGGGAGGGTCGGGAAGCCCGATCACGGGCCTCGTCAAGGGACCCGCCAACGGGGCGGGCCTGTCACCCTATCTGACCGGGACGCACATCAACGCGATCGCGGCATCGCCGGTCGCCGCCAGCGACAAGCTCTATGTCGGCGCCCACGGCGAATCCGCGGTTTCGATCTACACGCTGTCGACCCTGGCTAGCGCCGGCAGCATCGCGATCCCCGCTTTGTCCGGCCATGCCAACCGACAGGTGGTGGGCCTCGGCGTTTCGGGGGACGGCTCGACCCTGTTCGCGCTGACCGCCGACGGAGGCCTGCAGTTTTCGATGGTCGTGATCGCGGCGAAGACCCAGAAGATCCTCGCGGATCTCGTCGTCTACCAGGCCCGCATGATGCAGCTCAGCATGCCGCTGGCGGTCGCTCCGTGCGGAGTCGGCGGCTTCGCTGCCTATACGGTCGACACGACGACATCCAATCTGTGGACGGTGTCGGGCTCGGGCACGCGCTATTCGGTTTCACCTTCGCCGATCGCGCTCGGCCCCGGCGAGAACGCGATCGCCACCGCTTTGGCCTGCTCGCCGGACGGAAGCACCGCTTATGTGGCGCTGCAGAGCACGACGGAGGTCAATTACATCTCGGTCGTCGATCTGGCCGCCGGGACGGCGACGGCGCTGGAGCAGCCGGACCCGACCTCGACGATGAACCTGGCCGCACTGCTCGTCTCTCCGGATGGCAACAAATTGTTTGCCAGCGACAGCGCGGCGGCGGGCATCCGGGTGTTCGGCGCCAAATCGCTGCGCATCCAGCAAACCCTGTCGTGGCAGGAGGACGTACAATCGCCCTACGGGCTCGCCGTCGCCTCGGACGGGAGCGCGCTTTATTCCGCCAATCTCGTCTCGCAGAACCTCAGCATCGCCCAGCAGATCAATCCGGCCTGAGCGGCGGCCCGCGACGCGGGCGGCCAGGCCGGCGTTCGGCTCGACATTTCCGGCCGCCGAACGGCCACTTTTTTCCGGAAACCAGCTCAACCTGGAGGCAATGTCATGACCAACTTCCAAGGCTTCTTCGTTCGCGACGATATCGGCCAGCTGCCCAATCAGACGGGGAGCGGGTGGAGCGGCTCCCCCGACGTCGTTTTCGCCGGCCTCAATCCCATCGATCCCGCCACGCTCACGACCCCGGCCGGCTACGCCAAGGATTTCGGCGCGACGGTGATCATGAACGAGCCGAACAACGTCTATCTGCGCGCGCTCAACACCTTGCCCACCGGCGCTACCGGCCGGGCCTGGTTCTTCTGGGTGGAGAGCGACCTTGCGCTCTGGCCCAACAAATGGCGTGGCGATCTCGTCACCGTGCTCGGCAACAATTGCAATTATCAGGACATCGTCGCGAGCGGCCCCAACGTCGTCTGTGCGGCGGTGCAGCCCTATGTCTGGACGCCGCCGCCGTTCGTCCAGGCCGGCGCGCATTATTGCGCCGTGAACTGGATGGAATATCCGCCGTCGATCAACCCGACCAACCCGGTCCAGAGCTTTCCCTATATGGGCACCTGCGACAATCTCGCCGCCTTCGTCCTCGCCCATCCCAATATGGGCTGGCGCAACACCAGCGACGTGAGCCAGGCCGGCCCCACCTGGTCGCAGACCGTGAACGTCACGGGGCCCGCGCAGGCCGGGATCTTCAATGTCGGCGTCCAGTTCGTCGACATGCCGACCGACACCCAATATTCGTTCAGCATCACCTCGCCCGCGGCCGGCATCCAGCCGATCCTGGAGCCCGTCAACGGCGCCATGAAATATGTCACCAATCCGAATGGCGACGATACCGTCATGGTGACCAACTGGCCGGGCGGATCGCAGGCCTCGATGACGATCAACTACCTGATGGGGGCGACCAACCCGCCGCCGACCGCGCAGATCGTCGCCAAGCTGACGGTCCCCCAAAGCAGCCTTTCGGACGCCACCAACGCGCATGCCTCCCGCGCCCGGGCCTTGTACCTGCAGGACGTCCACCGGCTCGACGGGCAGGGCCTTCGCCTGCCCATGATCGGCCCCACCGTCGTGATGACGCTGGGGGCGATGCACTACACCTGGAGCGCCTAATCAGATCGGAATGGAGCCTGGCAATGGGCCGGAGCGAACCGGAAGGAATGATCTCATGAGCTTTTTCGTGCGCGACAATCTCGGCCAGCAGCCGGGCCAGCCCGGCACCGCCTTTTCGGCTTCGCCCGACATCATCTTAGCCGGCGCACAGCCGGCGCTTGATCCCGCCCAGTTCGCCACCCCGGCCGGCTATGCCACCGATTATGGCGGCGTTGTCGTGCAGGCGCAGCCCAATTTCGTCTATTTGCGGGCGCTCGGCACGGGCGCGCCGCCTCAGAGCGGCCGGGCCTGGCTGTTCTACACCGATTCGGCGCTCGCTTTGTGGCCGAGCCAGTGGCGCGGCGACATGATCGAAGTGGCCGGCAATCCCGCCAATTACCAGGCCGTGACCGCGAGCGCCCAGGATCAGGTCTGCCAACCCGATCTGCCGTTCGTGTGGATGCCGCCATTCGAGCAGCCCGGCAGCCATTATTGCATGATCAGCTGGTGGGAGAGCCCCCCGGCCGAGCCGCCGACCAGTCCGGTCGAGGGGCTGCCGGCCTTCACCACCTTCGACGCGCTGGTCACCTTCGTCCTCGACCATCCGCAAATGGGCTGGCGCAACGTCGTCGACGTTTCCCAGGCCGGGCCGGACTGGACGCAGACCACGAGCCTGACGGGACCGACACCGGCGCAACCCTTCCTCATCGGCGTGCAATGCCACGACATGCCGACCGACGGCGCCTTCTCCTTCATGGTGCCGGGGCCGACGCCGGACATCCCGACGATCGTGATGCCGGCCAGCGGCCGTCAGCCGATCCTCAATCCCGATTTCCAGTGCATGGCGATGGTGAGCGATTGGCCCAGCGGCGCGCAATCGTCGATCACGCTCAATTACTGGCAGGGCGCGACGGCGCCGCCGCAGGGGGCGACGATCACGGTCATCCTGACCATTCCGGCGGAGCAGGCGTCGACCGAACTGACGGAACGAGTCCGCGCGGAGCGTCCCGACCTTCTGCACCGGCCCGCGGCGATGGCGGCCGGCGAGGGGACGGAGAAAACCGAGGAGCGGCTCTCGGAGGGGATCGTGATCGGGGCCGTCACGTACCGGTTCTGAACGCCGCCCGACGCCGACGCCGACGCCTTGCCGGCCGTTGGGCTTCGTCGCCGAATTCCCGGGTGCCCAGAAGGCAGGATCCGGACGCATCGGCGCGGCGATCCGCCTGTGAACAACGGCGGCGGACTCCCGGGGTGGAGGGAGTCCGCCGCGACCGGATCGGACCAGAAACAGAACCGGTGAAATTCCGCTTAGAGCGCAGCCATTTACGTCATGGTTGATGAAGCCCTGCGGCTAATACGGGGATGGAAGTCGCGCTGTGGGAGCGCGCGGCCCCCGCGCAAGTCGAACGGGCGGGATCATGGTTGACGGCGCCCGTGCCGCCCGGCCGCGGGACGGCGCGCGTCCCGCCGGCAAAAGCGTTGGTCGGGGAGAGAGGATTCGAACCTCCGGCCCCTGCCTCCCGAAGACAGTGCTCTACCAGGCTGAGCTACTCCCCGACCGATACGCGCGGCCCCGAAACTTGCGCTCCGGGGCCGGCGGGGCCGGGCGTCTATAGGGAGGGGGTGCGCCGAGCGCAAGCGGCCTTGGCGGCGCCGAGCCGCGCCGCGCCGCGCAACTGGGCGCCGCCGCCGTTCAGCAGCGCTGCGAGCTCTGCACCGTGCCGTCCGGACTGACGGCATAGGCTGCGCTCTGGTCGAGCGAAGTGATCCGCACGGTCTGCGTGCCGCCGGCGGCGGTAACCGTCAGCTGATCGCCCTCGAGGCGCCACAGGCCGGTCGCGCCGTCCGGCGCGATGACCCGGCCGTCCGCCGTATATTCGAGCGCGTCCGCGCAATCGCCCGTGTCGGTCCATCGGCCCGGAACGAGCGCGGGGTCGATGGCCGAGGCTTGAGTGTCGCCGCTGGGTGCGACCGGATCGGACGCTGGGGGCGTGGGCCCGGGAGCCGCCGGCGGCTGCAGCTCCATCTGCTGCACGGCGAGCGCGACGCCGAGGGCGACGGCCAGCAACGTCGCCGCGATCGAGGCGATTAGTGCGGTCCTCGAGACGCCGCCCTTCGCAGCAAGCGTCTGGATCGCCGCAGCCTCGCTCATGCCCGCAGTCTCGGCCACCATCCGCGTCACCTGGGCACGGTAGAGAAAATCGCCGAACGCGCCGGTCGCGAAGGTGGCGCCGATCAGCAGCACGACCATCGCCAGGCCCGCTTTCTCATTGGCCAGGCCGAGGACGACGGAGAGGATGATGGCAAACCCCATCGCGCCCATCAGCACCCACAATTTGCGGTAGGCGAACCAGAAGAAATTGGCGAGGCAGGCCGGCCAGTTCCAACTGATCGGCGACTGCTTCTCGTCCATCCGCCGCCAGCGATCGAGATAATGGTCGGCCTTGGGGCCGATCGCCGCACGCAGCCGCGCTTCGTCCGCCGGAACCTCGGCGGGAGTCGCAGGTGCCGGCGGCGGCGTGGGCGGGGCGGGAGTCGGCGGGACGGGCGCCGGAGGGGGAGGGGGAGGGGGCGCCGGCGCAGGCGGCGGCCCGGCCGGACCCGCGTCGAGCGGCAGCCCGCTCAGCGACCTCAGCTCCAGCGCCAGCCGGTCCATGCTCGCGTCGCCATCCTTGCCGAAGGCGTCGGTCCAGTGGCGGATCTTGAGGAAGAAGGCGAGCCCGGAAGCGGGCGCGATGTCGCTTCGGCGGACCGGGAAGATCGGCTTCGAATTGCTGAACGCCATCTCGGTTTCGGCGCGGACGTAGGGCGATTTGTTGGCCATGTCGCTGACCAGCACGACGAAGGCGAGGCATTCCTCGATCGCGCTTTGCAATTGCTCGGAATAATCCATGCCGGGGCGGACGTCGCGCGGCGCGATCCAGGTCTTGATTCCACGCTCTTCGAGGAATCCGCAAATCTCGACCGCTTCGTCGCGATTTTCCGAGCCGTGGCTGATGAAGACGTGGCCGGAGTTGGATGTCATCGAAAGCGCCCCTTTGTGCTGGTGGGCAGGCTATCCATATCGATCGGCCTTTGGCAAGGCGCGCGGCCCGCTCAGCCCTGTCGCGCGCCCAGCATCTCCTCGATCGCCACGAACTTCTCGCGCGGGGATCCTTCGCGCGCCCGAGCCGCCTCGGCCGCCTCGATCCGCTGCCAGTCGCGAAAGGTGACGATGTCGACATGACGGCTCTCGAGCAGCCGATCGAGCCCCGCCCGCCCGTCCTTGCGGCTGTTGCCCGGGCCGAGGTCGGCGGCGATCTTCTCGGCGACCTCGTAGCCATCGGGGCGGTTGGTGCCGATCGTCCCGGTCGGCCCGCGCCGGGCCCAGCCGACGCAATAGAGGCCGCCCCCGATCACGCCGTCGGCATTGGCGAAGCGGCCGCGATCCTCCTCATAGGCGACGCCCTCGATCGGCGGGGTCTTGTAGCCGATGCAGCTGATCACCAGGCCGCACGGGATCGCGTAGGTTTCGCCGGTGCCGATGGCCCCGCCGCGCGCGTCGAGCTTCGTCCGCTCCACCACCAGCCGCTCGACCTTGCCGTCGCCCTCGATCGCCACCGGCTTGGCGAAGAAATCGAAGTGGATGGCCTTGGCCTTGCCCGGGTCGAGCGCCGCGAAGGCGCGCAAATGGGTCACCGACTTTCGCTGGCCGGGTTCCAGCAGGGCATCGTCGAGCACGGGCGGGAAATCTTCGAGATCGACCCGCGGCGCCGCATTGTCGAGATGGCCGAGCTCGCCGAGCTCCTTGGGCGTCATCGCGATCTGATGCGGCCCGCGGCGGCCGAGCAGGTGAATCTCGCTTATCGCACTGTTACCGAGCGAGCCGAAGGCATGGGCGACGATGTCCGAGCCGACGAACTCGGCGGGCGTCTTGGAAAGGATACGGGCGACGTCGAGGGCGACATTGCCGTTGCCGATCACCGCCGCTCCGCCGACGTCCAGCGGGGGATCGAGGTCGGCGAATTCGGGATGGCCATTATACCAGCCGACGAATGCCGCCGACCCGATCACGCCGGGAAGGTCGTCGCCGGGGATTCCGAGCGGCCGGTCGTTGGGCGCCCCGGTGGCCAGGATCACCGCGTCGTAAAGGCCGAGCAGTTCGGGGATCGAGACGTCGCGGCCGACAAGGACGTTGCCGCAGAAGCGGACATTGTCGCTCAGCGCGACTTTCTCATAGCGCTTATAGACCCCCTTGATCGACTGATGGTCGGGAGCGACGCCGAAGCGGATCAAGCCGTAGGGAACCGGCATCCGATCGATCATGTCGACCCTGACCTCGTCGCCAAAAGCCTTCTGGAGCGCCTCGGCGCTGTAATAGCCGGCCGGTCCCGATCCGATCACCGCGATGTGCCGCATCCCGCCTCCCTCGTGCGCTGGCGCCGATCTAGCGCGATGGGGCGACAAGGCATAGGGGCTCCGGTCAGGCGAGGTTCAGCGCCGCCGGCGCAGGAGGCCTTCCATGAAGCAACTCACCATCCTGATCGCCGGGGCTCTGGCCGCCTCGTCCGCTTTCGCCGCAGATCCGCCCGCCCGGCCGCCCGCCGCGCCGGAGCGGGAGGCCCGCATCCCGTTCGTCGGCTTCAATTCGATTCGCACGTTCCGGCCGGTGAGCGACGAGATCGTCTATGTCCAGGACCAGCGCCGCAACTGGTATCGGGCGACGCTTGTCGGGCCCTGCTTCAACATCCAGAGCGCGCTCCGGCTCGGAGTCGATACCCGCTACGGCAGCACGCTCGACAACAGTTCGAGCTTCATCGTCGACGGCCAGTCCTGCCGGATCCACTCGCTGGTGCGCAGCGAGGCGCCGCCGCCGCGTCGCGGCCGGCGCAATCGCGGCTAGCCTTTCTTCGCGCTCTTGTCGTCGAGCAAGGCGAAGCCGCTCTTGCGCAGCCGCCGCTCGATCGCGGCGCGGAACATGGCGAGCGCGGGCGGCAGCAGCACGGTGACGCGGATCAGCGTTTCCTCGATCGCGATTCGGGCGGCGACCTGCTGGCCGAGCACGGCCACGTGGAGCGTTAGCCGATCGCCCTCCCAAATCGAGCGAACGTCGGCGCCCGGCGGCAATTGCGCGGTGAGCCCGTGCATATTGGCGGCGATGCGGCGCCTCGCCTCTTCGGTGCCGAGGCTGTGGGGAAGGTCGACGCTGATCGGATCGCTCATCGGGCCAATCTAGGAGCGTCTCCGCGCGCTTCAAGCTGTATTATGCAAATAGTACGGAGAAGGGCGGTCCGCGTTCAGGGCTGGCGCCAGTTGCAGGTGCGGATCTGCGCCGCCGTGAGGTTCGACGTGTTGGTCAGAGCCTGATTGGTGCGCTGGCGCACGTTGAACGCGGCCTGGGCGCGGATCGTGCGCGGCCCGAAAATCGCCTCGGACACGACCGGCTGATATTGGTAGGTCACTTCGGCGACGATCACCGCGGTGCCGGCCGCGGCCGAGATCGTGTTGGACCCGGTGCCGACGCTCTGCAGGGCGTTGTTTGCGGCCCCGAAGTCCTGCGCCCCGATTTCGGATGGCGCGTTGAGGACGCCGTCGCAACGCTGCCAGCGAATCCACTGGCCGGTGCCGCCCGCATTCACCTCGATGCTCGACAGGACGATCCGCCCATTCTGGCGGAAGTCGATCGTGTCGCCCGTCATCTTGCCGCCGGTGAACAATTCGATGACGTTGGATTCGTCGATGCTGTCGCGGACGCGGGCAGCATTGTCCGCGGTGAGCATCGCGATATTGCTGACCCTCAGGTGCGCCATGGCGAGGTTCGCCGCCTCGAGCCCGCACAGGCCAAGGCTCAGCAGGATCGGCAGCGACAAGGCGAACTCGACGAAGGCGAGGCCGCTGTCGCAGCCGCGCAGCCGCGACGCGAAACCGCGGACGCGGGCCCAATGGGGGGCGATCACAGGTCGTCCGGACATAGTTCAGGCGCCTCGGTGCGTGCCGCCCAGGGCTGGTTGCGCAGCACGGTGTTTTGCCGAATCTCGACCTCGTTGCCCCAGCCGAAGATGCCGGCGACCGGGAACAAGCGGGGATAGGTCATGGTCACCTCGAATCGGACCGCGTCTTCGGCTCCGCCGACTCCGTCCGTCCCTTGCGCGTCGTCCCAGTCGCCGCTGAAGTTCTGATCGCGGAAGCAATCGTCGTCCTCGTCATACTGACCATCGGAATCGGCATCCTGAGTCAGGGGCTCGGCCGATCCGATCCCGTTGAAATCACGATAGGCCTGGGTGCTCGTCTCGATCTCCGCCTCGCTCGAGAATTCCTGCAGGCGCCGTTCGACATGCGCCTGGATCTCCTCGGTCGTGACGCCGCCGACGGTCGCCATCCGCGCCGCCTCGTGCAGCGAGCCCTGGACGATCGAGGTCACGTAGGAGCGATAGCCGAGATCGAACGTCCCGATCAGCAGCATGCTCAGCACCGGCAGGATGATCGCGAACTCGACGATCGTCGCGCCGCGCGCGTCGCTCCGGAGAGCGCGGAGGGGCAAGGCGCGCCTCACTGGGTCAGCCTCAGCGCGCCGATCTGGTTGCCGATCTGGCGGAAACGGGCGATCAGCGTCTCCTGGTCGGTGGCCGCCGACGCCTGGTTCTCGTTGCTCGCGCAGCCGGTTAGTTCGTCGGTCAGACCGACACCGAAGGCGATCACCCAGACCGAGACGCCCATGCTCTTGGCTGCGGTGCACGCGAGCAGGAAGCGCGCATTGTGGCGGACCGTGAGCTCCTCGGCGTCTTCGCCGGCGCCGCCGATACGGCCGGCCATTCTGTTGATGCCGTAGGCCGAATATGTACTGTCGGTGGGCGCCATCTCGCCATCGGTCATGAAGATGATGTGGCGGTTGCAGGGCATGCTGTTGAAGGTTTCGCAGCCGTCGGCGAAGATGCCTCCCGTGGAGATCATCCGCGCGCCCCAGATCATGCCGATGTCATGATAGGTGCTGCCGACCGGGGTCAGGTCGTCGACATAATCCTGCAGATCCTCCTCCGTCCAGGTCGTCAGCCGGACGGATTCGCGCGGGCACGAGGCGGCGCCGTAGGCGCTGCCGGCCGTACCTGAGGAGCGGTTCCAGACGACTTCCTGCCACTGCGGTCTCCAGCGGGTCGCGTCGCTCGACGGAATCCCGTTGATGTCGAGGTCGTGCGCACCCGATGGAATCGACGTCGTGTCCTCGTCGATGCTGGCGATCGTGTCGCGTTCCTCGATGCAGCCGTTCCACGTCGTCGGCACCTTGGCGATCGTGGCGCTTTGGGCGGCGATCTGGATCAGATTCTGGTTCGCCAGCGACGCGAGGGTCGTCCCGCCATAATTGTCGTCGTTCGACGAATTGGGGGCGATGTCGACCGCGACATTGACTGGATTGCCGAGCCTGAACTGGCTGGTGTCGTAGGCGTAGGCCCCGAACGCGTCGGTGTTGAACTGGAAGGTGAAGTAGGTCGTGGTTTCGGTGCGCCGGCGTCGGCAGCTCCGCTCGGTGCCGGACGTGTCGGGCGCGACGGGCGATCCCGACCAACCATGTTCGCCACTGCTGCCGCCCTGTGTGGCGACCCCGTCATGCGGGAAAGTCGTCGCCACCGTCGGATTGGGCGCGGGGCCGCCCGTATTGAGCTGTGCCGACGTCATCGCGGTATAGCTGTAGGCGGGCGTCGGCGTGCTGCGCGAGAAGCTCTGGTTCCGCATGAAATTGAGGCAATGCGCTTGGGTAATGCTCGTGCTCTGGCTCGCGTTCGACGTATAGCCGGGCGAGCCGGTGCGGTAATATTCCCAATAGGGTCCGTTCACCGTGGCCGGCGTCGGCGTGGTGAAATTGACCCGCCGCGACCAATAGGTCGTGCTGGCGGTAATATAGTTTTGGTTAACGTCGGTGATCAGGTGGCCGACATTCACGGTCGAGGAATAAGGCACGATGCCGTAGCGAAGCCTGAGGCCTGCCTCTTCGAGCTGCTCCTGGATCGGCGACAGCTCGTCGTAGAGCGCCATCACCGCCAGCCGCAGCGAGGTGATGCGCTGGTCCGCCAGGGGGACGTTGGTCGTATCCGACCCATCGGCGTTCCACGCCATCGAGCCGGTGACGTCGAGCACCAGCATGATGTCGGTGTTGACGAAATTCAAAGAGGCGTCGCAAGTGACGTTGAGAGGCAGATCCTCGAAGCCGAACATGCCCATGATCGTGGTCGGGATCCGGGTCGAGGCTTCGACCCGGACCGTGCCGGCGGTCGGCGAGGTAACCACCGGGTTGACCGCGTTGGTGCCGTAGGGACCCTCGGTGTGCGCCGGCGCGCCGCCGGCCGCCGGAATCACGCGCTGGGGAAAGTTGAAGTAGAAGAAGCGCTCGGCCTCGGTTTCGACGTCGGCGATCGGCGTGTCGGCCTGCATGACCCGGCGTCCGGCGAGGGCCGCGGCGTCGCAGGCGTTCTGAAGGCGGCTCTTGGCCATGTAGGCACGGCTCATGTCGACCCCGGAGCCGATCATCGCCGCGAGCGGCACCAGGGCGGCGCCGACGATGGCCAGCGTATTGCCGCGCGCGTCGCGCGCCAGCCGGGTCAGGAAGCCTTTGCCGCGACTCGCCGGCGCGGCCTTTCCATCACGCTTCCAACTGAACATCTGGTCCTCCAAAGGCCGTTTTGCGGCTCTTTCAGCGGACGCTATTGCCCGATTAAAGCTAATGGCTGCTCAAACGAGATGGTTACCGAGCGTTTAGCCACGATCCGGGATTGCCGCAGTCCTCCCCGGCCTCGCACCGCAGCGCGCCGCGCCAGTCCGGCAAGGGCTGCAATGGCGTGATCTTGCGAATATAGGGAGGTGATGCGCCGCCGCCCCTTGCTCGCTTTCCTCCTCCTCGCCGCCGCCCGGCCGCTCCCCGCGCAGGAGGTCCCGGTCGGCCAGAGCGAGGCCGATTACCGCGCCTGGCTCGAATCGGACCCCGGCCATCGCGGCCGCATCCTCTCGTTCGAGGCGTGGCAGGACGCTGCGGGTGTAAGGAACGTGATCCCCACCTGGCAGCTGGTCCGTACCGCCTCGATGTGGCGCGAGTGCAACGGCCCGCCCTTCGAGGTTCCGCCCTTCACATTGTGGCCGGGAATGACCCGGACTTTGCGCTTCGTCCGCGACCATGTGAAAGGCGCGGTCGGCGAGGTCGAGGCGGTTTCCGGCTATCGCAACCCGGCGCTCAACCTGTGCGCCCGCGGCTCCGAGCGCAGCGCCCACCTCGATTTCTTCGCGCTCGATCTCGTCCCGGTCCGCCCGGTCGAGCGCGGCGCCCTGTTCCTCAGCCTTTGCGCCATGCACGGCCGCAACGGGCCCGCCGCCGGCGCCGGCCTCGGCTTCTATTCCTTCCAGCGCTTCCACATCGACACACGCAGCTTCCGGCGCTGGGGATCGGCCGGGCCGGCCGGCACTGAGAGCCCCTGCGCGGTGATGGAGCGCGGCGGCGATCCGCTCGCGCCGCCCTTGCCGGTGCCGCAACCGATCTCGCCTGCAGAACCCGTTCCACAGCCCGTCCCGCCCGCGCCTCCGCCCGCCGCAAGCCCGGCCCGGGCGCCGGTTGAAACTCCGCATTAGGCTGCTATCTCGCTGAAATGCGACAATTTATCCGTGCGGCTGCGCTTGCGGCGACGCTCTCATTCGCGCCGTTCGCGGCTCAGGCCCCGGCCTCCCCCGCCTTGCCCGGGCCTCTGACCGCGGCCGCGGCGCCCGTTTCGGCGCATGTTGTGCGCGCCGCCGCGCCGGCGCGAGAGACTCGCGATCCAACGTTGGCGCCCGGCCAGGCCAAGGCCGATTTCTACGTCTGGCTCGCGCGTTCGAGCGAAAACCGCGCCCGCGCCGAGGCCTTTCGCGCCTATCTCACCGCCCAGGAGCTCGACCATGTCGTGCCGGTCTGGCAGTTGCTGCGCACCTCCTCGTCCTGGCGCCAGTGCGCCGCCGACCGCTTCGAGGTCGCACCGCGCGCCAAATGGGACCATATCGCCGCGACCCTGCGCTTCGTGCGCGACGAGGTCGTGCCCGAGATCGGGCCCGTCGAAGCGCTTTCCGCCTATCGCAACGAATCGCTCAACGCCTGCTCCGACGGCGCTCCCCAAAGCGCCCACCGCCATTTCTTCGCGCTCGATCTGGCCCCGGTCAGCGAGGCGGTCGGCCGGCCCCAGATGATCCGCGAGGTCTGCGCCGCCCACGCCCGCGACGGCCGCGCCTACAATGCGGGCCTGGGCTTCTATTCGGGCCTTCGCTTCCACGTCGATTCGAACGGCTTTCGCAAATGGGGCCCGGACGGCCGCGGCGCGAGCAGCCCCTGCGTCACCGGGATCGCCTGAGCGCGCGACGTTTGCGCCGCCTCGCGCCCCGGCGCGACCGACCCCGGCGGCCCGCGGCGGTTGGCGTCCCGCCCCGCCCCTGCTAGTGCCCGCCGGCAATGACCGACCTCTCCCGCATCCGCAACTTCTCCATCATCGCCCATATCGACCATGGCAAATCGACCCTGGCCGACCGGCTGATCCAACAGACGGGCGGGCTGAGTGCGCGCGAGATGACCAGCCAAGTCCTTGATAACATGGAACTTGAGCAGGAACGCGGGATCACGATCAAGGCCCAGACGGTGCGGCTCGACTATCGCGCCCAGGACGGCGAGGCCTATGTCCTCAACCTGATGGACACGCCGGGCCATGTCGACTTCGCCTACGAGGTCAGCCGGAGCCTGGCCGCGTGCGAGGGCGCGCTGCTGGTGGTCGACGCGGCCCAGGGCGTGGAGGCGCAGACGCTGGCCAACGTCTACCAATCGATCGAGCACGACCATGAGATCGTGCCGGTGATCAACAAGATCGACCTCCCCGCCGCCGACGTCGACAAGGTGCGCAAGGAGATCGAGGACATTGTCGGGCTGCCGGCCGCGGGCGACTGGAGAGAGGGCGGCGCGGTCCTGACCAGCGCCAAGACCGGCATCGGCATCGACGAGGTGCTCGAGGCGATCGTCGCGCGGATGCCGCCGCCCGTGGGCGACACGGACGCGCCGCTGAAGGCGATGCTGGTCGACAGCTGGTACGACCCTTATCTGGGCGTCGTCATCCTGAT
>Ga0190265_10000213_pt1 | contig 53814 bp, 33 predicted proteins | sample Popmic124T_FD_133135 | JGI IMG/M metagenome (GOLD analysis project Ga0190265, IMG submission 133135) | Populus adjacent soil microbial communities from riparian zone of Indian Creek, Utah, USA - 124 T | ecosystem: Environmental > Terrestrial > Soil > Riparian zone | place: USA: Utah | collected... | reverse complement strand
GGCTCGGCGAGGCGCTGCGCCGGCCCCTGCAGGACGAGGCCGGGCCGGAGCGGGCCCAGGACGGTGAAGGTGCCGTCGCGGCCGGTGACGGCGAGGTCGGCGAAGCCGCGGCCGCCGAGCATCGCCCGGGCGCGGCCCTGCCAGCGCGCCCAATCGCCGCGGCCCGCAATGTGTGCCGCCACCGCCTGGTCGGTGCCGATCAGGCCGGCGACGAAGCCGTTGCCGGGGCCTCGCACGGCGAGGCCGATATCGAGCTTGTTCTCCTCCGGCACCGCGTCGAGCCTCAGCGCGATGCGGTCGCCGCCGGCGAAGCCCGGCGCGGCGATCGTCCCCGCGTTGAGCGCGAGCTCGGCGCGGCCGTCGTCGATCCGGATTCGGCTGTCGAGCGAGAGCAGGTGCCGCCGGCCCGTGACCGGCGGATCGATCAGCAGCCGGCCGATGGTGAGGCGGCCGACGTCGATCTCGATGTCGGGGAGCAGCGGCGCGTCCGGATCGCCGGGCCGCAGCCCCGGCAGCCGGCTCATCCGCGCGGCCGGGATGTTCAGGGAGCGGATGTCGATATGATTGCGCAAATATGCCAGCGGCCGGTAGTCGAGCTCGGCGGTCGGCGCTCGGAAGAAGGTGCCTTGCGGGTCGGCCAGCGCGACATCGTGCAGGATCAGCTCGCCGAACACCGAGCCTTCGATCCGCCCGACCTGGACCTTGAGGCCCGAGACGGTTTCGAACGCGTTGATCTGGCGGACGATGAAGCGGCGGCCCGGATCGGTGTTCAGCCAGAGCAGGAAGGCGGCGATCAGGGCGACGACCGCCAGGAGGACGATGCCGATCCACTTGGCGGCGGTCGCGGCCGGATGGCGGCGGCGGACGATGACCGCTTCGTCCGCCATCAGAAGGCCTGCCCGATCGAGACGTAGACGTTGATCAGCGATTCGCCTTGGCGGCGGCCGATCGGGGTGGCGACGTCGAACCGGATCGGCCCGAAATTGGTGTAGACCCGGCCGCCGACGCCGACTCCGAAGCGCATCGAATCAAAGGTCGGATATTCGGCCTCGTAGACCTGGCCGGCATCGACGAAGGCGACCACGCCGTAATTGCCAAAGCGGTAGCGGCCCTCGACCGCGAATTCGACCAGGCTGCGCCCGCCAAGCGGCACCGCGATCGTCGCCGGCTTATCATCGGGGTTCTGCGGATCGAAGTCGGGGTTCGGCAGAATTTCCCGCGGTCCCAGCTCCTGGAAGCCGTAACCGCGCACCGAGCCGCCGCCGCCCGCGTAGAAACGCCGCGAAGGCGCGAGGTCGTCGCGCTCGATGCCGAAGATCGAGCCGAGGCGGGCTCGGCCGGCGAGCGTGAAATTCTCCCCGGCGGGATAATAGACGCTGCCTTCGACCAGGTTGCGAATATAGACCTCGGTGCCGTTGCCGAAAGAGGCCTCCGGATTGACCCGGCCGAGCAGGCGGAAGCCGCGTGTCGGATCGAGCAGGCTGTTGGAGCGGTCGTAGCCGAGCTGGCCGATCAGCCCGCCGATAAAATAGGCGTCGGAGAGCGAGATGGTCGCCCGCCCCACGCGGTTCTCGTTGGTGGCGAGGATTTCGGCGCCATAGGCATAGGTCCAGCGCTTCTGCCAGATCGGCGTCGATTCGCGGGTGACCACGCCGTAGAGCCGCGTCGTATAGCCTTGGAAGGCCTCGAAATCGCGGGCGCCGACGTCGAACTGGAGCAGCAAAGCGCGGTCGCGCTGGCCCCAATTGTTGCGGCGGAAGCGGACGGAAAGATTCTGCTCGGCGGTGCCGGCGATGGCGGCGATGCGGAGCGCGCCTTCGGGCGGGAACAGGTTGCGATGCTCCCACGCGCCCTCGAGGCGAAGGCCCTCGCCGGTGTTGTAGCCGGCGCTGGCGTCGAGCGACCGCGCCGGGCCGGCATCCTGGCGGACGAGGACGTTGACATATTGGGTGCCGTCCTCGGCCGCTTCGCCGGTCAGCACCGGCTCGGCCGAGACCGTGCTGAACAAACGGGTCGAGACCATCGCCTCGCGCAGGTCGTCGACCATTCGGCGGTCGTAGAGCTCGCCGCGCCGGAAGCGGGCGAGGACGCCGACATGGTTCGCGTCGAAGGCGAGGTCGCCCTCGGTGGTGAAGCCGGCGAAGCGCGCGCGCGGCCCCGGCTGGAGCGGCAGGCTGTAGTCGCCGACATGGGTCTCGGGATCGAGCACGATGTCCCTGAGGCCGAGCTCGGGGAAGGGATAGCCCTCCTGCGGCAGGCGCAGCAGGACATTGGCCTCGGCCGCCTCGACGTCGACGGCGCGGATCGGCCGGCCGGGCTGGAGCAGCAGGAACTCGCGCGCCATGCCGGCCGGCTCGGTCTCCGGCCCGGCGATCGCGACCGCGCCGAGATTGTAGCGCTCGCCGGCGGCGACGGTGATCGTGACTCGCAGCCGGCCGGGCTGATCGGGCAGCTGCTCGATCGCCGAGCTCGCGACCGCGTCATAATAGCCTTCGGAGCGGAGCAGGCGGACGGCGAGCGCCTCGTCCTCCTCGGCGCGCAGAGCGATCATCGCGCCGTTGACGCCCTCGCCTTCGGCATCCTCGAGCGCGGAGAGATCGCGGAAGCGCCCCTCGAGGTCGATCGCCTCCAGGCCTTCGACGGCCAATGTGTAGCGGATCGGCGGCGGCTCGTCGGAATCGCCGTCGGCCGGGGCCTCGCCGACCGGCTGGACGTCGAAGGTCGAAAGGGGCGGCAGCGGCTCGGCCAGCGCCGGATCGCCGAGCGGCGCGTCCTCGACCGGGCCGGGCACCGGCGGGAACGGGGGCGCGGCGGGATCGATCGGCTCGATCGGCTCGAGCGGCGCGCCCAGCTCGGGATCGAGCGGCGGCAGCGCCTCCTCGAACTGGGAATCGGAGATGATCGGTTCTTCGGTTGCCGGCGCATCGGCGGATTGGAGATGCGCGCCGGCGGGCGCCGCAAGGGCACCGGCGAGCATCACAGCGATGATGCGCTTTTGCTTCAATAAACCCCCGCTCGGCCGCCGAAGGAAGGGCGGCGGCGCATTAACGATCAATAATCGAGAAAGTTCAATAGGCTGCGGCGGTTTGGGCAGGCGCGGCGCGGATCACCGGCGCGGTGCCGTCGCCGACGACGGCGAAGCCCGACCAGTAATAAGGGTGCGAGGTGTCGCGCTCGTCCATCAGCGCGCGCTGGGCGCTACGCAAAGCGGCGGCGGTGCCGGTGCCGGGCGGCGCCAGGAACAGGCCGGAGATGAGCCGCTCGGTGGCGTTGTAATCGTCGGGCACCGGCCAGTGGCTGGCGACCACCATCCGGCCGCCCGCGCCGACGAACGCGCGGACCAGGCCGTCGAGCGCATATTCGCCGCTGCCGCTGAGGCCGGCTTCCGCGGTCGCCGCGGCGCTCGCCCGGCCGGCGGTGTCGCAGGCCGAGAGGATGACGAGGTCGGCGTCGAGGCGGAGATCGAAAATCTCGGCGAAGCTCAGCAGCCCGTCCGAGCCCTCGCCGCCGAAGCTGGTCAGCAAAGCCGGCCGCGCCGGGCATTCGGGCCGCGGCGGAGTCACCAGGCCGTGGGTCGCGAAATGGAGGATTCGATACTGGTTGAGGTCGTCGCGCGCCGTGATGCCGGTGTCGGTGAAGGCGGCGCCGGTGACGATCTCCGCCTCGCCGGCGCGGCCGGCGGCGAGGGCGTCGCCGGCGGTGACCAGCTCGCGCGCCGAGATCGGGCGGTTCCAGACCGACAGCGACCAGGTGCAGCCGGGGTCCATCCGGGGCGGGCCGCGGCTGCCGCCGGCCGGCAGATAATGGCCCTGCGCCGGCGCGTTCTGGCCGAAGCCGAGATATTCGGCGCGCGCCTGGCTCGGCGGCGCCTGGCGGACGTCGCGGAAGGCGCGGGCCGAAACGGCGGTGCTGATGTCGCGGTCGCGGCCGAGCCAGGCGACGCCCCTGAAGTCGAAGCCGCCGCTATCGGCATCGGCCGCGACGCGCGCGCGATAGGCGGCGGCGGCCGCGCCGTCCATGACGAGCAGGTTCGGCGGCAGCCGCAGCATCGCCCCGTCGGGCTCGAAGATCAGGTGGGAGACGCCCGCAATCTCGTCCGCGACATGTTCGAACAGGCTCCGATACAGCCCATGCGCCACCGCGAGGTCGAACGGATAGGTCAATTGCTGGTTGTTCTCGACCACCGAAATGGTCCGGCGCAGCGCGTCGACCTGACGATCGAGCTCCGCCGGCCGCGCGCCGACCCGGAAGGCGCGCGCATTCTGTCCCGTGATGAAGATCGCATAAGCATCGTCGCCGACGACGATCAGCTTGTAATAGGCCTCGCCGGGCCGGAGCAGGCGCTGCAGGTCGGCGATCTGGAGCGCGCCGCTGGAGACGACGCGGTAGCGCGGGAATTCGGCGAGCCGCGCCTGGGTAGCGACCTGATCCTGCTGCCACTGGTCGAGCAGGGTGCGAAGCTCGACCGCGCGCGCGATACCCGCGGGCGTAGGCGCCTGGCTTGCTTCGATGCGGGCGAGCTCGACCCGACCGCGCTCGATGTCGCGGGTGAGGTTGACCGATTGGCGGAACAGGCGCGCCGCCTCGTCGCTGCCGCCGGAAAGCTCGCGCGCCAGCACCGCCTGGGTCTGCGCGACGCCGGGACGCACCATCACCTGGCTCGCCGCGAACAGATCGGCGACCGCCGCGGGATCGTCACCGCGCTGGGCGAGCAGGCCGAAATAGGGCTGGAGGGTGCGCCGCAGGCCCGGCGAACTGTCGCCGCTTTCCGAATTGGCCGTCACGATATCGCGGAACAGCACGAGCGCCGGCTCGGTCTGGCCGGTTCGCGCATAATAGCCCGCCAGCCGCCCCTTCGCATTGTGCAGGGCCGAGGAACCCGGATAGCTGGTCTCCAGCAGCGTGACCGCCAAGCGATGCTGGCGCTCGACCTCCGCCGTGTCACCGCTCGCCTCGGCGATGCCGGCGAGTTCGCCATGGACCTGCGCCCGCAGCCAGACCGTCGCGGCGATGCGGCCGCCGCGGATCGCGACGAGCTCCTCGAGCGCGCGCTGCAACGGCGCTCCCGCGTCGGCGTCGAGCCCCTGCAGGCGGAGCGTGATGCCGCGCAGGTGCAGCGCCTGGCCGTCGAGGATCTGCGCCTTGTCTTCCTGGGTCAGCCCCTCCTGGCCGCGGAGCCGGCTCGCGCCGGGCGATTCGGCGCTGAGCCGGTTCGCAGTGGGCCGGTCGATGATCAACGTTCGAACCCCGGCAGCAAGGCCGATCGGCGGCACCGGCCGGTCGAGCTCGGCGACGGCGGCCGCCGCCATGCCCTGATTGAGCAGATGCATGGCGCGATAATTGCGCAGCCGGCGCGCGGTGACCGGGTCGGCGCCCGCCATCCCTTCGGCGCGGGCGAAGAGCGAATCCGCTTCGGCGTGGCGGCCGAGATTGGACCTTTGCAGCGCTTCGTTGACCAGCGCCTCGGCGCGGTTGACGTCGCCCTCGCCGCGCTGGGTGAGGGCGGCGAAGAACTCCGAGGATTCGGCATAGCTGCCGGCATTGTTGCGGCGATAGGCTTCGGCGAGCGCCCGCTGCCCATCCAGCGTTGCCGCCTGGACGCGCGCGAAGGCGGCGGGATCGCCGGCGCCGGTGGTCGCCACCGAGACTTCGCCGTCGACCATGCGGTCGGCGACGAGGCTGCGCAGCGCCAGCCGCAAGGCGCTGTCATAGCCGGCCAGGCCTTCGGCGACGTAGAGGGCGTTGCGGCCGCGGCGTAGATAGACCCGGTAGCCGACGTCGGCCTGGCTGAGCCGACAGGCGAGCGTCTCGACCTGGCCTAGGCCCTCGATCGCGACCGATTCGGTGCCCTCGCAACGCATCCGGGGCGCGCGGAGCGCGGCGAGCCGCGCGGCCGGATCGCCACCCCGCTCACGCAGCACGTAGAGCTGGCCGACCGGCACCGAGGCGTCGCGGCAGACGATCGAGTAAGCCTGGTCGAACATGTCGCTGAGCGCGGCGTCCGCGCTGAGCGACTGGGCGGCGCAGAGCACCGAGCCGGCCGAGCCGATGCGGAAGCTGTCGCGGGTGCTGAGCGGCTGCGCCGGCAGCGCCGCGGGCGCCGCCAGCACGAGCAAAGCGATGAGGCCTCGCTTCAACATCTCACCGGCCTCCCTCGTCGCAGTCGCCGTCATCGTCGCGGTCGCAATCGCCCGGCTCCCACAGGATCGATTCGCCGCCGCTGGTCACCGGCTCCTCGATCAGCCCCTCGGCCGCGAAGCTGGTGTCGACGAGGTCGTTGCCCTCGAAGCCGAACGGCGGCGGGATCGTATCCGGGTCGAGCGGCTCGGTGGTCGAATCCGGCCCGAGCGGGCCCAGCGGCCCGCCGCCGCACTGGCGGGTGACGATGACGCAGGTGTTGAACTCGGACTGGAGGGTATAGCCGCCGGCCGGCCCGCCGACCTGGAAATCGACGAGGAAGAAGAAGGCCGGGCCGGTGACGACGCTGCCGTCCGGGTTGAGCCGCCGGCCGAAGGCGGTGACCGCCGAGGGCGCGTTGCCGGCCGGCCGGATGGTGAGCGGGCCCGGGCCGACGGTGATGCCGGCGAAGGCCGGGCTGAGCGCCGGGCCGCTGTTCTGCGCGAACAAGGTGCCGCTCGGCGCCAGCGTCACCGCATTCGCCTCGACATAGCCGCGCGGCGCCTCGATTCCGCCATTGCCGAGCAGATCCGCGTCGCGCGCGGCATAGAAGGGATCGGCGCGCAGCTGATCGATCACCGGCTGAGACGCGATCCAGATGTTGTTCGAGGCGAGCAGCAATGTGCCGGCCGGCGCGCCGGCGCCGTCGCGGACGCGGACCGCCCCGGCCGGGGTCGCGACCTCGAGCCGCTCGCGCGCGGTCAGCGCGATGCCGTTGCCGGCGGCGGCGTTGCCGAGCAGCACCGCGCCCTCGACGCGGGCGATGCCCGCCGTGTCGACTTCGAGCCTGCCGATCCCGGCGGCGGCGCCCCCGCCGGTCAGAGCGAGGTCGCGGATCAAGAGGTCGGCCGCCCGGCCCGGCGCCGCGCCGACCGCCGGCGCGAGGATGCGCAGCGTGCCGGCGCGGATCCGTCCCGCTTCGCCATTGGTAAGCGTATAGCCGGGCCCCTGCGCGGTGCCGCCGAGCACCGCCGGCTGGCCCTGACCCTGCGGGAAAGCCGCGACCTGCAAGGTGGCGAGCCCGGTGCCGGCGCCGCCGATGCCGCCGCCGGCCGGCAGGTCGATATCGGCCGAGCCGACGAGGATCGTGCTGCCGAGCACTCGGCCCGCAATCGCGGCGTTGCCGGTGGCGGCGAGGCTGGCCTGGCTGGTTCCCGCGCCGCCCACGGTGCCGGTCACGTCGATTTGGCCGGCAGCGACGATGATGGTCTGGCCGAGCATTGTGCCGCCGATGGCCGCGGCGTTGGCGGCCTGGATTTCGGCCTCCTGGGTGGCGCCGTCGCCGACCGTGCCGGCGACATCGACGTTCGCGCCGGCGATCAGGATGTCGCCGCCCAGCACGCGGCCCGCGATCGTGGCGTCGCCGGTGGCGGTAAGGCTCGCCTGGCTGGTTCCGGTGCCGCCGACAGTGCCGGCCACGTCGATCCCAGCCGCATCGACGATGACGGTCCGGCCGAGCAAGGTCCCACCGATCGTCGCCGCGTTGACCGCGCGTAGCTCGGCCTCCTGCGTCGCGCCGTCGCCGACCGCGGCGTTCGGGGCGACGTCGACATTCGCTCCGGCGATCAGGATGTCGCCGCCCAGCACGCGGCCCGTGATGGCGGCATCGCCGGTGGCGGTGAGGCTGGCCTGGTCGGTTCCCGCGCCGCCCACGGTGCCGGTCACATCGATTTGGCCGGCAGCGACGAGGATGTTCTGGCCGAGCATCGTCCCGCCGATCGTGGCGGCATCGGCGGCCTGGATCTCGGCCTCCTGGGTGGCGCCGTCGCCGACCGTGCCGGCGACATCGACATTCGCGCCGGCGATCAGGATGTCGCTTCCGAGCACGCTGCCGGCAATGGCCGCGTCGCCGGTGGCGGTGAGGCTGGCCTGATCGGTCCCCGCGCCGCCGACAATGCCGGTCGCGCCGACGTCGATCGCCGCCGCAGCGACGACGATGGTCCGGCCCAGCACGGTTCCGTCGAGGGTCGCGGCGTCGGCGGCCTGGATTTCGGCCTCCTGGGTGGCGTCGTCGCCGACCGTGCCGGCGACATCGACGTTCGCGCCGCTGACCAGGATGTCGCTTCCGAGCACGGTGCCGGCAATGGCGACGCCGCCGGCGGCGGTGAGGCTCGCCTGGTTGGTTCCGGCGCCGCCGACCGTGCCGGTCGTCGTGACTTCGATCTCCGCGCCCGCGTCGACGATGATGGTCTGGCCGAGCACAGTGCCGGCGATGGTCGCGGCGTTGACCGCGCGGAGCTCGGTCTCCTGGCTCGCGGCCGTGCCGATCGCGGCAGTCGCGCTCGCCTCGATGCTCGCCGCGGTGACCAGGATGTCGGCTCCCTGCACGGTGCCGGCGATCGCCGATGCGCCGGCGGTTCGAAGCTCGGTCCGGGCGCTGGCCGAGTCGCCGACGGCGCCCGTGCCGGCAACGTCGAGGCTCGCCGAATCGACCAGGATGTCGCCGCCGAGGACTTGCCCGGCCAGCGCGGCGTCGCCGGTCACGATGATCCGGGTGAGGTTGGTGGCCGCCCCGCCAATGGCTCCGGCCACGGCGAGATCGAGCGCGGCGGCGTCGAGCATGATGGCGTCGCCGAGGATATTTCCCGCGACGATCGCATTGCCGGTCAGGTTGATATCGGTCGAGGCGGTGGCGCCGTCCCCGATCGCGCCGGTCCCGGCAAGATCGAGCGCGACGGCGTCGAGCGTGATGACTCCGCCGAGTATCTGTCCCGCGACCGTCGCATTGCCGGTCAGATTGATGTCGGCCGAGGCGGTGGCGGCGTCGCCGATCGCGCCGGCCGCGGCGAGGGCGAGCGCGGCGGCGTCGAGCGTGATGGTGCCGCCGAGGACATTTCCCGCGACGGTCGCATCGCCGGTCAGGTTGAGGGCGGCCGAGTTGGTGGCGGCACCGCCGATGGCGCCCGTGAGATCGAGCGCGGTGGCGTCGAGCGTGATGGCGCCGCCGAGGATCTGGCCGGCGACGTTTGCATTGCCGGTCAGGTTGATGTCCGTCGTGGCGGTGCCGGCGTCGCCGATGGCGCCGGCCGCGGCGAGATCGAGCGCGGCGGCGTTGAGGGTGATCGCGCCGCCCAGAAGCTGGCCGGCGACCGTCGCATCGCCGGTCAGGGTGAGGGCGGCCGAGTTGGTGGCGGCACCGCCGATGGCGCCCGCGAGATCGAGCGCGGCGGCGTCGAGAGTGATGGCGCCGCCGAGGATCTGGCCGGCGACGTTTGCATCGCCGGTCAAGTTGATGTCCGTCGTGGCGGTGTCGGAATCGCCGATGGCGCCGGCCGCGGCGAGATCGAGCGCGGCGGCGTTGAGGGTGATCGCGCCGCCCAGAAGCTGGCCGGCGACGGTCGCATCGCCGGTCAGATTGATGACGGCCGAGCCGGTGTCGGCATCGCCGATCGCGCCATCGAGGTCGAGCGCGGCGGCGTCGAGCGTGATGAAGCCGCCGAGGACCTGACCGGAGACCGTCGCATCGCCGGTCAGGTTGATGTCGGTCGAGCCGGCGGCGGCGGCGCGGATCGTGCCGGCCGCGGCGAGATCGAGCGCGACCGCGTCGAGGGTGATGACGCCGCCGACTATTTCTCCCGCGACCGTCGCATCGCCGGTCAGGTTGATGTCGGCCGAGTTGGTGCCGGCATCGCCGATCGCGCCCGCGAGGTCGAGCGCGACCGCATCGAGCGTGATGGCGGCGCCGAGTATCTCTCCCGCGACGGTCGCATCGCCGGTCAGGTTGATCTCGACCGAGTTGGTGGCGGCATCGCCGATGGCGCCCGCGAGATCGAGCGCGACCGCATCGAGCCTGATGGTGCCGCCGAGGATCCGGCCCGGGACGACCGCATTGCCGGTCAGGTTGATGTCGGCCAGGGTCGTGGCGGCGGCGCCGATGGTGCCCGGGAGGTCGAGCGCGACCGCATCGAGCGTGATGAAGCCGCCGAGGACCTGACCGGCGACCGTCGCATTGCCGGTCAGGTTGATGTCGGTGGACGTGGTGGCCGCGCCGCCGATCGCGCCGGCGAGGTCGAGCGCGACCGCATCGAGCTTTATGGTGCCGCCGGCTATCTCTCCAGCGACGGTCGCATTGCCGGTCAGGTTGATGTCGGTGGACGTGGTGGCGGCATCGCCGATGGCGCCGCTGCCGGCGAGGTCGAGGGCGAGCGCGTCGAGCGTGACGGCGCTGCCGAGGACCTGGCCGGCGAGCGCCGCATTGCCGGTCAGGTTGATATCGGTCGAGGCGGTGGCGGCACCGCCGATGGCGCCGGCCTGCGCGAGATCGAGCGCGACCGCGTCCAGCGTGATGGTGCCGCCGAGGACCTGGCCGGCGAGCGTCGCATTGCCGGTCAGGTTGATGTCGGTGGCGACGGTGGCGGCATCGCCGATCGCGCCGGTCGCGGCGAGATCGAGCGCGACCGCGTCGAGCTGGATGTCGCGGCCGAGGATCCGGCCCGCGACCGCCGCGTTGCCGCCGGCGACGATGCCGGTCTGATCGGCGCTGCGCGTGACCACTCCGGCGCCGGCGCTGAAATCGGTGACGGCGGTGGCGAAGAAATCGGCGACGTCGATGGTGACGCCGCCCCCGACCGGATTACTATGGGTCAGCATCACGTCGCGGCCGGCGGCCAGGCCGAACGTGCCGCCGGTGATCGTGCCGGCGCCGTCCGCGATCACCCGGATCTGGCCCTGGCTGGCGAGCTGGGCGATCTGGGTGACGTTGATCGCGCCGCCCATTGGCTCGACGCTGGAGAAAGGCCGGACCGAGGGCGTGCCGGTGGCGTTCGCGGTCAGGTTGAGGTTGGCGAAATCGATCCGGCCGCCGCCGGTCGCGCTGACGTGCCATTCGCCGGGCGAATTGGCGGTGCCGGGGGCGCCGCTGGCCGAGGCGGCGCCGGCGACGTTGCCCGCGGTCAGAGTCCCGCCCGCGCCGCTCGCGGCGCTCGCGGCGATGACGATGGCGCCGCCGTCGCCGGTGCCGAACGGGCCGCCGCCCAGGCCGGCGGACCCGTTGGCGGTCAAGGTGACCGGCCCGGTGACGAGCGTGGGGGCGCCGGCCGCGGCCAGCGAGACCGTGCCGCCGGCCGCATCGCCGCCCATGCCGCCCATGCCGTCGGCCGCGGCGGTCCCCGACGCGTTCAGAGTGAGGCTGGCGAAGGTCGCGCCGCCGGCCGGCGCCGTCGCCGGCGGGCCGGCGACCGTCCCGACCAATACGGTGCCGCCGGACCCGTCGCCGCCGGGGCCGCCGGGCACGCCGCCGCTGCCGCCGAGCCCGCTGGCGGCGGCGCCGACCGCGCCGAGCTGCAGAGTCGCATTGGCCGCCTCGGCGGTGAGGATGACGGCACCGCCCTGGCCGTCGCCGCCGTCGCCGCCGCCGTCCGCGCCGGCGCCGCCGGTCCCGGCGGCCGACAGCGTGACCGCATTGCCATTGATTCGCGAGGGCCCCGAGCCGCTCAGCGCCTGGACGAAGACGTCGCCGCCGGCGCCGTCGCCGCCGTCGGCTCCGGCGACGAAGCCGCCCGCGCCGCCGGTCCCGGTCGCCGCGAGGCTGGCCGTGCCGCCGAACACGAGCCGGCCGTTGGCGACGTCGACGAAGAGGTTGCCGCCTTGCCCGGCGCCGCCGGCCGGCCCCGCGCCGCCCTGGCCGTTCGCCGACAGGATTGCGGTGCTGGTCAGGGTGATCGTGCCGCCGGCAAGGCCGATCAGGATGTCGCCGCCCTGGCCGGCGCCGGCAATGTTGGCGGGGCCCGCGAAAACGGCGCCGCCGACGCCGCTCGCGGCCAGCGTCGCCGACCCGGCGACGGCGATCGCGCCGTCGTTGGTGGTGACCCTGACGGTGCCGCCGGTGCCGGCCGCGCCGGTCACCGGCAGCATGCCGGTGACGTCGCTGGCGAAGCCGCTCGCGTCCATGTCGAGCGCCCCGCCGAACTGCAGGTTGCCGCGGATCACCGCCTCGACCCGCGCTTCCCCGCCGCTGCCGGCGCCGCCCTGGTGCGCCGGCGCCGGCGGCTTGGCGCCGCTGCCCGTCGCAAGCACGGACGCATTGCCGCCGATCTGGACGGTGCTGCCGAGCCCGGCGAGGATGCCGGCATCGCCGCCGGTGCCGCTGCCGGCCAGGTTGGCGACGATGTCGAAGCCGCCCTGCGCCGACGCATCGACCGTCGCCCTGCCCTTGATTGCGACCGTGCCCGGCAGCGCGAAGATCGCCGCCTCGCCGCCGACCAGATCGATCGTGCCGTCGCTCGAACGCAGCCGGGCGGCGGAGACGAGCGCGTCGCCGGACACATTGACGGTGTCGCCTATGCTCGCGAACAGATGGGCGCGGCCGTCGGCGAACAAAGAGATGTCCTGACGCACGTCGAGGCTGCCGGTCTCCTGGCCGCTGGCGAGCATGTCGGTGACCGCGACCCCGGTGAGGTCGGACCGGACGATGCCGCCGCGGATGTGGAAGCTCGCGGCCAGGTTCGGAACCGGGGGCGGGCTCATGTCGCCGAACCGGTCGACCGCGCCGGCGACGACGCCGTGGCCAGCCGACAGCACGATCGCGCCGTTCTCGACGCCGGCGACGGACGCGTCGGCGAAGCCGACGTCGCCCTGCAGCAGAGCGGTGATCGCCACGTCGCGCGGCACCGCGACCATGTAGATTCGGTGGACGTCGTCGGCCGCGTTGGCGGACGGGCCGCCGGTGACGCCTTGATGGTCGATCGGAGTCGCATTGCCGGTGCCGCTGTCGACGACGATGTCGAACAGGCCCTGATTGGCGCGCAGCTGGACCCGCTCGCCGCCGACATAGGCGGCCGCGCCGTTGACCTGCACCGAGCCGCCATGGACGACCCGCGGCGCGACGATGGCGACATAGGAACTGGGCTGGAGCGCGATGATCTGCGCCCCCGGCTGGACGGTGACTCCGACCGCGGGATCGAAGGGCATGCCGCCGAAGCGCTCGAAGCGGAAGCCGCGCGTCGCCGGATCGTAGAAATTGCCGGCGCCGTCGTCGACGACGTTGAGGCTGGTCAGGACGAGGTTGCCGACGTCGAACACCGCCTTGGGGCCGATCAGGAGTCCGCTTGGGCTCGAGAAGAGCACGGTGCCGCCGGGGGCGATGCCGCTATTGTCGACCCGGCTCAGCACGGTGCCGTCGAACTGGACCAGGCTGTCGGTCTGGATCCGGTTGAGGACGACGAACTCGGTGACTCCCGAGGCGGGGTTGTTGGTGAAGGTCGCGGTGGCGGTCGCCGGCAGCAGCGGGATCGGATTGCCGGTGACATTGGGGACCCAGCTGACGATCGCGGTCGGGCTGCTGAGCACGATTGTCTCGACGCCCGGCGTTCCGACCCGGAAATAGGTGACGACGCCGGCGACGGTCTTGGGGTCGGCGTTGAACGCCTGGGCATCGACCCGGCCATAAGGCGCGGCGACGCACATCGCTCCGGCGGCGCAGCCGAGCAGAAGCGCCTGGCGGATCGGCCCGGGACGCGGCCGGGACGGGGACGTGCCGAACTCAGCGCGGACGGTCATCGGGACCTCCATGGCCACAAGCGGATTGTGAGCGAAACCAAGAGGCGGGTCGCGCCGCGGCGCGCCGCCGGCCCGGCGCGGTCGAGCGGCTCGGCGACCAGCACGTCGAGCCGGACGCGGTCGCCATAACCGGCGCGCAGGCCGGCGCCGACCGAGCTCAGCTCCTGGCGGGGCAGCGCGAACAGCCGGTCCTCGTTCCACACCCAGGCCTGATCGAAGAAGACATAGGGCTCGAACGCGAAGGCGGTCGGAGCGGTCGGATAGGCGCTGCCGAAGCGCAGCTCGGCCTGGAGGCCGACGCCGCTGTCGCCGAGCAGGGTGCCGGGATCGTAGCCGCGCCCGACGCTGTAATTGCCGGCCGAATATTCCTCGAAGCTGAGCAGGGGATCGCCGCTATACTGGCCGCGCAGGCCGAGCGCGACCGTCACCTTCGGCAGCGGCCGGTATTCGCCATGGAGGCCGCCGCGCAGCACGGTCGCGGTGGCGTCGCCCTCGAAGCGGGTCGGCGGCACCGCGCCGGGCGCGAAGCAGGCGGCGAGCAGCGGGCCGCAGCCCTTGCTGGCGCCGAGCAGGCCGAGCCCCTGGCGCAGCTCGGCCGAGGCGCCGAGCCGCCAGACCGGCTCGGCGAGCGTGTAGAGCGGGTTGCGGGCGGCCAGGCCGATCGCCTCGAAATCGAGCCGGATGAAGGCGACACGGAGCCGGTCGCGGTTGAGGGCGAGGCCGTTGAGGTCGATATCCTGGTCGATGATGTCGAGGCCGAGGCCGCCGCGCAGCGTCCGCGCCTGGCGGCGCAGGAACGGGTAGCTCGCCTCGACCGTCGCGAACAAGGTGCGCGAATCGATGTCGGTGCCGGGCAAAGCGAGGTCGGGGCTCGCTTTGGCGTAGGTGAGCTGGCCGCCGATCGCGAGCCCCTCGCCGCCGAGCCGGAAATCGTGGGCGAGCTGGAGCGTCTGCTGCTCGGCGGTGTCGGCGGTGCTGAACAGAGCGAGGCTGGTGCGGTCGCCGAGCCCGGTCAGGCCGTAGACCTGGCCGCGCAGCAGCGCCCCCCAGCGGCCGATGCTGCGCGAGCCCAGATTCTGGACGGTGAGGTCGAGCTGGGCGGCGCGGTGCGCCACCGTGACCTCGCCGATCACCTCGCCGCGCGCCCGCCCGGCCGAGCGCAGCGCCAGCCTGATCTCATAGCCGGGCAGGTCGCCGGCGAGCAGCAGATAGCGTTCGGCCTCGAAGCGGTTGAACACCTCGCGGCCGGTGAGCTGCTGGAGATAGGAGACGATGGCGCGCTCGGAGCGCCCGCCGCGGCCGCGGACTCGAAGCGCGACCAGCTTCGCCATCACCACCCGGAAGCGGACGATGCCGTTCTCGATGCGCTGCTCTGGAACCTCGACCGCGGCGATATAGCCCGCCTCGCGCAGGATGGCGGCGGCGCGGTCGCGAATCTCGCAGACCACGGCGATCGGATGCTCGCGGCCGACGAGGCCTGCGAAGGCGGGCCGCAGCTCCGCCGCGCTCAGCCCGCGCAGATCGTCGAACACGGCGTCGGCTAGGGTGAAGCTTATGTCCTGATATTCGGGCCGGTCGAGCGCGCAGGGCGCCCGCTCGACGCCGCCTTCGACGGTCAGGCGCGCGGTCGGCGGCTCAAGCCGCTCGGTCGGCGGCGGCGCCACCTCCTCGCGGGTCGGCGCGACCGGCTGGGGCGGCGCCTGCGCCGCGGCCGCGGCGGCGGCCAGCCAGGCGCAGCCCACGGCCAGGCCGGCGCGGAGGGCGCGGCGCCGGGCCCGTCGGGCGGCCCCCCGCTCGTCCCGCGCTTCGGCCGGCCCGCCCAAACCCATGCCCCTGGCTCCTCCCCGCTTGGAGACGAGGCCCCTGCATAGCAGAACGGGGGAGGCCCCCCAAATGCCGAATCAGCCGCCGCCGAGCCCGGGGTTGAGGCCGCGCACCTGCTGGAGGAAGGAGCGCGGCCGCCGCATCAGGCGCCGGTCGTAAGCGACCCGCAAGCCCACCGCCTCGGCGATCTCGCCGACGAAGTGGATGCAGTTGCGCCGGTTGAGATTGTAGGACGGCTGGGCCCGGCTGCGCCAGCGCTCGACCACCGCCATCACCGCCCGGTAGCGCTCGTCCGAAAGGGCGAGCGCGAATTGCCGGTCGCTGCGCGCGATCTGGCGCGGCCCCTCGACCACCACCTCGCCGGCGACCGAGCCGAACAGCAGCGCCGGGGTGATCGCCTTGGCGGTGAAGCCCCAGCTGGCGTCGACCGCCTCCCCGGTCGCGTCGACCGTGCCGCGCAGCACGATGAAGGCGTGCGGGAAATTGTTGCCGCCGAGCTCGCGCGAGTAGAAGGAGATTTCGACGGCGGCGGCGGCCGGCGTCCAGGCGCCGAGCAGCAACGCCGCGAGCAGCGCCAGGCCACGCCAGAGTTGCGCGATGGGAGACGCTGCGGATCGCGGCAGCGCAAAGCCACTCTCACTCAACGAGAAAATTCCGATCCGTTTGACAGGCCGCCCCGGATAAGCGCCCGCGCCGCCGCGATCAAGATGCGCGTTGGCGGCCTCGCCAATTGAAGTCGGCGGCGCCCGCGCCTATCTGGTGCGCCCGCCCCAAGTCTCTGGCGATTGCGGAAAAGATGCCCCTGAAGACCCTGCTCAATCTTGTCTCCCGGCAACAGCCCCGGACCTATGAGGTGCCGCAGGGCCGGCGCGTCTATGCGGTCGGCGACATTCACGGCCGGCTCGATCTGCTCGACCGGCTGCTCGGCACGATCGACGAGGACGACCGCGCCCGCGGCGGCGACGCCCGCACCGAGCTCATCTTCCTCGGCGACCTGGTCGATCGCGGCCCGCAGTCGCGCGGCGTCGTCGAGCGGCTGCTCGGGCTTCGCGACGGGCCGATTCCGGCGCGCTTCCTGATGGGCAATCACGAGGAGGTGTTCCTGCGCGCCGCGCGCGGCGACGCCAGGGCGCTGCGCTTCCTGATCCGCATCGGCGGGCGCGAAACCATCTTCAGCTACGGCATCACCGAGGCGGAGTATCGCGACCTCGATTATGACGCGCTGGTCGAACTGCTTCCCATGCGGGTGCCCGCGGACCATGTCGATTTCCTCGCCGGCTTCGAGACGATGATCGAGATCGGCGACTATCTGTTCGTCCATGCCGGGCTGAGGCCGGGGATCGCGCTGGAGGACCAGGCGACAAGCGACCTTTATTGGATCCGCGAGGATTTCCTCAACCATCGCGACAGCTTCGGCAAGATGGTCGTCCACGGCCACAGCATCACCGAGGATGTCGATCTCAGGCCGAACCGGATCGGCATCGACACCGGCGCCTTCGCCAGCGGACGGCTGACCGCGCTCGGCCTCGAAGGCGCGGAGCGCTGGTTCCTGTCGACCTGAAAAGGGGTTCCTACGGCCCCTTGAATCCTCCCCTCGATTTCGAGGGGAGGATCAGGTCAGCGCGCCGGCGCCGGTCCGAAGCCGGGACGGGGGACCTCGCCCGCCGCCCGCGCGCGGCGGATCGCCGCGATCTCGGCCCGCATCGAGGCGACGCGGCGGCCCCAATTGGGATGGGTGGCGCTGCCGAGGAAGTTCAGCCCGCTGCGCCCGAAGCGCGAGAAGAACCGCACCGCCGCCTCCGGATCGTAGCCCGCGCGCTCGAGCAGATAGACGCCGAGCCGATCCGCCTCCTCCTCGGTCTCGCGAATCAGCCGCGCGTTGCGCCCGAAATTGCCGAAGAAGCCGCGCGACACGTTCGCCGCGTCGAGGCGGACCCGGTGGCGGAGCGCATTGTGGGCGAGCTCGTGCGCGAGCACCGCCGCCAGCTCCTCGTCGTCGGCGGCATAGGCCGCGATCGCGGTCGTCACCTGGACGTAGCGGCCGTCGGCCCGCGCGTTGCGCCGGCTCCCCTCGACCAGCTGGAAGCGGCTCGCGCAGCCCTGCTCGGCCCGGACCGGCACGACCAGCCGTTCGCCGCCCCGCTGGACGGCGAGCTCGGCCCGCCCATCCGCAAAGCCATCGTCGACGACCTCGAGGATCCGCTCCATCCGATCGAACGATCCGGCGCGCGCGGGCACGGCGCGCGGCAGCGCCCGGCCATCCACGGCGAGCAGGACGTCGTTCAGCCGCAGGCCGGCGCGCTCGGCCGGCCCGCCGGGAGCGAGCGCGAGCACGCCCGGGCCGGTATCGAAGGCGAAGACGCGAATCGCCGCCGGCCGCAGCTCGGCGTCATATTGCGAGCGATCGTGCAGGGCGAGGCCAGGAAGCCATTCGCGGTCCGCGCAAAGGTCGAGACCGGCGACGGCGAGGCGGTGCCCGGCCGCCGCAATCCGCTGGTACCGGGCCTGCATGACGGCGAGCGAGTCGCCGGCCGAATCCCGCTGCGCGGCCGCGCCGGCCGCGGCGAAGACCAGCAGAGCCGCAAGCGCCGGCCGCCAAAAGCTCCTTCCCATCAACGACTTCCCATCTCACAACCGGCCGGCGTCCGGCCGGTAACCGGGTCGTAACCCGGGACGGCCATGGAGTTCAAATCGGCCGTTCCGAAGATGTACCTTTCGCGCGACAGCAGCCCTTGCAAAAGGGCAACACCACGCAAAAGGGCCGGAAGCGGGGCGAATTTTGGGGTTGTCAACACTGTACCACTGTGGCACTGCCAACGCCGAAAAGCTCAACAGGGAGTTCAAGATGAGTTTCAAGAAAGCATCTGTGGCTGCAATGATCGCGGTGTCGATGATCGCCACTCCGGTTCTCGCCCAGTCGGCGGTTGCTCCCAGCGGCGCGGAAATCAGCGACGCCAGCGACGCGCGCGGCGGCTTCCTCGTTCCGGCGATCGCGGTCATCGCGATCATCCTCGGCATCCTCGCGGCCGTCGGCGGCGACGACGATCGCCCGCACAGCCCCTGATCGGAGAGCCGGTCAGCTTCAAGAATTGACCTGATAAGCGGCGCACCTGTCCCACGACGGATGCGCCGCTTTTCTTATGGCTTGCGCTGCGGGGGGTTTCCCGCCGCGGCCTTTGATGCTTAGCAAGGACGATGCCCCGATCCTCGGCACGCCTCGACAGCTCCGCGAAAGAGCAGGTGCGTGACTTCTGGGACGAGGCCGCGTGCGGCGAAGACCTGTATCTCAGAGGCACCGCCGCGGAAGATTATGCGGCGCAAGCCGAACAGCGTTACGCGCTGGAGCCTTATATCGCGGATTTCGCGCGCTTCGAGGCGGCGAAGGACAAGGACGTTCTCGAAATCGGCGTCGGCCTCGGCGCCGACCACCAGCGCTTCGCCGCCGCCGGCGCCCGCCTCTCCGGCGTCGACCTTACCGAGCGCGCGATCCTGCATACGCGGCAGCGCCTGGCGCTCTTCGGCCTCGCCTCGGACCTGCGCGTCGGCGACGCGGAGCGGCTGCCGTTCGACGACGGCAGTTTCGATCTGGTATATTCGTGGGGCGTCATCCATCATTCCCCCGAAACGGACGCGGCGGCGCGGGAAATCCTGCGGGTGCTGCGGCCGGGGGGGAGGTTCGCGGTGATGATCTATCATAAGCGAAGCCTGATCGGTTACATGCTCTGGCTCCGCTACGCGCTGCTGCGCGGCCGCCCGCTGACCTCGCTTGACGAGATCTATGCGCGCCATCTCGAGAGCCCAGGGACCAAGGCCTATTCGCCGGACGAGGCCCGGGCGCTGTTCGCGGGCGCCGCCGAGGTCGAGGTCCGCACCATTCTCACCCATGGCGACCTGCTCGAAGGGAAAGCGGGCCAGCGCCACGAAGGGCCGCTCTTGTCCTTCGCGCGGCGGATATGGCCGCGCCGGCTGATCCGGCGGCTGCTGCCCGATCACGGCCTGTTCCTGCTGATCGAGGGCCGCAAGAGCCGATGAGCACGGCGGCGCTCCCCGCAGCCGAGGCCCACCGCCCGACGCGCGCGCAGCGCGCCGCGATGAAAGCCGAAATGAGATTGCAGCGCCTGCTCGAATGGGGAACGCTCGGGCTGTTCTTCCTGCTGCTGCTGCTCGGCGGCGGCGGCGCCCCCAATCCAATCATCCAGGCGCTGCTCGAGGCCCTCTCGCTGGCCTGGCTGCTGGCCCTCATCTGGATCCATTTGTTCCGCAGGCCGCTGCCGCGCGAGGCGCTGTGGCCGTGCGTCTTCCTGGCCCTGGTCCTGCTGCTGCCGGCGATCCAGCTGATCCCTCTGCCTTATTCGCTGTGGAGCGCGCTGCCGGGCCGCGAGCAGGCGGTCGAGGCGGTGCGGCTCGCCGGATTGGGCGAGCCCTGGATGCCGCTGTCGCTGGCGCCCGAGCGCACCGTCACCTCGGCGCTGCCTCTGCTCGGCGCCGCCGCGATGCTGGCCGGGACCTATATGATCGAGCCCGAGCGCCGCCTCTCGCTGCTCCGCGTCGCGCTGATCGTGGCGTTGATCTCGGCGCTGATCGGCTCGTTCCAGTTCACAATGCCCAACACGCCGGCGCTCTACCTGCACAAGAAGACCTATTTCGATCTGCCGAGCGGCTTGTTCGCGAACCGCAATTTCCAGTCGGATCTGCTGCTGATCGGCATCCTGCTGTGCGCGCTCAACCTGCGCATCAGCGGATTTTCGGAGAAGCTGAAACGCAAGCGGCTGCGGTCGCTGACCGTCTGGGAGACAATCTGCCTGCTCGGCATCCCCTTCCTGACCCTGATGGCGCTCGCCACCCTGTCGCGGAGCGGCGCGGTGATGCTCGGCCCGGTCCTGCTGGCCGCCTTCGTGATCGCCTCCACCCGGCCGATCAAGAGGACCTTCGCGATCGGCATCCTGGCGATCGCGGCGGCGGGGCTGGCGTTCGTCGCCTTCGCGCCCGGCCTGCGCGACACAATCCTCAGCCGCTTCGACGCCGAGGCCTCGCGGCTCGACGCGCTGCCCGACCTCGGGCTCGCCGCCGACCATTATTTCCCGATCGGATCCGGGCTCGGCACCTTCGATCCCGTTTTCCGGGGCGTCGAGAGCCTCACCTTCCTGGTGCCGGCCTATTTCAACCATGCCCATAACGATTATGCGGAGGTGCTGATCGAGGCGGGCCTCGCCGGCATGATCCTGGTCGCCTTGTTCCTGATCGCCTATGCCGTCAGGATGATCCAGCTGCTGAGGAAAAGCGGCGGATCGACCTATCTCTGGATGCAGCGCACCGCGGGCCTGGCGATCGCCATCCTGCTGGTCCACTCGCTCGCCGATTATCCGTTGCGCACGATGTCCATGCAGGCGCTGTTTACAATGCTTTGCGCGCTGATGTTCAGCGCCGGGCCGGCAAGAGCCGGCGCCGCTTCGGAGCGCCCGCGGCCATGAAGGGCTCGAGGACCTTGCGGGGCGCGGTCGCCGTCGCCTTCCTGGCGATCGGCGCGCTGATGGCGAAGGAGATCGCCGCCATCGGCCTGGCCGAGGCCGCGGTCGACGCCGGCCTGGCGAGCTACGCGCACCAGTTCAGGCCGGCCAATGCGCGGGCCGCGGCCCTGCTCGCCGAGCAGCAATTCCGCGCCAACGAGGGCGCGGCGGCGGAGCGGCTCGCGGTGGCGGCGATCGCCGCCTCGCCGATCGAGGTGGTGGCGGTCCGGACGCTGGGCCAGGCGCGCGAGGCCCGCGCCCGCGGCGACGGACGCGAACTCATGCTGCTCGCGGCGCGCCTCGGCTGGCGGGACCGGCCGACCCAGCTCTGGCTCATCGAGCAGGCGCTGCTCGCCGGCGAGATCGAGATGGCGCTGCAGCGGGCCGAGGCGATGGTGCGGCTGCAGCGCGACCGCGAGCTCGTCTTTTCCATGCTGCGGCTGCTCGCCATGTCGCCCGACAACCGGCGCGGCCTGGTGCGTTCGCTGGCGGCGAACCCGTTCTGGCGCGACAAATTCCTCTCGCCCGACGAGAAGACCTCCTATCCGCAGCTCGTGGCGATGGCTCGGCTCCTCGAGGATCTCAACCGGACCGCCAGCCCGCCGACCCTGCGCGACGCCCGCTTCACGATCGACGGGCTCGTCGAGACCGGGCATTTCAACGAGGCCGGCCGCCTCCACGCCCTGCTCTTCCCTCAGCCCGGGCCCAACCTCGCCTTCGACGGCGCGTTCGAACGCGGCGGCAGCGATTATCGGCCAGGCAGCGCCGCGAGCTCGTTCGACTGGCTGATCTTCGACGCCGACCTTTCCACCGCGGCGATCGAGCGCGAGGTGGGCCGCGACAACCGCCTGCTCTACGCGGTCGCCGAGGGCGTCACCGGCGGCCGCCTGACGCAGCAGAACCGGGCGCTGCCGCCGGGCAGCTACAGCTTCTCCTACCGCATGCGATCCGACGATCGCGCGGCGCCGCAGCGGCTGCGGTGGATCGTGAGATGCGCCACGGGCGGCGCCCCCCTGCTCGAGATGAGCGCCGCGCCGCTCCGCTCGGCCGGCTGGGAGCGGCGCGCGGGACGATTCACCGTGCCGCGCGGCTGTGAGGGCCAGGTCCTCGATCTCAGCGCCTATCCGGAGGCCGGCGGCCGGCCCAGCGTGGCCTATTTCGACGATGTCGTGCTAAGCCGCGTCGGCTGAATCCCGGCCCGGCGACAAGCAGATGCACGTCCTCGTCCTGACCCATTATTATCCGCCCGAGGTGAACGCGCCGGCCTCGCGCATCTCGGAAATGGCGCGCGCCTGGACCGATGCGGGGATCCGCGTCAGCGTCGTCACCTGCGCCCCCAACCACCCCCGCGGCGTGCTTTATCCCGGCTACCGCAATCGCTGGTTCCAGCGCGAGCGGCAGGGCGGCGTCGAGGTGATCCGCATCTGGACCTTCCTGGCGGCGAACCAGGGCTTCGCGCGGCGCCTGATCAATTACCTCTCCTATCCGTTCGCGCTGCTGCTCAACCTGCCGCGTCTGCCCAAGGCGGACATCGTGCTGTCGACCTCGCCGCAATTCTTCTGCGGCCTTTCCGGGCTGCTGCTGCGGCGCCGGCGGCGGCCCTGGGTGCTCGAGATCCGCGATCTCTGGCCGGAGAGCATCATCGCCGTGGGCGCGATGAAGCGCGGCCTGGCGATCCGCCTGCTCGAGGGATTGGAGCGGATGGCCTATCGCAGCGCCGACGCGATCGTCTCGGTGACCGAATCCTTCGTCCCCTACATCCTTGCGCGGCGCGGCCGCGGCCCGGTCGCGGTGATCAAGAACGGCGTCGACCTCGCCTTCTTCGACAGCGAGGACTGGGACGGCGCCGCCTTCCGCAGCGAGACCGGCCTGACCGGGAAATTCGTCGCCGCTTATGTCGGCACCCACGGCATGGCGCATGGCCTTGACACCGTGCTGGCCGCCGCCGAGCTCCTGCGCGACGATGCTCGGATCGCCTTCCTCTTGGTCGGCGACGGCAGCGAGCGCGAGCGGCTGCAGGCTGAGGCGGCGCGGCGCGGGCTCGCCAATCTGCACATCATCGGCCAGCGGCCGAAGGCCGACATGCCGGCGATCTGGGCGGCGACCGACGCCAGCCTGATCCTGCTGCGGCGGCTGGACACGTTCAAATCGGTGCTGCCGTCGAAGATGTTCGAAGCGATGGCGATGCGGCGGCCGATCGTCCTCGGCGTCGAGGGCGAGGCCAGGGCACTGCTCGACGCGGCCGGGGCGGGGATCGCGATCGTCCCCGAGGATGCCGGCCAGCTCGCGGCGGCGGTGCGGCGGCTCGCCGACAATGAAGCGGAAGCGGCGGCGATGGGCGAAGCCGGGCGCCGCCACGTAAGCGAGCATTTCGACCGCGCCCGGCTCGCCGAACATTATGCGGCCTTCCTGGAAGAGGTCGCCGCCGGCCGCACGCCTCCGGACACGGTGCGCCGCCATGCCCGGGCGGCTTAGCCGGCAGATCGCGTTCGGCCGCAGGATCCCGCTGCGGCAGATCGGCCGCCGGCTGTGGCTGGCGCTGCGCCGGCGGGCCGAAGCGCGGCTCAAGCCGGGGCTGGCGGCGCCGGGGCTGACGCGCGCGGCGATGCCGCCTTCGCCTCTGTTCGCCGCCCGCGCCGGCGCCGCCCGGCGGACGGACGCGGGCTGGACCTTCCGCTTCCTCGGCCGGGACGTCGGGATGGGGGCGGGGGTCGACTGGTCGGCGCCCGAGAGCCAGCTGTGGCGGATGAACCTCCATTATATGGAATATCTCGAGGCGCTCGACGACGACGCCTTTCGCGACCTCGTCGCGCAGTGGATCGCCGGCAACCCGCCTTATGCCCCAGGCTCGACCGGCGACAGCTGGAACGCCTACGCGCTGTCGCTGCGGGTGGTGGTGTGGATGCAGCAGCTCGCGGCGCGGCTGGAGCGGCTGGAAACGGCGTTCGTCGCCGACGCCGAGCGCTCGCTCACGGCGCAGCTCGTCTATCTCGAACGACACCTCGAGACCGACATCGGCGGCAACCATCTGATCAAGAACGTCAAGGCCCTGGTCTGGGCCGGCGCGTTCTTCGCCGGGCCGCGGGCCGAGGCGTGGCGGCGCCGCGGCGTCGCGCTGCTGGAGCGCGCGCTCGAGCGGCAGATCCTCGCCGACGGCATGCATTACGAGCGCTCGCCTTCCTACCACGCCCAGGTCTTCGCCGACCTCCTGGAGACGCGCCATGCGCTCGGATCGGACCCGTTCGGCGGCGCGCTCGACGATTGGCTCGCGCGGATGGCGGCACCGCTGGGCGACCTCGCCCACCCGGACGGCCTGCCGGCTTTGTTCAACGATGCCGGCCTCAACATGGCCTATGCCCCCGCGGACTGCCTCGCGGCGTTCGGCTGCCGCCTCGTCCCGCGCTCGGCTTTCGCCTATCGCGACGCCGGCTATTTCGGCGCGGCGACCGCGCATTATTACCTCGCCGCCGACATGGGCGCGATCGGCCCGGCCGGGCTGCCGGCGCACGCCCATGGCGATATCGGCAGCTTCGAGCTGTCGGTGGGCGGCGCTCGCCTGGTCGTCGACCAGGGCGTGTTCGAATATGTCGCCGGGGAAAGGCGGCACCGTTCTCGCACCGCCGCCAGCCACAACGTTCTCCACATCGACGGCGGCGACCAGGCCGACTTCTTCGGCGCGTTCCGCTGCGGCCGGATGCCGGGCGTCGAAGCCGAATATGAGCGGCTCGCGGACGGCTTCCGGCTGTCGGGCCGGCACGACGGCTATGCCGATCTCCCCGGCGCGCCGCTGGTCGAGCGTGTGATCCAGGCCGGACCGGACCGGATCCGCTTCGAGGACCGGATTCTCGGCGGTGCCGGCGCGCACGCGACGATCGCGCTGCTGCTTCACCCCGAGGCGCGCATCGACGGCGCGGCGGGGCCGCTCAGGGTAAGCCGGGGCGGGGCCGGATTCGTGCTTGAGTCTGACCTTGAGCCATTTATTGAGGAGGCCGTCTACTGGCCCGACATGGGTGTGGAGCTTCCCACGCAGCGCATCCGCCTGAGGCTTCCGCCCGACTGCCACGAGGCGCGCTGGCAATTGCAGCTGTTCTGGAACGGAAAATTGGCTTGAAGCAGGTCGAACAAAATTACCGGAGCGGCGCCCTGCGCGTCATCGACGCGCCGGCGCCGCGCGCGGGACGCGGCTCGGCGCTCGTCGCGAGCGCGGTGTCGCTGATCAGCGCCGGCACCGAGAAGCAGATCGTCGACCTCGCCCGGTCCTCGCTGGCGGGCAAGGCGCTGGCGCGGCCCGACCTCGTCCGCCAGACGCTGCGCAAGGCGAAGGCGGAAGGCATCATGCCGGTCGTCCGCAAGGTCTTCGCCAAGCTCGATACGCCGATCCCGCTCGGCTACAGCCTCGCCGGGACGGTGGTCGACGCCGGCCCGGGCGCCGGCGTCGCGGCCGGAGACCGGGTCGCCTGCGCCGGCGCCGGAATCGCCAACCACGCCGAATATAATGCGGTGCCGAAGAACCTGCTCGTCCGCATCCCGGACGGCGTCAGCGACGAGGATGCGAGCTTCGTCACTTTGGGCGCGATCGCGCTGCAGGGCGTCCGGGTCGCCAATCCGACGCTCGGCGAACGCGTGGTGGTCAGCGGGCTCGGGCTGATCGGGCTGCTCACCGTCCAGCTGCTCAAGGCCAACGGGTGTAAAGTGCTCGGCTTCGATCCCAATCCGGCGCGCGCTGCCTTGGCGCTGGAGCTCGGCGCCGACCGGGCGGTCAGCGAGGGGCTCGAGGCGGCCGCTGCGGGCTTCACCGGCGGCCACGGCGCCGACGCAGTGATCGTCACCGCCTCGACCAAGTCGAGCGGGCCGCTCAACCAGGCGGCCGAGATCAGCCGGATGAAGGGGCGGGTGGTCGTCGTCGGCATGGTCGGGATGACGATCGACCGCGAGCCCTTCTACAAGCGCGAGCTCGATCTCCGCCTCTCCATGTCCTACGGCCCTGGCCGCTACGATCCCGCCTACGAGCTCGAAGGCCATGATTATCCGCTGCCCTTCGTGCGCTGGACCGAGCAGCGCAACATGGAGGCGTTCCTCGAGCTCGTCGCCGCCGGCCGGGTGACGCCGTCGCGGCTCGTCACCCATCGCTTCCCGATCGAGGCGGCCGAGCAGGCCTACAAGCTGATGGACGGAGCCGAGCCCTATCTCGCCATCCTGCTCACTTATGCCGAGGCGCCCGAGCCGCCGCGCCACGGCGTCGATGTCGCGCCCGCCGGCGGCGTGCGCGCTGGCGAGGGGATCGCCTTCATCGGCTTCGGCAATTACGCGAAAGCGGTGCTCCTCCCGGCGCTGAAGAAAGCGGGCGGCGCGGCGCTGCACACCGTGGTCACCGCCACCGGGATCAGCGCCCATGGCGCCGCCGAGAGCTTCGGCTTCGCCCGCGCGGCGACCGATCCCGAGGAAGCGATCGGCAACCCCGAAATCGGGACGATCGTCATCGCGACGCGTCACGACAGCCATGCCGACCTCGCGATCCGCGCTTTGCGGGCCGGCAAGAACGTCTTCGTCGAGAAGCCGCTGGCGCTGACGCCGGACGAGCTGTCGGCGGTCGCCGAGGCGGCGCGCGGCGCGCCCGGCCTGCTGACGGTCGGCTTCAACCGCCGGTTCGCGCCTCTGGTCGCCGAGGCGAAAGCGGCGCTCGGCGCCCGCACGTCGCCGCTCACCATGACCTATCGGGTCAACGCCGGCTCGGTCCCGCGCGACAGCTGGCTTCACGGACCCCAGGGCGGCGGCCGCATCATCGGCGAGTGCTGCCATTTCGTCGACACGCTGGCGGCGATCGCCGGCGCCCCGCCGGTCTTCGCGGAGGGGCTGTCGCCCGACAAAGTCGCGGACAGCGTCGCCGCCGTGCTTCGCTTCGCCGACGGCTCGGTCGGCACGATCCTTTACAGCTCGCTCGGCGATCCGGCCGTTGCCAAGGAACGGATCGAGATTTTCGGCGCCGGCGTGGTGGTCGAGATCGACGATTTCAGCGCGATCCGGATCAGCCGCGGCGGCAAGAGCAAGCGCCGCGCCGCGCGCCAGGACAAGGGCCAGGGCGACATGCTCGTCGCCTTCCTCGGCGCGGTCCGCGCCGGCGGCCCGGCGCCGATCCCGCTCGACGAGCTGGTCGCCGTGCACCGCGCGACCTTCGCCATCGCCGGAGCGGATATGTGAGCGGCCCCGGCGCCGACCTCGGCATCACCGTCGTCATCCTTGCCTATAACGAGGCGATCCACATCCGCCGCTGCATCGAGCGGATCAGGCCGATCGCGTCGCGCATCGTCGTCGTCGACAGCTTCTCGACCGACGGCACGGTGGAGATCGCGCGCGAACTGGGCGCCGAGGTGCTGCAGCGGCGCTTCACCTTCCATGCCGACCAGTTCCGCTGGGGCCTCGAGCAGGCGCGGGTGGAAAGCGGCTGGGTGCTTCGCATCGATTGCGACGAATATCTCCAGCCGGCGCTGATCGACGAGATCCGGCGGCGGCTGCCGGCCCTTCCCGCCTCGGCCGGCGCGGTCGAATTCCGGCTGCGCGTCCACTTCCAGGGCCGCTGGATCCGGTGGGGCGGCTATTACAACACGGTGCTGACCCGGCTGTGGCGCGCCGGGGCGGCCGAGATCGAGCAGCGCTGGATGGACGAGCGAATCGTCGTCAAGCAAGGCGAGGTGATCCGCTTCGCCGCGGGCGACCTGGTCGACGAGAATCTGCGCGACATCGCCCACTGGACGGAGAAGCATAACGCTTATTCCACCCGCCACATGATCCAGTTCATCGCCCTCGAATATGGGCTCATCGCCACGGCGGACACCGGCGGCCACAACCGGCAGGGACGCCGCAAGCGCTTCATGCGCGACCGACTCTATGCCCGGTCGCCGCTCTATCTGAGAGCGATCCTCTACTTTTTCGTCCGCTACGTCTTGAAGCTCGGCTTCCTGGATGGGAAACAGGGCTTTATCTGGCATACGCTTCAGGGTTACTGGCACATCCTGCTGATCGACGTGAAGATCGGCGAGGCGCGCCGCTTCATCGCGGAACACGGCCTGGACGCGTTCCGGCGCCACGTTTCCGATCGCTTCGGTTTGCAATTGACGGAGCTTGGGTGAACCGCTGAAGCGCAGTCGGGTGATGCCGGCCGGGGGAGGGCCGCAATGAGGAGGCAAGGTGCAAGGCGGTAAGTTCGCTCTCGGGGAGGCAAGGCTGACCCGCGCCGAGACCGCGGCGCCCGGCCTTGCTCCGAGCCAGGAAGCGGCGCGCCCCGTTCGCGTCGCGCACTTCATGCGCGGGCCGCTGGACGAGATTTTCAGCGTCGAGCGGATCTTCGATGATGTGCGCGCGGCGCTCCCCGGCGACATCCAGGTCGATGTCATTCGAAGCGCCCGGCCGAACAAGGGTTTCGTGCCCCGGCTGATGAACGCGCTCAACGCCCGCCGGCACCGGAGCGAAGTGAATCACGTCCTCGGCGACACGCAATATCTGGCCTGGTTCCTGCCGCGGTCCCGGACCATCCTCACCGTGCTCGATTGCGTTTCGCTCGACCGGCTGAGCGGATGGCGGCGCTGGGTTTTCTGGTTCTTCTGGTACTGGTGGCCGTTGAAGCGGGCCGGGCAGGTCACCGTCATCTCCGATTTCACGCGCCAGGCGCTGCTCTCCTGGGTGCGCTACCCGGAGGACAGGATCAGCATCATACCGCCGCCGCTGTCCGCCGAGTTCGGGCCGGCCGAGCCGCGTCCATTCGCCGAATGGTCCCGCCTCCTCCACATCGGCATCACTCCCAACAAGAACCTGAAGCGCGTGATCGAGGCGGTCACCGGGCTGGAGGTCACCCTGATCCTCGTCGGTCAACTCCGCGAGGATTTGAAGGAGATGCTGGTCGAGCGCGGAATAAGATATGAGACCTACCAGGGCCTGGACCGGGACGGCCTGGTGGAACAGTATCGCAACGCCGACATGCTGGTGTTTCCGAGCACCTACGAAGGCTGGGGGATGCCGATCCTCGAGGCGCAGGCGGTGGGGCGACCGGTCGTCACCAGCACTGTGACGGCGATGCCCGAAGCGGCAGGCGGCGCCGCCTGCCTCGTCGATCCGTTCGATGTCGCCAGCATCCGCGCCGGCATTCGCCGCATCCTCGATGACGAAGCCTATGCGCGCGGCCTGATCGAAGCCGGGTTCGAGAATGCGGCCAAATATAGGGGCGACAGGATCGCCGCCGATTATGCCGCGCTCTACCGATCGGTCGCGGCCGGCGACGGGGCCGGGAGCCGCGGCTGATCTCGACTTTCCCAGCATGGCCCTCTAGAGGAGCCGCGGCAGAAATTTTCACCGATTGGAACCTTGGTTGTGTGCGGAATAGCGGGATCGTTCGCCTATTGCGATTCGGCCGCCGCGCCGGACGAGCGGGACTTGCTGGCGGTCCGCGAGGCGCTCCACAGCCGGGGTCCCGACGGCGCCGGTTTGTGGCGGAGCGAGGATGAGCGGGTCGCCTTCGCGCACCGTCGGCTGGCGATCATCGACCTCGAGGATCGCGCGCTCCAGCCGATGCACTGGCACGACAGCTCGCTGACCATCATCTTCAACGGCGAAATCTACAATTTCCGGGCGCTGCGCGAGGAGCTGGAGCGCGAGCGCGGCATCCGTTTCCGAACGCAAAGCGATACCGAGGTCCTGCTCGCTTTGTTCGCGGTCCACGGCGCCGACATGGTGCACCGGCTGCGCGGCATGTTCGCGCTCGCGATCTGGGACAATGTCCGGCGCCGGCTGTTCCTTGCCCGCGATCCCTACGGCATCAAGCCGCTTTACTATGCGGAAGGCGACGGACTGCTCCATTTCGCCTCGCAGGTGAAGGCGCTGCTGAAGCATCCGGCGATCAGCCGCGAGACCGATCCGGCCGGGCTGGTCGGATTCCAGCTGATGGGCTCGGTGCCCGAGCCGTTCACGCTTTACCGGGCGATCCGGGCGCTGCCGGCCGGACACTTCATGTGGATCGACAGGGACGGCGTCGGCTCGCCGCAGCGCTACGCCCACGTCGCCGAGCGGCTCGCCGCCGCCACGCCCGACGACACCAGCCCGATCGGGGCGGTGGTCGCCGACGCCGCGCTGGACAGCGTTCGCGCGCACCTCGTCGCCGATGTGGAAGTCGGCGTGTTCCTCTCCTCGGGCATCGATTCGGGGTCCCTCGTCGGGCTGATGCGCGACGCGGGCCAGCAGCGCATCCGGGCGTTCACGCTGGGTTTCGAGGAGCTCGCCGGCACGCCGGCCGACGAAGTGCCGCTCGCCCGCGCCGTGGCTCGCCACTATGGCGCCGAGCACCATGTCGAGCTGGTCACCCGGGCGAGCTTCCACGATGACGCGGATCGCATCCTCGATGCGATGGACCAGCCGAGCATCGACGGCATCAACAGCTGGTTCGTCAGCAAGGCCGCGCACAATGGCGGCCTGAAGGTCGTGCTGTCCGGCCTGGGCGGCGACGAGCTGCTCGCCGGCTATTCGACCTTCGAGACCGTGCCGCGGATGCGGCGCCTCGGCCGATGGACGACGGGGCTTCCCTTTGCGGGCCGGTTCGCCAGGCTGCTGATCGGGCGGCTCGCGCCGGGGTGGGCACGGCGAAACTCAAAGACGCTCGGCGTGCTCGAACATGCCGGCAGCTGGGCGGGGAGCTATCTGCTCCGTCGCGCCACGATGCTGCCGTTCGAGCTCGATCGCGGCCTCGACCGCGAAACCGTGCGCGAGGGCCTCGACCGGCTGGCCCCGCTCGAGCTGATCGGCCGCGCCATGACGCCGGACCCCGGCGAGGACCGGCGCCGCGTCTGCGCGCTGGAATCGTCGCTCTACATGCGCAACCAGCTCCTGCGCGACGCCGACTGGGCGAGCATGGCCCATTCGCTGGAGCTGCGCGTGCCGTTCGTCGATTGGCCGACGCTCGGCCGGATCGCGCCCATCACCCATCGGCTCGGCGACCGCGCCGGCAAGCTCGCTCTGGCCAGCGCGCCGTCCTTGCCGCTCCCGGCCGAGGTGATGAGCCGGGGGCGGACCGGCTTCACGGTCCCTGTCGGCAAATGGATCGGCACCGGGCAGACGATCAGCGGCGGCCTGGCGTCGCGCCAATGGTCGGGGCGGGTGTCCGCCGCGTTCACCGGGGCATAGTTCGGCCGTGGCACCCGCGACAAGCGCGGCCGGCGCGGGCGCGGACCGCCGCCCGACCGTCCTGGTCCTGCTCGGCTGCTTCCGCGACGCGCATGAAGCCACCGGGCCGAGCCAGAGCATGATCGGCATGGCGCGCCTGCTCGGCCACCGGTTCCGCTTCCGCGTGCTGGCGGAAGAGCCGGAGCCGACCCTCGCCGGGTGGACCGAGGTCGCCGACGTCGAGCAACGCGCGCTCCGCCAGGGCCGCTTCGGCGCTCGCGGGTTGCGCGCGGCGCTCAGCGCCACGCCGCACGATATCCTCGTCATGAACAGCATCTTTTGCCGGCAGCTCACCGTGCCGGCCCTGATCATGCGCCGGCTGGGGCTGGTCCCCGGCAGCCCCGCCCTGCTCGCGCCGCGCGGCGAATTCTCCCCCGGCGCGCTGGCGCTGAAGCCGCGCCGGAAGCGCCTTTACCTCGCATTGCTGCGGCGCTTGCGGTTGTTGGACGGGGTCGCCATCCAGGCCACGACCGAAGACGAGGCGATAATGATAAGGCAGGCCTTCCCGGCCGCCGAGATCGTGCTCGGGCCGAACGTCCGCACCCTCGGGCCGTTGCCGCCGCATGCCGCCGGGGAGCCGGCCACGCCGCTTAAGATCGCCTTTCTGAGCCGCATCGACCGCAAGAAGAACCTGGATTTCGCGCTGCGCTGCCTCGCCCGATCGGGGATCAGGGCCGATTTCGGCATCTATGGGCCGGTGACCCACGACGATTATTGGGCCGAGTGCCAGCGGATCATCGCCGACATGCCAGACACCGTCAGCGTGACCTATCATGGCGCGATCGGCCAGCAGGACGTGCCGGAGGCATTGGCGGGCCACGACCTCTTCTTCCTGCCGACGCGCGGCGAGAATTACGGGCATGCCATCGTCGACGCGCTGGCGGCCGGCCTGCCTGCCCTGCTGAGCGACCAGGTTCCCTGGCGCGGCCTGCGGGAAGCGGGCGCCGGCTGGACGCTGCCGCTCGACGACGAGGCCGCCTTCATCGCCGCGCTGCGGGAGATGGCGGGCCGGTCGCCGGACGAACGGCTCGCGGGGAGGCGGGCGGCGCGCGCCTATGTCGAGGACCAGCTGGCCAGGGATGGCGCGGTGGCGGCGCTCGAGGCCTGCTTCACGCAATTGCTCGACGGCGGCGCGAGGGCCGGCCCGGCGCCGGCAAAGCATTAGCGGATGAGCATCAACCGCCGCGCCGCGCGCAATTTTTCCGGGCAAGCCGCGAATATCGTCGTCACCTTCGCCGATCGGATCCTCCTGACGGCGGTGCTGATCCGCGCCTGGGGGGTCGACGTCTTCTCCGATTGGGCGACGGTGATGGCGGGCGCCAGCCTGCTTCTGCTCAGCGAGTTCGGGTTCCAGATGCTGCTCGGCAACACGCTGGTTCGCGCCGCCGGACGGGGACGGGCGCGCGCGTTCCAGCGGCTGGTGGGGATCGGTCTGTTCTTTTACGCGTCGCTCGGCCTTGGGGTGCTCGGGCTCGTCGTCGGGATCGTGGTGCTGGCCGATGTCGGGGCGATGTTCGAATTGCGCGGCATGGCGGGCGCCGCGACCGTTTTCCTGATCCTCGGCCTCTATCAGACGCTGCGGCTGTTCCGAAGCGGCATCATCCAGGTGTTCCGCGGCAAGGGCGAGGTCCACCAGCTGGTCTGGACCGACGCCCGCGCCCAGGCCGCCGCGCTGCCGCTCGCCATCGTCGCCGCCTGGTCCGGCGGCGGCCCGATCCTCGTCGCCGCCATCTATCTCGTCACCGAAATGATCTTCGGCGAGCTCTGGGCGATCCGGCTGGTCCGGCGGCGCTTTCCCGAGGTGCGGCTGCGCATCGTCCGTCCGTCCGCGGCGGAGGTTCGGGCGCTGGCGCGCAGCCTCCCCTGGTATGGCTGGATGGCCAGCACGACCATCGTGATGCTGCAATTGCCCGTGCTGATCATCGCCTGGCTCGGGCTCGGCGGCGCGCCGCTCATCGCGTTCGTGGTGCAGCGGATGCTGGTCAATTTCGGCAAGCTGCTTTCGAACTCCGTCTCGATGGCGATCGGCATCGAGCTCGCCGACCTCAGCATCCGCGCCAGCGCGGCCGAGCGCACCGAAGGCGTTCGGCTGCTCGCCCGCGCCGGCACCGCGCTGGCGGCGCTGCTGATCTCCGGCCTGCTGAGCTTCGGCGAGCCTTTGGTCCGCTTCTGGACCGGCCAGGCAGGGCTCGGGTCGTTCGCGATCCTGTTCTGGCTGCTGCTGCCGATGGTCGTGACCGCGCCGGCGGTGCCGCTGCAGATGCTGACCTTCTATGCGGGCAGGCCCAAGCCGCAGGCGGCGGCGAGCTTCGTCCAGCTCGCGGTCGGCGTGCCCCTCGCAGCGGTCGCCGGAAGCATTTACGGCGTCGTCGGCGTGGCCTTCGGCGTCGCCATCGGCGAGGCGCTCGGCCTCGGCGTCGTGCTGCCCCTGCTGGCGGCCCGCCGGGTCCAGGTCCGCTATTGGGCGCTGCTTGCCGAATGCACGTCGCTGCTGATCATGGCGCTGCTTTGGTCCGGCCTGACCGGCTGGGCGGCCGGCCTGCTCTTTCCGCTCGACACGATCGCCGGCCTGGCGGCCGCGATCGCCGGCTGGTCGCTGGCCGCGGCCCTGCCGGTGATGCTGCTCGGCCTGCCGGCAAGCTCGCGGGCCAGCCTACTGGCGCTCGCCCGCCGCCTGCTGTACAGGGTCCGCCGATCCTGACCGCCGCCATGCAAGAAGCCCTCTTCCCCAAATTTGGCCCGCCCCGCGCGGCGCAGGATATCTTCCCGCCGCTGTGGGAGATCGTCTCGCTGCTTGGATCGGTGATGACACTGGGGCTGCTCCACCTGGGCGGCGTTTACGAGCTGGTGAACGTCGCCGGCCCGATCCTGCTGGGGACGATCCTCGGCATAGCCGACTGGAGGATGGTGCGGCAGAACCCGACCGCGATCTGGACCCCCCTCTTCTCGTTCCGGTTGGGGGTCCTCGTCTTCCTCGCGTTCGGCGCGCTCATCCCCTATCTCGTCAGCGACCCGCTGGTCGACCGGATCAAGGGTCTTTACCCCTATTCCGAGGAAGAGGCCGCCAAGACCAACCTCCTCTGGTTCGTCTATGCCACGCTGATGATCGGCTCGGCCAAGCTCGCCAGCATCTTCCGCGGCTCGGAGACGCCGATCGAGCTCGGCGGCAGGCTCGAAGGATGGACGACGGCGAAACTCGGCCTGCTGTTCTTCGCCATCGGGATTTCCTATTCGCTGCTGGTCGAGCTGCCGAGGGCGCTCGAGCTGTTCGAGATCCTCGTCCCAGGCTCGCTCAGCCTGGTGTTCCTGACCGCCAATTCGGTCGGCACGTTCCTGCTCACCTATCATGCCCTCCAGCGAGGCGGCGCCTGGTACCTGCTGATCGGGATGATCCTGCTGCTCCAGATCGCCCTCGGGCTCGTCCTCTACAACAAATCGATGATCCTGCTTCCGATCCTCCTCTCGGGTCTCGCCATCCTCGTCGACCGCGTGACGCTGCCGCGCGTCATCGGCATCACCGTGGCGCTCGTCCTGACGCTCAATCTTCTCCAGCCGGCGGTCGCCCAGGGCCGCGTCCTGCACGTGATGAGCTACGGCACCGCCGAAGGCGGGACGTCCGGCGGGTCGATCGCCGAACGGCTGAGCAACGTCACTTCGTTGTGGACCGAGGGCCCGCTGCGCGAGAGCGAGACCGGCGAAGGCCTGATCCGGCTGAGCTATCTCAACGTCGGGACGTTCATGGTCACCGAATTCGATGTCGGCCTGCCGGGCAATTCGATCGAGGCCGCGACCTACGCCCTGATCCCGAGGTTCATCTGGCCGCAAAAGCCGGCCGTGAGCGACGCCGGTCGGGAGCTCTATTATCGAGTCACCGGCGAGGAGACGAGCTTCCTGGCGCCGACGACGGCCGCCGATCTGTACTGGAACATGGGCTGGACCGGCATTTTGCTGCTGACCCCGGTTCTCGGCGTGCTGCTCTGGTTGGGGACCCTGGCGTCCTATTCGATCCTGCGCGCCGAGGACTGGTTCATGATGCCGTTCGTGCTGATCGCCTTCCTGGTTGGCCTCGGCACCGATCAAAGCTTCGTGGGCGGCATCTTCGTGCCCGGGGTCGCGGCCATCATCGCTTTCTACTTCCTGCGATTTTCAAAGGCGTTCGTCTCGGTGGCGACGGCGCCGCAGGGCGGCCGCCGTCCGCCGGCAGCGCCCAGCCGACGGGCCCCCTGACACCCCCAACTTTCCTTGCGTCATCGGGAAACCTCGGATAGCAGCGGGCTCGCGACAGAATATGAGAGAAAACAACCGTATGTACCCGCGGCTCCTTTCCGTGCTCGTGCTCGCCGCCTCGGTCACCGGCTGCGCATCCAGCTATCGCGGCTTCGGTCCCGATGCGACCGCCGTGTCCGTCCAGCAGCAGCTGCCGCCGCCCGATCTGACGCAGCCGGTCATCCCGAACTATCGCCTCGGCCCCGCCGACGCGATCACGGTTCGGGTCTTCGGAGTCACGGACCTCGATCTCGAAACGACGATCGACAGCTCGGGCAGCATCAACATGCACCTGATCGGCAACGTCCGGGCAGCCGGCCTCACCGCCGGCGAGCTCAGCGAGACGATCGCGAACGGCCTGCGCGGCCGCTATGTCAGGGACCCACGCGTTTCGGTCGTCGTCAGGGAGGTCCGAAGCCAGCTGATGACCGTGGACGGCGCCGTCCAGCAGCCCGGCACCTATCCGGTGCTCGGCAACATGTCGCTGATGCGCGCCATCGCGACGGCGCGCGGCACCACCGAATTCGCGATGGTCGAGAGAGTCGCGGTGTTCAGGACCGTCAACAACCAGCCGATGGCCGCCTTGTTCAGCCTGCGCGACATTCGCGAGGGTCGCTATCCAGACCCGGCAATTTATCCTAACGATGTGGTCATGGTCGGGGAAAGCGGCTCGCGGCGATTCATGAGAGACGTGCTCCAGGCACTTCCGGCGCTGGGCGTCTTCACGCCGTTGCTCGCCGCCAACAACAACAATTGATCGAGGACGATTTGAATACGAACTTCGTGCCGGCGACTCCGGGTAATGCTGACGGCGCGGCCCGCGTCGATCTCGGCCAGACCCTGCCCGCACCCGACAGCCTGAGCGGGCCGGAGGGGCCGAGCTATGCCGGCGGCCAGGAGGCCGTGCTGCGGCGTTACTGGCGGATCTTCATCAAGCGTCGGTGGGTGATCGCCGGCGTGATTCTCGCCGTGCTGGTCGCCGGCATGGCCATGGCCGTGCTCAGCCAACGCCTGTACAGCGCCAGCGCGCGGATCGAGATCGCGCGCGAAGCGGCCCAGGTGATCGACCTCGGCATGGAGCGGCCGGCCGCCGGCAGGGATCAGGAATTCTATCAGACCCAATATGCGCTGCTGAAGAGCCGGGCGCTCGCCGGCGCGGTCGTCCGCGACCTGCGGCTGGCCGACAACGAGGACTTCCTGACCGGCTTCGGCCAGGGCGACCCCTCGCAGCTTCCGCAACAGCGCGAAGCGCGGGAACGGATCGCGACCGGCCTCGTCATGCGCGGCACGGAAGTGGTGCCGGTGCGCCTGTCGAGCGTCGTCGACGTGCGCTACACGAGCCCCGACCCCAATCTCGCCGCGCAGGTCGCCAATTCGATCGCCGACAATTTCATCCAGTTCAACCTGACCCGCCGCTACGAAGCGAACTCCTACGCCCGCAACTTCCTCCAGAACCAGCTCGGCCAGGTCCGCCAGCGGCTCGAGGATTCGGAACGCCGAGCGGTCGGCTATGCGGCGCAGAACGAGATCGTCAACGTCGCCCCGACCCGCACCGGCCCCGAGGGGCAGACCCAGCAGGCCGAGCAATCGCTCGTCACCAACAGCCTGACCGCCGCCAACAACGCGCTCAGCGAGGCCCGCGCGGCGAGAATCGCCGCCGAAAGCCGCGCCCGCCAGCCGGGCGGAGGCCCCGATCCCGCCGAAGCGCTGCAGAACAGCGCGGTCAACGCGTTGCGCCAGGAGCGCGCGGCCCTGCGCGCGCAACATGAGCGGCAGCTCAGCGATTTCGGCCCGGATTATCCCGCCGTCCGCGCGGCCGCGGCGCAGCTCGCCGAGCTCGATCGCCAGGTCGCCGCCGAGACCTCGCGGATCCGCGGCAGCGTGACCGGAGACGCGTCGCGGCGCTACCAGGAGGCGCTGCGGACCGAACGGGAGCTCGCCCAGCAGGTCGAGGAGCTCAAGGCCGGCGCCATCGACCTCAGGCGGCGCAGCATCCAGTACAATATCTTCCAGCGCGACGTGGACACCAACCGGGCGCTCTACGACGCCCTGCTCCAGCGCTACAAGGAGATCGGCATCGCCGGCGGCGTCGGCACCAACAACGTGTCGATCGTCGATCGGGCGCTGGTGCCGGGATCGCCGTTCAGCCCCAATATCCGGCTCACCATCCTGCTCTCGCTGCTCATCGGCATCGTGCTCGGCGCGATGGTCGCCCTGCTCCTCGAGCAGCTCGACGAATCGGCGATCCTGCCGGAAGACTTCCAGAACAAGCTTGGCGTGCCGTTGCTCGGCAGCGTGCCGGCGGCGCGCAACGCGGATCCGATCGAATTGCTGTCCGATCCCAAGTCGATCGTCTCGGAAGCCTATCTGTCGATCCTGACCGGCCTGCAATTCTCGACGTCGCACGGCACGCCGCGCTCGCTGCTGACCGCGAGCACCCAGCCGGGCGAAGGCAAGTCGACGACCGCCCTGGCGATCGCGCAGAGCATCGCCAAGGTCGGCAAGACGGTCGTCCTGATCGACGGCGACATGCGCAACCCTTCGATCCACAAGGTCCTCAAGACCGAGAACAAGAGCGGCCTCAGCAACCTGCTCGTCGGCGACGGCACGCTGGACGATCATCTGGTGCGCACCGAGACGCCCAATCTCTGGGCGATCCGCTCGGGCCCGATCCCGCCCAATCCGGCCGAATTGCTCGCCGGGTCGACGCTGGAGGAGGTCCTGCGCAACGCTTTGGCACGGTTCGATCATGTCGTGATCGACGGGCCGCCGGTGCTCGGCCTCGCCGATTCGCCGCTGCTCGCCAGCGCGGTGGAGGCGACGATCTTCGTGATCGAGGCCCGCCGGACGAGAACCGGCCAGGCGCGCCAGGCGATCCGGCGGCTGAAGGCGGTGCGGACGCCGATCGTAGGCGCGGTCCTGACCAAGCTCGACATCACTCAGGCCGGCTATGGCTACGGCTATGGCTACGACTACCAATACGGCCACTGAGCCATCCCGACTCCCGCAAGGGGGCGATTCGCTGCGAGGGTTCTCAAGATGTGCGGCATCGCCGGCTATCTAGGACGCTTCGCGCCGACCCTTCTGCCGAGGATGGCGGCCAGGATCGCCCATCGCGGGCCCGACGACGAGGGCTTCTTCATCGACGCCGAGGCCGGTATCGGGCTCGCCCACCGGCGGCTCTCGATCCTCGACCCCTCGCCGGCCGGCCACCAGCCGATGGCCAGCCGCTCGGGCCGTCACATTATCTCCTACAATGGCGAAATCTATAATTTCCCCGAGCTGAAGCGCGAGCTGGAACGGCAGGGCATAAGCTTCCGGAGCAATTGCGACACGGAAATGATCCTCGAGCTTTACGAGCGCGAGGGGCCGGACTGCTTCGCGCGCCTCAATGGCATCTTCGCGCTGGCGATCTGGGACGCGCGGGACCACGCGCTGACCCTCGCCCGCGACGGGGTCGGCGTGAAGCCGCTCTATCTGTGCCGCACGCCCGCGGGCTTCGCCTTTGCCAGCGAAATGAAGGCGCTCCTGGAGGTGCCCGGGCTCGACCGGACGATCGATCCGGTCGCCGCCGTCTCCTACCTCAGCTATCTCTGGTCGCCGGGCTCGCGGACGATGATGCGTAGCGTCGAGAAGCTCGCGCCGGGGACTTGGCTCCGCGTCGGACGCGACGGGCAGCGCGGCGAGGGACGCTTCTACAGCCTGCCATTGCCCGCTCCCCGATCATCGGCCAGCGACGCGGCGCTGATCGAGGGCACCAGAAACGCGCTCGAAACGGCCGTCCAGCGCCAGATGCTGGCCGACGTCGAGGTCGGCGCCTTCCTCTCCGGCGGGCTCGATTCGAGCGCGATCGTCGCCTTCGCCCGCCGCCATGCCGGCGGCGGCCGGCTGCAATGCTTCACGATCGATTATCAGGAACGGCCCGAGGAGGCCGGCGAGCTGGTTCCCGATCTGCCTTATGCGCGCCAGGCGGCCCGGCATCTCGACGTCGACCTGCACGAGGTCCGCGTCGACGGCGGCATGGCGGACGATTTCGAGCGCCTCGTCTATCAGCTCGACGAGCCGGAAGCGGACCCCGCCGCGCTCAACAACCTCTACATCGCCGAACTGGCCCGCAAGAACGGCATCAAGGTGCTGCTGAGCGGCACCGGCGGCGACGACATCTTCACCGGCTACAGGCGTCACCGCGCCGCCCAGCTCGACCCGCTGTGGCGCGGCATTCCCGGCTGGGGCCGGCGGGCGCTCCAGGCCGGCGCGGGCCGCCTGCCGACCGGATCGACGAGGTTCCGCCGCGCGCGCAAGCTGCTCGAGGGCATTGGCGGCGATCCCGACCGGCGGCTCGCCGGCTATTTCGAGTGGCTGTCGCCGGACGCCGCCGCCGGTCTGCTGAAGGGGCCGGCGGCCGGGCTCGCGGACGCCGCCCGCCGGCCGCTGCTCGAGGTCCTGGAAGCGACTCGCCACCTGCCGGCGGTGGAGCGCGTGCTGAGGCTCGACCAGCTGTTCTTCCTGACCGACCACAACCTCAATTATACCGACAAGACCGGCATGGCCGCGGGCGTCGAGATCAGGGTGCCGTTCCTCGACCTGGACTTGGTCGCCTGGGCCGCCTCCGTCCCCACCGGCCGGAAGATCCGGCGCGGCGAGACCAAATGGGTGCTGCGCAAGGCGATGGAGCCGCTGCTGCCGCGCGAGATCATCTACCGGCCGAAGACCGGCTTCGGCGTGCCGTTGCGCGCCTGGCTGCGCACGAGCATGCGGCCGATGATGGAGGAATTGCTGTCGCCGGCCGCGCTGGCGGACCGCGCGCTGTTCAACCCGGCCGGCGTCGCCGCGCTTCGCGAGGACACTTTGTCCGGCCGCCGCGACGGCAGCTACGCCTTGCTGTCGATTATGGCGATCGAGCTCTGGGCCCGCCGCTTCCTCGACGACGGCGCGGCGGCGCCGCCGGCCGCGTCCAGCGCCGCGGCCTAGGCCATCAGCTTTCGCGCCAGCTCGTCCAGCCCGGTCGACGCCTGCCAGCCGAGCCGTTCGCGGGCGAGGCCGGGATCGGCGTGATGAGTCGCGACGTCCGACGGCCGCGGCGGCACCGCGCCGGCCCGGACATGGTCGCGCCAGTCGAGCCCCACCGCGGCGAAGCAGCGCTCCACCAGGTCGGCCAGCCTGTGGCTGCGGCCGGTGGCGATGACGAAATCCCGCGGCTCGTCCTGCTGCAGCATCCGCCACATCGCCTCGACATAATCGGGCGCCCAGCCCCAGTCGCGGACCACCTCGACATTGCCGAGCTCCACCGTCTCGGCCGAGCCGCGCGCGATCCGCCTGGCGGCGGCGGCGATCATGCCGACCACGAAGCTTTCCGGGCGAAGCGGCGATTCGTGGTTGAACAGGAAGGCGGAGCAGGCGAAGCGGTCGCGCCCCGCCCGCTCCGCCGCGACGATATGGTGGGCCGCGCATTTGGCGGCGGCGTAGGGGCTGCGCGGCCGGAACGGCGAGGCTTCGGTCGCGGGGGCGGCCGCGCTGGTCTCGCCGAAGCAGTCGCCCGACGCCGCGTTGAGGATGCGGACCTGCGGCGGCGCGGCGGCGAGGACGTTCGCCAGGCCGACCGCCGAGGCGATCAGCGTCTCCACCGGCTTCTCGAACGATTCCCGGACCGAGCTTTGCGCGGCGAGATAATAGATTTCGTCGGGCCGCAGCGCCGCCACCGCCGCGGCCACCGCCGCGCCGTCGGCAGGGTCGAGACGGTGGAGCCCGACCTCTCCGGCGACGCCGAGACGGGCCAGATTGGCGGGCGCGCGGGCGCCGTCGCCGCGCGTCGTGCCCAGCACTTGATAGCCCTTGGCGAGGAGCAGGCGGGCGAGATAGGCGCCGTCCTGGCCGGTGACGCCGAAGATCAGGGCTTTGCTGGACATGACCGCGCTCAGCCCTAAGGCCGGTCAAGCCTTTGCATGTCCGCCTCGACCATTTCCGCGATGAGCTCGGAAAATCCGGTGCGCGGCGCCCAGCCGAGAATGCGACGCGCCTTCGACGCGTCCCCCACCAGCAGATCCACTTCCGCGGCTCGATAGTAACGCGGATCGATCTTCACGATATCGCGCCCCGAGCTCGCGCAGCGGCCGATCTCGTCGGCGCCTTCCCCCGCCCATTCGAGCGTCATGCCGACCAGGCCGAACGCCGTTTCGACCAATTCACGAACGGTTCGGGTCTCTCCCGTCGCCAGGACGTAATCGTCCGGCTGCTGCTGCTGAAGCATCTGCCACATGCCCTCGACATAGTCGCGGGCATGGCCCCAATCGCGCCTCGCCTCCAGGTTGCCGAGATAAAGCAGATCCTGCTCACCCCTGCTGATCGCGGCGGCGGCGCGGGTCACCTTGCGGGTGACGAAGGTCTCACCCCGCCGCGGGCTCTCATGATTGAAAAGGATCCCGCTCGACGCGTGGAGGCCATAGGCTTCGCGATAATTGACCGTCGCCCAATGCGCGAACAGCTTGGCGACGCCATACGGGCTTCGCGGATGGAAGGGGGTCGATTCACGCTGGGGCGCTTCCTTGACGAGACCGAACATCTCGGAGGTCGAGGCCTGGTAGAAACGCGTCGTCTCCTGGAGGCCGCAGATCCGAATGCCCTCCAGCAGACGAAGCGCACCCAGCGCATCGGCGTTGGCGGTATATTCGGGCGATTCAAAGCTGACCGCGACATGGCTTTGCGCCGCCAGATTGTAAATCTCGTGGGGCCGGGTTTCCTGGAGAAGGCGGACGATGTTCGTCGAATCGGTCAGATCGCCGTAATGAAGGAAGAGCCTGGCCCCGGATTCATGGACGTCCTGGTAGAGATGGTCGATACGGGACGTATTGAAGGATGAGGAGCGCCGGCGCATGCCATGCACTTCATACCCTTTCGAGAGCAGGAGCTCGGTCAGATAGGCGCCGTCCTGCCCCGTAATACCTGTGACTAAAGCTCTCTTCATTTCCATCCTAAATCCTATCCGTCGAATCGGGGCGCATATCCAAGCTGGGCGGCTTTGCAACCGGCCGCGCCGGCTTTCATGTCATCCGCCGAGCTCCCGCCCGACGATCGCCGAGATGTCCCGGGCGCGCTCGTAATAGCTGTAGGCGGGAACGGCGCGGCGATAGGCGCGCTCGATCATCGCCGCGCGCCGATCGGGCTGGTCTAAATAGCGGATCACCTTTGCCGACAGGTCCGCGGCATCGCCGAACACGTCGATCTCGGCGCCGACGTCGAACAGCGTCCTGACCTCGTCATTATCCTCGTGAAGCATGAAGCCCTTGCAGGCCGGAATCTCGAACGTGCGGGTCGAAACCTCGTCCCGCCAGCCGTGGGGACTTTCGGGCCAGGCGTGAACGGCGACGTTGATCCGCGAGCGCTGGACGATCTCGGCCATGAGATCGCCGGCGATCCGGCCTGTCAGGTGACAGGTCTCCAGCGCCGTCCCGGGCGCGAACAGATCCCATCGCTCGCCGACGATGGCCATGCGCCGATCCGGAATGGCGCGCCTCAGCTGCGACAGCCAGCTCGCCTTGTGCTTGTCCGCGTTGCCGACAAAGACCACGTCATAAAGATAGTCGTCCTCGCCGATCCGTTCGCGATGCGGCCGGTGCACCGCCGGGGAATAGCCGTGGGAGACGTGGAAAGACCGGCCGGGCCCCCGGAGCCGATCGAGAAACGCCGCGTGGTACGACTTGGTCGTCAAGACCAGATCGAAATCCCGAACCGCATCGAGATCGACGGCGCCTTCGAAATCGACGTCGGGATAATAGAGAGCCGACTTCACGCCCATCGCCCGCAGCGCCGCCAGCGTCTCCGATACGACGTAGCTGCCCCTTACCGTCATGAAGAGGCCCTCGCCGATCGCCTCCGCCGCGCGCAGGATCTCCGCATTGTAGGCGCGCCGGCTGAACGGCGTCAGCAACCGGCCGGCGAGTCTCAAAGTGAGGCTGGGGCTGCGCAGGAAATGATCCAGGAGAGCGGCCTCCTGGACATTGCGGCCGAGATTCCGGAGCCCCTGCGCGATCGCGCGCTCCGATGCGCCGTGCCAGAAATCGCCGGCGAACAGCACGTTGCGCAGCGGGCCCACGTCCAGAGCGGGGCCCTGCGCCTGTCCTTCATCCGCCGGGGACGCCTGCGCCAGATCCATCAGCGCGAACCGAAACCGGTCAGCATGGTCTTCACCGTGCGGAACAGGATGAGGCCGTCCAGCCAGGGCGAGAAATTCTTGATGTAGAAGAAGTCGTATTGCAGCTTCCAGAGCACGTCCGTCACCTCCGCCACATGGCCCTGATTAACCTGCGCCCAGCCAGTGATGCCGGGCTTCACTATGTGCCGATAGCGGTAGAAGGGAAGCTCCTTTTCATACCATTTCGACAGCACTTCAGCCTCCGGCCGCGGTCCGATCAGGCTCATTTCCCCGCGCAGCACGTTGAGGAGCTGGGGCAGCTCATCGATGCGGTAGCGGCGCAGCAGCCGACCGGCCTTGGTGATCCGGGGATCGGCCTCGTTGGTGATCGCGCCGCGCAGGTCGTCCGCTTCCACGTCCACGCGGTGGATCATGGTGCGGAATTTGTACACTCTGAACGGAGTGCCGCCATAGCCGACACGCAGCTGCCGAAACAGGATCGGGCCGGGGGAGTCGAAACGAATGAAGGCCGCCGCCACCAGCAGGAACGGCAGCAGGATGACGCCGCCGACCAAAGCGGCGACGAAATCGATCGCCTCCTTGATCTTGAAATAAGCGCGGGCCGGAATCAGCGACCCGAAGCTGTTTTCGGAGAGGTGATCGATCTGCACGCGTCCGGTCAGCGATTCGCGCAGATCCTTGACATGGTAGACCGTCGTCCCGGCCAGGGCGCTGTCGGCCAGGAAGCGTTCCCATTTGTCGGGCAGATCGGCGCGGAAGTCGGCGACCAGCGCATCGTAGCTGAGCGGCGAGGGATCGTTGGGCGTCTTCAGCTTTACCCATTCGACCTGTTCGACGTCCTTGAGCTGGACCGCTCCGAAAGGAACGATGGCGACGCGCAACGAGCGGTCGCGCTGCGCCATGAAGAACAGGCCGAAATACCAGATCAGCGAGACGATATATCCCGAGGCGAGGAGGAAGCGGCTGTAATCCATCCTGCCCATCAGGAAGTAGAGCGGGATGATGCCATAGGCCACTGAAAAGCTCGGCAGGATATAATAGCCGGCGCGAATTCCCGGATAGATGGTCAGGCTCCGGTAAATATAGAATCCGAAGATCGCCGCGAACAGGCTGGCGAGGGCCGAGTTGCGAACCGTGACTACGTCGACCAAGGCGGGATCGACGGCCACCCGGATCAGCCAGGGAAGCAGCACCGCGACCAGAAGGCCGCCGCCGAGCTGGAAGCGCATGCTGTAGCGAAAGCGCGCGCGGTACCGGCTCTTGTTCATTGGAGATTGGAGCACCGCGTGCGTTCCTGTAGTGGAATGAGAAATAGCGTGCCGCGTTTAGCGATTGACTGGCAGCTTGGCTACCGGACGATCCGATGCCTATCTCCCGACATAGAGAGGGATTTTCTCGCGGGGAATGGCCAGGGTTTCCCACGGCGGCACCGTCACCGGCCGGTCCGGATCGACTGGATCGAGGGCGTCGAAAACCTGGTAATCGTGGGCCGAGAGGATCTCCCGGCAAGGGACGCTGTTCTTGCGGGCGACCTCGATCTCGATCAGCGGACGGGCGGTCGTCAGGACCCGCGACGCGCCGCGCAGGATCGTCAGCTCAGCCCCTTCGGCGTCGCACTTGATGAAGGTCGGCGCGGGATGGCGCTCCAGCGCCCAATCGAGAGTCACCGTCTTCACCGTGAGCAGCTCGCGGACGCCGCCCAGGTCGCTGCCGGCGACCGCACCGACCAGCGAGTTGGCCGAGCGGCCGCGGACCGAGACCCGGAACGCGGCTTCACCGACCTTGTCGCTCACCGCGGCATGAACGATCGTCACGTCGAGATCGGGATTGTCGGCGCGGGTCCGGGCGAGCAGATCCTGATTGAAGGGATCCGGCTCAAACGAGACGACCACCGCGCCCGCATGCGCGGCGGGAAAGCTGAAAATGCCCATATTGGCGCCGACGTCCCAGACGACGTCGCCGGGCCGGATGAACCGATCGACCCAGCGGAGAAGATAGGCCTCGAACTTGGCGTCCCCCGGCTTGAGGACACCGAGCTGGTTGCCCGGGGAGAGATGGATCGGCCGCCTCCCGAAGCGGCGCGGCAGCCGTGCCCGGAAACGAACGTCGCGGCAAAGGCGCTCGGCGGCGCTGCGCAGGAAGGTGGGCATCAGCATAGGGCGGCCGTTTAGGGCCTGTGCCCATGACCGGCAATGGCCGTGATTGCGCTCAGGAGGATAACCCCTTCGCGGCGGACGGCATTTTCTCGATCCGCTCCGTCACGGCCATTTCCGGGCCATGGTACAGGCCCTAGCGTGCCTCGGGGTTGGGGGAAGCCTCGGAACCCGCCGCCGGGCCGGGCGCGAGCACGACGAGGATGTTCGGATCCATCGGGAAGCGCTCGCCGAAATAGGCATAGCCGAGAATGATCTCGATCAGATCGCGCAGCCGATAGGCGAGCCAGGCCTTGATCGAACGCCTGATACCGCTCGGCCGCGGCCTAGGGTTCTGCTCGCGAACCAGGCGAAAGCCCGACAGCATCGCCATCTGGGCGACGGATTGGCCGGTCAGCGGCTTGCCATGGGTCATGTCGGCATGATGGTAGCGGCCGAAGAAGGGGCTGTAACCATTGGGAAAGCGCGCGACGATCAGGCCGTCCGGCTTGAGCACGTCCCGCGCCGTTTCGAGCAAGGACGAAAAGCCCGCCCGGTCGAGATGCTCGATGACGTCGAGGGCGACGACGAGGTCGACGGGCCGCGGGTCCGGCGTCCCGAGGAAGACCTCATGGCCCCGCGCCCGCGCCGATTCGATCGCTTCCGGCCTGATCTCGGCGCCGCAGATCCGGTGGCCCGCGGCCCGCGCCCAATCGAGGAAGGAGCCGTCGCCGAAGCCGATTTCAAGCATGTCGAGGGCGCCGGTTTTGCCGGTCGCGGCGACGATCGATTCGAACATTTCGGGCTGGCCGGCCGCGCCGCCTTCCGACCAGCCCTTGAATTCATTGTAGCGCGAATAAAGCGGATCCTGGTTCATGCCGCTCCAATGTCATGCGGGCGGCGCAAAGGCCAGAGTCGAACGGGCAGGACGGCCCCCCGGCCTCAGCCGTCGGCCGGCAGCGCGCGGATGAAGCGCGCCAGCCGCTCGCGCGCCGCGGAAAGGCCGGCCGGGCGCGCGACGAGGATGGTCCGGGCCTCCTGATCGACGGCGAGGATGCGCGCGCCGGCCTCGGGAAACAGCGGCCGCCGCGCCGGATCGACGTCGATCAGATCGCCGGCGGCGAGATTGCCGGCGAGCTCGGTGGCGCCGTTGCCGATGCGCACGTCGGCGATCAGCGGGCTGCCGGCGGTGAGGTTGCCGAGATGCGGCTTCGGCAAGGTGAAGATCCGGCCATGGGCGAAGAACCAGGAGCCGGACGCCAGATCGATCGGGGTGCGCAGCGCCGGGCCGCCGCCCGAGCCGGCCCGGTAATTGTTCTGGAGGACCGCGGTGATCCTCACCCCGCTGCTTGTCTGGACGCCGGCCCGGATCGCGAACAGGCTGCCGGTGACCGGATCAAGCATTGCGCCGCCGGGGCCGAAGCCGATGACCGCACCGTGATAGTCGCGGGTCGCGCCCGGCCATTCGAAGCTCAGCTCCCGGTCCGCCCAGGCATAATCGCGGAACTGCGCCTTGGCCGCTTCGAACCCGCGCCGCGCCCGCGGGATCGCCTCGAAGCGGGGATCGGCGGCGGCCCGGATCGTCCGCGCATAGACCGACGAGCCGTAGCGGCGATGGCCATGGAGCGCGCCGTCGTCGGTGGTCGTCCAGGTGCCGCCCTTGGCGCCGGTGTCGAGATCGACCGGCTCGTACTTGACGATCTGGCGAAGCGCGGTGCCGTCGAGCCCGGGCAAGGCGACGCCGCCGGCCAGCGTATTGTGGAAATGGCGCTCATATTCGGCCGCGACCATTGCGCCGCGCGCGCCCTGGAGGATGTTGGTGCCGTCGATCCGGACCGTCGCCATCAGGCTGAGCGCCCGATCGACGTAGATCACCCCGCCTTCGAAGCGGACGATGCCCGCCGAATAGCCGAGCGGCGTCACCGGATTGTAGAGATGGGCGCCGGGCAGGCCGCGAACCGCCGCCGCCTCGCCGAGCTCGCCGTTCATCCTGAGGTTGAAATGGCAATCCTTGAAGGTGAGGCCGGTATCGGACGAGCTGCCGGCGACGATCCGGCCGATCCGCCATTGCGCCTCGCAATAGCAGTTCAGGAAGGTGATCGGCGTCGCATAGGAGGTGTCGATGTCGATCAGGTCGATGCCGGCGCCCATGCTGGTATTGTGGATGGTGCCGCCGAGCTGGCCGGTGCGCGTGCCGTGGACGCGGTTGGTGATCGCGCAATAATAAAGGGCGAGGCTGCAATCCTCCATGCCGACGTTGCGGCTCTGGTTGTTGCCGACGCTGAGCCCATATTTGCAGCGCGTGATCCGGCAGCCGCGCAGCTTCAGGAAATCGCCCTGCTCGGAGCTGTTCGAGGGATTGCACATCACGGCGACGGTGAAGCCGAAAATCTCGCAATCCTCGATGACGATGTCGGAGCTGGTCCGCTTGCGATCGGCCGAGGCGGCCGCCGCGCCGTAGGCGGCCTCGCCATGCGGCACCCAGGCCGGGCGGGCCGCCGGATAGCCGGCGCCGGTGTCGGTGCCCGCGAAGCCGTCGACGCAGATCGCCGCATAAGGCGCGTGGCGCCGGTCGACGATGCCGAGCGCGGGATCGTCCCAGGCCGCGGGATCGGTATCGTCGACGAGCGGCGCCGTATTATAGGCCATGTTGAGCTGGACGGTCCTGCGCGCGAGCCAGCCGCCGATGGCGAGGCCGCGGATGCGGACGCCGCGGCCGCCCTGGACGTTGATCACCGGCCGGTCGCGCTTCGTCGAATGAATCAGCGAGCCCATGTAGGCGGCCCGGCCCTCGACGCGCGGGCCGGCGCCGGTCAAAGCGAGCTGCGCCAGATCGTGGCCGTAGCCGAGATGGAGGGTGTCGCTGACCAGATGCAGCCCCGGCGAGACGCGCGCCGGGCAGTGGCCGTAATGGATGCAATAATCGACCAGCGCCTGCAAAGCGGCGGTCGCGTCGCTGCCCCGCGACGCGGCGGGATCGCGAATGTCGTAGCGGCCGTCGCCGAGGGTGCCGAACATGTCGCTGGTCGGTTCGCTTTCGGCCAGTTTCCACCACCGGCCGTCGGCGCTCCGCCGCCGAAAATGATGCTCCAGCGCCAGCACCGCGCGGGCCGCGGCGTCGCGGTCGCGGCCGGCGGCGGCGGCGGCCGCGACCAGCCGCTCCCCCCTGGCCGAGATCGGCGCCTGATCCGGATCGACGGCGTAAAGCGCGGAACCGCGCCCGGCGGTCGAGAAGCCGGCGCTGCGGATCAGCGCGACGTCGGCGGCGATCGAATGGGTCTCCAGCGCCGCGAACAGCATGCCGGCGGCGCCGCTCGCCTCGGCGGCGCGGGCGGGCGGGATGAACAGCAGGTTGGCGCCGCCCAGGCCGAGCAGGACGTTGCGCCGCGACGGCGTGAATCGAGGTGCCATGGCCCCCTTTAGCATGCGCGGCCGTCCCCGGAATGAACAAGCGCGGGCGACGCGAGCCTTGCGTCGCGGCGCCGGCCGCGACAGAGAGTGGCCATGCCCGGCCCGTCTCCCCTCGCCCGCGGCCGCCCGGCATGACCATCCTGGTCACCGGCGCCGCCGGCTTCATCGGCTTCCACGTTGCCCGGCGCCTGCTGGCGGCCGGCGAGCAGGTGCTGGGGATCGACAATCTCAACGATTATTATCCGGTCCAGCTGAAGCGGGACCGGATCGCCGAGCTCGAGCGCGAGCATGGCGGCGCCTTCCGGTTCGTGCGCTGCGACTTCGCCGACCGCGACGCGCTGGCCGAAGCCCTGGCCGGCGCCGAGATCGGCGCTATCGTCCATCTCGGCGCCCAGGCCGGGGTGCGCTATTCGCTCGAAAACCCTTATGCCTATGTCCAGGCGAACCTGGTCGGCCATCTCAACATTCTCGAGGTGGCAAGGGCGCGCCGCGTGCGCCATCTGGTCTACGCCTCCTCCTCGTCGGTTTATGGCGGCAACAAGACGCTGCCGTTCCGAGTCGAGGACCGGGTCGATCATCCGCTCTCGCTCTACGCGGCGACCAAGAAGGCCGACGAGCTGATGAGCGAGACCTATGCCCACCTCTACCGGCTGCCGCAGACCGGCCTGCGCTTCTTCACCGTCTACGGGCCGTGGGGGCGGCCGGACATGGCGATGTGGATCTTCACCAAGGCGATCCTCGCCGGCACGCCGGTGCCGCTCTACAACAATGGCGACATGCGGCGCGACTTCACCTTCATCGACGACATCGTCACCGGCGTGGTCTCCTGCCTCGCCAACCCGCCGGCCGACGACGGCGCGGCCAAGGCCGGCGGCAGCCTGGCGCCGCATCGGCTCTACAATATCGGCAACCACCGGTCGGAGGAATTGACCCGGATGGTCGGCCTGATCGAGCGGGCCTGCGGCCGCGAGGCGCTGATCGCGATGGCGCCGATGCAGCCGGGCGACGTGCCCGACACCTTCGCCGACATCAGCGCCATCCAGCGCGACCTCGGCTTCCAGCCGACCGTTTCGATCGACGAGGGCGTGCCCCGCTTCGTCGACTGGTATCGCGGCTATCACGCGGGTGAGCCTGGCGGCCGGACCTAGAGCGACCACCTGTCGATGCCGGGGCCGAAATCGACGCCGCGCCAGATACCCTTGAGATCGGCGATACAGCCTCCGTCAGTGACCATTCGGACTATCTCGTCTGCGGTCAGCGCCCGATATTCCCGGTGCGCCACCGCCGCCAGGACGAGATCGTAGCGGCGGGACAAGGCGCTTTCGTCGAGCGCGATGCCATATTCGTGGCGGGCCTCGCCGGCATCGGCGCGGGGATCGTGAACGGCGACGTCGTGGCCGAGCTCTTCCAGCCGGCGGATCACGTCGACGACGCGGCTGTTGCGCAGATCGGGAACGTCCTCCTTGAAGGTGAGGCCGAGCACCAGCACCGAGCCCGGCGCGCCGCCGCGGCGGGCGTGCAGGCTGTCCGCCACCCAGCGCCCCATGCCGTCGTTGGTGGCGCGGCCGGCGAGGATGAAGTCCGGCGCATGGCCCAGCACATGCGCGAGGTGGCTGAGATAATAGGGATCGACGCCGATGCAGTGGCCGCCGACCAGGCCGGGCTGGAAGGGCAGGAAGTTCCACTTGGTGCTGGCGGCGTCGAGCACGTCCCAGATCGACAAATCGAGCCTGGCGAAAATCTGGGTGATCTCGTTCATGAAGGCGATGTTGATGTCGCGCTGCGCGTTCTCGATCACCTTGGCCGCCTCCGCCGCCTTGATCGAGGCGGCGCGGAACACGCCGGCCTCGGTGACCTTGCCGTAGACCTCCGCCAGGGTGTCGGCGACCGCCTCGGTCTGGCCGGCGACGACCTTCACGATCCTCTCGACGCTATGCTCGCGGTCGCCCGGATTGATGCGCTCGGGCGAATAGCCGAGAAAGAAGTCGCGCCCGCGGACGAGGCCGGATTCCTCCTCGAGGATGGCGCCGCAACAATCCTCGGTGACGCCCGGATAGACCGTGCTCTCGTAGACGACGATCGGCCGCCGCGACGGATCGAGCAGCCGGCCGACGGTCCGCGAGGCGCCGAGCAGCGGCCCGAGATCGGGCCTCTTGTCCGCGTCGACCGGTGTCGGCACGGTGACGATATAGAGGTCGGCGCCGCGGCATTGCTCGGGATCGGAGGTGAAAGCGAGCGGCGATTCGGCAAGGGCGCGCCCATCGAGCTCGGCGGTGCGGTCATGATGCCGGCGCAGCTCGGCGATGCGCGTCTCGTCGATGTCGAAGCCGGTGACCGGAAAGTGGCGGGCGAGCGCGATCGCCAGCGGCAGGCCGACATAGCCGAGACCCACGACCGCGATGCGGGATTCGCCGGCGCCGCTCAATCGGCCGTCCCTTCATGGTGCGTGCTCGTCATCTGGCGGCTGTTTCCCCGGAGCTGGCTGGCGGAGCGGGAAATAGGGCCGCCGCCAAGGAGGCAGGCCATAGCGTTGGCGAGGCGCCGTCGCCAAGCCAAAAAGGGCGCGCCGGCGCGGGGCGGGCGCGGCGGCGGTCCGCTTGAAAAGGCCGCACCGATCCGCCAAGGACGAAGCCGGGACGGGCCCGACGGAGCCGAGGCGGATGAGCAGGATAGTCAGGATTCCAGACGGCACCGCGTGCCTGGCGGCGGTTCTGCTGCTGTCCGGCTGCGGCGACGCGCAGGATTCGGCGCTGATCCGTCCCGGCACCCAGCCGCTGGAGCGGTTGAACACCGCCGAGGCGCGCGCGCGCACGGCCGCCGCGATGCCCCGGCCGTCGCAGCTGCCGGCGGGCGAGGCGGCCGACATGTGCGGCGAGGTGGTGCGGATTTCCGAGCAGGGCCGGCTGATCCTCGACCGGAGCGACCCGCGCCGGCTGGTCGTCGATCAGGCGCTCTGGGCCCGGCTGCCGCAGGAAGTGCAGCGCGGGCTGGTCGAATGCGCCGAGGCGATGCGTCCGGCGGCGGCGCGCACCGGGCCGATGCGGGTGGTCTCGCGAGCGGGCTGAAAAAAGCCCCGGAGCCGGCGGTCCGGCCCCGGGGCGATGATGGCGGCCGGCCTAGATCACGGTGAAGTCGTTGGCCGCGATGATCGGCGCGCCCTGAAGCGTGGCGAAGAGGATCGCCGCCCCGGCGCCGCTGCCGTCGGCGTCGAAGAAGAGCTGGCCGTTGCCCTGATTGTAGACGATCCGGTCGTTGGCATCCTGGGCGGCGGTGCCGATCACGAACGCATTGGCATTGAGAGCGCCGCCCGCCAAGCCGACGAACACGCCATTCTCGAGCGCGATCGTGTCGTCGGCCGAGCTGAAGTCGAGGATCTTGTCGATGTTGCTCGCGCCCAAAGCGGTGGTAAAGGCGAATGTGTCGGCGCCTTCGCGGCCCTGCATCGCGTCGTTGCCGGCTTTGCCGTCGAGCACGTTCACCCCGGCATTGCCGGTCAGGGAGTTGTTGAACTGGTTGCCGGTCAGGTTGATCGCATTGGTCAGCTCCCAGGTGATCGTCGAAAGCCCCTCGATCTCCTGGCCGTCGGTCAGAGTGAAGCTGACCGCGCTGTAGACCACGTCAGAGCCGCCGCCGGCAGCCTCGAACGCCCGGTCCCCGGCATTGTCGACGATATATTTGTCGTTGCCGGCCCGGCCGGTCATCGAATCGGCGCCGCTTTTGCCGTCGAGCTGGTTGGCGCCGGCATTGCCGATCAACTGGTTGGCGAGGCCGTTGCCGGTCAGGTTGAGCGCTGTGGTCGCCTGAAAGTCGATCGTCGCCAGCCCCTCGACGTCGGTATTGGCGGCAAGCGTGTAGCTGATCGAGGTATAGACGATGTCGATGCCCTGGCCGGCAATCTCGGTCGGCTTGTCGCCGGCATTGTCGACCAGATAGGTGTCGTTGCCCTCGCGGCCGAACATGGTGTCGGCGCCGCCCTTGCCGTTGAGCAGGTTGACCCCGGCATTGCCGATCAGCGTGTTGTTAAGGCCATTGCCGGTGAGATTGAGCGCAGTGGTCGCCTCCCAGGTGATCGTCGACAGGCTCTCGACCTCCGAGCCGTCGTTGAGGCTGTAGCTCACCGCGCTGTAGACGATGTCGGTGCCGCCGCCGGCCGCCTCGACCGCGGTGTCGCCGACATCGTAGACGAGGTAGGTGTCGTTGCCGCCGAGGCCGGTCATCGCATCCACGCCGGTACCGCCGTTGAGCTGGTTGGCGATGCCGTTGCCGGTCAGCGTATCGTTGCCTGCGCCGGTTCGGGCATTCTCGATGGTGACTCCGTTGGCGATGGTGAAGCCGCCGAAGATGCCGAAGGCATAGGACATCCATCCGGCGCCGCCATATTCATATTGGAGCGTCGCGGCGCGCAGATCGATATTGGTGTTCCTGGCGCCGTTATAGACGATCTGATCGACCCCGTCGGCATCCCAGATCGACGAATAATAGGTGCTCTGGCCCTCATAATAGCCGTCGCGGGCCGTCGCCTGATTGGTGGCGTTGTGTTCGGCCGGCTGCCCGGTCGCGGCATCGATATAGACCCCCCACTCGTTCACGTCCTTCAGGACATAGGTGTCGTTGCCGGTGGCCCAATCCTCGTTGACGCCATATTTGT
>Ga0190265_10000212_pt1 | contig 53998 bp, 53 predicted proteins | sample Popmic124T_FD_133135 | JGI IMG/M metagenome (GOLD analysis project Ga0190265, IMG submission 133135) | Populus adjacent soil microbial communities from riparian zone of Indian Creek, Utah, USA - 124 T | ecosystem: Environmental > Terrestrial > Soil > Riparian zone | place: USA: Utah | collected... | reverse complement strand
GAGGGCGAGATCTACGGCTTCCTCGGCCCCAACGGCGCCGGCAAGACGACCACGGTGCGGATGCTGACGACGCTGCTGCTGCCGACCGGCGGCCGGGCCAGCGTCGCCGGTCACGACGTGGAGCGCGAAGCACGCCAGGTTCGCGCCTCGATCGGCGTCGCCCTGCAGGAGGCGGCGCTCGATCCGCTGATGACAGGCCGCGAGCTGATCCGCCTGCAGGCGACGCTGCAGGGACTACCCAGTGCGGAGGGCAAGCGGCGCGCCGACAGCCTGCTCGAGCGGGTCGACCTCGTCGATGCCGCCGACCGGCGGGTCGGCGGCTACTCGGGCGGCATGCAGCGGCGGCTCGACCTTGCCGCGGCGCTGGTCCACGAGCCCCGGGTGCTCTTCCTGGACGAGCCGACGACAGGCCTCGACCCGGTCAGTCGCAAGACGATCTGGGAAGAGGTCAAAAGGCTCAACGACGAGGGCACGACGGTCTTCCTCACCACCCAGTACCTCGAGGAGGCCGATCAGCTCGCCGACAACGTCGGGATCATCGACGACGGCAGGATCGTCGCCGAGGGGACCCCGGAGGCGCTGAAGGCCGAGATGGGCCATCCACATATCCAGCTGACGCTGGAGCAGGGCTCGATCGCCGACGCGGAGGCGGCCTGCGCGAGGGTCGGCAAGCTACTGCCGCCGATCGACGGCAAGACGATCCTGGTCGAGGTCGAGAACGGCGCCACCGACATCCCGCGCGTGGTGCGGGCGCTGGACGACGCCGGCGTCGGAGTGGGGTCGCTGGAGCTGGTCCAGCCCACCCTCGATGACGTCTTCGTGGCGAAAACCGGCTACCACCTGGCCCAGGAGGACGAGAAGGCGGGCCAGGAGGCGATCGGGGCTTGAGCCAGCTGGCAACGAACCTGCGGGTCGTGCAGGCGCTGGGGATGCGCTCGGTCCGGCAGACCTTCCGCCGCCCGCAGCTGATGGCGCCGATCGTCATCTTCCCCACCCTGCTGCTGGCGATCCAGACCGGCGGCGCGGGCGGCGCCGTCAACCTCCCCGGCTTCCCGCCGGTGCAGAGCTTTCTCCAGTTCATGCTGGCGGGGGCGATGATGCAGTCGCTGATGCTGGCCGGCAACAGCGGCGGCATCGCCCTCGCCGTCGACATCGAGATGGGCTTCACCGACCGCCTCTTCGCCGCGCCGATCTCCCGCTTCACGATCGTGCTCGGGCGGCTGGTTGGGACGGCGGCGCTGGGCCTGCTCTCCGCCCTCTGGTTCCTGGCGATCGGGCTGATCTTCGGCGCGGAGATACACAGCGGGATCGCCGGCGCCCTGATCGCGATCGCCCTGGTCACGGCGACGGCGATGGCGGTGGGCGGGATCGGCGCCGCGATCGCCCTGCGGACCGGCAACGCCAGCGTCGTCCAGGGCCTCTTCCCGCTGGTCCTCGTCCTCCTCTTCCTCTCCACCGCCTTCTTCCCCCAGGAACTGATGATCGAGCCGGCCAAGACGATCGCCGCCTACAACCCGCTCAGCTTCGTGGTCGAGGGGATCCGCGACCCGATCATCTCCGACATCGACGCCTCCGAGCTGCTCAGCGCGGTGGCGGCGATCGCCGGCATCGTCGTCCTGGGGCTGGTGCTGAGCGCCCGCGCCCTTCGCCACCGGCTGAGGACGGGCTGATGGACACGGCTCTGGCACTCCCAACCTGGCGGGCCAACCTGGCGGCGATCGGCGCGCTGATGGCGCGCTCTCGCAACGAGCTGCTGCGGGTGCCGGCGGCGGCGATCCCCGGGGTGCTCGCGCCGACCATCTTCTTCCTCGGCCTGAACGGGGTCTTCGGCGCACTCACCCAGCTCAACGGCTTCACCACCGGAACCTACGAGAGCTTCATCGTGCCGATCAGCATGCTGCAGGGGGCCGGGTTCACCGGCGCGGCGGCCGGCGTCAACCTTGCCCGCGACTTCGAGCACGGCTGGGTCGACCGCCTGCTCGTCTCCCCCGCCCCACGCTGGGTGCTGCTCGCCGGCACCGTCCTCGCCGCCAGCACGCGGGCGCTGATCCCAGCCACCTTCGTGCTCGCGGTGGCGCTGCCGCTCGGTGCCGGCTGGCCGGGAATCGACGGGCTGCTGGTCACCTACCTGATGGTCGTCGCGACGGCGGCCGTCGCCGCCTGCTGGGGATCGATGCTGGCGCTGCGCTTCAAGAGCCAGTCGGCGGCCCCTCTGATGCAGGCCGGGATGATGGCGCTGATCCTGACCACGACCGCCTACGCGCCGCTCGCCCTGCTTCAGCCATGGCTGCGGAGCGTCGCCGAAGTCAACCCGGTGACCGAGGTCGTCGAAGCAGCTCGCCAGGGCTTCATCGGCGGAGTCACCTGGGCCGAGACCTGGCCCGGGATCGTGGCGCTGGTGGGATTGCTGGGGGTCCTCGGCGCGCTGGCGCTGCGCGAAATGCGCCGCACGGCGGTGTGAGCGAGCGCGCAACCGAGATCGCCGAGCGCGTCCTGCGCCAGAACTGGCTGGAGGGCGAGCGCGACGGAGTCCCCTACGCCTACACCCGCCCCAGCCCGACCCGCTACCCGTGGCAGTGGTACTGGGACTCCTGCTTCGCGGCGATCGTCTGGCGGCGATTCGACCCGGGCCGGGCGCGGACCGAGCTGGAGAGCCTGCTCGCCGCCCAGCGCGAGGACGGCTTCGTCGGCCACACGATCTTCTGGGACAGGCCCGTCTCCCTCACTCGCCTGCCCTTCTACAACGTCTCCTCGCGCCACAGCCTGCAGACCGGAACGATCCAGCCGCCGCTGCTCGCCTGGGCCTGGAGGCTCGCCGTCGGCGACCCGGCTGAGGAGCCGCGCATCGCTGCCCAGGCCGAGTGGCTGGCCGCGAACCGCGACCTCGAGGGCGACGGGCTGCTCTGGATCGTCCAGCCCGACGAGTCCGGCCTCGACGCCTCGCCCAAGTTCGACCCCGTCTGGGGGCGGCGGGCCAACGGACAAATCGGCTTCCCCTGCCTGGTGCGGCGCAACCGCCGCCTCGGCTTCGACGCGCGGCGGATAGACGCGCACGGCGGCCCGCTCCTCTGCGAGACCCTGGTCAACACGTTCTGGTCGCTCTCGCTGCAGGCGCTCGGCCGGCCCTCGGCGACCCCGGCGCTGGTCGAGCGGCTCTGGGACGAGCGGCGCGGCCTCTTCCTCGACGAGGTCCGCCCGGGCGGCGCCCGCCCCGGCGTCGTCACCTGGGCGGCGCTCGCCCCCCTCGCCCTACCGGACCTCCCCGAGGCGATCGGCCGGCGCCTGGTCGAGGAGCACCTGCTGAACCGGGAGGAGTTCCTCACCCCGGTCGCCCCGCCCTCCGTCTCCGTCGCGGAGCCGAGCTACGAGCCGGACGGGGGCCGCGGGCCGATCCGCCGCTACTGGCGCGGCCCGACCTGGGTCAACTCCGCCTGGATGGTCTGGCTCGGCCTGCGCCGCCTCGGCTACGAGCAGGAGGCGAACCGCCTCGCCGCCGGACTGATCGGCGCGGTCGAGCGCGAAGGCCTGCGCGAGTACTACGACCCGCGAACCGGCAAGGGCCTGGGAGCCAAAGACTTCGCCTGGTCTGCACTCGCGACTGAGCTTGCGAATCCGGAATAGTCGCCTGGCAAGGACGCAGGGAGCGTGGCGTGCTCTGCACGCGAGCGACCGAGGACACCGCCAGGCGGCTATTTGTACCTGTAGGTGATTCGACCCCTGTCGAGGTCGTACGGCGAGAGCTCGATCTTCACCCGGTCGCCGGGCAGGATGCGGATGTAGTGGCGGCGCATCTTGCCGGAGATGTGTCCGAGGACCTCGTGGTCGTTGTCCAGTTTGACCCGGAACATCGTGTTGGGGAGGGCCTCGGTGATCTCGCCCTCCATCTCGATCTTCTCCTCTGCCATTGGCAGGGAGCGTATCCGATGGGCGCTCGCCTGCTCGCCCGCCGCTCAGCCCAGGATCCGGCGCGCCCGCTCCACGGCCTCGGCCCTGGTGGCGATCTCACCCGCGTACTGCGCCGCCTCAAGCTCGGCGAGCAGCTCGCCCAGCTCGGGACCCTCCTCCATCCCCAGCTCGGCGGCCAGCTCGTCGCCGGGGAGCAGCGGCGGCGGCGGCCCGTCGCGACGCCAGTCGAGCGCCGCCGCGACCATCTCGCGGGCCAGCTCCAGGTGCGCTGCGATCGCCTCGTTGGTGGCGAAGGGCCCGCAGCCGCGGGCGGAGAGGCGGTCGGCCACGGTGAGCAGGGTCACATCGACGGAGGCCGGCTCGGTCGCGCGCAGATACTCGTGGACGAGCCGCGGCGGCAGGGGCATCTCGTGGACGAGGAAGCCGAGCCGCAGGTGGTGGAGGGTGAGGGCCCGCAGGTGGCCGGTGAGGACGCGGCTCGCCCGCAGCCGCCGGCAGAGCCCGGCGACGATCTCGGCGCCGTCGCTGTCGTGACCGATGAAGGTCACGTACCCGTTCCGTTCCCCCCGCGTCACCGGCTTGCCGACGTCGTGCAGCAGCGCTCCGAAGCGGAGCGCGGTGCCGCGGCTCATCTCGTCGGCCAGGGGCTCGGCGAGCAGCGCCCGCACGTCGGAGGCGCGCTCGCCGGCGAAGCGCTCGAGTTCGCCCTCGAGCTCGAGCGTCTGCTCGAGCACGGCGAGCGTGTGGCCGTACACGTCGAGGTGGTGATTGGGGCCCTGCTCCACGCCGCGCAGCGCCTCCAGCTCGGGCAGCGCCACGGCGGTCAGCCCGAGCTCGCCGAGCAGCTCCAGCCCGCGCAGCGGCCGCGGGCCGCCGACCAGCTGGCGCAGCTCGACCAACTGGCGCTCGCCGGCGGCCTCGGCGAGGCGCGCGGCTTCGGCGCGGGCGAGCGCGGCCGTGTCCAGGTCGACGTCCAGGTCCAGCTCGGCGGCGAGCCTGGCGGCACGCAGCAACCGCAGCGGATCGGCCGCGAAGCTGCCCTCGCCGACCACTCGCAGCACGCCGCGGTCGAGGTCGGCGAGGCCGCCGTGGGGGTCGAGCAGCTCGCCCCCGGAGAGGGGTGCCGCGACGGCGCCGACGGTGAAGTCACGCGCCGCCAGGTCCGCCTCGATCGTCTCGCCACGCAGAGCCGTCACGTCGATTTGCCAAGAGCCGTCGGCCGCCGCGGCGCGCCAGGTCGCGAACTCCGCGGAGAGCTGGAAGGAGTGGCCGCCGCTCTCACGGGCCACCGCCTTGGCGAGGGGCGCGGGATCGCCGGCCGAGGCGAGGTCGAGGTCGGCCACCTCGCGCCCCAGGGCGGCGTCGCGGATCGCGCCGCCGGCGATCCAGACTCCCTCGCCGCTGCCCAGGGCCCGGCGCGCCAGCGCCACCAGCGGCGAGGCCGCCAGGCGCTCGGCCACAGCGCTCATGTCGCTCTGGGCACGCGGGCGGAGATCCCGCAGGTGACCTCGTAGTTGATCGAGCCGAGCCGAGCCGCCACCTCCTCGGCGAGGATCGTCTCTCCATCCTGAGTGCCGATCAGCACCGCCTCGTCGCCGGGCTCGACTTCGGTCTCGGGACCAAGGTCGATCGTCACGTTGTCCATCGAGACGGTGCCGACCAGCGGGCGGCGCCGGCCGCGAATCAGGACCTCGGCGTTGTTGGAGAGGCCACGTCGCACCCCGTCGCCGTAGCCGAGCGGCAGCACGCCGACGCAGGTCTCCTCCTGCGCCCGCCACGTGCGTCCGTAGCCGGCACTGTCACCTGCAGCGAAGCGCTTCACGTCGGCGACGTAGGAGCGCAGCGACATGGCGGGAGCGAGGTCGCGCGCGGCGGGGTCGTCCTGGAAGGGGTCGAGCCCGTAGACGGCGACGCCGCAACGAGCCATGTCGAAGTGGGAGTGCTCCTCGCGGAAGACCGCGGCGCTGTTCGCCGCGTGCGCGATCGTCCCCGGGAACTCGCTCTTGACCGCCTCGGCGACAGCGGCGAAGCGTTCGAGCTGCCGATCGAAGAAACAGTCATCCGAATCCGGTTCGTCGGCGGTGGCGAAGTGGGTCCAGACGCCGGCCAGCTCCAGGTCAGGGTCCTCCGCGCAGGCGCGGGCCAGAGCCCGAACGGCTTCGGAGTCTCGGTTGCCGAGGCGGCCCATGCCGGTGTCGTACTTGACGTGGACACCGATCGCCCTGCCGTGAGCGCGGGCGCGGTCGGCGACGATGTGCCGGAAGTCCTCGTGCCAAATCGCCACCTCCGAGCCGGCCGACAGCGCCGCGTCGAGGTCGTCCGGCGTAAGCGCCCCCATCGCCAGCAAGGGCACGTGTGGGAAGCGACGGCCGATCTGCGCGGCCTCCGTTCCGGTCGCCACCGCCAGCCTCGTCGCGCCGCCGCTCAGCGCCGCGGAGGCGCAGGCATCCGCGCCGTGGCCGTAACCATCCGCCTTCACCACCGCGCACAGCTCCGCGCCCTCGCGCAGCGTCGCCTTCAGCCGCGCGCAGTTGCGCTCGACAGCGGTGAGGTCGATCCGGGCGACTGCCCGCTCCATTAGCGCTCCCCGTCGTCGCTACCGATGGTGGTCGCGGCGGTGAGCACTAGTCGGCGATCAGCGCGGCCAGCGCGTCGGCCCGTGTGACCAGTCCGGCGAGACGGCCGTCGGCGTCGACCACGGGCAGGTGATTGTGGTGCTTCTCGGCGATCGTCTTCGCCACCCACTCGGCGGAGTTGTCAACGTTTGCGACAACCGGGTCGCGGGTCATCAGCTCGGAGACTTTCGTCGCGAAGGCCTTCTCGAGGCGCTCCTCGAAGCCCTTCATCGAGCCGATGAAGACGACGCCGCCCATGATGTTGAGGAAGTGCGGCAGGTGGAGGTCGGCTTCCTCCTCGCTGAGGACCAGATCGGACTCGCTGACTATCCCGATCACGCGCCGGTCCCCGTCGACAACGGGGATCGCACTCTTGTCGGTCTTGGCGAGCAGCTCGACCGCGGCGCGGGCATCGGCCTCGGGCGAGACGGCCGGCACGTCGGTGTCCATGATCTCTGCGGCGGTCTTCATCGGTCGGGAAGCGTATCCGGAAGCAGTGCCGACGGGATCGAGTCGACCACGTCGGTGGCGATGGCCCCCTCGGCGGAGCCGATTCTGCCCGCGGCGTCACGGCCCGCGCGGGCGTGGGCCAGCACCGCCGCGCAGGCGGCGGCAAAGGGCTCGAGACCGCGGGCGAGCAGGGCCGCGGTCATCCCGGAGAGGACGTCGCCGCTGCCCGCAGTGGCGAGCGCCGGAGCCGACAGCACGTTGACCGCGACTCGCTCGCCGTCACTGACGATCGTGTCGTCGCCCTTGAGCACGACGATGGCGCCGGCGGCACGGGCCGCCTCGCGAGCCGAGGCGAGGCGGCGGGCGGACACCTGCTCGGAGCTGCTCCCGAGCAGCCTGCCCAGCTCGCCGGCGTGCGGGGTGAGGATGGTCGGCGCTTCCCGCGCGGCAATCGGGCCGAGATCGCCGGCGAAGGCGTTGAGCCCATCGGCGTCGAGGACGAGCGGCGCCTCGATCGCACCGAGGACTTCGCACGCCAGCTCGACCGAGCCGGGGTCGCGGCCGAGCCCGGGCCCGAGCACGCCGGCGGCGGCGGGCTCGAAGGCGCGCAGCACAGCCTTCGCCGAGGCGGGGACGAGACGCCCGTCACCACCAGGGCAGCCGACCGACATCACCTCCGGCTGGGCGGCCTCGAAGACCGGCTCCAGGTCAGCGGGCACGGCCACCGTCGCGTAACCGGCGCCGGCGCGGATCGCGGCCAGAGAGGCCATCCTCACCGCACCGGTAAGGCCTCGCGAGCCGCCGGCGATCGTCACCTGGCCAGAGCTGAACTTGGTCGAGCGGGGGCCGCGGCGCGGCGCCAGGCTCAGCACGGAGGGTGAGATGGTGCCGGCGACCGGCTCGGCCGGTGCGCCATCGGAAATCCCGATCGGCGCAACCTGCAGTTCGCCGGCATGCCACTTGCCCGGCGCGATCCGGTGGCCGACCTTCGGCGCGTGAAAGCTGACGGTGACCGCGGCCTCGACCGCTGTGCCCTCGACCTCGCCGCTCGAAGCATCGACGCCGGAGGCGACGTCGCAGGCGACGACCGGCGCCCCGCAGCGGTTGATCGCTTCGATCGCCGCCGCGGCGGGCTCGCGCGGCGCCCCTGAGAACCCGGTGCCGAAGATCGCGTCGACGACAGCTCCCGAGTCGGCCAGCCGCTCGTCGAGGTCGTCACTCGCCTGCTCGGCCTTGAAGCGCTCCAGGTTGGCGGCGGCATCCCCGCTCAGCTCCTCCGCGGGCCCGAGCAGCAGCGCCTCGACCTCGTAGCCCATGCCGGCCAGGTGTCGCGCCGCGACCAGCCCGTCGCCGCCGTTGTTCCCCTTCCCGCAGATCACCCGGATCCGCCCCTCCGGCGCGAGTTCCGCCACCGCCTCCGCCACCGCCCGACCGGCGGCCTCCATCAGCTCCAGCGAAGGCACCCCCCGCTCCTCGATCGCCCAAGCGTCGATCGCCCGCATCCCCTCGGCGTCGTAAAGAGGGTCGAGCCAGGGCTCCATCTCAGGGATTCTCGGCGATCGCGACCGCAGCGGCGAAATCCCTGGAGTGAGTGAGAGAAATCTTCACCTTACGTCCGCTCCCCGCCGCGGCGGCGCTACCCGAAAGGCGCACGGTGGGCGGCTCGCCGGCGACCACCTCGACCTCGCGCAGGCCGAAGCCGCCGGCAATACCCAGTGCCTTGACAACGGCCTCCTTGGCGGCAAAGCGCGCCGCCAGGTGACGGGCCGGTCGGGCGCGAGCCGCGGCGTAGTCGCGCTCGGCTGCGGTGAAGACACGCTCGGCGAGCCGGGGGTGACGCTCAAGAGCGCGCTCCAGCCGCTCGATCTCGAGCAGGTCGATGCCGACGCCAGTCGCCATCGCGCCGGCTCACTCCTTCAGGCCGGCGATCAGCTTCAGGGTCGCCGGGTCGTTCTCGAGGCCGGAGCCCAGGGCGAGGAACCGAATGCTCCCCAGGAACCGCTTCGCCTGCTCGAAGTCGGCGTCCGAGGCGGGGATGAGCGCATCGGCAAGGCGCAGCGACGCCGGGCCGTCGGCGAAGCCGATCACCGGCGTGCCGCCAAGCGAGGCGACCGCGTCGTCATAGGCAGGGTTGTCGGAGAGCGCGCTCCCTTCACCGCTCGCGAGGGCCACTCGGGTCGCGGGCAGGCCGTACCCGATTGCTATCCGGTCACCTCGTGTCGCGACGACCAGTGGCTTGGGGCCGAGCTCCTCCGGTTCGCGCACGGAAAAGCCCTCCAGCCCGCCGCCCAGCGCTGTCACCCCAGACACGTCTGCGCCTCGCAGCAGCAGACCAAGGCTGGAGATCGCATCGGTTGCCTGCGATCCCGCCGTGGTCAGGACCAGCGCTCCGCCAAGGCCGGGTTTGGTCTCGCCGACGGCGAAGATGCCAGCGTCGCGGATCGAGCCGGCGATCGCGTCGAGGTCGATCCCCACTTCCTCCAGGCTGCTCTTCAGCTGACCCGGCGGAACGCTTTCCGAGATGCCCTCGCGGTCCAGTTCGTCGATCGCCCTTTGCAGCTGCTCGCCGAAGCCGGAGAAGGCGAGGGCCGCGAACGAGCGGCCGGGCAGTGAGCCGAGCAGCTCCGGCGCACTTCCAGCCTGTGCCTCGGTCTCGCTGAAATCGCTGCGAATGTCGATCTCCACCTGGTTCGCGCCCGGCGTGAGGCTGATCAGCGCCGCCGCGCCGTCGAGCTCGACGCCAGCTTCCTCCAGGCCCTTTTCGAGCTGCTCGTCGACGTCGACTTCGCCCTGGCGCAGCAGGCCGCCGACGTCCACGTACGCGTCGGCGAAGCTGCCCTCGGACGCGAGGGAGAAGGTCTCCTCGAAGAGCTTTTCGTTGGCGAGCGACTCCCCTTCCGAAGCAGCAGTGATGGCGTCGAGCGTGCGCTTGTCCTCGGCGATGACAAGAGCGTCGTCGACGATGGCGACCTCGTTCTCGCTGGAGTCGCCGACGCGGTCGATCAGCCTCTGCGTCGCGGCGGTGTCAGTGGACTGGATCAGGATGATCGGCTCAGAGAGCTCCCGGTCCTCGAGACGTTGAAAAGCCACCGCGCCACTGTCTCCCAGCCACGGCTCCACGTCCTGCTCGAAATCGAAGGACTCACCCTCGTCCTCGGCGGAGCCTTCCAGCTCGGAGACGACGAAATCACCCAGACTGTCGACACCGGCAATCTGGCGGGTCACGGAGTCGAGGTTGGACCTCAGCGCGCCTTCGGGCCTCAGCTTTCCTTCGACGAAGACAACGGCCTTAGGCGGCGCCAGCCCGGCGAGACCGGAGCCCAGCGAGTCGTCACCGTCGCCGCACCCGGCAACGAAGGCAAAAAGGAAGATGACGAGGACAGTTGGAAGGAAGCGGGTCTTCAGCATGCGCGGCAGCCTAGCCGCCGCCTCACTCGACGGTTACGGTCTTGGCCAGATTGCGAGGCTGGTCGACGTTGAGGCCGCGCGCCCGGGCGATGTCGTAGGCGAGCAGCTGCAGCGGCAGGATCGCGACGATCGGCTGCAGGATCCAGTCGGTGCGAGCGACCTCGACCGTTTCGTCCGCCACCTCGCCGACACGTTCGCAGCCTTCGGTGGCGACGGCGATCGTCTCGGCGCCGCGCGCACGCACCTCTTCGACGTTGGATAGGACCTTGTCGAGGACGGGGCTCTCGTTGGCTACGCAGACCACCGGCGTCGACTCGTCGAGCAGCGCGATCGGGCCGTGCTTCATCTCGCCGGCGGCGTAGGCGTCGGTCGGGATGTAGGAGACCTCCTTCAGCTTCAGCGCCCCCTCGAGGCAGATCGGCAGCCCGATGTGGCGACCGAGGTAGAGGAAGAAGTCCTGGCTGCTGTGGCGGGCGGAGACCTCACGCACCCGCTCCTCGCAGCCGGCCAGGGTCGCATCGATCTTCGAGGGCAGCGCCTTCATCTCCGCGATTAGCTCTGCGAGACGCTCGGGAGCGAGCGTGCCGCGCACCTCCGCCAGGCGCAACCCGATCAGGTACATCGCCGCGATCTGGGCGACGAAGGTCTTGGTCGCGGCGACGCTGACCTCGAGGCCGGCGCGCGTGTAGAGAACGGCGTCAGCGTCGCGGGTCGCCTGGCTGCCCATGATGTTGGTGACCGCCAGCACCTTGGCGCCGGCCTCGCGAGCGAGTCGCATCGCCGCCAGGGTGTCGGCCGTCTCGCCCGACTGGGTCATCCCGATCACCAGGTCCTCGGGGCCGACCACTGGGTTGCGGTAGCGGTACTCGGATGCGATGTCCATCTCGACCGGTACCCGCGCCCATTCCTCGATCGCGTAGCGGCCGACCAGCCCGGCGTGGTAGGAGGTGCCGCAGGCCACGATCACGATCCGTCGCAGGCCGCGGAGGAAGTCGTCGTCGAGCTCCACGTCGGAGAGGTCGACGCCCTCGTCGCCGGGGAGCCGGTCAGCGATCGTTTCCGCCACCGCGTCCGCCTGTTCGTGGATCTCCTTCAGCATGAAGGTCTCGTAGCCGCCCTTCTCGGCCGCTTCTTCGTCCCACTCGACCTGCTTGGCCTCGCGCTCGACCGGGTTGCCGTCGCTGTCGGTGATGCGGACCCCCGAGGCGTCGATCGTGACGATCTCCCCGTTTTCGATCGCGACCGCCTCGCGCGTCTCCGCGAGGAAGGCGGGGATCGCCGAAGCGAGGAAGCTCTCCCCGTCGCCGACTCCGGCGACCAGCGGGCACTCCTTGCGCGCCCCGACCAGCAGGCCGGGCTGGTCGGCGTGCATGGCGACGAAGGCATAGTGACCGCGAAGCTCGGCGAAGGCGCCCCGGACTGCAGCGGGAAGATCGCCGTCGTAGTGGCTGGCGATCAGGTGGGCGACCACCTCGGCGTCGGTTTCCGAGCTGAACTCCTCGCCGTCGGCCTCGAGGCGCCGGCGCAGCTTGGCGTGGTTCTCGACGATCCCGTTGAGGACGATGTGGACCCGGTCGGAGCTGTCGCTGTGCGGGTGGGCGTTCTCCTCGGTGACGCGGCCGTGCGTCGCCCAGCGCGTGTGGGCGACACCGGTGGTGGCCGCAGGGGCGGCGACGGCGACGCCGCCTCCCTCCTCGTCTCGGTCCTCGACCGCGGCGCGCAGGTTGGCGAGGTTGCCGACCGCACGCACGCTCTCGATCTGGCCGTCCTCGATCACCGAGACCCCGGCCGAGTCATAGCCGCGGTACTCGAGCTTCTCGAGTCCGGCGACCAGCAGGGGGCGGCACGGGCGCGCCCCGACGTATCCGACGATTCCACACATAGGAGAGGCGATTAAGAGTAGAGGCCCGGGAGCTAGCTCAGCTCTTGGCGGACCACGCTGACAAGGCGTTCGCAGACCTCGTCGGCCTCCGCGGCAGTCGGCGCCTCGGCCATCACCCGGACGAGGGGCTCGGTTCCCGAAGGGCGCAGCAGCACCCGGCCGCGGCCCTCGAGCGCCTCTTCCTCGCGCTCGACCGCCTCCCAGACCGCGGTGGCCCCGGCGACCGCCTCGCGCTCCGCGACCTCGACATTGACCAGGGTCTGGGGCAGCTTCTCCATCGGGGCCGCCTCGGCGAGGTCGCGACCGCCGAGTTCCCGCATCGTCATCAGGGCGGCGGCGATCCCGTCGCCGGTGGCGGCGAAGCGGGTGTCGATGATGTGCCCGGACTGCTCGCCGCCGAGCGCCCATCCTCGGCTGTGCAGCTCGTCGAGGACGTAGCGGTCGCCGACCTTGGTCACGGCCACGTCGATTCCGGCCTCCTCCATCGCCTGGTGAAAGCCGTAGTTGCTCATCACGGTCACCGCGACTCCGCCGCCGAGCTCTCCGCGGGCCGACATGCCGCGGGCGACGAGCGCGATCAGCTCGTCGCCGTCGTGGGGGCGGCCGGCGCCGTCGACGGCGAGGACGCGGTCGCCGTCGCCATCGAAAGCGAAGCCGATCGTCGCCTCGGATGCGGCGACCCGGGCGGCCAGGTTGTCGAGGTGAGTGGAGCCGCAGCCGTCGTTGATGTTGCGCCCGTCGGGCTCGGCGGCGAGCGCCTCGACCGTGGCGCCGAGCCGCTCGAAGATCGCCGGGCCGGCGCGAAACGTGGCGCCATTCGCGCAGTCGAGCAGGACCCGGTGTCCGGAGAGATCGAGTGGGAAGGCCTCCTCCAGCGCCCGCAGGTAGTCCTCCAGGCCACCATTCAGCTCGCGCACGCGACCCGGCTGGGCGGGCGCCGCCTCTGCCTCGATCAGCGACTCGATCCGCGCCTCGGCCTCGTCGTCGAGCTTCGTGCCCACCGCCGAGAAGAACTTGATCCCGTTGTCGCGGTACGGGTTGTGGGAGGCGGAGACGACGATCGCGAGGTCGAGCCCGAAGCGCTTCGCGAGTATCGCCGCGGCTGGGGTCGGCAGCACGCCGCCCAGCAGCGCGTCCCCGCCGGCGGCGGCGATTCCGGCGGCCAGGGCGGCCTCCAGCATCGGCCCGGACTCGCGCGTGTCGCGGACGATCAGGACCTGCGGCCGCTCCGCCGCCAGCGAAGCGGTGGCGGCCCGCCCCAGGGCCGTGGCCAGCTCGGCGGTGAGGAACGTCCCCGCCTCCCCCCGGACCCCATCGGTTCCGAAGAGCTTGCGCCCCTTCGCCACCGGCATTGCTCCTAGCGCTTGCTGAACTGCGGGCGCTTGCGGGCCTTCTTCAGTCCGGCCTTGCGGCGCTCCTTCACCCGCGCGTCGCGGGTCAGGAAGCCGCGGCGCTTCAACTCGGCGCGCAGCGCGGGATCGATCTCGATGAGGGCGCGGGAGATGCCGTGGCGAACCGCGCCGGCCTGGCCGCTGACGCCGCCACCGTGGACGCGGACGCGGACGTCGACGCTGTCCTCGTAGCCGGTGATCGTGAGTGGCTGGCAAGCCATCGTCTGGTGCAGGGGCCGCGGGAAGAACTCCTCGAGGGCACGCTGGTTGACTTCGATCTTGCCGCTGCCGGGCAGCAGGGTGACGCGGGCGACCGAGCGCTTGCGCTTGCCGGTAGCCAGGTAACGCGCGCCGCTCTCCATCTTCGCCGGCGCGCGACTCGCGGCGCTCGGCTCCTCCTCCGCCGTCTCGCCGACCAGCTCGGCCTCGCGGGCGGCCCGCTCTTCCTTCTCGGCCTCGAGCCGCGCCTTCTCCTCCGCGCTCAGCTCCCGGGTCTTCTCCTCAACCGCGATCGGCTCCAGGTCAGCCCCGGGGATGACATCGGCCTTCTTCTCCTTCTCGGCGGGCTTCTCCTCAGTCTTCGGCTTCTCAGCCTCCTCGGCAGGCGGAGCTTCCTCTTCTGCGGCTGGGGCTTCAGCTTGCTCGTCCTCGGCGGCGGGACCCTCTTCCTCAGCCGCCGGGGCTTCGGCGGTCTCCGCCCCACCCTCCTCCGCGGGTGGCGTGGATGGTGATCCCTCCGACGGGTGAGTCGGAGGGTCACCGTCCGCGACAGGACCCGCGGGCGGAGTGGTCTCGGACTCCGCGTCTGAATTCTCAGGCGTCTCTTTGCTCGGCTCGTCCGTCATGTGGCGATCTCCATCTGTTTCGGCTGCTGCGCCGCGTGCGGATGCTCCGGCCCCGCGTACACCTTCAGCTTGGTCAACTGTTTCCGTGCCAGCCGGTTGCGTGGCAGCATCCCCTTCACCGCCTTGCGGATGACCTCGTCGGGACGACGGTCGAGCATCTCGGCCAGAGTGCGCGACTTGATCCCCCCCGGGTAGCCGCTATGTCGCCAGTAGGTCTTCTGCTCCAGCTTGTTGCCGGTGACCCGGATCTTCTCGGCGTTGACGACGACGACGAAGTCGCCGGTGTCGACGTGGGGCGTGTACTCGGGCTTGCGCTTGCCGCGCAGTGCGTCGGCGATCCTGGTCGCGAGGCGCCCGAGGGTCTGCCCCTCGGCATCGACGACGTACCAGTCGCGCTGGCGGTCGGCGGGTGTCGCTACGTAGGTCTTCACGGCTGGCGCATGATAGGGAACTCCGTTGCAGGCCAAGGTTCCGAAGGCGAACGGGCCGAAGTAGCCCGTGTTGGCGCGAACCTCGATCACACTCGTGACAGCGGCGTTGCTGGCGGCAACGTTCGCCGCCACTGCATCCGCGACGACCGGCGGGGCCCCGACCGCTGCCGCCGTCACACCGTCCCCCGTCGGCAGCCCAACCGGCGCCCCGGCAGGCGACGAGCCGAGCGCCGGCGCCCTGCGCCTGCTCTCGGCGGAGGCGGCGCCGCGAAGGTCCTACTACTACGGCCTGTACTACCCCAGGATCAGCTTCACGCTCGCCAGCACCCAGCCGCAGAACGATCTCCGCATCGACGTGGTCGACGCGACCGGCGCCTACGTCCGCACCTTCTTCCGCAACGACGTGTCACCCGAGGCGGAGACCCGGATCCGCTGGGATGGGATCGCCAACGACGGGCGTCCCGCACCGAGCGGTCGCTACAGCTTCCGGGTCTCCTCGCAGGCGGGGGTCCCGGTGGCCCAGCCAAGCGCGTCGGAGGCGCCGATCCTCGACTTCGCCCTCTATGGCTACGCCTTTCCCGTCCTCGCCAGCCACGACTACGGCGATGCCCGGTCGGTCTTCGGCGCCGGCCGCTCCGGTCACACCCACCAGGGTCATGACGTGATGGCCGAGTGCGGCGTGCCGATCGTCGCCGCGCGCGGAGGCGTCGTCCAGTACTCGGGCTACCAGGATGCCGCCGGTAACTACCTCGTGATCGACGGCAACGGCACCGGCTTCGACATGGCCTACATGCACCTCGCCGAACCCTCGCCGCTGCAGGCGGGCGACCTCGTCCGCACCGGCCAGCCGATCGGCGTCGTCGGCGACACCGGCTCGGCAACCGCCTGCCACCTCCACTTCGAGATCTGGGCCAGCCCCGGCTGGTATGAGGGCGGCAGTCCGATCGACCCGCTGCCCTACCTCCTGCGCTGGGATCGCTACAGCTGAGTGTCCGATAAATGAGAATGAGTCTCATTCTCTGATACCGTCCCGGCCGTGAGTTGGGCCGAGCAGGCCATGAGCCGCCTCGACGAGGCGGGGTACAAGAGCGGCGCCGCCCGCCGGCAGGTGGTCGAGCTGCTCGGCGGCGAGCACTGCGCGGTGACCGCGCTCGAGGTCGACCGCAGGCTGGCCGCGGTGGGGCGCGCGAGCGTCTACCGGACGCTCGAACAGCTCGAGCGATTGCGCCTGGTCCAGCGGGTCGACATCGGCGGCGACGCCGCCGGCTACGAGCGGCTCGACCCCGAGGAGCACCATCACCACTTCGTCTGCGAGGACTGCGGCAGGCTCGCCCCCTTCTCCAGCGATGAGCTGGAGCAGGCGATCGAGGCGATCGGCCGCCGTGCCGACTTCACCGTCGCGGCCCACGACGTGGTGCTACGCGGCACCTGCGCACCGTGCTCGGAGCGCCGTGCCTGAGGTCGCGATACCGCTTGCCGGCGCCGTCGCGCTGGCGATTCTGATCGGAGGCCGGATCGCGCTGCGGCTCGCCCACACGCTGCCGACGGTGATCGCGCTCAGCGGTGGCATCGTCGTCGCCGTCGCCCTGCTCGAGGTGCTGCCGGAGGCGATCGAGAACATCGGCGAGGCGCACGACGCGGTGCCCCTGGTGGCGGCCGGCTTCCTCGCCTTCTTCCTGCTCGAGCGGGTGCTGGTCCTGCATCACCGCGACGAGCCCGAGGAGGCGCGCTCGCACCAGCGGGTCGGGGTGCTCGGCGCTCTCGGCCTCTCGCTTCACACCTTCACCGACGGGGTCGGCATCGGGCTCGCCTTCAGCGTCAACGTCGAGACCGGCCTGCTCGTCTTCCTGGCCGTGGTCAGCCATGGCTTTGCCGACGGCCTCAATACCGTCAGCTTCGTGCTCAGCCAGTCAGGCGACAAGCACCAGGCGCTGCGCTGGCTGCGCATCGACGCGATCGCACCGCTGGCCGGGGCGGTCGTCGGCTCGCTGATCTCGGTCTCCGACCAGACCCTGGGCTACTTCCTCGCCGTCTACGCCGGGTTCTTCCTCTACATGGGCGCAACTGACCTGCTGCCCGAGGCGCACGCCCACGAGCACGACGGCAAAGGGTCATGGAGCCGCGTCGCGCTGACGATCGCCGGCTTCGCGGCGATCTACGCGATCACGCTGGTCGCCCACCCGCACTAACGGGAAGCGCTACTCCCACTCGATCGTGGCGGGAGGCTTCGAGGAGATGTCGAGGGCGACGCGGTTGACGCCGCGGATCTCGTTGATGATCCGGTTGGAGACGCGCTCGAGCAGGTCGTAGGGCAGGCGGGCCCAGTCGGCAGTCATCGCGTCGTCGGAGGTGACGGCACGGATCACGATCGGGTAGGCGTAAGTGCGACCGTCGCCCTGCACCCCGACCGAGCGGACGACCGGCAGCACGCAGAAGGATTGCCAGAGCTGGCGGTAGAGCTCGGCGGCGCGGATCTCTTCCTGGAGGATCGCGTCGGCCGCACGCAGGATGTCGAGCCGCTCCCTGGTCACCTCGCCGCCGACGATGCGGATCGCCAGCCCCGGGCCCGGGAACGGCTGGCGCCAGACCATGCGCTCGGGCAGGCCGAGCTCGGCGCCGACGGCGCGCACCTCGTCCTTGAACAGCATCCGCAGCGGCTCGACCAGCTCGAACTCAAGGTCCTCGGGCAGGCCGCCGACGTTGTGGTGCGACTTGATCGTCGCCGCGTGGTCGCTGCCGCCGGACTCGATCACGTCCGAGTAGAGCGTGCCCTGGACCAGGTAGGCGGCGTCATCCAGCTTCGCCGCCTCCTCCTCGAAGACGCGGATGAACTCCTCGCCGATGATCTTGCGCTTGCGCTCGGGCTCGTCGACTCCGACGAGCCTGGCGAGGAAGCGCTCCTCGGCGTCGACGTGGACGAGGGGTATGCCGAACTGCTCGAAGGCCGCGACCACCTGCTCGGCCTCGTTCAGCCGCATCAGGCCGTGGTCGACGAAGACGCAGGTCAGTTGCTCCCCCACCGCGCGGTGGACGAGTAGCGCCGCGACTGAGGAGTCGACGCCGCCGGAGAGGCCGCAGATCACACGCCCCTCGCCGACCTGGGCCTGGACCTTGGCCACCTGCTCGGCAATCACCGAGTGCGGCGACCACTCCTGCTCGCAGCCGGCGACGTCGCGGAGGAAGCGGGTGAGGATCTTGGTGCCGTAAGGGGTGTGGACCACCTCGGGGTGGAACTGGATGCCGTAGAGCCCGCGCTCCGGGCTCTCGCAGGCGGCAACCGGCGAACCGGGGCTGGAGGCGAGCGCCGCAAAGCCCGCCGGCGGCTCGAAGACAGCGTCGCGGTGGCTCATCCAGCAGTGCTGCTCCTCGGGCAGACCGGCCAGCAGGTGACCGCCCCCGTCCCTCAGGACCAGGTCGGTTCGCCCGAACTCCCCCGCCTCCGCCGCCTCGACCCGGCCGCCGAGCGCCTGGACCATCACCTGCATCCCGTAACAGATGCCCAGCATCGGGATCTCGAGGTCGAGCAGCTCCCCAGGAAACGCCGGCGCGCCCTCCTCGTACACCGATGCCGGCCCCCCGGAGAGGATCAGGCCCTTCGGCTTGCGCTCGCGAATCGCCTCGACCGACGCGGTCGCCGGCAGCATCTCGGCGAACACCCCGCACTCGCGGATCCGCCTCGCGATCAGCTGCGAGTACTGCCCCCCGAAGTCGAGGACGAGCACCTCCTCGGAGGCCTGGGCCGGCGCCTCGGCGACGCCGGCCTCAGTCGTCGGCGACTCCAACACCGGCGGAGACCGCCGCGCGCCCGTTCGAGCCCATGCCGACGGCCTGCTCGTTCTGCAGCTTCTTCCCCTCGCTCATCAGCGCCGGAGCGACCATCACCTCGGCCCGCTGGAAGGAGCGGATGTCCTCGTAGCCACAGGTGGCCATCGAGGTCTTCAGCGCCCCCATCAGGTTGAAGGTGCCGTCGTTCTCCTGCGCCGGGCCGAGCAGGATCTCCTCCATCGTCCCGTCCTGCCTGGTGGTGACGCGGGTGCCGCGCGGAAGCGACGGGTGGAAGGTCGCCATCCCCCAGTGGAAGCCGCGGCCGGGCGCCTCCTTGGCGCGGGCCAGGGGCGAGCCGACCATCACCGAGTCGGCCCCGGTGGCGATCGCCTTGGAGACGTCCCCCCCGGTCCGCATGCCGCCGTCGGCGATCACGTTCACGTACTCGCCGGTCTCCAGCATGTGCTGGGCGCGGGCGGCCGCGACGTCGGCGATCGCGGTTGCCTGCGGGACGCCGATCCCGAGCACGCCGCGGGTGGTGCAGGCGGCGCCGGGGCCGACCCCGACCAGGACGCCGACCGCGCCGGTCCGCATCAGGTGCAGCCCGGTCGAGTAGGAGGCGCAGCCCCCGACGACCGTCGGCACCGGGACTTCGGCGATGAACTCCTTCAAGTTGAGCGGCTCGACCGTGGTCGAGACGTGTTCGGCCGAGATCACCGTGCCCTGGATAACCAGGATGTCGATCCCCGCCTCGACCGCGATCTCGTAGTGCTCACGCACCTTTTGCGGGGTGAGCGAGCCGCAGGCCACCGCGCCGCGCTGCTTGATCTCGGCGATCCGCTGCCCGACCAACTCCGGCTTGACCGGCTCGGTGTAGATCTCCTGCATGATCCGGGTCGCCTCGTGCTTGGGCGCCGCTGCGACCCTCTCCAACTGCTCTTCGGCGTTCTCGAACCGCGTCCAGATCCCCTCGAGGTTGAGCACGCCGAGCCCGCCCAGCTCGTTGACGAGCACCGCGGTGTCGGGGCTGACCACCCCATCCATCGCAGAAGCGACGAGCGGCAGCTCGAAACGGTAGGGGCCGAGGGTCCAGCTGATGTCTATGTCGTCGGGATCGCGGGTGCGGCGCGACGGGACGATCGCGATGTCGTCGAATCCGTAGGCGCGCCGCCCCTTCTTGCCGCGACCAATATCAATCTCCAATTGGTCCTCCAAGGGGGTGGCTGCGTTGAAAAGCCAGCCTACACTTCGGCGGGGACCTCCAAGTCGTGGACCTCGACCTCATCGAGCAGGCGCTCGACCCGGCTGCGGTCGACCTTGCCGGCGCCGAAGTGCTGGGTCGACTCGGCCCCGCAGGCGACGCCGTAGGCGACGCAGTCGGCCGGCGGGCGGCCGTCGTAGCGAGCCGCAGCGTAGCCGGCGAGGAAGGCATCGCCGGAGCCGACGCTCGAAACCGGCTCCAAGGACTTGGTCTGGACCTCGACGAAGCGGCGTTCCGCCCCCTCGCCGACCACGGCGACGCAGCCGTCGGGACGGGTGATCGCCGCCTCGCCAGCCCCGAGCCGGACCAGCTCGGAGAGACCGTGGGCCAGGTCGCCGCGATCGGCGAACTCCTGACCGACCAGCTCCTCCGCCTCGCGCTCGTTGGGTGTGACGACCGAGGCGCCGGCGCGCAGCCCGGCCAGCATCGCCTCGCCCTCGGCGTCGAGGACGACCGCGACGTCGCGGGCGCGCAGGTCGTTGACGAGGCGGGCATAGAGATCCGGCCCGGCGCCCGGCGGGAGCGTCCCGGCGAGGACGCAGAGCTCGGCACCCTTGGCGAGGTAGTCGAGTCGCTTGGCGAACGTCTCGATCTCCTCCGGGCTGACCGCCGGCCCCCGCTCGTTGATCTCGGTCTGCTCACCCGAGGTCGGGTCGACCACGGAGAGGTTGATCCTCGTTTCGCCGGCGATCCGGGTGAAGTCGGTCAGCACCGCCTCCTCGTTCAGCTGCTCCACCACCCGCGTCCCGGTCGGCCCGCCGGCGAAGCCGGTGGCGATCACCGGCCTGCCGAGCAGGCTCAGCGCGCGCGCCACGTTGACTCCCTTGCCGCCGGCGACGGTGCGGCTCTCCACCGCACGGTGGCGATGCCCGAGCCGGAAGTTGGGCACCGCGATCGTTCGGTCGATTGCCGCGTTGAGGGTGACCGTGAGGATCATCTCGAGAAGCGCCTCAGGAAGACCACTCCCATCAGTATCACGAATCCCGCCAGTCCAATTGCGATCGCGTTGTCGCCGGCGAAGCTGCGGGCGCGGTCTATCGCACTTGCCTTCGGCACGGCTCGCCCGGCCCTGAGCGTCGCCACGGCGGCGCGCCGGCCATCGATGAAGACGGTGGCCCGTCCGAGTGACGCGCCACGGCGAATCGGCCCCTCGACCTCGGCCGGGGCGCGCACGGCGACCATCAGGCGCTGATCGCCGCGAACGCCGATCTCGATCGTGCGCGCCGCTCGCAGCGGCAGCTCACCGCCGGAGTAGCGGATCGACGCCTCGGCCAGCTCCTGGCCCCGGCGAATCGGCGTCCGCGGCCGGTAGCGGGAGAAGCCGTACTCGAGCAGGCGGGTGGTCTCCAGGTCGCGCGCGGACTCGGTCCAGGTGCCGAGCACGGCGGAGATCAGCTCCACCCCCTTGCGCTCGCCGGAGCCAACCAGGACGTAGTCGGCACCGAAGGTGTGGCCGGTCTTCACCCCGGTCGCCCAGGGCTCGGCGAGGAGGAAGTCGTTGAGCGTCTCGATCCGGCGCGGCGACCGCAGGCTGCGCAGCTCGGCGCTGCGCGCGTCGGCGATCCTCGCGAAGGCGGGGATGTCGAGCAGGCGGCGACCCAGCGTGGCGAGGTCGAGGGCGCTCGAGTAGTTGCCCGCCTCGTCGAGCCCGATCGGGTTCGCGTAATGGGTGTCGGCCAGACCGAGCGCCGCCGCCCGCCGGTTCATCTGCCGCACAAACCTCTCCTCGGAGCCGGCTGCGGCCAGGGCCAGGTCGGCGGCCGCATCGTTGCCACTGCGCAGGATCAGCCCGTAGAGCAGGTCACGCACGCTGACCTGCTGTCCCGGCCGCAGTTCCAGCAGCGACTCGCCGAAGATGGCGTCGTACGGGGCGGCTCGCACAATCCTCCTCAGCGGCAGCTCCTGCATCGCCACATAGGCGGTCATCATCTTCGTCGTGCTGGCGATCGGCAGCCGCTTACCTCCCGCATGCGATGCCAGCACGTCACCAGTGCGCGCATCGATCAACGCCCACGCCCGCGCTTCTAGGCGTGGCGCCACCGCCTCTTCCGCGGGTGGCGCCGTAGGGGGTACCGCCCCTGAGGAAGCTTTAGCTACCGGAAGGGGCGGTGGGTCCCCTGCGGCGACAGGACCCGCGGACGAGACGGTCGCGAGCAGGACCAAGCCGAGCAGGACAACGAGTCGATGGCCGCTCACCTCAGTTTGAGCTTTTCGCCGGAGACGAGGATCTGAGGGTCGACACCGGGATTTAGTTCCTCGATCTGACGCAGCGGCACCCTCGTCTTGCGAGCGATCGAGGTGAGGGTGTCGCCGTTCTGGACTACGTAAGCAGCGACCGCCTTGCGCGTGCCGTCGCCAGCCTTACGGGTCACCTGGCCGGCGGGTCGCCTGCCGTCCGAGTCGTCGGAGTCGCCGCCTAGCGAGCCGCTGACGACCGCGATGAGGACGACGAAGCTGGCGACCAGGGCGATGATCGCGAGGATGCGGGCAGTGACTGAGGACTTGGCCATGGGGCGAGATTATGCGGTCGAGACGTCCCAGACCGTGGCGCGCAGGCGCTCGGCTGCTATTGCCGGGTCGGGCTCGGCGGCGATGCCGCGGGAGACCGGGACCAGAGCCGCCGCCGGGCCCGGGGCGAAGGCCGGCCCCAACAGCTCGGGCTGCCCACCCTGGGCGCCGACGCCGGGAATCAGGAAGACAGCACGCGGCATCAGCTCCCGCAGGCGGGTGATGTGCTGAGGCGCGGTGGCGCCGACGACAGCGCCCATCCCACTCAAGCCGCTCTCCCCCAGCAGCCGGTCCGAGAGGCTGTCGACAAGGGCGGCGAGGCTCTCGTGCAGCGGTTGCTCCGGGGCCGGCAGGTCCTGGATCCCGGCGGCTCCCGGGTTGCTGGTGCGGACCAGGGCGAAGACGCCGGCGCCGGCCTCCGCCGCCGCCGCGACGAGCGGCTCGAGCGCGTCCTCGCCGAGCAGCGGGTTGGCGGTGAAGGCGTCGACTCCCAAGCCCGGAACCGGCCCGAGGGGCGTCGGCGTCTCCCCGACCAGGGCCTGGGCATAGGCCGCCGCGGTGACCGGGACGTCGCCGCGCTTGCCGTCGGCGATCGTCAACAGGCCGGCCTCGCTGGCGCTCGCGCACACGTTGGCCAGCGCCGCCCATCCCGGTGCCCCAAGGCGCTCGAAGCAGGCGAGCTGCGGCTTAATCGCGACGCAGGCGGGACCGGCGCGCTCGATCAGCGAGCGGCAGTGCGCCGCGACGGCTTCGGCTACCCGCTCGGCGACCGGGGCGTCCCCACTGGCCTCGACGGCGGCGAGCTGCGCCGGGTCGGGGTCGAGGCCGAGGCAGATCTGGCTGCGGCGCTCCTCGACGAGCGCCGCGAGCCGATCCGCAAAGAAGCTCGAACTCAGCCTTTGACCTTGGCCTTGAGTGCGGAGCCAGCCGAGAAGCGCGGCACTTTGCCGCCCTGAATCGTGATCCGCTCGCCGGTGCGCGGGTTGACGCCCTGGCGCGGGCCACGCTCGGCAACGTGGAACTTGCCGAAGCCGGTGAAGCTGACCTCGCCGCCGCTGCTCAGCGTGTCGGTGATCGCGTCGAGGACCGCGTCAACCGCGTCGCCGGCGGCTTTCTTGCTGCCCACTCGGTCGTCCCCTGCCAGTTGGTCCAGAAACTCAGCCTTAGTCACGTCGAAGCTCCTCCGTCATCCATCGGTGGTCAGGTCGGCGGCAATCTAACAGCGCAAACGGCGGCTGGGCCCTCCTAGGAGCCACTGACCGCCATCTCGCCGATCAGCAGAGGCGGGGTGCTGACCGAACCGCCGAACGGCACCCAGCGTGCTTCGGCGCCGACAGCACGGATCGCCTTCAGCATCGAGACCAGGTCGCCGGCGATCGTGAACTCCCGAATCGGCTCCGCGAGCGCCCCATCCCGGATCGTCCGCCCGGCGGCCCCCACCGAGAAGATGCCCGACACCGGGTTGACGCCAGAGTGGAGGCCGGCCACGTCGGTGACGTAGATCCCGTCGCCGGCTGCTGCCAGCATCCGGTCGAACTCGAGCGCGCCGGTCGTGACGACCAGGTTGGACGGCGAGACCGCGGGCTGGGAGCGGTAGCTGCCGCGCCCCGCGCTCGCCGTGGAAGAGACCCCACCGCGCCGCGCGGTGTAGGTGTCGTAGAGGAAGGTGCGCAGCCGCCCCGACTCGATCAGGGCGGTGCGGCGCCGCGGCGTGCCCTCGGCGTCGAAGGGCGCGGACCCGAAGCCCTCCGGATCGAGCCCGTCGTCGTGCACGGAGAGCGCCTCGGCCCCGATCTCCTCGCCGACCCGGTCGGCGAACGGCGAGCGGCCGCGCTGCACGGCGGTCGCGCCGAGCGCCCCGCCCAGGAACGAGACGAAGCTGGCGGCGACGGTCGCGTCAAGAACGACGGGGCAGGAGCGGGACTGCGGCTTGCCGGCACCGACCATCGAGGCGGCGCGCTCTCCCCCCTCGCGGCCGATCGCCGCCGGATCGAGCCCGGCCGGGCCGCGCGCCAACCCGAATCCGAGACCGGTCTCCTTGCCGCCCTCGCCCTCCGCCAGCGCCTGCAGGTAGGCGTGACAGCTCGACGACTCGTACTCGCCGGCGACCCCGCTGGAGGAGGCGATCGCGATCTGTTCGGCGCTGTCGGCGCAGACCGCCTGTTCGACCGCGACGACGCGAGGATCGGCGTCCAGCCCGCCGCGCTCGACCGCGATCGCCAGCTCGACCAGGCGCGCCGCCGGCCATTCCACGACGGAGCGGTCGCTGAGCTCCAGGGTGGCTGCCGGCTCGCCGCCGCTCGGCGGCCCGGCGAACTCGTCCTCGTCGGCGACCCGCGCCATTGCGACGGCGCGATCGGCGAGTGCCGAGACGCCGTCGTCGGAGAGGTCGGTCCCGTAGGCGTAGCCGCCCCGCTGGCCGATCCAGGCGCGGACGCCGACACCGCGCTGCGTGGCGGCGGTCAGGCTCTCGACGGCGCCGTCGTGCACGCGCACCTCGCGTCCGGTGTCCGAGGCAGCGTAGGCCTCCGCGTCGGTGGCGCCCGCGGCGAGCGTCGCCTCGACGGCGCGCGTGGCGAGCTCGATCAAGCTTCCGTCCCCCCGACCGTCATCGCGGCGATCCGGACGTGCCCCTGGCCGGTTCCGACCGGCACGCGCTGCCCGCCCTTGCCGCAGATTCCCGTCTTCATCTCGAAATCGCTGCCGAGCGCGTCGATTGCCGCCAGGGCGTCGAGGCAGTTGCCGACCAAAGTCGCCCCCCGGCACGGCCTGGTCAGGCGGCCGTCCTCGATCAGGTACCCCTCGGAGACACCGAAGACGAAGTCCCCGGTCGCCGGCTCTACCTGGCCGCCGGCGAAGGAGGCGGCGTAGAAGCCCCGCTTCACCTCGGCGATCATCGCCTCGGGCTCGGCGTCACCGGGCGCGATGTAGGTGTTGGTCATGCGCGGAATGGGCAGGTGGCGAAAGCTCTCGCGACGACCGTTGCCGGTGGAGGCGACGTCGTCGCGGCCGGCGCAGAGGCGGTCGTAGAGGAAGGAGGTGAGTCGGCCCTCCTCGATCACCAGCGTCTTCTGGGTCGGGGCTCCCTCGTCATCGATCGAGTCGCTGCCCCACTCGTTCGGCATGCGACCGTCGTCATAGGCGTTGAGCAGGGGCTGCGCCACTTGCTCGCCGAGCTTGCCCGTATAGACGCTCGCGTCCTTCTGGATGTGATCCGCCTCCAGCCCGTGCCCGGTCATCTCGTGGAAGAGGACGCCGCCGAACCCGCCCGCGACCACGACCGGCATCGAGCCCGAGGGGGCGGGCGAGGCGTCGAGCAGGGTCAGCGCCTTGCCGGCTGCCTGCTCGGCGATCGTCCCGGGATCGCCGTCGAAGAGCTCGAATCCGCGGTGACCGCCCAGCGTCTCGGCGCCGGTCTCGACCGTGTCGCCGCGCCGAGCCACCGTCTGGACGCCGATCCGGACCCGGGTGCGATCGTCCGCGGTGAGGAGGCCCTCGGAATTGGCGACCGTGATCTCGCGGCGCGCCTCGGCATAGGACGCCGTCAGCTGGGCGATCTCGGCGCCGGTGGCGCGGCCGCGCTCGTCGAGCTCCCGCAGCAGGGCCGCCTTGCGTTCGGCGGGAACGTCCTCGGGACGGCGCTCGACCGGCTGCGGGGTCGTGGCGGCCGCCGTCAGGGGGCGATGCTCACGTCGCTCTCCGCGCAGTGCCGAGGCGGCTTCGGTGGCGGCCCGCTCCAGGTCGGCGGGGTCGAGGCCGTCGACGTGGGCGAAGTAGGCGGTGCCGCCGCTGATCACCCGCACCCCCGCGCCTTCCTCGTCGCCTGCCTGGACCGACTCGATCCGCGACTCGTCGATCGACATCGTCTGGCCGCCACGCCGTTCGGCGAAGATCTCGGCGAACTCCCCGCCCGCGGCAAGGGCCCGGGCGAGAACGCGTTCCGCTACCTCGGGCTCGAGCAGCCCGCCGGACGTCACGATCGTGCCCGCTTTCCGGCGACCTCGATCAGGCGGCCCGCCGCGACGAAGAGCTCACCGCCGGCCACCGAGTCGGCGGCATGGTCGCTGCCGCGGCCGCCGGAGTAGTAGAGGCGGGCGAAGGGACGGCGGGCGACGCGGCGACGCCGCATGTAGGCCGCGGCCTCGTCGGCGTAGCCGGAGACGCGGTCGAGCAGGACGCGGTGGGGCTTTGGGGGGGTCACGACGCAGCCTCCCCGGCGCGCCCGTCGCCGCCCCGTGCCAGGTCGCGCAGCACCGAGCGCATGTCGAAGAAGAGCAGCGAGGCGAGGGCGAAGCGGTCGGTGACGGCGATCGCGGTGAGGCCGTCGTGGCGCATGGCGAAGACCTCGCCCTGCTCGGTCGCAACGTGGACCTGCTGGACCGGCTCATCGCCGGCCCGGTCGGCCACCTCGAGCAGCACCCGGGCGTCCTCGCTCCAGCGATCTGCATGGTCGCTCGCCGCCAGCACCGACCCGGTCGAGTCGAGGATCGCTCCGCCGCGCAGGTCGGGGGACATCTCGGTCAGGTAGGCGAGCGCGCCCTCGGCAGCGCCGCCTGAGACCGCATCGGTGGTCGCGTCGGGCATCTCGGCCAAAATACCGACCGTGTCCCTGGCTCGAGCTTCCTGGATGGTCGTAGTTGCCGTCTGCGCCATTGCCGTCGTCCTCTTCGCGATCAGCGGCTACACCGGCTACTCGATCACTGTCGGCGCCGTCGGCCTCGCCGCCGCGGTGAACCTTTTGCCTAGTCCTTAGCCCCCAGCCGCGGGGGCGAATTGGCCGCGCCTGTCGCCTTATGCTCGGTATGCGAGCAAAAGTCGACAAGCCGGACATGGCGATCGGGCGGATCGCGTCGAGGCAGCACGGCGTGGTCAGTCGTCAGCAACTTCGCAACGCCGGACTTGGTGAGGCCGCAATCGGACGCCGCGTGGAGAGCGGGCGCCTGCACCGGGTCCACCGCGGCGTCTACGCGGTGGGACACCGCAGCCTTCCGATCGAGGCTCTGTGGATGGCGGCGGTCTTGGCCTGCGGTGAGGGCGCAGTCCTCAGCCATCGCAGCGCCGCCTGTCTCTGGGGCCTACTCCGCCCGCGGAGCGGCCCAGTTGACGTCTCCATCCCAGGCACCCCCGGACGCAAGCGGCGTACCGGCCTCAGGCTCCACCGCTCCCAGTCGCTTACGCCCGATCTCGTAACCCGCAGGCGCGACATCCTTGTGACCAAGCCGGCACGGACGATCGCCGACTTGAAGCGAGTAGCTTCGGCGGCCGAGCATCGGCGCGCCATCCGGCAGGCGGACGTGCTCGGCCTCGACATCGGACCTGACGTCGATCGGGACGGCACGCGCAGCGAGCTGGAGCGCCGGTTTCTCCTGCTCTGCCGACGTCGTCGCCTGCCACCGCCCGAGGTGAACATCCGCCTTGCCGGGCTACTCGTCGACTTCGCCTGGCGCGATCGTCACCTGATCGTCGAAACCGATGGCTACAAGTTCCATCGCGGTCGCGCCGCTTTCGAGGATGACAAGGCACGCGACCTGCGACTGCGCCAAGCAGGTTTCGACGTGCTCCACTTCAGTTACCGCCAAGTGATGGACCACCCTGAGCAGGTTGCAAGCGCCCTGCGAAAGACGCTCGCAGACCCATAATGGGACCGCGATGCCAGACCCGGGGTGCCTGACTACGGCATCGTCGCGCTACCTCAGCCCGCGCGATAGGGGCCGGCGCTGGAGCGGTCCGGGTCCTGGAGCGAGGTCTCGGGCTCGACGTGAATCAGGACCTCGGCATGCGGGAGATCGGCCTCGATCGCCGCGCGCATCTCATGGGCGAGCTCGTGGGCACGCTCGAGGCTGGTGCCGACCCGGTACTGGGCGTGGAAGTCGATATATCGGTGGCGACCAGCCCGGCGGGCGCGCAGCTTGTGGTAGCCGGCGACCTCGCGGGTGCGGGCGGCGGCTATCGCCGCCTCGATCCGGTCCATCTCCTCCTCCGGCAGCGCCTCGTCGACGAGGACGCCGGAGGAGCGCCTGATGATCCTGATCCCGGCGACGACGATCGCAGCCGCGACGACCAGGGCGGTGATCGAGTCAAAGGCGACGGCGCCAGTGACCTCGACCAGACCTAGCCCGGCCAGCACCCCGGCCGAGGTGAGCGCGTCGGTGCGCAGGTGAGCGGCGTCCCCTTCCAGCGCCGGCGAGTCGTGGGCCTTCGCCTGGCGCGAGAGCACGGCGGAGACGACGAGGTTGGCCACCACCGAGAAACCCATCACCGCCATGCCGATTCCGAGCGCGTCGACCTCGGCGCCGTCCACCAGCCTGTGGGTCGCCTCGTAGACGATGATCCCGGCGCCGACCAGGATCAGCATCCCCTCGATCGTCGCCGCCAGGCTTTCGACCTTCTCGTGGCCGTAGGGATGATCGGCGTCGGCGGGCTCGTCGGCCTTGCGCACGGAGACGAAGGCGACGACCGAGGCGACCAGGTCGATCATCGAGTGGATGGCCTCGGTCAGGATCGCGATCGAGCCGGTGATCGCCCCGGCCGCGAGCTTGATCGCGATCAGGAACGAGTTGGAGACGATCGAGAGCGCCGCCGCGCCGGTCTTGGTGCGAATCATCGGCTCGCGCGGGCGCGGTTCGCCCCGAGATGCTCGGCCAGCAGCCGCGCCGCCAGGCCGCGATGGCTGATCTCGTTCTTCTCGGCCTGGCTCAGCTCGGACATCGTGCGCGGGTCCCCCGGGCCGGTCGCCTCGGGGACGAAGGCCGGGTCGTAGCCGAAGCCGCCTTCACCGCGTGGCTCCTCGATCAGGTGACCCTCGCAGCGGGCCTCGAAGACGTGCTCGGTGCCGTCCGCTTCGACCAGGGCGAGGGCACAGGTGTAGTAGGCACCGCGCTCACCGCCCGGCGCCGCCACCTCGCGCAACAGCTTCTCCAAGTTCTCCTCGTCGGTCACGCCCTCGCCGCCGTAGCGGGCTGAGTGGATGCCGGGCCGCCCGCCGAGCGCGACGGCGCCGATCCCCGAGTCGTCGGCAACCGCCGCCCGACCGGTCGCACCGTGGGCGGCGCGGGCCTTGTCGAGGGCGATCGCGGCGAAGCTCTCCCCGTCCTCGGGCGGCAGCTCGACGCCCTCCGGCAGCGGCTCCAGCTCGACCCCGGGCAGCAGTTCGCGCATCTCGCGCAGCTTGTGCCTGTTGCCGGTGGCGAAGATCAAGCGCCGGCTACCCGCTCCTGGACCTGTCGCAATCGGGAGATCCCCATCTCGGCGAGGCCGAGCAGCTCGTCGAGCGAGGCGCGGGAGAGCGGCATCCGCTCCGCCGTCGCCTGCACCTCGACCAGGCCACCCTCGCCCGTCATCACCACGTTCGCGTCGACCTCGGCGTTCGAGTCCTCGCCGTAATCGAGGTCGCAGAGCGCCCTGCCGCCGACCATGCCGACGCTGACCGCCGCCACCGAGCCGGTCAGCGGCATCTCCTCGACCTTGCCGGCGTCGAGCAGCTTCTGGCAGGCAAGGCGCAGGGCGACGTAGCCGCCGGTGATCGCCGCGCAGCGCGTCCCCCCGTCGGCTTCGAGCACGTCGCAGTCGACGTAGACACTGCGTTCGCCCAGCGCCTTGAAGTCGACGACGACGCGCAGCGCCCGTCCGATCAGGCGCTGGATCTCGACCCCGCGCCCGTCCTGCTTGCCCTTCGAGACGTCGCGCGTCTTGCGCTCGCCGGTCGAGGCCGGCAGCATCGCGTACTCGGCCGTCACCCAGCCTTTGCCGCGCCCCGCCATCCAGCGCGGCACCGACTCGTTGACCGAGGCGGTGCAGATCACCCTCGTTTTGCCCAGCGAGATCAGCGCCGAGCCGTCGGCGGAGGCGACGAAGCCCGGATCGATAGTCACCGGCCGGATGTCGGCGGGCGCCCTGTCGTAGCTGCGAGAGGCTGGCATCGTGCGGCAAGCCTAACCGCGACGGCCCGAAGCGAGCTGGAAGCCAGAGCCGAAGGGTCGCGAGAGATCTCGCGACCCTCCTGCCCCTGGGACAATCGCGCCGGAACCAGTCAACCGGCGCTGCCTGGAGCTTAGATCAATTCAGATTGACGAGTCAAGGATTTCCCATCTATAGCCAAATCGGCGTACAAAGGCTCATTTGAACGCCACCTTGTCCACTGCCTCGCGGATCTTGTCGACAATCACCTCGGCAAGCTCGGTGCCCTGCTTGCCGTTGAATCCCTTCATCGCGGCGACCATCCCCACCATCAGCAGCGAGACGAGCAGGATCAGGCCAACGTACTCGACCGTCCCCTGCCCGCGCTCGCCTGCGGCCAGCGCGCGGATCGCCTGCACTCTGGCGGTCAGCGTCGCGTGCACGTATCCCATCAGCACGTAGATCATCGAAGCCTCCTTTCGCGGGTGTGCGGCGAATGCTCGAAGCCAGCGCCGCATCGATCCAGACGCGAATGCCCCAACTCACACCCCGAAAGGTGAAATAGGTGCGACGCCGTGGAACCGCCGGATACGCTGCGCCGGGTGCGTGTCCTCGTCGTGACCAACTTCGAGCCCGACGCCTCGACGCCGCAGCGGGGGCGTTGGGTCCGCGACCAGGTGGAGGAGATGCGCCGCCAGGGCGCCGAGGTCGAGGTTTTCAGCTTCCCGCCAGGGAAGCGCCACTACGCCCCAGCGACGCGCCGCCTGCGCAGCCTGCTGCGTCAGCAGCACTTCGACCTCGTCCACGCCCACTACGGGCTGGCCGGCTGGTGCGCACGGCTGGCCGGCGCCCGACCGCTGATCGTCAGCTTCCACGGCACCGACGTGCGCCACTCCGTCGTCGGGCCGATGTCCCGCCGCCTCGCCTGGCGGGTCGACCTCGTCGCCGCCGTCTCGCGCGCCCTCTTCGCCGCCGAGGACGGGCGGCCGGGCCTCCCTGCGGTGCCCGGCTCCGCGGTGCTCCCGTGCGGACCGGACCTCGGCCGCTTCCGCTCGATCCCGCGCGCCGAGGCGCGCCGACAACTCAGCCTCGACCCCCAACGGCCCTATCTCCTCTTCCCCGCCGACCCGGCCCGGCCCGAGAAGCGGCACGACCGCGCCGCCGAGCTGGCAAGCGCCTGCGGCGTCGAGCTGCTCAGAGGCGGCTCGATCGAGCCGGACGAGATGCCGCTCTGGGTCAACGCCGCCAACGCCGTGCTCGTCACCTCCGACTACGAGGGCTTCGGCCTCGCCTGCCTCGAGGCGCTCGCCTGCGACGTGCCGGCGCTCTCGACCCCGGTCGGCATCGCGCCCTTCGCCCTCGCCGGCCTCCCCGGTGCCCTCTGCGCCCCGTTCGACCTGGATGCCTGGAGCGCCGCGGCGCGTCCCCTGCTCGAAGACCCGGACCCTCGCGTCGAGGGGGCTTCCCGCGCCGCGCCGCTGTCCGCGGCACGGATGGCGGAACGCACTCTCGAGGCCTACCGCGACGTCCTCGGCGTAATAGATTGAGGCCGATGAGAGAGGGAGCGGCCAAGCCGGAGGGCGAGAACCTCAGCGCGCAGGTCGAGATGGCGAAGAAGCGGCTGGAGGAAGCGGTGGCTGCGGCTAGCGCCGCAGAGAAGCGCACCGTGGCCGAGATCAGAGCGCTGGAGGCCGACCTGGAGAACGAGCGGCTCTCTAAGGAGGAGGCGATCGCCGCCGCGCAGAGCCGCCTGACCGAGATCGAGAAGCACGCCGAGGCGGCCGAGCGGCGGATCGAGGAGGCCGAACGCCGCGCCGCCGAGACGAATGAGGCAGTGGCCGACGCCGAGGCTCGCGCCCGCGAGGCGGCCGCCGCCTGGCTGAGGGGGCAGGTCGAGGCGATCCGCCGAGAGGCGGGACAGCGATAGCCGACTTCGACGTCGCCGTGATCGGCGGCGGCGCAGCCGGCCTCTGGACAGCCCTGCGGACCGCCGAGCGCGGCGGTTCGGCCTGCCTGGTCTCGCGCACGCCGCTCGCGCAGAGCGCCAGCTTCTGGGCGCAGGGCGGCCTCGCCGCGGCGCTGGAGGCGGGGGACTCGTCCGCCGGCCACGCCGCCGACACGATCGCCGCCGGACGCGGCCTCTGCCGTCCCTCCGCCGTCGAGGTGCTGGTCGCGGAGGCCCCGGGCGCGATCCAGGCCCTGCGCGAGCGCGGCGTCGTCTTCGACCTCGACGAAGACGGAGAGCTGGCGCTGGGCCTCGAGGGAGGCCACACGCGGCGCCGAATCGTCCACTCCGGAGGAAGCCAGACCGGCCACGAGATCACCTCAAAGCTGGCGGCGATGGTCGCCGCCGAGCCACGGATCGAGGTGCGGGAGCGAACCTCGGCGACGGCGCTGTGGAGCGACGGCGAGCGCTGCCACGGACTGCTCACCGAGGGCGACCCGATCGCCGCCGCGGCGACCGTGCTGGCGACCGGAGGTGCGGCGGCGCTGTGGCGGCGCACCACCAACCCCTGGGGGGCGATCGGCGCCGGGCCGACGATGGCCTCCGCGGCCGGGGCAGACCTGGCGGACCTGGAGCTATGCCAGTTCCACCCGACCGCGCTGGCCCTGCCGGGAACGCGCTTCGACGGGCTGCTGATCACGGAGGCGGTGCGCGGCGAGGGCGCCCTGCTGCTCGACGCCGGCGGCCGCCGCTTCACCGACGAGCTGGCGCCGCGCGACGCGGTCACGGCCGCGATCCTCGACCGGATGGCGGCCGACGGCGGCGAGTCCGTGCAGCTCGACCTGCGAGAGATCGAGCCGGCTCGCTTCCCCAACGTCTTCGCCTCGCTCGAAGAGGCGGGGCTCGACCCGCGCGAGCGGCCCGTCCCGGTCTCGCCCGCCGCCCACTACACGATGGGCGGGGTCGCGGTCGACCTTGACGGCCGCTCCTCGCTGGCCGGCCTCTACGCGGTCGGCGAGTGCGCCTGCACCGGCCTGCACGGGGCCAACCGGCTCGCCTCCAACTCGCTCAGCGAGTGCTTCGTGTTCGGCGAGCGCGCCGCGGCGGCCGCCCTGGGCGAGGATCGGCCCACCGCTGCGCCGCCGGCGCCCAAGTGGCGCTTCCAGCCCCCCACCGAAGCGACGCGCGACGCGGTCTGGCGCCTCGCCGGGCCGCAACGCCGGGGCGAGCAGCTCGAGGAGCTGCTCGGAGAGCCCTACCCCCTGGCCGCCGCGATCGCCCGCTGCGCGCTCGAGCGCCACGAGTCGCGCGGCGGCCACCTGCGCGCTGACTTCCCCCACCTCGACCCGGAGCTGGACGGGATCCACATCGTCCTCGGCCCGGACGGCGTCACCCGGCGCGAGCGCTGGGCCTGAGCTGAGTTCGTCTTTTCTCGCCTATATGGCGAATAAGTACAAACTCAGCCTCAGCAGGTAGCGTCAGCTCGTGCTGCTCGGGGTCGACGTAGGCGGAACCTTCACCGACGCGGTCCTCTTCGACGGGGAGCGGGTCCACACGGCGAAGCTGCCAACCACTCCCGCGGACCAGTCGCGGGGCGTGATAGCGGCCGTCGAGGAGGTGCTGCACCTCGCCGGCGCGGACGCAGCCGAAGTCGAGACCTTCTCGCACGGGATGACCGTGGGGACCAACGCCCTGCTCGAGGAACGGGGTGCCCGCACCGCGCTCGTCGCCACGCGCGGCTTCGCCGACCTGCTCGAGATCGGCCGCCAGGACCGTCCCGACCTCTACCGCCTCTGTGCGCCGAAGCCGGCGCCGCTGGTCGCCCCCGAGCTGCGCTTCGAGGCGACCGAGCGGGTCGGCCCGGAGGGGATCCTCGAACCCCTGGCCAAAGAGGAGCCCCAGCGACTGGCCGACGAGCTGCGTGCGACCGAGGCCGAGTCGGTCGCGATCTGCCTGCTCTTCTCCTACCTCGACCCCACGCACGAGCAGCAGATCGCCGCGCACCTGCGTCGCGAGCTGCCGGGGGTCCACGTCTCCGCCTCGCACGAGGTCCTGCCTCGCTTCCGCGAGTACGAGCGCTGCTCGACCACCGCGATCGACGCCTACCTCTCCCCCCTGCTCGGCCGCTACCTGGGGCGGCTCGGCGAGGCCGCTGCCGACCTGGGCCTTCCCACCCCGCTGGTGATGCAGTCCTCGGGCGGAGTTGCCAGCGCCGGGGAGGCAGCGCGGGCGGGCGCCTGGAGCGTCCTCTCCGGCCCGGCCGGTGGCGCCGTCGGTGCCGGGCTCCTCGCCCGCGCCTGCGGTGACGGCAACGCGCTCGGCTTCGACATGGGCGGCACCTCCTGCGACGTCTGCGTGGTCGAGGACGGAGCCGTGAGGAGAACCGGGTATCGCGAGATCGCCTGTCGCGTGATCCAGCTGCCGATGGTCGACGTGCACACGGTCGGCGCCGGCGGCGGCTCGATCGGCTGGAGGGATGCGGGCGGGGCGCTGAGGGTCGGGCCTCGATCGGCCGGGGCCGAACCCGGTCCCGCCTGTTATGGGCGCGGCGGCGCCGAGCCGACCGTCACCGACGCCAACCTGTTGCTCGGCTATCTCGCCGCCGACTCCCGCCTCGCCGGCGACGTCGCGCTCGACGCCGGGGCCGCCAGCGAAGCGATCGCCTCGCTCGCCACCCCGCTCGGGCTCGGTGAGCTGGAGGCCGCGGAGGGAATCGTCCGCGTTGCGAACCAGGAGATGGTGCGGGCGCTGCGGGTGGTGACGGTCGAGCGGGGGGTCGACCCGCGCCACTTCGCGCTACTGCCCTTCGGCGGCGCCGGGCCGATGCACGCCGTCGCGATCGCCGCCGAGCTCGGCATCGAGCGCATCCTCTGCCCCCGTGCCAGCGGCGTCCTCTCGGCGCTCGGGCTCTGCGCCTCCGAGCAACGGCGCGATACGGCGCGCACCGTGATGCTCAGCGGCAAGGAGCTCAGCGCCGAGCGAATCGCCACGGCCGTCGACGACCTGATCGCCGGGCTCGACGGCGATCTCGACGATGCCGAACCCGAAGTCGCCTACGAGATGCGCTACCTGGGTCAGGCCTTCGAGCTGCCTGTCCCCGGCGACAGGCGTCCGGATCCCGAGGACCTGGTCGAGCGCTTCGAGCAGGCGCACGAGGAGCGCTATGGCCATCGCGACCCCGACGGCGAGGTAGTCCTCGTCCACATCCGCCTGGCGATGGTCAAGCCGGGACCGCAGCCCCGACCGGTCGCGGCACCGGAGGGCAGCCTCGAGCGAAGCAGGCGAGACGCGCGCTTCAACGGCGAGTGGGTGGAGACCCCGGTCCTGCGCGGCGAGCCGGGCACGGGGACGCAGGTCGAGGGACCGGCGATCTTCGAGCTGCCGGAGGCGACCTTCGTCGTGCCGCCGGGCTGGAGCGCCGCTGTCGACAGGACGGGAACGATCGTCGCGGAGGTCGATCGGTGAGCCGGCTCGACCTGATCGCACTCCAGGTCCTGGTCGGCGGCCTGCGCGCGGCCTGCGACGAGATGGGCGCGGCCCTGATCCGCTCCGCCTACTCGGCCAACATCAAGGAGCGCCGCGACTGCTCCACGGCGCTCTTCGACACCCGCGGGGAGCTGGTGATGCAGGCCGAGCACATTCCCGTCCACCTCGGCTCGATGCCGGACGCGGTCGCCGCGGTGCTGGGCGAGGAGCAGCGCCCCGGCGTCTCCTGGATCCTCAACGACCCTTACCGGGGCGGCACCCACCTGCCCGACATCACCCTGATCGCCCCAGTCTTCTTTGCCGGCGAGCTGCTCGGCTTCGCCGCCTGCCGCGCCCACCACGCCGACGTCGGAGGACCGACACCGGGCGGGATGCCGGCGCGCTCGACGACTCTCGAGGAGGAGGGCGTGGTGATCCCGCCGACCCGGGTCGAGGACGGCGTGCTCGAGGGGCTCGCCCGGCAGATGCGATCGCCGCGCCAGCGGCTCGCCGACCTCATGGCACAGGGCGCCGCCAACCGAATCGGCGAGCTGCGCCTCGCCGAGCTCGCGGAGCGCCACGGTCCCGAGGAGCTCCGCGCCGGCATGGCGGAGATCCTCGACTATGCCGAGCGGCGCACCCGCGCCGCTCTCGCCGAGCTCCCCGACGGGGCCTACGCCGCCGAGGATGTGCTCGAGGACGACGCGGACGGAAGGCAGCGCGACGTCACCCTGAAGGTACAGGCGAGGATCTCCGGCGACCGCCTCACGCTCGACTTCACCGGCACCGACCCCGAGGTGGCGGGCAACCTCAACTGCCCGCTCTCGGTAACCAAGTCGGCCGCCTTCTTCGCCGTCCGCGTCCTCACCGACCCCGACGCGCCGCCCTCGGCCGGCGCCTACCGGCCGATCGAGGTGGTCGCGCCGGAGGGCTGCCTGCTCAACGCACGCTTCCCGGCGGCGGTCGCCGCCGGCAACGTCGAGACCTCGAGCCGGGTCGCCGACCTGGTGATCTCCGCGCTCGGCGGCGCCCGCCCTGTCCCCGCCCAGGGGCAGGGGACGATGAACAACCTCACCCTCGCCAATGGGGACTTCACCTACTACGAGACGCTCGGCGGCGGCCAGGGTGCCTGTCCCGACGCCCCTGGCCCGAGCGCGATCCACGTGGCGATGTCGAACACGCTCAACACCCCGGTCGAGGCGCTGGAGACGGAGTTCCCGCTCCGCGTGCGCGAGCTCTCGCTGCGGCGCGGCAGCGGCGGCGAGGGCCGCGAGGCGGGCGGCGACGGCCTGACGCGGGAGATCGAAGCCCTCTCCCCGATGCGCTACGGCCTGATCTCCGAGCGCCGCCGTCACCCGCCTCGCGGCCGCGTGGGCGGCGCCGACGGGGCGCCCGGGCGGAACCTGCTGAACGGCGAGTCGCTGCCCGGCAAGGCCGAGGGCGAGCTCCGCCCAGGCGACAGGCTGCGGATCGAGACGCCAGGGGGCGGTGGGTACGACAAGCGTTGAGCGCCGATTATGTGACGGGCTTCACACTTGGAAATCGGCACTGTCTCGTCTAGAATGCCGTGCTCGGGCGGGAAATTTCCGCCTGGACGGGATTCGAGTTCCGCTCGCAGTCCTCCAGTCTTAGAACCACCGAGCCTACTCAGGTACAGCTTCCAAATGCCGATCGCTTTCAAGGAATGGGCCGTAACGGTCCGCGCACTCGCCGAGGGCGAGCAGCTGCTGACCCTGCGCAAGGGCGGAATCCGCGAGGAGAACAAGCACTTCGAGCTCGAGCACGAACGCTTCTTCCTCTACCCCACCTTCGATCACCAGCACAACAACCTGGTGCGTGAGTCCCACCACCCGGAGCTGGGCCGCGCCCTCGAGGAGGGCGTCTGGCCGGACGAGGACCCACCCCCGGGAGCGCTGCTGCAGGACGGCGGCATCGCCCAGCCCGACCGGGTCCGGCTGCGCGCCTGGGCTGAGGTGACCGACCACATCACCGTCACCGACCCGCGCATCGTCGACGGGCTCTCCCCCTTCTACGTCTGGACTCCGGACTACGCCGAAAAGCGGCTGCGCTGGAAGCGGCGCCACCCGCTGCACGTGCTGCTGCTGCGGGTCCACCGCATTCCCCGCCCGGTCACCGTGCGGGTCCGCGAGGAGTACCACGGCTGCCGCTCCTGGGTCGAGATCGATCGCGATCTGCCCTTCGAGGGCACGCCGGTAATGGCCGACGAGGAGTTCGACCGCGCCCGCGCCGAGATCCGCGAGGTCTGCGCCGGCGCCGCCGAGCCCGTCCTGGTCTGAGTCCGTTTGTAGTCTCGACTCATTCCTTGGGTTGAGACGAAATCCCTGAGCTTCACCGCGCGCCACGACAGCGGCGACGCCTCCTTCGCCGAGCGCACCCTCGACCGCATGGAGGACCTGCGACTGCGCCTCGAGGACCGCTTCGAGCGGGTTCCCGGCGACGTCACCGTCGTCGTCCACACCAACCCGATCTGGCTCTCGCTGGCGCACCCGTTCCTGCCCGCGGCGCGCTGGTCGGCGGCGGCGGCCGGCCGCCGCTACCTGGCCGGCTGGGCGATGGCGACCGAGCTGCACGTCCTCAACGACCCCCACATGGAACGCCGCGCCGCCGGCGAGGACTCGCGCGAAGCCCTGCGCGGCACCGCCGAGCGCCTCTACGCGCAGCTCGTCCTCGCCGCCAACAACCCGGAGCTCCCCCCCGCCTGGACGCCGCGCCGCTTCGCCCGCTACCTGCGCTGGGCCTGGCTGGTCGAAGGCGGCGCCCAGTACTTCGCCCGCCAGGTCGGCCTCTACCGCGCGGCGGTGATCCGCCGCCTGCGCGAGAGCGCCCGCCCCTCGTTCCCCCCCTCGCGGCGCGACGCGGTGATCCTCGGCGGCACGATCTTCGACCTGCTGGAGACCGAACGCGGCCCTGATGCCTGCGAGCGACTGGCCCTGGAGCTTCACTCCGGCGGCGCCGTTCCCACCCTTGAAGCCGCCTTCGAGGCCCGCTTCGGCGAGATCGAAGCCGCCTGGCGCGACTACCTGCGTGAGGTCAACCGGCCCAGCGCCGACTAGGCCGCGCCGGTTCCCTCGAGCACCTCGCGGGCGTCGGCCGCGACCTCCTCGGCGACGAGGACTTCCCGCGGTCCGGCGGCGAGGAAGTCCGGCACGTCGAAGCCCGCTGCCCTCCTCAACATGCTCGGGATGCCGTGGGCGGTGAGCAGGCCCTGGATCATTTCCGCTTCCGCCTGCTGATGGGCGAAGGCCACCTTGACCAGTTTGCCGCCGCCGCCTCCACCGCCGCCGCCTTCCTCGTCGTGCCCGCGCGAGCCGCCGCCGCCACCGGCGTCTGTCTTGGCAGCGGGCTTCGCGCTATGAGACGTCGAGCTCGGCATCGGCGATCTTCATCTCCTTGAGCCAGTAGGCCTTGACCTCGGGGGACTCGGGGTCGGCGAGGGAGACGATCAGGTAGGCCTGGTCCGGCCAGCTGACCGCCTCGTTGAGGTCCGTCTGCGAAGGGTACGCCGGGCTCTTCGTGTGGGAGTGGTAGATCGCCAGCAGCTCTTCCCCTTGCCCGCGCATCTCCTTTTCGATGATCCGGTACTGGTCGGCGGTGTCGATGCGGTAGCTGAACGGGCTGGCGAACTCGTTGCGAGCCCGGTAGACCGTCTGCGCAGCCCCGTCGGAGCCGCCGATGAGGCCGCAGCACTCGTTGGGCAGGTCCTCGCGCGCGTGCGCGACCATCTCGTCGATCAGCGACTGGGCGATCCGCATCGCGACGAGCCGGCTGCCTACCACCAGACGGTGGAGTCGAGGTTCTCGATCTCCTCGATCGGCTTGGTGTAGACGCCGGAGGAGAGGTACTTCCAGCCGTCGTCGGGGATCAGGAAGACGACGTTGCCGCCGGGGAGCTCCTCGGCGATGCGGACGGCGATGCGGGCGATCGCGCCGGAGGAGACACCGGCGAAGATCCCCTCCTCGTCGAGCAGCTTGCGGGTCCAGACGACCGCGTCGCGGTTGGAGACCATGATCTTGCGGTCGAGCAGGGTGATGTCGATGATCGGCGGGATGAAGCCGTCGTCGAGCGAGCGCAGGCCGTGCACCATCTCGCCCTGCATCGGCTCGGCGGCGACGATCAGCGTCTCGGGGTCGTACTCCTTCAGCCGTCGCCCATTGCCCATCAGGGTGCCGCCGGTGCCGAGTCCGCCGACGAAGGCCGCGACCCCGTCCAGCTCTTCGAGGATCTCGACCGCGGTGCCGTTGTAGTGGGCGAGCGGGTTGGCCTCGTTGCCGTACTGGTAGGGCATGTAGTAGCTGGGATCTTTGGACATCTCCAGGGCCACCTCGACCGCGCCGTTGGAGCCCTTAGCGCCCTCCGAGTAGACGATCTCCGCCCCGTACATCTCGAGCAGCTGGGTGCGCTCCTCGGTGACGTTGTCCGGCATCACCACCTTCAGCGGGTAGCCCTTGCGGCGGCAGATCATCGCCAGCGAGATGCCGGTGTTGCCGGAGGTCGGCTCGAGGATCGTCTGGCCGGACTCGATCGCCCCTTCGGCCTCGGCGGCCTCGATCATCGAGCGGGCGACGCGATCCTTTACCGAGCCGGTTGGGTTGCGCCCCTCGAGCTTGGCGTAGATCCGCACCTCGGGCTTCGGCGAGAGGCGCGGCAGCTCGACCAGCGGCGTGTTGCCGATCGACTCGACGACGTCGCCGTAGCGGCCCCCGCAGGGGCGGTTTAGTAGGTCGTCCTGGGCCATCGCTCTCCCGTTACTTCAAAAAGTATAGGGAGGCCGAGCCGGGCTGGCGGAGCGGGAGGACGCGGCTGGCCGAGGCGGGTTAGCGGCCGCCGGCCATGGCCGGCAGGATGACGACGGTGTCGCCGTCGGAGACGACGGTCTCGAGACCGTCGAGCACTCGCACGTCCTCGTCGTTGAGATAGACGTTGACGTAGCGGTTGAGGTCGCCGTCGGCGCCGAAGAGCTGGCTCTGGGTGTCGGGGTGCTCGGCGGTCAGCGCCCGCAGCACCTCGCCCACGGTCGAACCACTCGCCTCTACCTCAGGCTGGCCGCCGGTCTGCGTGCGCAGCACTGGTGGGATTCGAACCGTCGCCATCGCCGGGAAACCTACCGCCTACCGGCTAGCCGGTGCAGAAGAGCTCGTAGTCGGGGAACTGGCCCAGCTCAAACTGACCCATTACCCCCGGCCGATAGATGGGACGCAAGGCCGCCGGCGAGCAGCCGCGCGGTCTCCTCGGGGACTGTCTCGCCGCCGGGCGTCTCGCCGCCCGGCGGGCGCAGCGCCTCGGCGAGACGCGCCAGCGAGCGCTCGTGCTCGAGCCGGGCGGGGCGCGCAGCGGCCATCGACTCGACGAGGAGCAGGTGGGCGAGCGCCGGACCCGCAACGAGGAATTCGAGGCCGGTAGAAGGTGGCGCGCGAGACCCCCGACAGTTCGACGATGTCGGTGATCTTCGTGTCCTCGTAGCCGTGATAGGCGAGTGCTGCGGCGAGGCCATCGAAGATCCGGTGGCGCTGGTTGGCCCGCACCTCGGCCCGAGAGAGCCCGGCGCGAGGCGGGATCCGCTCGACCTCGGGCGGCGGCACGTCCGGCCGGCGCCGCGATCCGCGCGGCTTGCGAGTGGCACTTGGTATGTAAAGGCTAGCGCCCAACGGTCAAGGGGCGGGGCCGCGATTGCCCGCGGCCCCGCATCCATGACCCCTTGGGTCGGCCCGGCCGATCAGCCTGCCAGCCGGCCCCCGATTGAGAGTTCTTGATTCATCACGCCGTCTGTGCCTTTTGCTTTGATGCCAAACATTGCGGAGCAAAGGAACGCCTGGACGGTTTCGTATTCGAGGCCAGTCGTCGAGAGGTCAAGTTCAATCTCGGCGCCCATTCCCCAGCCGGCGTTGGTCACCGTGCCCGCCAGAGCCTGCGGCGGGATTCGTATGGTGCAACCGTTCCCACCAATTGAGAGGGTGATCGCATCTTCTGCTTTGGAGCAGGAGATCGCTGTTCCTTTGACGGTGTAGATGCCGCCGATCTGTTCGATTTCCGGCAGGCTGTAGCTGCAGCTGTTCATATTGACCGTCATATAGCCAAATGAAGACGTGCAATATTTGCCTCCCGAGAAATCACCGCCATACGCGCCGCTGAGAGAGAAGACGGATTCGGCTTCTTTCGTCAATTCGCCCCCACCCAGATCTGCAGTTTTGCATTTCAGGTTCATACTGGCGCTGCCCAGTTTTTCCACGACAGTGACGGTTTCACCGGCTGGGTGAGCCGCCAGGTTGACCGGGAAGACCTGCGCCGTGGTGCGAGGATGTTTTTCGTTGGTCAGCGAGATGCCGATCGGCGTGTAGTCGCGGAACGCTCCCAGCCCGATTTCTTTGGATTCATTGGTAATCACGAAGTTCCAGTTCGCCGTCAGCGTGCCTTTGGTCGTACCGAGGCAGAAGCTCGCGAGACCGGAAAGGGTTACGGTTCCGCTGACTTTCACACCTGTCACCACATCGATGCCATCGGCATAGTGGTAGCCAGCGTAGGTAAGCGGTATCCCGGTCTGGGCGGGGATGCTTATCTGACCGCAGCTGCTCAAGACGGTAATCGGACTGCATCCCGAGGGCCCGATCTCAGCTGTTTGCGTGCTGGGATGGAGAATCAGCTGACAGCCGTTCATGTTCACGCTTCCCCCGGATCCACAGGCCCCTGCTTTGGTCTGCCCAAGCGAAAGCGAGTGAACGGGGCCTTTCATGGTTGCGTTGAGCACCGGCGACGCGCATTCCTTCGTCCACGCGCCGGCTGTCAATTTGAACTGGCCACCGCTTGCGTTTACCGCGGCCGGATAGGTATCTGCTGCAAATCCCCCCGACGCCGACGCCGTGGCGACTCCTGCGGTGGCCGTTAGGGCCAGCGCCATCGCGACGCCAAGCCCTAGCCTCCTGATGCGTTTCACTTGAACCTCCCTTTCCGGCTCCCGCTAGGGTCACCGGTGACTGGTTTGACTGTTTGTCCTAGTGACGCTTGCGAGACTTCGGACACTTCGCCCTCACCACCGGCCGCCAGTCCCTCGCCCTGCCGTTGTGGGCGTCGAACTCGGCTATTGCCCGGTGCTTGCCCTTGCAGAGGTCGGTCGAGTTGACGATCAGGCCCTTGGCCCCCCCCTGCATGGTCAGCACGAAGGAGTCGACGGGGGCGTCGGGGACGACGTCGAAGGTGTTTCTGATCCTTCCTTTCACCGAGTCGATCCTGCCGACCAGCTCGATCTCGATTCCCTCCTGACTCCTCAGCGCGGCAACGAGGTCGGGTAGCTTGTTCTCCGAGGACCTGAGGTAGACCGGCCCCTCGATTGGCGCGTCGAGGACCGGGGTGACCGCTTTGGCGTAGCCGTAGATCGATGCCTGCGGGCACTGCCTCTCTTTGAACTGCACCCTGGTGCAGACCGTGCGGATGTGGCCCTGGTCGAGGAAGGTCGAACGCGGCAGGGTGACGCGGGCACGGGCGACGTTGGCTTCCGTTCTGTCCATGCGCAGGAACGCCCTGAAGCGAGGATGGGCGCCTCTCTTGGTGCCACCGATCAGACGCAAGTCGAGCTTTGGCCTGAAACCGAGCGCAGCGCAATCAGCAGCCTGGAAGGGGCTGGAGACGACGACCGGGTTGTCGTCACTAGCCGAGGCGAAATCGAGGCCCGAGCCGAGCAGGGTCGAGGTGGTGGCGGTTCGCTCGCAGGAGGTCGGGTTGAAGACGAAGTTCGGTCTGTCCACGTAGGCCCTTATGTCCCTTGCATGGACCGGGATGCCGTCGATGATGTGGGGGATCGGGTCCGAGCCAACCGGGTCGAGGAAGACTTCGGCTGTGCGGGGGTCGATCTTGAAGCCTTGGCGGATGACCACGGTGCCGACGTCGAAGGGGCCGACCTTGGCCGCGGTGATCGCGGCGATCGAGATCGGCGCGCCTTCGTAGGGACCGGCGAGGTAGATCTTGCCTGGGGCGTAAGCGAGAGCCGGACCGACTCCCGCCCCGGCGAGGCTGCTTCCCACCTCTGAGGCGACGGGACAGCTGGGGTTGGCGAGCTCTTCGGTCCCCGTCCTTTGCTTCGCCGCCTCGATCGCCGCATCGGGGCACTTGGGGATTCCCGCGAGGATGCCGGCTATGCCGGGCGGCAGCTTGATCGAGAAGCGGGTGAACTCCTGTTCAGAATCAGAGCGGTGCAGGCGCAGGTTGAAAGGCGAGAAGCCGCCTGCCCGGTTGTTGAGCGTGCCGGCGACCAGGCCAGGCCTGAAGGGTGGAAGCCCCCCACTCGGACAGGGGCCTCCGTCCGGCCCGGTGACGATCTGGAAGGAGGAGGTCGAGGTGACCGGCGAGCCCGCCGAAGAGGGGTAGAGCACGGCTTTCACGTCATAGGAGCCGCAGGCCGGCGGGGTGGCCAGGGGCGAGCGAGCACCCTCCCTGAAGTGCAAGCGGAAGTGGGAGAAGGGAAGCTCGGGCAGGTCTTCGGCGATCGTCGTCAGCCTGCCGGTTTTCGGGTCGGGGATCACCTCGGCCGGCTGCACGACCGAGATGCCAAGCCCGCGGTCCTTGATCACGATGTAGAGGGCGAGGAGACTGCCGAAGGGGTTCTCGTAGGGCTTGGCGACGTAGAGAGAGCCCTTCAGGAGCTTGCCTTCGAGCAGCGGAGTTTCCAGTTCCAGACTCCCGATCTTCGAGGCCTGCGGGCAGCCCTCCCCCGGCCCCGATTGCGAACTCTCTTTCTCGACCTGGGCTTCTGTGCAAACCTCGAGCCCTTCCGCCTGCGATGGGTTCACAGACATCCCCTCAGGCAGGGTGACGACGGTCTTTTCTATGTCTGCTCCGGCGATGCCGGTGGGGTTGGTCAGGCCCTCGTCCTCGATGTCCAGGGAGAAGTCAAGGCCGGTCGGGGAAGTGGCCGCTTTGGAGGTCGGTTTGGCCGTAATGCCCGGGTTGAAGGCGAGTTTGCTGCAACGGGTCATCCCCTGCGGCGCACCGAACTCGTCGTGACTGAGAACAGAGCCCGTGACCCAGTTGGGGTCGGAGAGATCAGGCGTGCCATCGGCAAGCCAGGCGCCGGGGTGATGCCAGGAGTCGGCTTCATAGAGGAAAGCCTGAGGGCCGCGGCATGAGCGGGGCAGGGTGAGGAAGGGCTCTTCGGCGACGCTGACGGGACATTTGCCAACCGATTTGCCGAAGAGGGTGAAGCAGCGGCCGCGCACGGAGTCGTGAGCAGGGTCAGCCGGCACGCCCCAGAGCGTGAACTCGGCAGCGGTGGTTTCAACCAACTGAGAGGTGTTGGTAGGACCGGCGACGATCGAGTAGGGGTGCTCCTCGCTGAGCTTTGCTTCGACTGTCACCGGTGTGCCGCCGACGTTGAAACCGAACTTCGTGGGCACCCCTGGTGAGGGCTCGATGTTGTAGACGGAGGCGTAAGCGTCGAGTTTGCCCCCATTTCCGGAGAGCAGCACTGCGACCGTACCGACCGCAGTGCTGTCGGGGCAATTGGGAACCGGCTCGCCCGCCAGGTTGACGGTGTCGGTCAGAAAGTCGACCGTCGAGCAGGTCGGCACGGCAGTAGGTGCACCGGCAAAGCCGGCAATCTGCGTCACGAGCAGATCCTTGATCGGCTCGTCGACCAGCACTCCTCCTTCCGGAGTTTCTTCCCCGTTCACGCGGAAGGAGGTGGTCATCGCAAAGGGGTGGGCGCCCGCCTGCGATACGGCTTCGCCTCCGGGACCGGTGAAGGTGACGTCGAAGTCGTAGATGCCGAAATCCGCCCGCGCGACCCCCGGGAGCCAGAGCGCCGCGAGCAGGGCAAAACCGACGATGGCCTTTCTCATCGCACCGCCCTCCGCCCGTGACTGGCTCTTTTCCTGGGGACGCAGCGGACCTTGCCTTTGCGCCTCACTTTGCGCTTGCCACTGGGGCATCGCCTCGCTTTGGGTGCTTCGGTGACGTTCCCCGCTCCCTGGAAAGAGGAGGAGGCAGGGGTCGGGTCGCTGGGCGCTTCGAGCGCCGGCTGGCAGGCTTCGCCTTCACAGGCCGGTGGCGGACCCGTCGGGATCGGCAGGCCGCCGCCCGCGCGGGCGTCGTAGATGTCGAAGCCGCCTGGATCCTGGGGCAGCAGGCTCGAGCCGATGGCGATGAAGACGTCCCTGCCGCTCGGGCTCGCCTCCACGAAGCGGGAATCCTGGGGGCTCTGGCCAGTGGAGATGAGCTCGATGCAACCTTCTGCGGCAGCCGAGAAGGCACTGTCTCCTTCCTCGCAACTCCCGGTGCCGAGCCTCTCCCACTGGTAGACATCGATGCGCCCGTTGGTGTCGCGCGGGGTGAGCGAGTCTGCGCTCTCGAAAAAGAGGCGACTGCCATCGGTGGAGAGAACGCGGGCGGCATACATCGGCGTCTGGTAGCTCGGGATCGAGGAGGCGCCGGTCGGGCGGGCACCGCTCGGGTTGCAGCTGACGCAAAGCAGTTCGCCCGCCGCAGCGTCGTAGCGATAGACCTGACGGCAGAGACCGCCACTGCAACTTGTGCCGTCCCCCTCGGCGTTGTCATAGCCGGTCAGCGGCGCGGCTGAGGAAAAGGCGGCGTAGGCGGCGTCGGGGCTGACCCGGGCGGTCGTGGCTCTATTTGCCTGGGTTGTAACTCCAAATCCAGCGAGATCGGTGGTCGCCACCGTCGCGATGAATGCGGTGGAGCCGCCCGCTTCGTAGAGGTAGAGGTTGAGTTTGCCTGCCGTAGCTCCCGGCGCCAGCACCTCGTTCGAGACAAAGTAGATGCGATCCGCGTCATCGCTGACCCCCATCACGCCGTAGACGCCATCGGCAATCTTGGCGGTGACTTCGCCTTCGAGGGTGAAGCCGTAGAGAGCGGCTTCACCAGAGCTAGAATTTCCGGTGGTAAAGATCGCCTCCGAGCCATCCTCGGTCATTCCCCAGTACTGGGAGATGCTTGTCCCCTCGGCTTCTTCGGCGGCTTTGGAGAGTGCCAGGGTCTGCGCGGCGGCTACCCGCACGTAGAGCTTGCCTCCTCCAGACCAAAAGATCCGTTCGCCGTCACTCGAGATTGCGTCGAGGGCGGCGATGCGATCACCGGCGCCGCCCTGGGCAAGAGAGCCCGCCGCACAATTGCCTTTGTGCGTTTTGCCGTCGGGCAGAACGCAAACGAAGTTTGGCGCCGCCCCTTCGACCGATTCGTAGAGCTGCGTGACGCCAACTGTGCCGGCTACCGCGAGCTTGCCGTTGGTGGTGAAGATCACACGACTACCGTCGCTCGAGACGCCTTCCAGGTTCGCGAAGAAATCGTCGGCATCGAGCCCGGGCGGGGCGACGATCGGGGCCAGCGGCTGGTAGGTCTCCGCGCCGCATATCCGGTCGCGACGCAGGTAGAGATTCTGATAGCCCGACAATGCCCCTTCCGCGAGCGGCATGTCACGGCGGAAGGGGGTCAGCCATGCCTGGCAGAGATCCCCTGAGAAGGCTTGGAATTCTGTGTCGCCCTCGCCTACCACGCCGATCGGCGTGCCTTGCGGTGAGCTGATCGCGTGTGATCGCCACTCGGAGCCCGCGATACGCTCGGCGATGTACTGGGAAGTCCAAGGGGCCGACACGGCGTCACCGAAGGCTCGCACCGAGCCATAGGCAAGCCCGTCCCCCGAGAGCGAGCCCTGCTCGAGCACGGCCGGTTCTCCAGCGCTGTTCCCCAGCACCCGGATGTCGCCGCCGTCCTTGTCGACCGGGCTGACCATCTCGTAGGCGCGGCAGTCGGGCAGGAAGACCGCAAGGCCGGTCCTGAAGGAGGCGTTCTCGCAATCCGTCTCCGAAGGCGCGGGAACGGCGAAGGTCCTAAATGTGCGATCGGGGCCTTCCGTCACCCCTAGACCGTTTTCGGCTACGAGGCGCCAGTGGTACGTGGTGGCGGGTTGCAGCTCGCCCAGCGGGAAGCCGACGGTCCGATCGGTGGCGTCGGTGCCGAGATCGAACTCAGCGCTGCTGTTTCCGTAGGAAGAGTCCGCGCCCCATTCGAAGCGGTAGGTGGTCGGCGAGTTTTCGGGATTGACAGTCGCTTTGAGCAGCGCGTCGGTGGTGGTGACGTCGGCTGCCCAGAGCCCCTTGATCGCCGGCTTGCCCGGTGTCTGGAACGTTTGATCCGAGCCCCTGGCCGTACCGGTGGAATCTAGGGGGTAAAGCGCCGCGTTGGCGTTCCTTGCGACAAGGCGGTAGTGGTAGAGCGTTTCGCCCGAGAGGCCCGCGAGGTCGGCGTGGACCGCCACGGATCCGCTCCCCGAACCGACTTCGGCAGCGCTCGGGGCTTCGCAGGGGGTCGTCTGGCCATAGGCAGTGGTGGGACCGTATTCGAAGGTGCACTCGGTCAGCGCCTGCCCGTCGGGGTTGACGGTGCCCTCGATCCTGACGCTGGTGTCACCTTCGATCTCGTGCCCCTCGGTGGTCGCCTCGGGCACGGTGACGATCGGGCCGCGAACGCGGATTGGCTTCGGGCCCTCGGAGCCGGAGGAGACATACACCCTGTCGATGGCGCCGTTGCCCGCGATGCCAGTGCTTTCCCCGATGGTGGCAAGCGGTACCGAGCCAGCGGCATCGAACTCGACGGTGTCGGCATTGGAGCCGCCGACGAAGACGTGACCGCTGACAGGGTCGACGCTGACCATCCTCCGTTCCGCTTCGGTGACGACCCCTTTGATGGATCCGCTCGAGGCGTCGAGCTTGAGCACTCCTTTTTGGTCGCGCTCGCCATTGCCACCCGGGGCGGCGAAGAGGGAGCCCGCGCCCGTCGCCAGGCCACAGACCACGTCGGGAGTGGAGAAGGTCGCAACATGGTCTGCACCGATCGGCGGGTTGGCGGAGGGATCGAACTTGTGAATGCGCCCTTCCGGGTTTTCGAATGCGGGTTTTCCTTCTATCTCCACTTCCACTGCTTCTCTCGATTCAGCGAGGTAGAGGTTGCCGCCGGGGCCGACCGCGACTCCGCAGACGTCTTTCAGGGGCGTGCCGTCGGCTTCGGTCAGCTGCCCCAGGTAGTGGCCGTCCGCGGCAAAGATCGCGATGCGGTCGGCGAAACCGGGCGTGGACCCGGAGACGTCGGAATAGGTGACGTAGATGTTGCCGTCGGTGACCGTGCCCGAGTCGTCGATGACAACCTGTTGGTCCCCGGGAAAGCCGCCGAGGAACGGGAAGCCGTTCTGCGGTGTCTGGTCGCAGTCGGCGGGAACCGTCGGGCACTGTCCTCCGCCTTTGGCGTCGATTTCATTGGTGCCAAGAGCAGAGAAGGGAGAGGGCGTGCCGTCAGCGTGGTAGCGGTTGATCGTGCCTTTGAAGAAGCCGTTGCGGGTGTCGACGACGAGCAGGTCGCCGCTGGTGGGATCTACGGCGAGGGCATTGGAGTTTGTGAAAGTGGGCTGGGCGGCGGAGCCGAAGGTTTCGACGACGAGGCGAGTCTTTCTCGCCGACGCCGGAGCGCAGGCCACGAGGGCGATGAGGAACGCAACGATGACAGTCGGCAGGAATTTCTTCTCAAATGCCGATTTCATCGTTGCGTCCCCGATTGAGCTGCGGGTCAGGAAGGGGGCCCTAGCCGCCGATGGCGTAGGTCCCCGAGATCCTTTCGTTGGCAGATGAGAGCACTGCGAGAACTGCTCCAGCAGTCGAGATGCCAGCTCCTACGCTGCCCGTTTTCTGAGGAATAACGAAAGGAAATGGAGAACTGGGCCCCTCTGCGACGAAGACGCAGAAGAATCCGGTATCTGCCTCGGGATGTTCAGGACCGGCCGCGGGTTCGACACCATCGTCGCAAGACTCTGGAGCGGCCTCACCTTTTCTGACCAGGAGGAATTTCCCTGTGTCCCTTGCTTCTGAAAGCGGAATGGGGAACGAGACGAGAGTCCTGCCTTCGAAGATGCCTGGTTCAGCTTCGGTAGCGGTGGTGACCGACCACGATCCCGTCTCGATCGCGTCTGCGGGCAAGGTTCCGCCAACGGTCCAGGGGTCACCCGCTGGCCCTTCAGGTCCCTGCGCGCCGTTGCAGATTTTGTTTTTGACGCCAGAGCCTTCGGCTTCGATGGTTTTGCCGCCGGTCGGGCATTCACCGGCGGTGGCGTTGCCGATCACGATGGATTTGCCGTTCGATCCAGCGGCGCCGGTTGCGCCTTTCTCACCCTGAGGGCCGGCTGCACCCTGGGTGCCCGCCGGGCCGGGAGCTCCTGCCGGACCGGTTGGGCCTTTCGGACCGCGAGGGCCACGGGGGCCTTTGGCGGATTTCTTGGCCGATGCTGTGGCGCTCTCATCTGAGCCGCCGTCAGAGGCAGCGTAGGCGCCGCCGATCATCGCGAAGACCAGTGCAATCACCGAGATGACTCCCGGGATCCCGAACCGCGTGCGTAGCGTCGAGAGCATGAAATCTCTTCTCCTTGTCCCGTGAGCCCCTCTGCCGGCCGCTTCCCTGTGGCGGCGCTTCCCTCGAGGCTCGGTTTTGTCCCTGTTTCCCTGCTGGTGCTTCTCAGCTATACCGTCTTCCTTCCTATGAGAAGACGGGCAGGGATGTAAACACGCTGGTTTGTAATTGTCGCAGGGATGTAAACACGCTGGTTTGTAATTGTCAAGATAGGCACGACAAAGATCACGATTTGCAGGGGCTTTTAGAGCAGAATTTCCGCTCGGGACAAGGAAAGGAGCTGCGCGGCTAGCTGTAGTTACTCAGCACGTTGTTCCAGCTCGGCGAGCCGAGTCGCGGGCGCCTTGTGGCCAAGGGAGCCGTGTCGTCTCCTGAAGTTGTAGTGATCGAGCCAGCCGGGCAGCGCCGCGGTGCGCTCTGCCGAGGAGCCATAGATGGCGCCATAGCCCAGCGGTTGGCGAGCGTCTGGATGAAGCGCTCGGCCTTGCCGTTGGTCTGGGGCCGATAGGGGCGGGTGAAGATGTGGCGCATATCGAGCTCGGCGCAGGCCTGCGCGTGCACGGCGGAGCGGTAACAGGAGCCATTGTCTGAGAGCACCCGCTCGACCTGAACTCCCATTCCCTTGAACCAACTGACAGCTCGGCGCAAGAAGCCTGCCGTCGTGGTGCCCTTCTCGTCGGCCAAGACCTCAACATAGGCGAGGCGGGTGGCGTCATCGACGCAGACGTGGACGAACTCCCAGCCGGTGGCCCCCTTGCCGTGGTTGCCCCGGCGCCTTTGGAGCCGATCCTCCCCAGCTTCTTGATGTCGACATGGATCAGCTCTCCGGGGCGCTTTCGCTCGTAGCGGTTCGGCGGCTAGGGAGGGCAAGGCGACTGCGCTTGCCCAGCCCAATCCGGGCCAGCCACCTCGAGACGGTCGACAGCGCCATGCCTAAGACCTCGGCGATCTCAGCAGCCCAGCCTCTCCCTCGGTTCGCCAGCGAGACAGCCACTTGCGGGCGCTCCGCTCGCTGATGCCGGCGGCCTCGGCCGCCACCATCAGCGACCAGTTCTCCTCTTCGATGCGCTTGATCAGCAGCTTGCGGCTGTTCGGGCAGGTGCGGGCGTTAGCGTGGATCCTCATCCGGTGTCCTCCTTGATCTGGGTGGCTCGCACCCCCAGCCTTTAAGGAGGCCCGGATGAACAACGTTGTGAAGAACTACAGCTAGCCGGCGCAGAAGAGCGCGTAGTCGGGGAACTGGCCCATCTCCGCCTCGGGGATCTCCGGCGCGTTCTCGCCGCAGATCGGGCACTCGGGGTCGCGCCGCACCTTGAGCTCGGTGAAGCGGGTGCTGAGCGCGTCGAAGAGGAGCAGGCGGCCGATCAGCGGCTCGCCGATGCCGAGCACCAGCTTCAGCACCTCGTTGGCCTGGAGCAGGCCCATCGTCCCGGCCATCGCCCCGAGCACGCCGTTGGCCGAGCAGCTCGGCGCCAACTCGGCCGGCGGCGGTGTCGGGTAGAGGCAGCGATAGCAGGGTCCCTCGTAGGGGACGAAGGTCGAGATCTGACCGTCGAAGCTGAGGATCGAGGCGGAGACGACCGGCTTGCGCAGCCGCACCGAGGCGTCGTTGAGCAGGTAACGGGTGGGGAAGTTGTCGGCCCCGTCGACGATCACGTCGTAGTCCTCGATGATCTCGAGGATGTTGGAGGCGTCGAGCCGCAGGCGGTGCTCGACCACTTTCACGTCGGGGTTGAGCGCCTCGATCGTCAGCCGCGCCGACTCCGTCTTCGGCATGCCGACCCGCTCAGTGTTGTGGATCACCTGGCGCTGCAGGTTGGAGGCGTCGACGACGTCGTCGTCGACCAGGCCCATCGTGCCGATGCCGGCCGCGGCGAGGTAGAGCGCGGTGGGCGCGCCGAGCCCGCCGGCGCCGACCAGCAGCACTTTGGCGTTCAGCATCTTCAGCTGGCCCTCGACCCCGACCTCGGGCAGCAGCGTGTGGCGCGAGTAGCGGTCGCGCTGCTCGGCGGTCATCCCCTCGGCCGCGACCACCGGCATGCCCTGCTCCTGCCAGGCGAGGATCCCGCCGGCCATCGAGGCGACGTCCTCGTAGCCGAGCGCCTGCATCTGCTCGGCCGCCTTGTAGGAGCGGTTGCCGCTGCGGCAGTAGAGGATCGTGCGGGCGGACTTGTCGGGCGCGGCGGCGGCGATCTCGTCACCGAGCAGCCCCGGCGGCACCAGCTTGCCGCCCTCGAGGCGGGCCTCCTGGAACTCGTGCGGCTCGCGCGTGTCGATCAGGACGACGTCGCCGCCCTCGATCTCCTGCGCCGCCTCGAACGGCTCGATCTCCTCGACTAGCTGCTTGGCCTGCGTCTCCGGCGCCATGCCTCTCCTAAGTGGAATGCCTAAATACCCGAATTCCGATCCGGCTTTACTTCATAAAGTATAGCGGGCGGCTAGGCTCGCTCACTCGAGTCGAAGACCTGTTCCACGAAGAAGCGCGCGGCGGGCTCTAGCCGGTCCCCATAGGTGCGCTCGGCGATGGCAAGCACTTCCTCGGCCTGGGTGAGTCCCAGCTCGCCGGCCAGCAGGCGCAGATCGTCTTCGTCCTCACCCACACGGTGGGCAAGGACCTTGAGCGCGAGCAACGTCTCCGGAGAAGCTGCGAGACAACGGAGTCCCGGTAGGTCGAGGATCGGCGCGGCGGCCGGATCGTCTCCCGCCAAAAAACCCTTTACGGCGTCATTGAGCCATCCGCCAGGCAACCCGAGACGCCCGGCTACGACCTCAGCCGCTTCGTAGACGACGCTCTTCGGCTCGAACACGGCATCGATGTCGCGGGTCGCCCGCCGCTCGTCGAAGGCGAGCGCGATCGCGGCACCTCCCACCACGTACATCTCCGCGCTGACGCCTCGGCGATCCAGCTCCCCGGCCAAGGCCGTGAGGGCGTCGATGATTTCGCCCCGGTCCATCGCTCAGACGCGGTGCAGGGAACGCTCTGGGACGAAGATGCCCCGGCGCCTGAATGCGGCGGGGGCTTGGGCAATCGACACCGCCTGGAATCCGCGTACGTCACTGACGAACCAGAAGCGGTCCAGGAAGCGATCCCGCTCCACCGACCACCCAGGCCGCTCGAGGTCGTATATCGCTGCCAAATGCTCCGCCAGGGCGCCGAGGTATGCGTCGTAGCGACGCTCCCCGGTCGTCACCGGCCGCTCGGCGATGGCCTCCTCGCACAACCGCTTCTCGCTGCGCAGCGAGAACTCGTCGAGGAACTCACGAACAGCCGGCTGGAAGTCTTCGCCCGCGCAGGCACGACGCGCGACTCCAGCCAAGCTTTGGGTCAACCGCTCAGCGGGAGGAGGGTGCGATGCAAGCCAATCGGAGCGCGTGGTCAGCGGCAGGGACATGGTTGGGAGATCGTAGGGACTGGGCCGGTTAGCGAGACCTAGCTGTAGTTACTCAGCACGTTGTTCCAGCTCGGCAAGTCGGGCTGCGGGCGGCCTGTGGCCAAGGGAGCCGTGTCGTCTCCTGAAGTTGTAGTGATCGAGCCAGCCGGGCAGCGCCCCGGTCCGCTCGGACGAGGAGCCGTAGATCGCTCCGTAGGCCCAGCGGTTGGTGAGCGTCTGGATGAATCTCTCCGCCTTGCCGTTGGTGCGGGGCCGGTAGGGCCGGGTGAAGATGTGGCGCATTTCGAGCTCGGCGCAGGCCTGCGCATGGACACCTGAGCGGTAGCAGGCGCCGTTGTCTGAGAGCACCCGCTCGGCCTCGATCCCCATTCCCTTAAACCAGGCAACCGCCCGGCGCAGGAACCCTGCCGCGGTGGCGCCCTTCTC